>Ga0265797_10000240_pt1 | contig 104576 bp, 90 predicted proteins | sample P2T30metagenome_FD_192433 | JGI IMG/M metagenome (GOLD analysis project Ga0265797, IMG submission 192433) | Plant litter microbial communities from East Loma Ridge, Irvine, California - P2 T30 | ecosystem: Environmental > Terrestrial > Plant litter > Unclassified | place: USA: California... | reverse complement strand
GACCTGCGAAAATTTCCAGGCCTTGAAATTATCGAGCGGACCGTTGCTAAACTTGCCGCCTTCGGTACCGCAGGCGATTCTTCGATAGGCGATCGGGGCGCCGAGCGCAGGCATCACCGCATGCACGATGCCTGCAATGTCCGAGGCGGCGCTGCTGCCGGAAGCGCTGGAACGGGCGCAGGCACGCGCGACGAGTCCGCCCATTGAATGGGTGACCAGAATCACCTTGCGGCATTCGTGTTTGCGGTCAGTCCAGAATTTTTTGATGGTGTCGATGCGTTCGCGCAGCTGACGGGCGGCGACCGCACCGGACTCCAGCCAGTTGTAGCCGAACGCATAGACGGGATACTGGAATGCGGCGTATTTTTCGAGCTCGGCTTCGGTGATCGCCGTGACGCTGCGTGCCCCCCAACGTTCCGGTTCGCACTGCATCACGCGCCGCCAGTACTGCCGAACCTTGCGTATGCCATGCGGCGAGACTTGAAACGTCTTGTCCAGATTGCGCTGCAGATCGACCAGCAGCGCGCCATACGACGACGCATGAACCTCACCCCATCCACGTTCGCGCAATACGGCATCGCCCAGTGCGCAGGATGGGTAATCGAGTTCGCCACCGGAATCGACTTCGAGGGTCGAGGCATCGAGAATCTGCTGTCGTTCGGCCGGTGAGCGTCGCTCCCACAACGCCGCTTCATTGTACGAATCGTAAGCACCATTGGGCGGTCGCCAGGCCGCCATGCCAGGCTTGATGAGGCCGTCGTCTGACGATTTGACGGTGGCGCGCATCCGCAAATTCGAACCCATGATCCCGGGCACAAAAATCACGGGAATCACCTTGCGCGAGCCGATCGTTACCCGGGCGCGCACCTTGAATGCGGTTGGCGTGGCGACAGTATGGGCCACCAGGCTGCCATCGCGCTCGACGGTGGGCTGGTGGATCGGGCGGGTCGGCTCTTTCATGCCCGACCCGCGCCCGGATTCGGTGGATTGGAAGGGTCGGCAGGATCGAGATTATCTTCATCAAGCAGCAGCCGCAATTCGATATCGCCCATCGCATATGTGTGCAGAATCTCGGTGCGGCCCTCGTCGTCGGTGACGCCTTCGATCTGGGTGCCATCCTGGTGGCGCGCAATGTAGCGCTGGCCGCGCGCCGGCAGGCCGGTCTGGCGGTCGACGACGATAACGCGTTCGTCGGTTTCGAGATCGGTTGCCGGCAGGTGCAGGCCGGTGGGCGCGCCGCCGCCGCTCAGGTGCTCGACGGTCGCCGCCTTGACCACGTGCTTGCCGCTGCTCTGATGGGTGATCACGCCTGCGTCCCAGTTGCTCTGGCAACCCTGCGAGACCACCTTGACCGAGGGCGCCTCGAGCTCGATGCCTTTCGCGGCGATCAGGCTGATGCGGCCGGACGATTTGATCTCGATGTCGCCCTTGTGGGTCTCGATCACGATGTTGCCGCGCCCGGCGATGAGCTTGAGCCCGAGCTCGCAGGCGAACAGGCTGAGCGCGCGCGAGGCGCGCAAGAACAGGCTGCGCCCGGCCGCGACTTCGGCATCGCCGGCCGAGACGATGTCGATCTTGGCCTGGGCGCCGAGCGCGATGCTGTCTTCACTGGCCAGCACCACGCCGGCCGGCGCCGTGATGGCCGCCATCGGCGCGCCGCCGTCGGCGCTCGGGCCGGGCGCCACATTGCTGCCGTCGTGCCAGCCGCGCAGGCGACGCGTCAGTTCGGCCAGCCGCGGCCTGGCCTGCTCGTCTTCGCCATGTTCGGCGGCCAGCCGGCCGAGTTCGTCGAGCACGCCATGCATCACGTCGGCAATCCCGACCAGGCCACTGCGCTCGAGCTGGGTGGCGCTGTCATCGTCCGTGCCACCGGCGCTGATCAACACACCCTCGCCGCCGCGCAGCGCCACCGCCTTGCTGCTGCGTAGCTCGGCGCCCTCGCCGCGCGCCGCGCCCTGGCCGTTGGCGCGCGGCTCGGACATCCAGCCCAGGTTGAGTTCGGCATCGGCATGCTCGCTCGCCAGCTGCACGCCGATCTGGCCGGGCGTGTCGTCGAACAGCAACTGGCCGCCGCGCGCGCCGCCGATCTCGCGGCTGCGCATGCCCGACAGGTAGCGGTTGCCGGGCAATTCGCCGGCGCGGCTCAGGGCCGGCGGCTGCGCCCGCCCGTTATAGAGCTGGGACAGGATCACCGGGCGGTCAGGGTCGCCCCCCAGAAACGCCACCAGCACTTCGGTGCCGACCCGCGGCAGGCCAAGCGTGCCGGATTGCTGCTGGGCGCCGGCGCCGCTGCCGGCCCAGTTCGAGGCGACCCGCACCCAGGCCGAATCGGCGGCCGTGTCGGACGCGCCGGCGCCGTGCGCGTGCCCATGATCGGCGGGGCGCATGCCGGGGAAACGAATACGCACCCGGCCCAGCGCGTCGCAATGGACTTCTTCGCCGGCCGGGCCGGTGACGATCGCGCTTTGCAGCTGCGGATGCGGCAGGTCGAGGCGCGGATCGAACGCCGGCGCCAGCGCGATGCCGCGCCGCACGGCGTCGAAGCCGACCCGCACCCGTACCTGGTCGAGCGTCGGCGTGGTGTCGAGAAAGGCGCCGCCGGCGCCGTCGAGCCAGGCGCCCATCAGGCGCCGCACGCGGCCCGCCACATCGGCCGGCAGGTTGTTCTCGGCCTCGACCCGCAGCGCGGTGATGACGAAGTCGCGCTCAGGCGCGGGGTGGGTATCGATCTCGGGGTGGCCCGACAGCGTGAACCATTCGCCGGCGCGCAGGTCGCGCACCGTGCCTTCGCCATGGAAGCACTTGGTCTCGAAGGCGTGGCGCGCCATGCGCACCTGGCCCAGGCGCCAATGATCGTCGACGTCGTTGCCGGCATGCGGCATCTCGATCACGTAGTCATCCAGGCTGGCCGCGAGCTGGTTGCCACTGCGGCCCTGGTCGGCGCTGCCATGCGCCACCGTGGTCATGAAGCCGGCGCCGAGCGGATTGCGGTAATCCCAGCTGTGGCGGGTGGTGCTGGCCGGCTGCAGGCGGCGCGCGGCGCACCACGAGACGATCGTGTCGCGCTCTTCGGTGGCGCCGCCGCGGTGGTAGCGCACGCTGCCGGCGGCATTGCGCGGTAACGAATTCGGATCGGTGAACAGCACCAGGGTATGGGCCGGGGTGCCGTCGCGCTCGGGCTCGAGACTGTTGCTGCGCGCGTGGCCTGGGCGGAAGGTCCAGGCCACGCCGCGCCGGCGCAACAGGCGCCGCACAAAGGCGGCGTCGGATTCGTTGTGCTGCATGGTCTGTTCGCGCGCGGGGAACGACTGCATGTCGAACAGCGGGTCGAGTTCGTAGTGGAAGGCGCTGGCCAGCACCGGATTGGACTGGCGCCACTCGTCGAACAGCAGCTGCACGATGGCCAATTCGTTCTGGCTGCGAAACACGCGGCTGTTGACGCGCTTTTCCATGATTGCCAGCGCGTCGCGCAGCACCAGCTGGTACACCGCGAAGCCGCCGTCATAGTCGCCCGCGCGCGCTTCGGCGACGATGCCGCAGGCGCTGCGCAACTGGCCGCCGTCGGTGACGAACTGGATCTCGGCCGGCAGCGCGATCAGTTCCTTGAGCGGCAGGCGTGGCGTGCTGGCGATACAGGTGACGATGTACTCGATGCCGCCGCAGATCGATTCGGTGCCGACCACACGTTGCGGCAGCAACAGCTCGTCGGCGAACGAGGCGCCACCGGACGCGGGCGAAGCACCGTTGTGGCGGCCAAGTCGCAGCCGGATCGGGCGCTGGGCGGTGGTGAGCGAACGCTCGTGCTGCAGCATGCGCAGAAATTCGCTCGCGCTGTCCAAGGGGTTCTCCTGTCAGTGCCGCTTGCGCAGCGAGGAAAACATCTTGTCATGGGGGCGCGATAAATGCCTTGCTGAGGCTCAGCGAATGTCGAGTGAACTTCCTGGGGGCGCCAGTGTCGCCGGGTGAACCCCTGGCCTCAGACCAAGGCCGCCAGCCGTGGAATGGCCTTGAGCGAGGCCTCCCAGGCGGCGCGCTTGACGTCGTCGACGCTGATGCCGCGCAGCTCGGCCAAGGCAGCGCCAATGCCCGGCAATTGATCCGGGCTGTTGCGTCCCGGATGAATCCATGCCGGGGCGATGTCGGGTGAATCGGTCTCGAGCACGATCGACGCCAGCGGCAGTTCGCTCGCCAGGCGCCGAATCTGCAGCGCGCGCGTAAACGTCAGATTGCCGCCGAAGCCGAGGTGAAAGCCCAGGTCGATGAAATTCTGCGCCTGCTGGAAGCTGCCATTGAAGGCATGCGCGATGCCCGAGGGCGGACGGATCTGGCGCAGGTGCTTGAGCACCTGGTCTTGCGAGCGGCGCACGTGGGTCAGCACCGGCAGGCCAAAGTCACGCGCGATGCGCAGCTGTTCGCGAAAGAACCGCTCTTGCTTGTCGCGCATTTCTGGCGTGCTCAGTTCGGGAATGAAGAAATCGAGTCCGACTTCGCCGATGCCGACGAAGCGCGGATCAAGCAGTGCCTTTTCTACCGCCGCGCGCATGAACACCAGGTCTTCGTCGCGCGCCTGCGGCACGCAGATCGGATGGATACCGAGCGCATAGCAGGCGTTCGGGCTGCCATGGGCGAGCGCGGTCACGGCAGCAAAATTGGCGCGCTCCACCGCCACGATCACGATCATCGACACGCCGGCTTGCGCCGCCACGCGCGCCACGCCGGCGCCGTCGCCGTTGTACTCGCGGGCGTCGAGGTGGACGTGGGTATCGATCCACATGGTCAAGCTTGCACCGCCTGCAGGCCGTGCTCGGTCATGCGCAGTACGCGGTCGCAGCGGCGCGCCAGTTCCATGTCGTGGGTGACGATCACGAACGCGGTGCCGAGGGTCTGCGCCAGTTCGAGCATCAGGTCGAAGATGACCTGCGCCGTGGTCTGATCGAGGTTGCCGGTCGGTTCATCGGCCAGCACGCAGGCCGGCTGGGTGACCAGCGCCCGCGCCAGCGCCACACGCTGGCGTTCGCCACCGGACAGTTCGCCCGGGCGGTGCACGACGCGCTTGCCCAGGCCGACCCGTTCCAGGATCGCCTGCGCGCACTCGAGCGCCACGGCGCGCGGCTCGCGCCGGATCAAGAGCGGCATCATGACATTGTCGAGCGCCGAGAATTCTGGCAGAAGGTGGTGGAACTGGTAGACGAATCCGAGCGCGCTGTTGCGCAGGTCGCCGCGCCGGGTTTCGGACAGGCTGGCGAAATCCTCGCCTTTCAGGCTCACCGAACCGCTGCTCGGGGTATCGAGCCCGCCCAGCAGGTGCAGCAAGGTCGACTTGCCCGAACCCGAAGCGCCGACGATGGCGACGCGCTCGCCGCGATACACCGCGAAGTCGATCCCCTGCAATACGCGCACCTGGGCGTCGCCCTGGCGGAAGGTCTTGCCCAGGCCCTGGCAGGCAAGGATTGGTGTCGAAGTGGTCATGGCATCACTCATAGCGCAGCGCCTCGGCCGGCTTGACGCGCGAAGCGGCCCAGCTTGGATACAGGGTGGCCGCGAAGGCCAGCAGCACCGAAACGATGCCGATGATATAAACATCCGGCCAATGCAGGTCGGACGGCACGGTACTGAACAGGTAAATATCTTTGGACAAGAACTCCACTCCCAACAGCCGCTCGAAGAACGGCACGATCACATCGATGTTCAGGGCCACGCCCACGCCCATCCCGACCCCGGCCAGCGTGCCGAGCAGCCCGACCACCGCGCCCTGGATCATGAAAATCTTCATGATCGACGCCGGCGACGCGCCCAGCGTGCGCAGGATGGCGATATCGGGCTGCTTGTCGGTCACCGTCATCACCAGGCTCGAGACCAGGTTGAAGGCGGCCACCGCAATGATCAGGGTGAGGATGATGAACATCATCTTTTTTTCAGTCTGTACGGCAGCGTACCAGTTGGCATTGAGCTTGGGCCAGTCGCGCAAGGTCAGGTCGCCGCCCATGCTCTTTTTCAGCTCGGCCGCCACCTCGGGTGCTTCGCGCATGTTCGCGATGCGCAGGCGCAGGCCGGATGGCGCCGGCAGCCGCTCGAGGCGCTGCGCATCTTCCACGTGCACGAACGCCAGCGTGGCGTCGAAGTCGAAGTGCCCGGCCTCGAAAATGCCCACCACATTGAAGCTGCGGGTGCGCGGCACGATGCCGGCCGGCGTCACCTGGCCTTGCGCCAGCACCATCGTCACCTTGTCGCCCAGGCCAACCCCGAGCGCACGCGCCAGCGCGTAGCCGAGCACGATATTGAAGCTGCCCGGTTTCAAAGCATCGAAGCTGCCCGCACGCACCTGCTGCGCCACGCTCGAGACCTGGTCTTCGACGCCCGGCAGCACGCCGCGCACCACGCTCGGACGCATCACGCCATCCTTCAGCAGCAGGCCCTGGGTTTCGACGAACGGCGCCGCGCCGCGCACTGCCGGATTGCGCAGCGCTTGTTTCGCCCTGGCCTGCCAGTCGGGCATGCTGCCGGAGGCGTCGAACACTTCGATGTGGGCCAGCACCGACAGCATGCGGTCGGTCACCTGCTTCTGGAAGCCGTTCATCACCGACAGCACGATGATCAGGGCCGCCACGCCAAGGGCGATCCCGGCCACCGAGATGAGCGAGATGAACGAGATGAAACCGTTGCCGCCGCGTTCGGACGAACCTTTGCCGCCGCGCGTATAGCGCAGGCCGACCTGCCATTCGTAGGGCAGTCTGTGGAGCATACTCATGGTGTCGTGCATTTCCCGACCGCGCCCGCCTGGGCCATGCGGTCGTTGTTCTGGTCGTTGTTCTGATCGTTGTTCTGATCGTTCTTCTGCTCGTTATTCATAGCGCAACGCCTCGGCCGGACGCACGCGCGACGCCGACCAGCTCGGGTAGAGCGTGGCGAAGAACGCCAGCAGCACCGCCACGCCGCCAATCCAGGTCACGTCGTTCCACACCAGTTCGGACGGCATCTCGCTGATCAGGTACACCTCTTGCGACAAGAAGTGCACCCCCAGCACGCGTTCGATGAATGGCACGATGATGTCGACATTGAGCGCCACCGTCACCCCCAGCAGCACGCCCAGGCCCGCGCCCAGCAGGCCAACCAGGGTGCCCTGCACCATGAAGATCTTCATGATCGAGCGCGGCGAAGCGCCCAGCGTACGCAGGATGGCGATGTCGGCCTGCTTGTCCTTGACCGTCATCACCAGCGTCGAGACCAGGTTGAAGGCGGCCACCGCCACGATCATGATCAGGATAATGAACATCATGCGCTTTTGCGACTGCACGGCGGCGAACCAGACCGCATTGACCTTGGTCCAGTCGCGCAAGAACAATTCTTCGGGCAACTGCGAGCGCAGTTCGAGCGCCACCCGCGGCGCTTCGCGCAAATCGGCCAGGCGCAGGCGCAGGCCGGCCGGGGCGTGGGCGCCGGCCGCGGTCTGCACGTCGTCGACATTGGCCAGCGCCAGGGTCGAATCGAACTCGAAGTGGCCGGCCTCGAAGATGCCGGACACGGTCAGCGCGCGGGTGCGCGGCAGCGGGTTCTGGCCAGCGTTTGCGGCCACGCCGAGCGACTCGCCGTTGGCGATCAACAGCGTCACCCGGTCGCCCACACCAACCCCGAGCGAAGTGGCCAGTGCGCGCCCCAGCACCACATTGAAGGAACCGGGCCGCAGCGAATCGAATGCACCTTCGCGCATCTGCTGCGCAATGCTCGAGACCTTGCTTTCAGCGGCCGGATCGACGCCGCGCAGCAGCGCCGGCTTCATCACGCCATCGACCAGCAGCATCGCCTGGGCGTCGAGAAACGGCGCCGCGGCGCGCACCTCGGGGTGGCGCAGCGCCAGCGCGGCCGTGGCGCGCCAGTCGGGCAGCGCGCCGCGCGCGTCGAACACCTCGACGTGGGCCAGCACCGACAGCATGCGGCTGGTGACTTCCTTCTGGAAGCCGTTCATCACCGACAGCACCACGATCAGCGCCGCCACGCCGAGCGCGATGCCGGCCACCGAGGCCAGCGAGATGAAGGAAATGAAGCTGTTGCGGCTACTGCGCTTGCCGGCGCGCGTATAGCGCAGCCCGACCTGCCATTCGTAGGGTAGTTTCTGGGTGATGCTCATAGGGTCGTGCTCATGCGGGTGGTGCCCATGCTCTGTCAACCCGGCAGTTTGCCAGACAAACCAGCTTTGTGGCGCGGATTTCAACGTTTCAGGTTTGAAAAGGCTTGCCGTCGCGCTCGCGCCGGGCGTCGCGAAAGCGCAGCAGCGCGGCCCGGGAAAGCGCCATTTGGCCTAGAATAGCGGGATGGCTCATATCACGCTCGTCCTGCCGTTCGCCCTGCCGCTTCCCGAATTCGCCCCCGACCTGATCCGCGCCCTGGAGGCGCCGGGTCTGGCCGCCCTGCTCTCGCGCACCTCGGGCGCGCGCCGGCTCGCGGTCGACCCCAGCGCCCACGCCCTGCCGCACGAAGCCTGGCTGGCGCGCAGCCTGCAGTTAAGCGACGGTCGCCCCGCCTTCGCCCACGCCGCCATGCGCGGCTACGGCCTGGACCCGGGCGCGGCCAACTGGCGCCTGGTGACGTCGGCCCACATCCAGATCGCGCGCAGCCACCTGATGATGGCCGACCCGCGCCAGCTGCAGCTGCAAGAACACGACAGCCGCGCCCTGTTCGACAGCGCGCGCCAGTTGTGCCACGAACTGGGCCACGAGCTGCGCTACGGCGACGCCAGCACCTGGTTCCTGCGCGCCGATGACTGGCAGGGATTCGAGACCGCCAGCCCGGACACCGTGGTCGGCATGGACCTGACCGATTTCATGCCGAAGAACGCCGCAGCGCGCCCGTTCAGGCGCCTGCAGAACGAAGTGCAGATGGCCTGGCATGCGCACCCTGCGAATGCGGCGCGTGAAGCGCGCCGGCTGGCGCCGGTGAACGCGTTCTGGGTCTGGGGCGATGGCGGCGCACCGGGCAACATTCCCGCGCTGGCGACCTACGATACCCCGGGTTGGCTGGCCGCGCTGGGCGAACGCCGCCTGGATTCGCTTGACGCGCTGGACGACGTATTGACACAAGACGGCATGCTGGTCGCCGGCAACCTGGCCGAGGCCGCCATCGCCGCCGACTGGGGCGCCTGGCTGGCGCAGATGCAGCTGCTCGAGGGCGCCCTGTTTGCGCCGCTGCTGGCGGCCGTCAAGGCGGGCCGCGTGCGCGCACTGCGCATGATCCTGAGCAGCCGCGAAGGCTTGCTCGAATCGAGCAGCACGCCGCTGGCGCAGCGCAAATTCTGGCGCCGCCCGACGCTGGACGCACTCACCTGACATTTGACGCATACAGACTCGCCTACAGACTGATACCGAGACCGACTTGACCCAGAAGACCCGCATCGCCACCCGCCCCTGCCCGTTCCGCACCTCGGAACTGCTGCGCCAGGAAGGCGTCCATCCCGTGCTGGCGCGTATCTACGCCGCGCGTGGCCTGCTCGACACGCGCGAACTGGCGAGCGAGCTGGCCGCGCTGTCGCCGCCGGCCGGCCTGAAACACATCGACGCCGCCGCCGCCTTCCTGGCCGACTGCATCCAGGCTGGCAAGCGCATGACGGTCGTGGCCGACTACGACTGCGACGGCGCCACCGCCTGCGCGGTCGCCCTGCGCGGCCTGCGCGCGATGAATGCCCAGGTCGACTACATCGTGCCAAATCGCTTCGAGTACGGCTATGGCCTGACCCCGGAAATCGTGGCCCTCACCGCGCGCGAAAAGTCGCCCGACGTGATCGTCACGGTTGACAACGGCATCGCCAGCATCGAGGGCGTGCTCGAAGCGAACCGGCGCGGCATCGACGTCGTCGTCACCGACCACCACTTGCCGGGCGACGCGTTGCCGCCGGCGCGCGTGATCGTCAATCCGAACCAACCCGAATGCGGCTTCCCGAGCAAGAACCTGGCCGGCGTCGGGGTGGTGTTCTATGTGCTGCTGGCGCTGCGCGCCGAACTGCGCAAGCGCGGCGTGTTCGACGCCGGGTCGCAGCCCAAGCTCGACCACCTGCTGGACCTGGTGGCGCTCGGCACCGTGGCCGACGTGGTCAAACTCGACGCCAACAACCGCATCCTGGTGGCGCAGGGACTGAAGCGCATGCGCGCCGGGCGCATGCACGCCGGCGTGGCGGCGCTGTTCCGGGTCGCCGGGCGCGAAGCGCGCTGCGCCTCGCCGTTCGACCTCGGCTTTGCGCTGGGCCCGCGCCTGAACGCCGCCGGGCGGCTGCAAGACATGTCGCTTGGGATCGAATGCCTGACCACCGACGACGAAGGCCGCGCCTGGGCCATCGCCCAGCAGCTCAACGAAATCAACCTCAAGCGGCGCGAAATCGAGGCCGAGATGCAGGACACGGCCCTGCTGCACCTGGACAGCTTCGAGCCGACCGGCGCCAGCACCATCGCCGTGTTCGACGCGGGCTGGCACCAGGGCGTGATCGGCATCGTCGCTTCGCGCCTGAAAGAAAAGTTCTACCGCCCGACGATCACCTTCGCCCCGGCCGGTGATGGCTGGATCAAGGGCTCGGGCCGTTCGATCCCGGGCTTTCACCTGCGCGACGCGCTCGACCTGGTGTCCAAGCGGGTGCCGGGCCTGATCGACAAGTTCGGCGGCCACGCGATGGCGGCCGGGCTGTCGATCCGGCACGAAGCCTTCGACACGTTCTGCCAGGCGTTCGAGGCGGTGGGACAGGCGTGGCTGACCGAGGCCCAGCTCGAACGCATCATCGAGACCGACGGCCCGCTCGAGGACGAATTCTATTCAACCGGTTTCATCGAGCTGATGGATGGCCAGGTATGGGGCCAGGGCTTCGCGCCGCCGGTATTCTGCGATGAATTCCGCGTGGTCAGCCAGCGTGTGCTGAAAGAGCGCCACCTGAAGCTGCTGCTCGAGCGTAACGGGCGCCGCTACGATGCGATCTGGTTCGGCCATACCGATGGCCTGGGCGAACGGGCGCGGGTCGCGTTCCGGCTCGACGCCAACGAATACAACGGCGTCACCAAGGTCCAGTTGCTGGTCGAGCACGCCGAAGCTGCCTGAGCGACCGCCGGTAAATATGCCACCAGGAATCATCCAGGCGACATAAATTTCGCTTTGCCAATACCATTGGCGCGCCGCGCCGTACGTCCACGGCGCGCACCATCACCCTTTCGACCAACGGGGCCGGCCAGGATCCGGCAGGAGCACGCATGTTTTCGATCATCCTGAACGTCATCGGTTCGCTGATGCATTTGTATGTCGCCTACCGCCTTCATGCATTGGCCCCGGTGCGCGCGCGCATTCCGGCGCGCGCCTGGTGGGCTGGCGCGGCCGCACTGTGGCTGCTGTACATGTTCGGCTTGCGCATGGGCGACGCCGCGCTCGACTGGCGCTGGTGGCCGGGGCAATTCGCCATGACCTGGCTCGGCGTGCTGTTCGTCACCACCCAGTGGCTGCTGCTGGCCGACCTCGTCACCGGCTTCGGTTTCTGGCTGCGCCGGCATGGGCCGCGGATCCGCCTGGCCGGCGCCGTCGCCGGCGTGGCGGTCAGCGCCTTCGCCATTTTGCAGGCGGTGCGCGCGCCGAATATCGTCGAACATGAACTGGTGCTGCAAGGCTTGCCGAAGGCGCTCGACGGCACCGTGATCGCGGCCATCAGCGACACCCACCTGGGCGCCCAGCGGCGCGCGGCCTGGCTCGGTGAGCGCGTCGACCAGATCAACGCATTCAAGCCGGCGGCGGTGCTGATGCTGGGCGACCAGGTCGAAGATGAACCGATCAACGACCGGCAACTGGCGCCGGTGCTGCGCCGCCTGCATCCGCCGCTGGGCGTGTGGGCGGTGACGGGCAACCATGAATACTACGGCGACGCCGGCGGCACGATCGCCGAATTTGCCGCTGGCGGCGTGCGCTGGCTGCGCGACGAACGGGTCGAACTCGCGCCCGGCCTGCACCTGGCGGGGCTGGACGACATCGGGCGGGCGCTGCGTGGCGGCGGCAATATCTACGCCGGCCTGGGGCGCACCATCCCGAACCGCAGCGCCGGCGCGACCATCCTGATGTCGCACATCCCGGCCCCTGGCCTGGTGCAGCGCGCGGCGCAAGAAGGCGTCAGCCTGATGCTGTCGGGCCACACCCACGGCGGGCAGGTGTGGCCGTTCAACTATCTGGTGGCGCGCCAGTTTCCGCACGTGGTGGGCCTGCATCGCGAGGGCGACATGCAGCTCTTGATCAGCCGCGGCGCGGGCGGCTGGGGACCGCGCATGCGGCTCTGGAAACGGGGCGAAATCCTCAAGATCACGCTGCGCACGCCAGGCTGAAACCGGCGCGCCGCCGCTACTGCGGCGATTGGTGCTGCTGCGGCTGCGCGCGATACGTGGCGCCGTGCTGCATCACGAAGAAGGCATCCGGCGCCACGCCCTGGGCCTCACGCGCCGTTGCCAGGTCAAGCGGCGCCTGATCGAGCCGCTCCTGCCCCATCGGGTAGGTGCCCCAGTGCATGCCGACACTGCGCTTGATCTTGAGCTCGCGATGAATCCGCACCGCTTCATCCGGACTGACATGCGAGTTGCGGTACCAGATCGGCTGGTAGGCGCCGATCCCGAGCGCGGCCAGATCGAAGCCGTCGAAGCGCGCGGCGATATCGGCGATGTCCTTCGAATACCCCAGGTCGCCCGAAAAGAAGAACGAGAATCCCGGGCGCTTGACGGCGTAGCCACCCCACAGCGTCCGGTTGCGATCCCACAGCGAGCGCGCCGACCAGTGGTGCACCGGCAGCAGATGCAGTTCGACACCATCGACGACCGTCTTGTCCCACCAGTCCAGTTTGACGATGCGGGAACGCTCGCCGCCCGTGATATTTTTCTCGAGCCAGATGTCGACCCCGAGCGGCGCCACCAGCAGCGGCGGCCCGCCGGCCTGGCGGTACAGCGCGCGCAGCGAATCCTTCGACAGATGGTCGTAGTGCGAGTGGCTGATCAGGACGACATCGATGCGCGGCAAATCGGCCAGCGCCACCCCGGGCCGCTGCTGGCGCCTGGGGCCGGCAAACGGCAGCGGCGAGGCGCGCGCGTCGAACACCGGATCGGTGAGGATGTTCAGGCCGGTCCCGGTCTGGAACAGGAAGGTCGCATGCCCGATCCAGGTCAGCGCCGGCTGGCTGCGGTTGGCATGGATGAATTGCAGGTCAGGCGCCACCGGCTCGATCGGCGCGCGCGGCGCGCGCACTGCCGGGTCTTCGGTCCAGTTGCGGATGCGCGCCGCCCAGCCTGCAAAGAAACCCAGCTGAGGACGCTGGTAGGCCGGGTTGGGCGGATAGTTGTTGGCAAAGCCGTCGGGACGGTGGTGCGTCTTGCTGGAGTCGAAATACGGGTTGACGTTCGCGCAGCCGGCAAGAAGCAGGCCAAGAACAAGCGCGGAGATTGGACGTAAAGTGCGCATGCGGTCCTTTGCTGGCGATCGAAAACGCAAGTATAGATGGCGTAACAATATCAGCGCGCAAGCACGCCGGCGCTGTCGGTACAGCGGCCGTTTTTTGCACCCGGCCCATGCATTCCGGAGCGCTTTCCGGTAGGATAGCGCCTTTGCCGAAGCATGAGCTTGCTTCGACACTCCCGCGACTGCAAAGATGCCAGGCATCGATACCGGGACTTTGATGTACGAGCCCGAAGTGCCGACCGTGTCTGCTGGGTTCCCACCACTGGAGCGTATGCAAATTTCCCAGATCCCGCGGACGCGGCCCGGCCAATGGACGGTCCTGGCCTGTGCCCTCATCGTGCTGCTCGTGATCGGCGCCGAGGCCGTGCGCTGGCAGCGCACGGCGCACGCGTCCGCCGTGCCGAGCATGGCCGGCGCCGTGGCTGCGTCCAGCGCCACCCTGGTCGAACTGTCGCACACCCATATTCCTGCGCCGCAAGGCATGCCCTCGGCCCATGCCAGCGCCCTGACGCCACTGGCCGGCGACGGCATGCTGGCGTTCTGGTGGGCCGGCAGCCGCGAGAGCGGTCCCGATGTCAAGGTGTTCGCTTCGCGCTGGCGCAACGGCGCCTGGAGCGCGCCGTGGGTCGTGGCCAGCCGCGACTCGCTCGGCAAGGCGCTCGGCTTCGGCGTGCGCCGCATCGGCAACCCGGTGGCCTGGACTGACCGTGCCGGCAAGATTCACCTGTACGTGGTCGCTACCGGCCTCGGTGGCTGGGCGGCGGCCCGCATTGCCCACCTTGCCTCGACCGACAGCGGCAACCGCTTCGAGGTCAAGCGTGTGCTCCCGACCTCGCCCCTGTTCAACACCAGCGCCCTGGTGCGTACCTCGCCGGTGGCGCTGAACGACGGCGGCTGGTGGCTGCCGGTGTACTTTGAAATTGGCAACAAGTACCCAATGCTGATGGCGTTCGACGCCGACGGCAAGCCAACTTCACTGGCGCGCATCGGTCACAGCACCTCGACCCTGCAACCGGCCATCGTGCCGGTCTCGGCGCATGAAGTGCGCGCCCTGATGCGCGACGACAGCAACCAGGAACGGGTGCAGCACGCGTCCAGCCACGACGGCGGCGCCAGCTGGGAAGACCTGCCACCGCTCGACCTGCCCAACAAGAGCACGTCGGTGGCGGCGATCCGCCTCACCAGCGGCCAGTTCCTGATGCTGCACAACCATATCGCGGCAGGCGGCTCGGACCGCAACCTGCTGCGCCTCTCGATCTCGGACGATATGCGCAGCTGGCGCACCGTGGCCGACATCGCCAAAGGCCCGGCCGGCGACGAATTCTCGTACCCGACCATGCAGCAGGTCGGCGACGAGCTGCACATTACCTATACCTGGCAGCGCCAGGCCATCGCGCACCACCGCTACCGCATCGAGCTCGGGGAGACCATCTGATGACATTGCCTGATCTGGCACTGCAAATCGCCTACGCGCGGATAAGCTGGGCGCTGGTGCTGGCGACCCTGGTGATCGCGCTGTGGCGTGGCGCCGACCCGCTGCCGCGCCCGGTGCTGGCGGCCATCCTGGCCGCCTCGCTGGGCGTGATGCTGCTGCCGGGCGAATTCTCGCCCGCGTACTGGCTCGGCCTGGCCTTCCAGTACCCGAGTGGTTTGCTGGCAGGCTGCTGTGCGCTGCGGCTGGTCGAGCGCTGGCACGGCATCCGCCGCAGCCGCGCGATGCCGCATGCCCTGGCCGGGGTGCTGGTGGTCTGTGGCGCCTTGCTGTACCTGGATACCTTCGGCCTGCTGGCGCGTGGTTTTTATTACGCCGGATTCTGGCCACTGTTCACGCCGGCTGTTGCGGTGCTGGGCGCGCTGGCCTGCGCGCTGGCCGTGGTGCGCGGCAACGCACGCAGCCCGGCGGCGCCGATGCTGGGCGCGATCGCGCTGTTTTCGCTGCTGCGCCTGCCGACCGGCAATCTGTGGGACGCCATGCTCGACCCGCTGCTGTGCGGCTGGGCAGTGCTCACACTGGCGATCGGGGCCTTGCGCACCAGTGGCCGCCGCGCCTCGGACCGCGCGCCCGAATCCGTCCCTGGCGCGCAGCAGTCGCCGCCTGCGCCGGCCCTGTCGGGCGCGCCAATAGAACAATTTTCGTCTGTAAAGGAGTAAGTCGTTGGAAAATCAAAAATGGTACAAGCATCCGGTGATCGTTACCGCCAGCGTGATCAACGCGTTCGCGCTGGTGCTGGCGCTCGTGTGGTCGAACAATCCGCATGAACTGTCGCGCCTGCTGGTCGAGGACGGCATCGTCGAGTGGACCCAGTTCCTGGCGTTCGCAATGACCTCGGGCCTGCTTGGCTATGTCACGCTCGACCGCTGGCAGCGCAACGGCGGCTTCAGCCTCGAGGTGCTGGTGCTGGGCGGCCTGACGGCGCTGGTGGCGCTGGCCGCGCTTGAAGAGATCAGCTGGTTCCAGCGCATCCTGCAGATCCAGACACCGGAATTCTTCGCCCAGAATAATCGCCAGTCCGAGACCAACCTGCACAACCTGGGCTTCGGCAAAGAGAGCCTGCACAAGGCGGTGCTGCTGAAAATCATCGTGATCGCCGGCCTGATCCACAACCTGATCCTGCCGCTGCTGGCGCGTTCGCGTCCCGCCATCCGCACCTTCGTCGAGCGCTTTGGCCTGTACCTGCCGCCACTGGCCGCGTCGGTCCCGTACCTGATCCTGGTGATCCTGTCGCACCTGCTGGTGGACCATCCGCGCAAGGGTGAGCTGGGCGAGCTGTTCGGCGCGGTGCATTATATGGCCACCGTGTTTGGCGCCTATTTCGTGGGCGTTGCCTACGACAAGAAGCCGCTGTTCGAAGGTGCCAGCGCACGCCGCGTGTCGGTCCTGTTCGCGCTGCTGATGCTGTATCTGTTCATGACCGGCTGGATGCTCAGCGCCGGCGCCGGCGCCGATGCGGCGCTGGTCAACGGTATCGGCAAGGATTGACGCCGCGTTAGCGAACGGGGTGCGGGCGCCAGCCCCACCCTGGCCTGCCGCCTGGCTAGTTACGGCAGGCGCAACCACGGTCGAACACCACCCGCCAGCGCCCCGGCGCCTCGAGCCGCCACACCGAATTGAAGCTGCCGATGCGTTTGCCGTCGCGATCGATGATCGGGCCGCTGCTGAACGCCAGCGTCCCCGACGACACCACCTCCACCTGTTCCGGCTGCCATGAAAATGGCGCCTGCGCGCCGTCATAGTAGCGGCGCCACGCCTTGCGCACGGCATCCGCGCCGCGCAGCGACTCCGCGTTCGACATGAACACCGCCTCATGCGCCAGGAAGCGGCCAAAGGCCTCGAAATCGCGCGCCGCCATCGTCGCCGCAAACGCGCGCTCGCTGTCGAACACCTGCTGGCGCAGATCGTCGGGCGAGGAACGCACGCTGCCGGCGGTGACGGCCGCCGTCAGGCAAACAGCCAGAAGCAGGATCGAGCGCAGGCGCATGGCGGTGGAATGGGCGATTTGGCAATCTGGCGATTCTGTCACGGTCGCTCAGCCATGACAACCACCGGTTGCAAGCATTCCAGAATTGGAGTATAAAGAATCCAATACCGGAGGAATCATGAGCCTAGCCTACGCCTACCCCAAGAGCCGCTTCGAACCGGCAATGCTGGTCGACCTGAATTCGCGCGTCGAGCGCGAGCGACTGTCGCGCTCGGCCCTGACCGGCTTTTTCAGGCTTGCCGCCGCCTGGCAGGTACGCGACGACGATGCGCGCGAACTGCTGGGGGGGCTGTCCTCGTCATCGTATTACGACTGGAAGAAGCACCCCGAGCGGGTGCTCGAGGTCGACCGCATCACGCGCATCTCTTACCTGCTCGGCATTTACAAGGCGCTGCACATCCTGTACGGCGACAAGCTGGCCGACGAATGGGTGCATCTGCCCAACACCAATCCGGTGTTCGCCGGCCGCACGCCGCTGGCCTTCATGCTCGGCGGTGGTCTGCTGGCAATGCAGAACGTGCGGCGCTTGCTCGACGCCCGCCGCGGCGGCCTCTGAATCCGCGCGCCCACCCGCATGAGCTTACGACTGGTCCCCAAGCTGACGCTGTTGCGTGAACATGACACTTGCCGCCTGATTCCATCGCGCTTCGCCGACCTCGAAGATTCGGTGCTGGCGCCCCTGGCCGACAGCGACGCCGCCGTGCGCGACCTGTTCGACCTCGATAACGCCACCAATGACCGCCTGCGCGGCGAATCGGGCCTGCTGCCCGGGATCGGCGTGGACGAGCTGGTGTTCGGCGTGCCGAACTTTCGCATCATCAACGCCGCGTTCACCTACGCCCGCCCCGAGGGCAGCCGCTTCAACGACGGCGAGCGCGGGGCCTGGTATTGCGGCTTCACGGTCGCCACCGCGCTGGCCGAAGTCATCTTCCACAAGACGGTCGAGTACAGCGAAATCAATCGCTTCGACGACAGCGTCACCTACCAGGTGCTGCTGGCCGATTTCAGCGCCACATTCCACGATCTGCGCGCCATCGACGCCTATCGCGACTGTCTCGACCCAGGCAGTTATCTGGCGTCACAGGCGCTGGCCGGTGAACTGCTCGACGCCGGCTCGATGGGCGTGATCTTTCCCAGCGTGCGCGACCCCGGCGGCACCTGCCTGGCGTGCTTCCGCCCGGCGCTGGTGGGCAATGTACGCAAGGCGCAGACGTATCGGTTAACATGGGCGGGTTCGCCGCATCCTGCGGTCGAGATCCAATGAGCCAGACAGTATCAGCATGAAAACCAATCCCGAGAAAGACACCGAACTGCACGACAAGATCAACCGCGAGACCGGCCGCGTTCAATGGAAGGAGCTCGACCGCCACTTCGCCAGCGGCTCGGTGGTGTGGGTCAGCGATGCACTCGACCTGATCGAGGTCGCACTGCGCATCGCGCATGACGACAAGCAGGCCATCACGCAGTGGATGCAACAGGGCGCGCTGGCCAAGGTGAGCGACGTCCAGGCGCAGAGCTGGTTTGAAGCCGATGCCACGCTGTGGGCGTCGGTGGTGAGCCCGTTCGTGCTGGTGCAGGAGCCGAAGCGGCAGGTGCATTGAAGGTGGGCTGCGAACCGGCGTAGGCAAGATTGCCTGGTTTGAACACTGCGTCAAACTCCGCTGCCGGCTCGCCCAAAACTTGTTTCCCCGCCTACGCGGGGACGACGGGATTTCAGCGACGTCTTACTGCGACAGATCGACGGCGTACAGCGCCATCCCCTTGCCGCCGCCATCGTCTTCCTTGAGCTGGCTGACATTGCTCAGCCCCGCCTCATGCGCCAGCGCGACCAGCCCCGGCGCCGAATGGAACACCACCGGCCCGGCCGTCTTGACCGGCGCAAAGCGCCAGCTGCGCGCCGAGCCGTGGTCCTTGCGCGTGAGTTGCTTCGCCTTGCGCACGTACGCGATCAGGATGTCGCGGTTGCTGTCGGGCGAAGCCAGGACCACGTTGCTGCCGTCGAGCCCCGGGAAACCGCCGCCGCCGCTGGCGCGGTAGTTATTCGTCGCGACCAGGAATGCCTGCCTGGCGTCGACCGGCTTGCCACGCCACTGCAGATTGCGGATGCGCTCACCAGGGGCGCGCGTGACATCGATCTCGTAGCTGACGTCCGGCGACGTCAGCGTATCGAAATTGAAACTCGGGAAGCGGGTATTGACCAGTTCCTGCGGCGCCGACTGCGTCGGATCGATCGTATTGAAGCGCCCTGCCGAAGTCTCGAGCCACGCCTTCAGGCCGGCGCCATCGACCTTCACCGCGTACAGCGAATTCGGGAACAGGTACAGGTCGGCCGCATTGTTCAGCGCCAGGTCGCCGGCGGGCACATCGGTAAAGTCAGCCGCGGTCGGGAAGCCGCCCTTGAACGGCGCCGACACCGACAGCACCGGCACATCGGCGTACTGCGGCAGGTTGGTCTTGACGTAGTCGGCCACGTAGGCGCCCTGCGCGCGGTTGACGATCTCGATCGCGGACGGGTCGCCCACGTCGGCGAAATAGCTCGACATGCGAAACGCGCTGGCGCCGATCGGCGTCTTCACATAGGCAATCGTCGCCTCGTGCTCGGCCTTGACCAGGGCCCGCACTTCAGGATCGGGCTCGACAAAACGCTTGGGACCGAGCTGGGTCGAACGCGCCTGCACCACGGTCTTGTCCTTGTCCACCGCCCAGCGCTTGCCATTGAACGTCAGGTGCAGCTGCACCACGCCCAGGTGCTTGCCCCACTGGCTCGGCATCACCGCCGGCACGCCATTGACCAGCCCGCGCAGCTTGTCCACGCCGGGCAAGTTGAACTGGGCGACGGTGCTGTCCTGGTTCGGGAACAGCTGGTGCGCGTGTCCCATCAGCACCACGTCCACGCCCGGCACCTTCGACAGGTGCCAGTTGGTGTTTTCCATCTTCGCCGAGTACGGGCTGTCATCCAGGCCGGCATGGCCCAGCACCACGATCAGGTCGGCGCCCTTGTGTTTCATCTCGGGGATGTATTTGTCGGCCGTGGCGCGGATGTCGGTCGGCACCACGCGACCATCGAGCCAGCGCTTGTCCCATGCCATGATGTCCGGCGGCGTGAAGCCGATGATGCCGACCTTCACCGTGGTTTCGAGCTGCTTGCCATTCGCGCCGGTGGCGACGATCTTCTTGTCGATGATGCGGTAAGGCGCGAACAGCGGCTCTCCGGTCTGCAGGCTCTGGATATTGGCCAGCACGAGCGGGAACTTCGGGCCGGCGCACGGCCTGGCCGCGGGGGCGACATCCTTGACCTTGAAGCTGCTGCCGGTAATCTGGTTCAGGAACGGCAGGCCATAGTTGAATTCGTGGTTGCCGACCGTGCCGCCTTCGTAGCCGAGCGCGTTCATGATCTTGTAGATGCCCAGCACCTGGCCGCACTTGGGCGGCGCCACCAGCGCCTGATAATCGGCGAACGCGGTGCCCTGGATGGTGTCGCCATTGTCGAGCAGCAGGGTATTGGCGAACTCCTTGCGCGCCTGGCGGATCAGGGTCGCGGTGCGATCGAACCCGATCGACGGCTCGTCCTGCAGCTTGTAATAGTCGTAGCCGACCACGTTCGAATGCAGGTCGGACGTTTCAAGCACGGCCAGCACGGCCGACGCGCCCCTGGCCGGCTGGGCCGCGGCGACGGCGGCGCCTGAGAAGCCGAGCAAGGCGGGCGCGAAGGCGATGCAAATCTGGTAACGCAAGGTGAATCTGAAGGCGTGGGACATGGTGGTTCCATCTGAAAAGACGCGCCGATGATACGGCAGCGCGCCACGGCCGGGCAAGAAAGAATCGGTCATTGCGCCGCGAGCGGCGCTATTCGACTGCTGGCGGGCGACTTCGTCCGCACACTGGTTTATAATCTCCGGTTCGATTCAACACACTAACGAGACCGCCAAGACCATGGAAGCTGAACGCATCAATGCCATTTCCGCCCTGCTGAACGACCTGACCGGTCGTGAGGCCGAACTTCGGAGGTATCTTTGACTTCGATCGGAAGTCAGAGAAACTAGAACAGGTCAACCAGGAGATGGAAGATCCATCCATCTGGAACGATCAGAAGCGCGCCCAGGAGATGGGCAAAGAAAAGAAGGCGCTCGAAGGCGTCGTGCTGGTGCTCGAGAAAGCCAAGGGCGACCTGGCCGATGCGCGCGACCTGTTCGACATGGCGCGTGAAGAAGGCGACGACGAGACGCTCGAAGCCGTCGCGACCGACCTCGATGCGATCCTGAAGATCGTCGAAGGCATGGAGTTCCGCCGGATGTTCAGCAATCCGATGGACCACGCCAGCTGCTTCATCGACATCCAGGCCGGCGCCGGCGGCACCGAAGCGCAAGACTGGGCCTCGATGCTGCTGCGCCAATACCTGCGCTACTGCGAACGCAAGGGCTTCAAGGCCGAGATCCTGGAGCAGTCCGAGGGCGAGGTCGCGGGCATCAAGACCGCCACCATCAAGGTCGACGGCGAATACGCGTATGGCCACCTGCGCACCGAAACCGGCGTGCACCGTCTGGTGCGCAAGTCGCCGTTCGACTCGGCCAATGGCCGCCATACCTCGTTCACGTCGCTGTTCGTGTACCCGGAAGTCGATGATTCGATCGAGATCGAGATCAACCCGGCCGACGTGCGCATCGATACCTATCGCGCCTCCGGCGCCGGTGGTCAGCACATCAACAAGACCGATTCCGCGGTGCGCCTGACCCACGGCCCGTCCGGGATCGTGGTGCAGTGCCAGAACGACCGCTCGCAGCACCGCAACAAGGCCGAAGCCTGGGACATGCTGCGCGCCAAGCTGTACGAGCTCGAACTGCGCAACCGCATGAGCGAGCAGCAGAAGCTCGAGGATTCCAAGACCGACGTCGGCTGGGGCCACCAGATCCGCTCGTACGTGCTGGACCAGTCGCGCATCAAGGACTTGCGTACCGGCTTTGAAACCGGCAACACCAAGAACGTGCTGGACGGCGACCTCGACGACTTCATCTCGGCCTCGCTCAAGCAGGGCGTGTAATTCAACCATAAGGACCACGTAACATGACTTCTCCTTCCCGCGCGCTGATCTTCGACATGGACGGCACCATCGTCGACAATATGGACTTCCACACGCAAGCGTGGATCGCGTTCTTTGAACGGCGCGGCAAGACCATCGATCCGGACCAGTTTTTCCGCGATACGGCCGGCCGCCAGGGCAAGGAGATCATCCGTCATTACGTCGGCCAGGACCTGAACGACGACGAGGTGATGGCGCTGACCCACGAAAAGGAAGTGCTGTACCGCGAGCTGTATGGCCCGCACCGGCGCACCATCGACGGCTTCGACGCCTTCATCGAGACGGCGCGCGCGCGCGGCTTCAAGCTCGCGGTGGCCACGTCGGCTTCGCCCGGCAGCGCGCGTTTCGTGCTCGACGAGATGGGCCTGCGCGAGCGCTTCGACGAAATCGTGATCGGCACGGTCGATGTCCCGCGCGGCAAGCCGCACCCGGACGTGTTCCTGAAGGCGGCCGACCGCTGCGGCGTAATGCCGGCCTCGTGCATCGTGTTCGAGGACGCGCCACTGGGCGTGGAAGCGGCGCGCCGCGCCGGCATGCGCGCGGTGGTGCTCACCACCACCCTGCCCGCCGCCGCATTCGCCGAATTCGACAACGTGATTGCCATCGTCAACGACTTCACGCAGCTCGACGTTGAAGCGCTGCTGACCAACGCTTGATCCCCCAAGAATAGAACCAACTCCTCATGACCACCGAAAACCAAGAACAGCAGGCCCCGACTCCCGGCGCCGACGAAAACAAGATCATGGCCGAGCGCCGCGCCAAGCTGGCGGCGATCCGCGAAAAAGGCATCGCCTTCCCGAACGACTTCGCGCCCCAGCATAAGGCGGCCGACCTGGTCGCCAGCTACAGCGCCAAGACGCGCGAAGAACTCGAAGCCGAACCGGTCGCGGTGGTGCTGGCCGGACGCATGATGCTGCGCCGCGAAGCGGGCAAGAAGGCCGCTTTCGCCACCCTGCAAGACAGCTCCGGCCCGCTGGCCGACGGCCGCATCCAGATCTACATCACGCTCGACAGCGCCGGCGAAGAAGCGATGGACGCGCTGCGCAGCTACGACCTGGGCGACATCCTGGGCGTCGAAGGCACGCTGTTCAAGACCAAGGTCGAAGAACTCACCATCAAGGTCAGCAAGCTGCGCCTGGTGGCCAAGGCGATCCGTCCGCTGCCGGACAAATTCCACGGCCTGGCCGACCAGGAAACCAAGTACCGCCAGCGCTACGTCGACCTGATCATGAACGAAGAGACGCGCCGCACCTTCAAGGCCCGTACCGCGGCCATGTCGTCGATGCGCCGCTTCATGGAAAAGAACGGCTTCATGGAAGTCGAGACCCCGATGCTGCACCCGATCCCGGGCGGCGCCGCGGCCAAGCCGTTCGTCACCCACCACAACGCGCTGGACATGCAGATGTACCTGCGCATCGCGCCCGAGCTGTACCTGAAGCGCCTGGTGGTGGGCGGGTTCGATCGCGTGTTCGAAGTCAACCGCAACTTCCGCAACGAAGGCGTCTCGGTGCGCCACAATCCAGAATTCACGATGATGGAATTCTATGCGGCCTACACCGACTACAAGTGGATCATGAACTTCACCGAAGAAGTGATCCGCCAGGCGGCAGTCGACGCCCAGGGCAGCGCGGTGCTGAGCTACGGCGGGCGCGAGCTCGACCTGTCCAAGCCGTTCCAGCGCCTGACCATCATCGAAGCGATCGACAAGTACGCGCCCGGCTACACGCCGGAACAGCTGAGCGACGCCGAGTTCATCAAGCTCGAACTCAAGAAGTTCGGCGTCAAGCCGTTCGCCACCGCCGGTCTGGGCGCGCTGCAGCTGGCGCTGTTCGAGGAAACCGCCGAAGCGCTGCTGTGGGAACCGACCTTCATCATCGACTACCCGGCCGAAGTCTCGCCCCTGGCGCGCGCCTCGGACACCCATGCCGGCGTTACCGAGCGGTTCGAGCTGTTCATGGTGGGCCGCGAAATCGCCAACGGCTTCTCGGAGCTGAACGACCCTGAAGACCAGGCCGCGCGCTTCCTGGCGCAGGTCGCGGCCAAGGACGCGGGCGACGACGAAGCCATGTTCTACGACGCCGACTACATCCGCGCGCTCGAATACGGCATGCCGCCAGCCGGCGGTTGCGGTATCGGCATCGACCGCCTGATGATGCTCATTACCGATTCGCCGAACATCCGCGACGTGCTGCTGTTCCCGCACTTGCGCAAGGAAGACTGACGTTGAAAGGCCGCCGCGAGGCGGCATTCGTTGTCAGTTCAGCCTAGATAAATAAACCGTCGTTCCCGCGCAGGCGGGAACCTAAGTTCCATGCGTGCCACTAAATGAAACAGAAGTGGAAACGCAAGCAAACCTGGGTTCCCGCCTGCGCGGGAATGACGGTTTTTGAGTTAACGAAAGAACCATTCAGGCTTAGCCGAACGGCATTACGCCGCGCGGCGACGTTCCATGTCTGGCCCGGCCTTATTGCACGATCGTGTAGCAAGGCACGTAGGCCTTGCCGGGCAACTTCATGCGGCTCTGCTCCACGAACGAGGCCAGCAGCGCGTCCATCGGCCCCATGATCGCGGCCTCGCCCTGGATCTCGTACTTGCCGTGCTGTTCGATCGCGCGGATCCCTTCTTCCTTGACGTTGCCCGCTACCACGCCCGAAAACGCGCGCCGCAGGTTCGCCGCCAGCAGGTGCGGTTCTTGTCCGCGATGCAGCTTCAGGTTGCGCATGTTCTCGTGCGTCGGCCGGAACGGCTTCTGGAATTCAGCGTCGATCTTCAGGCGCCAGTTGTAGTAATACGCGTCGCTGTGCGCCTTGCGGAAGGCGCGCACCTCGCCAATCCCGGCCACCATCGCGCGCGCCACCGCATCCGGGTCGTCGATGATGATCTGGTAGCGGCGCTGCGCCGCCTCGCCCAGCGTGACCTTGATGAACTGGTCGATCTGGTCGAAATAGTCGCGCGCCGCGGCCGGCCCGGTGAAGATCAGCGGGTACGGGATCTCGGCATTCTCGGGATGCAGCAGGATGCCGAGGATATACAGGATCTCTTCGGCGGTACCGGCCCCGCCCGGGAACACCACGATGCCGTGGCCGGTGCGCACGAACGCTTCCAGGCGCTTTTCGATATCGGGCATGATCACCAGGTCGTTGACGATCGGATTGGGCGACTCGGCGGCGATGATGCCGGGTTCGGAAATGCCGAGATAGCGCCCGCCACTCAGGCGCTGCTTCGAATGGCCGATGGTGGCGCCCTTCATTGGCCCCTTCATCGCGCCCGGGCCGCACCCGGTGCAGATGTCCATCTCGCGCAAGCCGAGCGCATAACCGACCTGCTTGGTGTAGTTGTATTCGAGGCGGCTGATCGAGTGCCCGCCCCAGCACACCACCAGATTCGGATTGCGCTGCGCCTGCAGCACATTGGCGTTGCGCAGAATATGGAACACGGCATCGGTAATGCCGTCGCTGCGGGTCAGGTCGAACTTGGGGTTGTCGGTGACGTCGAAGTGGACGAACACGATGTCGCGCAATACCGCGAACAGGTGCTCGTGAATCCCCTTGATCATCTTGCCATCGACAAACGCCTGGCCTGGCGCGCCGCGGATATCGAGCTTGATGCCGCGCTCGCGCTGCAGGATGCTGATGTCGAACGAGGCGTAGCGCTCCATCAGCTCCTTGCCGTCGTCGATGCTGCTGCCGCTATTCAAGACGGCCAGTGCGCACTTGCGGAAAATATCGTACAGGCCGGCCTTGCTGGTATCGAGCAGCTTGGTCACTTCGGCCTTGGACAATACTTCGAGCCGGCCTTCGGGCGAAATCAGGGTGTCCACCGATTTCAGGTTCTCAGGCGAAATCAGGGTATCGACTACTTCATGGGTCATGTTCTGGTCCTCTTCGTATTACTGGAATCATTGCTGGTCTGAACAGCAATATACGCCAAAGCGCAGCCCGATGCCTGTCCAAAAAAAGGCAGCCGTGCACCACCTTTGACCATCAATATCACAGCCGAGAAAAATTCGCAGGGCATGGCGGATATGCACTAGAATGCGTGCCTAATGGCAGGTTTGGCCGTCACATTCTGGTCAAAAAACCCTGTCATATAGCTATTAATTCAGTCAATACTACTTGGGGAGGAACCGCATGAGCGGTGCAGCTACTACACCTGCGAAGGGACCTATTCCAGAGTTCAAACAGATCATGGGCCACCCAGCACCGCTGTGGATGCTGTTCATGACCGAATTCTGGGAGCGTTTCGCTTTTTACGGCATTCGTTGGGCGCTTGTTCTTTATATCGTCAGCCAGTTCTTTGGCGGCGATGCTTCCGGCCAGGCCGAAGCCAATCTCACCTACGGTTCCTACCTCGCGCTGGTGTACGCCGGCGCCGTCTTCGGCGGTTATGTGGCCGACCGCGTCATCGGTTATCAACGTTCGATCCTGGTCGGCGCCATCTTCATGGCCGCCGGCCTGTTCATGATCACCATCCCCAACCACGACGTGTTCAAGCTCGGCCTGGCGACCATCATCGTCGGCAACGGCATGTTCAAGCCGAACATCTCGGCCATGGTCGGCCAGCTGTATTCGCTGAACGACACGCGCCGCGATTCGGGCTTCACCATCTTCTACATGGGCATCAACGTCGGCGCCTTCTTCGCACCGATCCTGACCCAGCTGCTGGCCGAAAAGGTGTTCGGCACCAGCGCCATGCCATCGTACAAGATCGTGTTTTTCGCCTCGGGCATCGGCATGCTGATCTCGCTGGTGTGGTTCTACATCGGCCGCAAGTCGCTGCAAGGCATCGGCGCACCGGTCGGTGAGCTGGCCAATCCGAAGCGCCTGATGATCGTGATCGTCGGCGCGCTGATCGTGATCCCGATCGTCTACCTGTTGCTGCAAGCCGGCGCCGCCAACCTGCAAATCCTGCTGACGATCCTGTTCATCGGCCTGGCCGCGATGCTGATCATCGAAGGCGTGCGCGAAGGCAAGGTTGCCCGCGACAAGACCTGGGCGATGATGATCATCTTCTTCTTCAACGTGTTGTTCTGGTGCTTCTTCGAGCAGGCCGGCAGCTCGTTCACCTTCCTGGCCGCGAACATCGTCGACCGTGACCTCAGTGGCTGGGAATTCCCGGTGGCCTGGTTCCAGTCGGTCAATTCGATCGCGATCATCGTGTTCGCGCCGATCATCGCCGCGATCTGGGTCATGCTGGGCAAGCGCAACGCCAATCCATCGATCCCGCGCAAGTTCGGCCTGGGCCTGATCTTCAACGGCCTGGCATTCGGTCTGCTGATGTACGCGCTGTCGCAGCTGATCAACGACAGCGGCAAGATCCCGTTCTGGACCCTGTTCGCCGTGTATGTCGTGCAGTCGATCGGTGAACTGTGCCTGTCGCCGATCGGCCTGTCGATGGTGACCAAGCTGGCGCCAACCCGCCTGGTCGGCCTGGGCATGGGCGGCTGGTTCCTGTCGACCGGTATCGGCAACAACCTGTCGGGCATCTTCGCCTCGCACGTCTCGGGTGAATCGGGCATGTCGGTGGCCTCGGCCCTGAGCGGCTACAGCTTCGGCTTCTGGTCGCTGCTGGGCGGCGGCGTGCTGCTGTTCATCCTGGCGCCGTTGATCCAGAAACTGATGCATGGCGTGAAGTAAGCGGTTTTTGCGCCAGTTAAAAACGGCGGCCTGCGGGCCGCCGTTTTTGTTTGGGAAGTGCGCAGTGCTGGCGTTGGTGGCAGCGCTGTGTCGTCGCTTGCGCAGCCAGCATGACAAGCCGCTAGCCCCGCCCGAACCCCGGCAGCGCCGCCAATGATTCCATTGCAAACTCGATGAACAATCTGGTGCGCAGCGCCTGGTGCTGGCGTGAAGGATAAAGCAGATTCAGTTCCTGGCAACCGGCCGACCAGCCATCCAGAACCCGCACCAGTTCACCAGTATCGAGCAGGTCGCGCACCAGATAGTCGGGACACACGCCGATGCCGCCGCCGAGCAGCAGCGATTCGCGGATCGCCAGCGCATTATTGACGCGGTAGCGCCCTCCGGTTGCCACCTGCACCGACTCGCCATCGCGGGTCAGCGTGATGGCCGCGCCAGGGGTCCAGGCAAAACGCACGAACTCATGCGCCGACAAGTCGCCCGGCGTGCCTGGGCAAGCGCGTCTGGCCAGGTAGCCCGGCGAGGCCACCAGGAAGCGCGGGATCGTCGCCAGATGGCGGCCGACGGCGTCCGGCGGCAGTGTCCCGCCCAGCCTGAACGCGACGTCGACCCCTTCTTCGATCAGGTCGACGAAACGGTCGTTCAGGATCAGTTCGATCTCAATGGCCGGATGCTGTTCCAGAAACTGCTGGACCAGCGCATTAAGCCGGTATTGCCCGAGCGCGACCGGTGCATTGATGCGCAGCCGTCCGGACGCTTGCGCATTCATCCCCTGCAGCTTGCCCAGCGCGGCGTCGAACTGCTCGAGTATCAGCTTTGCGTCGGCGTAGAAGCGCTCGCCCGCCGCGGTCGCGGCCAGGCCGCGCGTGCTGCGCTCGAACAGTCTGACGCAGAGCTGCTGCTCGAGTTGCGCCAGCATCTTGCTCATGGTCGGCTGCGTCGTGCCGGCTTCACGCGCGGCCGCCGACAAGCTTCCCAGCTCAACGGCCCGTACAAAGCTTCGCATCGATCGCAGTGTGTCCATCGCAGCCATTCGAAAACGGAATGAGTAATCTTCCATCCTATCATCTTCCGCCATGCGCTGGCATGGCCCAAGCTGGGCCTTTCGATGAAATGGAGAACCGTATGACCACCAGATTGGGTGCACTCGCAACGCTCGGCGTTGTCATGGCGCTGAGCAGCGCGGCAAGCGCCGCCGGCGCAGGAAACGCGCAGCAGCACTGGATAACGTCCTGGTACGCGGCGCTGCAGCCGCGCTGGGACAGCACGTTTGTCTTGCCGGCCAACGTGCCTGCCACGCTGGCCAATCAGACGCTGCACGAACGGATTCGTCTCAGCGCCGGCGGTCAGCGCATGCGGCTGGTGTTCTCGAACCGGTACGGCAAAGAGCCGCTCCAGATCGGCGAGGTTCGGGTCGGCCTGGCGGGCGACAAGCAGCCAGCCAGGCGCCTGTCGTTCGGCGGCCAGGCGAGCGTGTCGATATTGGCCGGGGCCAGCGCAACGAGCGATGCGCTGGTGTTCGCAGTGGAACCACTCGCCGAGCTGACCGTGAGCACGTATCTGCCCGTGCACACGGCAATCACGGGCTTTCATTGGGGCGGCCAGCAAACGCTGAGCGTCACGCCGGGCGCGCTCGATGACGCCCTTAGCGCGGCGCCGGAGCGCTTTTCGGGCCGCCTGTTCCTCAATGCCGTCATGGTCGGGGCGCCAGAACGGCGCCGCAGCGTCGCCATCCTCGGCGACTCGATCACCGATGGCAATGGCTCGACCCCGGACGCCAACCGGCGCTGGCCCGACTTCCTGGCGCAGCGCCTGGCGCCGTACGGGATCGGCGTCGCCAATGCCGGCATATCGGGCGCGCGCCTGGCCAGCGACGGCATGGGCCAGAGTGCGCTGGCGCGCCTGGAACACGACGTGCTGAGCCAACCGGGCATTTCGGACGTCATCGTTTTATTGGGCATCAACGACATCGGCTGGCCAGGCAGTCCGTTCGCGCCAGACGAGGCGCCGGTCACGCTCGAGCGCTTGAGCGCCGTCTATCGGCAACTGGTAAGCGCCGCCCATCTCAGGGGCGTGCGCGTGACGGCGGCAACCCTGCCGCCATTCGAAGGCGCGCTCGAAGGCACGCCGTTCGCAGGCCACTACAGCCCCGCCAAGGAGGGGCTGCGCCAGCGCTTCAACCGCTGGATCCGCAGCGCCGGCGTGTTCGACGCGGTCATCGACTTCGACGCGCTGCTGCGCGACCCGGCGCATCCACGCCGACTGCGCCCGGCCTTCGATTCGGGCGACCATCTGCATCCGGGCGACGCGGGCTACCGCGCCATGGCCGAGGCGGTCGAGATCAGGGCGCTGACCGGTCAGGAACAACCGGCCGCGCCCGTGCAGGAAGCGACCGAGTAAGCCGCGCCCGGGGCGCCCTACTTCTTTGCCTTCTCGCGCGCCACCCAGTACAGCAGGCCGACGATCAGGGCGTACGGGATCATGCTCAGGTAGTTGGCGCTATCCCCGGCAAAGAAGGGGTTGTGCAGTGCCGCCCATTTGCCGATCGCTTCGTCGAACCCGGTCAGCACGCCGGCCGTGATGGCGATGATGATGCCGGCCAGCGCGCCGCCGGCGATATAGCCCGACGCCAGCAGCGTGCCCGAGCTGCGGTCGCCCGCGGCCTGGCGCTGTTCTTCGTTCAGGTTGGCGTTCTGCGGCAGCTTGTTGTTGCGGCGGTCGGCCAACCAGCGCACCGCGCCGCCGATCGCGATCGGCAGCGTCGCCACCAGCGGCAGGTACACGCCGACCGAAAACGCCAGCGCCGAGATGCCGGCCATTTCCAGCACCACGGCGATCATCACCCCGAACAACACCAGCGTCCACGGCAGCTGCTGGTCGAGGATGCCCTTGATGATGTACGACATCAGCACCGCCTTCGGTGCGTCGTATTTTTTTACTTCGGTGCCGTCGGGGCGGGTTTTATGCTGGCCGTTGATGCCCGGGTCGACCAGGTAGGCGACCTTGCCATCGTTGGCCACAAAATACTTGCCGGCCGGGCCGCCGACGGTGTCGAGCTTGTGCCAGACCTTGTAGGTGGCGCCATCCTGCGCCGCCTGCGGACCGTGCAGCCGGGCGCTCTGCTCAAGCTTCGAGGCGTCCACCACCAGTCCCGGGGCGACCTGCGCCGCCGGCACGTAGACGGTGCCGGCGTCGTTCAGCTTCAACAGGATCGGCCCCAGGATCAGCGCCGAGGCGAAGGCGCCGCACAGGATCGCGTACTGCTGCAGGCGCGGGGTCGAGCCGACCAGGTAGCCGGTCTTGAGGTCTTGCGAGGTGGTGCCGGCATTGCTGGCGGCGATGCAGACGATGGCGCCCACCGACAGCGCGGTGACGTAATAGCGCCCGCCGGTCCAGCCCAGCACCAGGAAGATCAGGCAGGTAAACAGCAGCGTGGCCACCGCCATGCCCGAGATCGGGTTCGACGACGAGCCGATCTCGCCGGTCAGGCGCGAGGACACGGTGGCGAACAAGAAGCCGAACACTAGGATCAGCACCGCGCCCAGGATGTTCATGTGCAGCGGCGTGGCCAGCGAAATGATGGCGATGATCGCCAGGCAGCCGATCACGACCCACTTCATCGGGATGTCGCGGTCGGTGCGCAGCGAGGCGTCGCCACTGCTGCCCTGCTTCATGCCGGCCAGGCCGCCGCGCAGGCCGTTCCAGATCGTCGGCAGCGAGCGCACCAGCGAAATCAAACCACCCGCCGCCACCGCGCCGGCGCCGATGTAGAGGATGTAGGCGGCGCGGATATCGTCGGCCGTCATGTCGCGGATCAGCATGGTGCCGGGCGACAGCGGCACCGTCAGCAGCTCACCGAAGAACTTGATCATCGGGATCAGGAGCAGCGAAGCGAGCACCCCGCCGGCCGCCATCGTGAACGCGATGCGCGGGCCGATGATGTAGCCGACGCCGACCAGCTCGGGCGAGATCTCGGCTCCGGCGCTGCCGGCCTTCAGGGGCGCGCCGAATTCGAAGTTGACGGTGTCGCGCCAGCCCTTGAACGACACGCTCAGGGTTTTATACAAAATGCCGATGCCGAAGCCGCCGAAGATCAGCATCGCGCGCTGGCGGGCCACCCGCACCGCGTCCGAACCGGCTTGGCGCACCTCGCCCGCCGCTTCGCGCGAGACGTCGGTGGCGGCCGCCTTGAGCACCTCGGCGCAGGCGGTGCCTTCCGGGTATTTCAGTTCGCGGTGCTGGTCGACGATCAGCGTGCGGCGCAGCGGGATCATCATCAGGATGCCGAGCAGGCCACCCAGCACGCCGACCAGCATCACGCGCGAGATTTCCAGGTCGAAGCCGAGAATCATGATCGCCGGCATCGTCACGCCGAGGCCGAAGGCCAGCGATTCGCCGGCCGAACCGGCAGTCTGGGCAATGCTGTTTTCAAGGATGGTCGATTCGCGCGCGCCCAGCTGGCGCGCCACGCCGAACAGCGTGATCGCGATCACCGCGACCGGAATCGAGGCGCTGACGGTCAGGCCGACCTTCAGCACCAGGTACAGCGACGAAGCGCCGAAGATCATCCCCAGGATCACGCCCATGATCAGGGCGCGCGGGGTCATTTCCGCCAATTGCGCGTTGGCCGGGATATATGGCTTGAACGCGGGCGGATTCGGGTCGTAGGGCATGCGGTTCCTTTGTTGCTGAACGACCCGCCAAATTTAGACACGGCAAGTGCGGGCCGGAAAGCGAGAATATCTCACATGCACCGTTGGAATGAAAGTGGTAAAGATTGCGTGGTATAAATGCGGCTTGTAATGGGCCGCTGATGGCCTGACGTACGGCCCCAACCGAGAGTGTCGCAGTGACCAAGTCTTCCACAACACCCAAGCGCAGCAGTCAACCGCTGCGCCGCTTCAGCCGCGTGCGCGGCATCCTGCTGGCGCTGCTAGCCGTCGTCCTGCTCGTCATTGGCGCTCTGGCCATCTGGTTCATGACGGCGATCATGCCCAATGTGCCGGCGATCGATGCCGTCACCGACTACCGGCCCAAGATCCCGCTGCGCATCTACACCGCCGACAAGGTGCTGATCGGCCAGTTCGGCGTCGAGCACCGCGACTTCGTGCCTATCGCGAAAATCCCGCCCCTGATGAAGAGCGCCGTGCTGGCCATCGAAGACGCGCGCTTCTATGAGCACGGCGGCATCGATTTGCGGCGCGCGCTGGGCGCGGCGCGCGCCAACCTGGGCGGCGGCTTCCGCCAGGGCGCCTCGACCATCACGATGCAGGTGGCGCGCAACTTCTTCCTCACCAAAGAGAAGCTGGTATCGCGCAAACTGACCGAGGTCGCGCTGGCCTACAAGATCGAAAACGCGCTGAGCAAGGACCAGATCCTCGAGCTGTACATGAACCAGATCTACCTGGGCCAGCGCTCGTACGGTTTCTCGAGCGCCGCGCGCAGCTACTTCGGCAAGACGCTCGACCAATTGACGCTGGCCGAGACCGCGATGCTGGCCGGCCTGCCGCAGAACCCGGCGCGGCATAACCCGGTGGCCAATCCGAAACGCGCCCAGGCGCGCCAGCACGCGATCCTGAAACGCCTGCTGACCCTGGGCCAGATCGACCAGGCCCAGTGCGACGCGGCGCTGGCCGAACCGCTGCGCGTCAAGCGCGACGCCGGCCAGTCGTTCGACACCCGCGCCGAATACGTGGCCGAACTGGCGCGCCAGGTGGTGTTCGACCAGTATGGCGAAGAAGCCTACACGCGCGGCATCGTCGTCACCACCACCATCCTCAAGGCCGAACAGGACGCGGCCTATGACTCGGTGCGGCGCAACGTGCTGGCCTACGATAGCCGTCACGGCTATCGCGGTCCCGAGGCGCGCATCGAGCTGCCGGCCGCCGGCGACGCGCGCGATGCCGCCATCATCGAGGCGCTGCAGAAGCGCCGCGCCAGCGACGGCCTGCTGCCGGCGGTGGTGGTTTCTGCCAGCGCCGAAGAAGTGCAGGTCGAGACCTTGTCGGGCGACGCGATCGGCATCACCGGCGCCGGGCTGAAATTCGCGGCGGCCGGCCTGTCGAGCAAGGCGCGCGAAGCGCTGCGCATCACGCCGGGCGCGATCGTCCGCATCACCAAAGGCGCCAAGGATAGCTGGTCGATCGTGCAGGTGCCGCAGGTGGCGGCCGCGTTTGTCGCGATCGACGCCGACACCGGGGCCTACCATGCGCTGGTCGGCGGCTTCGACTACAACCTGCAGAAGTTCAACCACGTGACCCAGGCCTGGCGCCAGCCAGGGTCGTCGATCAAGCCGTTCGTGTATTCGGCGGCGCTCGAAAAAGGCTATTCGCCGGCCACCCGCATCCTCGACGCGCCGCTCGAACTGCCTGGCGCCAGCGTCGATGCGCCATGGCGGCCGCAGAACGACGACGGCCAGTTCGATGGCGAAGTCACGCTGCGCCAGTCGCTGGCAAAATCCAAGAACGTGCCGACGGTGCGGGTGCTGCGCGCGGTGTCGGTCGACTTTGCGCACCAGTACCTTGAGCACTTCGGCTTCGACCTGGCGCGCCACCCCAGGAACTACACCATGGCGCTCGGCACCGGCGCCGTCACGCCGCTGCAGCTGGCCGGCGCCTACGCGGTGTTCGCCAATGGCGGCTACCGCGTCAAGCCGTGGCTGATCGCGCGCATCGAGGATGGCAACGGCTCGGTGATCATGGAAAACCAGCCGCCACCGGCCAAGGCTGAAGAGGCGCGCGTGATCACGGCGCGCAACGCCTTCGTGATGGACACCATGCTGCGCGACGTGACCCGCTACGGCACCGCCGCAGCATCGGCCAAGCAGCTCAACCGGCAAGACCTGGCTGGCAAGACCGGCACCACCAGCGACGCCTTCGACGGCTGGTTCGCCGGCTATGCCGGCAACGTGGTCGGGGTGGCCTGGATGGGCTACGACGAACCGCGCTCGCTGGGCGGGCGCGAGTTCGGCGCCACGCTGGCGATGCCGATCTGGGTCGACTACATGCGCGTCGCCCTGGCCAAGGTGGCGCCAGTCGAGCGGGCGCCGCCCGAGGACGTGGTCAATCAGGACGGCGACTGGATCTATCCCGAATTTGTCGACGCGCTCGAAGAGCGCAGCATCGATATCGAGGCGCCGCTCGAGCAGGATGGACTGGCGCCGGGCGACCCGGATGCCCTGCCGGCGACCGACGACGGCGACCCGCTGGGCGGCGCGCTGCCACTGCCTTCGGTGGCGCCGCCAGGCGCTCCAGCGGCGCCGCTGGCACCGCCGCCGCCACCGCCGCAGCCGCCACCGCCTGTATCCCGGAGCGAGCTCTTTTGATGCAGGCGCGGGCGGCGGCGCCCACCAGTAAACCGGGCCGCGACAAGGCTGCAAGCGCATGCTAAGCTGCGTCGATCCTGGCCGTCCGGCCAGCGATTGCACGCGCCGCGGCCCCACGCGCGCGGCGTATCCAGGCTGTTCAACTTCTTCGAAGGAACAAGCATGAACTACGTCGACGGTTTCGTGATTCCCCTTCCCATCGCCAATATCGACACCTACCGCGAGTACGCCACCAAGGTCGGCAAGATCTGGCGCGAGCATGGTGCGCTCAGCATCCGCGAGTGCATCGGCGACGATGTCCCGATGGGCGAACTTACCTCATTCCCGCGCAGCGTCGAGCTCAAGGAAGGCGAGACGGTGGTGTTCTCGTGGGTCGAGTACCCGTCGCGCGCGGTGCGCGACCAGGTGATTGAAAAAGCCATGCAAGACCCGCGCATGCAGGCGTTGATGGACAATGGCGCGATGCCGTTCGACGGCAAGCGCATGATCTACGGCGGCTTCGAAACGCTGTTCGAACTGTAGCGCGTCAACGGCGCCGCCCTGCTACAGCCAGGCCTCGATGATCCAGTCGGTGAGCTTGCCGCCGGCGCCGCGCGGCAGGCTCGGTCCGACCGAGATCGCGGCCGGGCATTCGGGCGCCGACAAGCGTGCCGCCAACCACGCCGCCAGGCTTGCGCGCAGAGCGTCACCATCAACATCAACATCAACATCGCCGTCGGCGCCAGGGCGCGGCACCACGAACGCCTTCAGGCGCTGGCCTTCGTCCGCCCGCATCAGCCGCACGCTGGCATCGGCGACTGCTGGATGCAGCTTGAGCACCTCCGCGACATAGCCCGGAAATACATTCACGCCGCCAACCTGCACCGCTGCATCGACCCGCCCGACGGGTCGGAACTGCGTGGCGCCTGACCACGCGAGCCGGTCTTGCAGGGCGTACGACCCGGTTTGCCCATCAGGCAAGGCGCGTACCAGGCGCTCATCCGCACCGCGGCGCCAGTAAGGGAACAAGGTGTAGGCCGCGTCCGGGCGTTCGCGCCAGCCGACGCCGGCCGTCTCGGAACTGCCATACACCTGCACCAGCCGCGCCAGGCCGGCCGCGATCGCGCCCAGCGCCACCCCGTCAGGGCACGGCGCGCCCGAACTGACGCCGACGACGTCCGCCGGCACGGCGCAGTCGGCCTGGGCGACAGCACGCCAGAAGTCGGGAAAGCCGACCACCAGGTCGCCGGCCTGCAGTTGGCGCACTACCGCGCCAGGCGCAAAACCGCGCAAATCGACGACGTCCTGTTGCGACAGGCCGAGGCGCGGCGCCAGCAGCACCGTCAACAGGAAGCCATAGATATGGTGCGCCGGAGCCAGCCTGACGATGCGGCGCCGGCCGGCGAACAGCGTGGCCAGCACGTCTGTCTCTTGCCACAGCGCGGACAGCGCGTGAACGCACGGCTTGGGCGCGCCCGAGCTGCCCGAGGTGCGAAACGTCAGCGCCGCGCCGTCGGCGTCGAGCCCGGCGCGCGCAGCGGCGCTCCAGTGGCGCAGGCCGGTGCGGGTCAGCAGCGCGCCCTCTTCCTCGAGCCCGGGCCGGCGCAGATGCAGCACCGTCTCCATCGCGCTCGCCATGCCCATCAGGTCGAGCGAATCGGCGCCGAGGTCGGAGCGCAGGTCGAGTTCGTCCGGCCACGGCGCCGGCACCCCGCGCGCGCCTGGGTGCATCAGCGCCATTTCGGCCGCCAGCAGGTCGGCGACGACGCGCTGCAAGGCCTGGCCGTCGAGCCACCAGCGCTGTATTTGCGGGACTGCTGAAGTCATGACACGACCGTGCTCGGGAAAAGGCTGCGATGGTGACAGCGCTCGCAGCTCCTGTCAAACCCTGGGGTCGAGCCGGGTTGAGCGGCATGCATTGTGGCGAAATTTTCATTCACCAACGAAATTGTCACGTTTTTCGATACACACAATTGACGTGTTGCCTTTTCACATGTCAACATGAGTTTCCAACAATCAATATCTGCGGCTGTGGCCGCCAACATCATGACCCCATCGACCATCAGCTTCGGCATGCCCGACCTCGCCACCAGCCTCGACCGGTGCTCGGCGCAGGAACTCGACGGCCTGGACTTTGGCGTGATCGGCTTCGGCGCCGACACCAACGTCACGCTGTACAACGCCTTCGAATCGCACGCTGCCGGCCTGTCGCCGCAACGCGTGCTGGGCCAGCCGCTGTTTACCAACGTGGCGCCATGCCTGAACAACTTCCTGGTGGCCCAGCGCTTCGAAGACGCGCAGGATGACAGCACCACGCTCGACGCCACCATCGACTACGTCCTGACCCTGCGCATGCGCCCGATCAAGGTAGCGCTGCGCCTGCTGGCCAGCCCGGATGGCGCCAACCGCTACGTGCTGGTTCAGCGTCAGCCACGTTAATCTTCATTGCGACCGACCTGACCCCGGATAATGACGTGAGCCAAGACCTTGCCCAGCCCGGCGCCGACTACGAGGCCCTGATCCAGTTCCTGTACCTTGCCCCGGTGGGGTTGGTGCAGGCGGACGTGAACGGCGAGATCATGATGATGAATCCGATCTCGGCCCAGCTCTTGATGCCGCTCTCGCGCGACGGCGGCCTGGACAACCTGTTTACCGCCTTGCAGGACGTGGCGCCCGAACTGCGCAACCTGTGCGACGGTTACCGGGCGGCCAGCGGCAAGATCTGTGACGGCCTGCATGTGCACCTGAACGCCGGCGGCGCCGGCAAGCGGGTGCCGCAGATCCTGTCGGTCACGCTGCTCAAGCTCGACGCCACGCGCCTGATGGCCGTGATCAGCGATATCACCGAACAGGTGAAACGCGACCGCCAGCTGCGCCAGAGCGACGCCTGGCTCAACGCCATCATGACCGGCATCACCGACTACACCCTGGCCAGCCTCGATCAGCAGGGCCGCATCCGCGATTGGAACCCGAGCGTGGCGCGCGTCACCGGGCACGGCGCAGACGTCGCCGGCGAGCCGTACTCGATCTTCTACCCGCCCGACGCCATGACCGCCGAGCACCTGCACGACCGCTTGCGCGAAGCCGACGCCAACGGCTGGACGCTCGATGAAGGCCGCCGCCTGCGCGCCGACGGCAGCGCGTTCTGGGGCAGCGTCATGATCGCCCCGCTGCCCGACCGCGATCCGCTGCCGGGCGAGGCGCCGGACGGCGCGGCCTATTGCCTGATCCTGCGCGACATCACCGACAAACGCGACGCGACCGAACGCCGCCGCCGCGAAACCATGGGTGACTTCCTCACCGGCCTGGCCAACCGGCGCGCCCTGTTCGAGGCCGCCCAGCAGGAACTGCAACGCAGCCAGGTACTGCCGCGCTCGACTGCGCTGATCGTGATCGACGCCGACCACTTCAAGGCCATCAACGACCGCCACGGCCACCCGGGCGGCGACCTGGTGCTGCGCCATCTGGCCGGCCTGCTGGGAGAGACCTTCCGCGAAGTGGACGTGGTGGCGCGCATCGGCGGCGAGGAATTCGCCGTGCTGCTGCCCTCGACCGATCTGGCACGCGCCGCCGTCGTGGCCGAGCGCTTGCGGGTTGCCGTCGCCAGCGGCCACGCCAAGGTCGACGACCATGATGTACGCTACACTATCAGCTTGGGCGTTGCCGCCAGCATGGACGGCAGCGGCGGCATCGATTTGCTGCTCAAGCAGGCCGATCAGGCGCTGTACGTCGCCAAGCACGCCGGCCGCAACCGTGTCGAACGCTGGCGCCCAGAGCTGATCGTGAGCACCGGGCTCGCCGATCGTGCGCACTACACCACGAAAGATGCCGATGCAGCCTGACCCGAGCGACGCCTACGAAGCCCTGATGCAGTTCCTGTACCGCGCCCCGATCGGACTGGCGCAGACCACGCTCGACGGCAGCGTCGAGATGCTCAACCCGATGGCGTCGAACCTGCTGATGCCGCTCGCCACCGAAGCCGGGCTCGACAATCTGTTCGAGGTGCTGGCCCCGGTCGCGCCGCAACTGGCGCAGATGGTGCAGGCCTTCATCGAACCATCCGGCGTGATCTGCGAAGGCCTGCGCCTGCCGGTCGGGGTCGCGCACGCCGCCAGCGGCACCCTGCAGGTGCTGTCGCTGAGCCTGTTGAAACTCGACCGCGAACGCCTGATGGCGACCGTCGCCGACGCCACCTTCGAAGTCCAGCGCGAGCAGGAAACCTTGCACCGCCGCCTGCGCAATGCGGCCCGCACCGACGCCCTGACCCGCATGCCGAACCGCGAGGCGGTACGCGAAGAACTGCAGCGCCTGATCACGGCGCAGCAAGCCGCCGACGTTGTCGACGAGCCGCGCTTTGCCGTGCTGCTGATCAACGGCGACCGCTTCCGCCAGGTCAACGACAGCCTGGGCCAGGCCAGCGGCGACCAGTTGCTGATGCACATGGCTGACCGCCTGCGCGGCGCCCTGCGCCCCACCGGCGGCAATTTCGATGACGGTGCGGCCAGGCCGCCCGGCAGCCAACTGGCGGCGCGCATCGGCGGCGACGAATTCGTGGTGGTACTCGAAACCATGCGCAACCGCAGCGACGCCGAACGCCTGGCGATCCGCCTGCTCGATGCGCTGGCGCGTCCGTACCTGATCGACGGTCACGAGATCGTCTGCCACGCCAGCCTGGGTCTGGCCTGGGGCGCCGGCGCCGCGCCCGACGCCGATGCCGTGCTGCGCGACGCCGGCATCGCCATGGTCGAAGCCAAGCGCGCCGGCGGCAACCGCCACGCCGTATTCGACCCGAGCATGCGCGAACGCGCCGCGCGGCGCGCCGACATCGAAGCCGACCTGCGCACCGCCCTCGCTGAAGAGCAATTGTTCGTGGTCTATCAGCCGGTGGTCGGTTTGCGTGCTGACGGCGCGGTCGACTTTTCGGCCGGCGTCGAGGCGCTGGTACGCTGGCGCCATCCGCTGCGCGGCATCGTGCCGCCGGGCGACTTCATCCAGGTCGCCGAAGAATGCGGCCTGATCGGCGCGGTGGGCGACTTCGTGCTCGAGCGCGCGTGCCGCGACTACATGGCCTGGCAGGCCCGCATGGGCGCCTCGGCGCCGCGCCTGATGGCGGTCAATCTGTCGCGCGCCCAGCTCGGCCAGCCGGGCTGGATCGATACCGTGCGCGCCATCGTGGACGCCAGCGGCATGCCGCCGGGCGCGTTGCAGCTCGAAGTCACCGAGAGCCTGGCGGCCCAGGACGAAGACATCCAGGGACGCCTGCACGAACTCAAGGGCCTCGGCGTCAAGCTGGCGCTGGACGATTTCGGCACCGGCTATTCGTCACTGTCGAGCCTGCACCTGCTGCCGGTCGACACGGTCAAGATCGACCGCTCGTTCGTCAGCAAGGCCGACACCAGCGCCCACCACCGGGTGCTGATCGAGGCCACGGTGAAAGTCGCGCAGAGCCTGGGCATGAACACGGTGGCCGAAGGCATCGAAACCCAGTCCCAGCTCGATGTGGTGCGCAGCCAACGCTGCGACAAGGCGCAGGGCTTCTTCTACAGCAAACCACTGCCGGCGCCTGAGCTTCTGGCGTGGCTTGACCAGAAGATGGCAGTGGCCGCCTGACGCATACGTTCGGCAGCTTCCTACAGCGGCGCCGCGCCTGCTCCTATTTGCGGGCACGGCGCGGCGCGCGCATCATGGCTTCATCCATTTTTCAAGGAGGACACCATGAAACGAACCTTGCAATCAGCCGTTCTGGCCAGCATGCTGGCATTCGGCCTGGCTGCGTGCGCAACCGACAGCATGAATGGCACTAGCGGCACCAGCGGCATGAACGGCACCAGCGGCACCAGCGGCACCAGCGGCACTAGCGGCAGCAGCGGCATGAACGGCACCAGCAGCAGCAGCGGCATGAGTGGCAGCAGCGGCGCCAGCGGCATGAGCGGCACCTCAGGCACCATGAATAACGCCCCCAACACCGATACCTCGGGTGTCGGCTCCAGCACCAATCCGAATACGACCATCAACCGCTAACGCGATCGTTCCACGCGTTCCGTGCATCGCTGGCGCGCCATGACCGCAAGGTCATGGCGCGCTGTCGCATCTGGCGCAGCAAGCGCTACTGCGTTGTCGTATTGACGAGTATGTGAGCCGCCTCCTACGCATATTGACGACCTGTTCCTATTCTCGCGCCACGGCTGACCTCCGATGATGGGGGCACAGACAAACCGAGGAGAAACAAGATGAAAAATCCAATCCAGACCGTTTTGCTTGGTGGCGTCATGGCGTTCGCGCTGTCCGCCTGCAACACACCCGCTTCCGATACCACCAGCGGATCGTCGAGCATGAGCACCAGCGGCTCATCCATGGACGCGAACAGCCGCAGCAACGGCAGCAGCTCGAACGCCCCGAACAGCGGCGTCTCGACTGGTGAAGGCGCTTCCGGCAACACGGGCGACACCCGTCCGGCGACCCAGTCGCCACCGATCACCACCCCAACCACGACCGGCGGCTGATCGCACGGCTGATCCAGTCCGTCGTTTCATCGGCAGCCCGGCAGGCCCCTTCACCAGGGCCTGCCGGGCTGTGTCGCTTCTCGGGTAGAATCAGCCCATGGCCGATCGCCCTGACCCAAACCAATCATGAAACAATGGCTTGCCCGCCTGTTTGGCGCCGTCAGCGCGCCTCCCTCACTAGGCCCGGTGCGCGAACCTCAAGCGCTGCCCGTGCCGGCCGCGTCGGTCAACCTCCCCGCGCCAACCGGCGGCGAGCGCGCGCCTGACCTCGACCTTGCCTTCTTTCTCTGGCTGGCCGGTCCCCATGTCAGGGGCGCGCCGTCCGGCGCCAAGTTGATCCAGGACGAACTGGCGCGCCTCGGGCGCGACCCGGAGAGCGCCGCCAGCCTGGTGCCACGCGTACCGGCCGTGATTCCACAACTGCTGCGCAGCCTGCGCGACGAAGACAGTTCCGCCGCCGCACTGGCGCGCCAGGTGGCGCAGGATGCCGTCCTGGTCGCCGAGGTGATCCGCGAAGTCAACAGCCCTTACTACCAGCCCGCGACACCGGTGCGCAGCCTCGAAGGGGCGCTGATGCTGCTCGGCCAGAATGGCTTGCGCATGCTGCTGGCACGGGTCGCGTTCCGTCCCATCATCAGCTTTGGCGCCGGGGCGCTGGCGCGCGAGGTGGCGCCCAGGCTGTGGCGCCAATCGGAATCCTGCGCGTTGGCTGCCAGCCTGCTGGCGCCGCATCACGGCGCCGACCCGTTCGAGGCTTACCTGGCGGGCCTGATGCACAACGTCGGCCTGGTGGTGGCGCTGCGCGTGATCGACGCCCTGGTGCCGGCCGGCGCACTGCCTGACGACGACGCCTTCGGCCTTGGCTTGATCCGCGCCGCGCGCCAGATCTCGGCGCGCATCGCCGTACAATGGGAACTGCCGGCGCCGATCGGTCACGCGATCGCCCATCTCGGCGACGACGCACCGCTGCCATCCGTGCTGGCGCGCGCCGACCGCCTGGCCAAGCTGCAGCTGCTCGCGGCGAGCGGACAACCAGCGCCGGTGCAGGCGGCAGCGCTGCTGGACGGGCTCGAGCGTCAGGTGTACGAACAGCTCCGCGACCAACAACAAGAACAGGCGTCCTGATGCCCTTCCCCATCGAACAAAAACTGGTCATCGGCGTTGCCTCGAGCGCGCTGTTCGACCTGTCCGAATCGCACCAGGTCTACCTGGAACAAGGCGCCGACGCCTACCGCAGCTACCAGGAAGCGCAGCGCGACGTGGTGCTGGGGCGCGGCGTCGCGTTCTCGTTCATCCGCCGCTTCCTGAGCATCAACAAGTGCTTCCCGCAGCAGGCGCCGGTCGAAGTGGTGCTGTTTTCGCGCAACTCGCCCGAGACCGGCCTGCGCGTGATGCATTCGATCGCCCACTATGGCCTGGACATCTCGCGCGCCGCATTCATGAGCGGCAAGTCGCCCTACTTGTACCTGCCGGCCTTTAATGCGTCGCTGTTTTTAAGCGCCAACGAGGAAGACGTCAAGAGCGCCATCGCCGTCGACTACCCGGCCGGCCTGGTGCTTCCCTCGCGCATCGCCGAGGATGACGACAGCGACGACATCGAGCTGCGCGTGGCCTTCGACTTCGACGGCGTGCTGGCCGACGACGAATCCGAGACCGTCTTCAAGCGCAACAACGACCTCGACGAATTCCACGCCCACGAGCGCCTGCACGTGGCGCGCCCGCACCAGCCGGGACCGTTGGCCGACCTGTTCCAGAAGCTGGCCATGATGCAGCAGCTCGAGCAGGAAGCGGCGCGCACCGACCCCGGCTACCGGCGCATCGTGCGCATCGCCATCATCACGGCGCGCAGCGCGCCGTCGCACGAGCGGGTGGTGACGACGCTCAAGAGCTGGGGCGTGTCGGCCGATGAAACCTTCTTCCTGGGCGGGATGGACAAGGCGCGCGTGCTGTCGATCTTCAAGCCGCACATCTTCTTTGACGACCAGCTGACCCACCTGCGCTCGGGACCGGGCGGCACGATCCCGATGGTGCACGTGCCGTTCGGGGTCGCCAACCGGCGCCTGGCCGAGAGCACGCCGGCGCCTTGAAGCAAGGCTTCATCAGCGGGCGTCGACCGGAACCGGCGTCAGCGCTCTACAATCGCGGCAGCGCCATCAGGCGATCCAGCTCCGCTTGCATGGCCTTGGCCCAGATAGCGTAACCCTGCCCGTTCGGATGCAGCAGATCGGGCATGATCGCGCTCGATAGCGTACCGTCGGCCCCCAGAAACGCCGCGTTGATGTTCAGGAAGAACACCTGGCGCCCGTCGGCCAGCGCTGGCAGCATCGTATTGATCTGCTCATTGGTCTGGCGCGCGGCCTTGTCCGGCGTGGCTTCGCGCGGGAAGATCGCCAGCAGCAGGATGCGCGTGCGCGGCAAACGCCGCTGCAGCTCCTCGATGTTGCGCTTGATCCCGGCCACGGTGTTGGCCGGGAAGTCGCCGCGCAGCCCGGTGTTGTTGGTGCCGAACATCAGCACCGCCACCTTCGGCTCGATGCCGTCGACTTCGCCGTTCTGAATGCGCCACAGCACGTTCTCGGTGCGGTCGCCGCCGAAGCCCAGCGCCAGCGCATCATGGCGTGCGTAGTACTGCTGCCACACCGGCGCGCCTTCCTTCTCCCAGCCTTGCGTGATCGAGTCGCCGATGAACACCAGTTGCGGGCTCTTGCCGGCGGCCACCATGCGCGCCTTGTCATCCAGTTTCTGGCGGTGGCGCGGCAGCCACCAGTCGAGCGACCAGGCTTCGTTCAGCGGCTCGGGGGTGACGGCCACCGTGCGCCAGTCCGGGCACGGCGTGTTCGGCTTGCCCTCGCGCGCGAACGCCACGTTGGCGATGCTGACCTGGCCGCTGCCGGTGCCTTCGAGCGCGAACGGGCGCGCCACCGCGCTGAAGTCGTCGCCGTCACGGGCGAAGCAGCTCATCGACAGGATGATGCGGTGCCAGCCCTGGCCCTGCGCCGCGCGGCCCGCCACCACATACGGCACCTGGCGCTCGCAATCGGCGCCGCAGCCGACCTTGAACACGATCCCGCCCTGGTCCAGCCGGTCGACCTTGAGGTCGAAATAGACGATGCCGCGCGCGACATACGGCCGCAGGTCGAGCGCGGCGCCCTGCAGCCGCACCCCGCTCTTCCAGATCTCGTGCCAGCGTAGTGTGAGCGCGTCGCCGCCGCCGGTTTTTGGCGCGCGCGACAAGTTGATGGTGCTGTTCGGGAATTTTTGCGCGAGCGCAGCCGCGGCGTCGACCGCGGCGCCGGTCAGCGGATGCTCGCTGTCGGGCGCCAGCGCAACCACTTGCAAGCCCTGGCGCGCCTCGGTGTCGAACAAGGCGATGCCGTCCGGCCGGTTGTCGGCCACCGGCGCGCTGGCACAGCCGCCCAGCGCGGCGGTAAGCAATGTAATGCCGGCAATTGCCCTTCTCATTGTGTCTCCTGTCTGTTGATTTTGTGATGGAAGCGCCATGATGCGCGACTGTTAGCGCTAACGCAATGACTCTCTCGACAGTACCCCAATTGTGCGCGGCGCGATCCCGATGGCCAGCAGACTAGGCGTTCGGCCACATCGCGAGAAGGAGCCGCGCATGCAATCCCTGCTGCCGTACAACCACCTCGAAAACTGGATCATGGCGCTCGGCATCGCCGTGGGCGCGACGGCCCTGATGTACTTTTTGCGCTGCCTCGCCCTGCGCAAGCTGGAGCGTACTGAAGCACGCAATCGCAGCCGGCTCGACGATTTCGCCAGCAAGATGCTGCGCACCACCTACATCACCTTCCTGCTCTGCATCGGCCTGTATCTGGGCAGCCTGTTCCTGGTGCTGCCCGGCCCCTACCACGTCATCGTCTCGCGCATTGCCGTCGCCGCCCTGGTGCTGCAATTGGCGGTGTGGGCCGATACCGGACTGCGCGCCTGGCGCAGCCAGTTCATGGCCACCTTCGACGGCGCGCGCAAGGCCTCGAGCATGATCATGTTCTTCATGCTGCGCCTGGTCACCTGGACCGTGGCGTTCCTGATGCTGCTGGATAACTTCGGCTTCAACATCACCACCCTGGTGGCCAGCCTCGGTATCGGCGGCATCGCGGTCGCACTGGCGACCCAGAACATCCTGGGCGACCTGTTCGCATCGCTCTCGATCATGATCGACAAGCCGTTCGAGATCGGCGACTTCATCATCGTCGGCGACGCCCTTGGCGCGGTCGAGTACATTGGCCTGAAAACCACCCGCCTGCGCGGCCTGGGCGGCGAGCAGATCGTGTTTTCCAATGGCGAACTGCTGAAAAGCCGCATCCACAACCACAAGCGCATGGCGACGCGCCGCGTGGCGTTCGTGCTGCGCGTGGCCTATGGCACCGCCGACGCCCAGATGGCGCGCATCCCGCAACTGGTGCGCGCCGTCGTCGCCGCGCGCGACGACGCCGACTTCGAGCGCGCCCACTTCTTCCGTTATGGCGAGTGGTCGCTCGATTTCGAAGTCGTGTACCACTTCAAGAGCCCGGACTACATCCTGCACATGGACGCCCAGCAGGCGATCCTGCTGGCGATCTACCGCTGCTTCGAGAACGAGCAGATCCAGTTCGCCCATCCGCTGTCGGTGATCCGGGTGGCCGAGCCGGACGACCCGGCCGGCGGCTGGCTGCCGCATTCGCGCATGCCGCCCGGCGCCGCCAGCCACTAGCGCCGCTTATTGAAGGTTCGTCTATAATTGACAGCCAATTTGACGCGAACGTTACTGCCGCTGCATGCCCTTCGATCTCAAGAAAAACCTCCCCAAGCCAGGCCAGCGTTTCGTCCTGCCGTCCCTGCACGGCTCGTCCGACGCCTATGCGCTTGCCATGGGCGCGCTGGCGTTCAAGGCCAACCGTCAACTGCTTACCGTGATCGTCGCCAACGCCAGCGACGGCCAGCGCCTGGTCGACGAAATCGCCTGGTTCGCCGACGGCAAGCTGGCATGCCACCTGCTGCCTGACTGGGAAACCCTGCCCTACGACGCGTTCTCGCCGCACCAGGACCTGGTGTCCGAGCGCCTGGCAACCCTGCACGAGATCCGCAACGGCGGCTGCGATGTGCTGGTGGTGCCGGCCACCACCGCGCTGGTGCGCCTGGCGCCGCCATCGTTTTTGGCCGCCTACACCTTCTTCTTCCGCCAGGGCGAACGGCTTGACGAAGCGCGCCTCAAGGCGCAGCTCACGCTGGCCGGCTACAGCCACGTGTCGCAAGTGATGTCGCCCGGCGAATACTCGGTGCGCGGCGGCCTGATCGACCTGTTCCCGATGGGGTCGGTGCTGCCGTACCGCCTCGACCTGTTCGGCGACGAGATCGAAACCATCCGCACCTTTGACGCCGACACCCAGCGCTCTCTGTATCCGGTAAAGGAAGTACGCCTGCTGCCGGGCCGCGAATTCCCGATGGACGACAGCGCGCGCACCGCGTTTCGCGGACGCTGGCGCGAGCGCTTCGAGGGCGACCCTTCGCGCTCGCCGATCTACCGCGACATCGGCAGCGGCATCGCCTCGGCCGGCATCGAGTATTACCTGCCGCTGTTCTTCGAGCACACCGCCAACCTGTTCGACTATCTACGCGAAGAATCGCCGGTGGCGCTGGTGGGCGACATCGACGGCGCCATCGGGCGCTTCTGGATGGAGACCGAATCGCGCTACCGCTTCCTCAAGAGCGACCGCGAACGCCCAATCCTCGAGCCGCACGAACTGTTCCTGGGCGCCGAGCAGTTTTTCACCTGCATCAAGCCGCACGGGCGCTGGGCGATCGCGCGCGACGCTGCGCAAGCGGCTTCGGAACTGAGCGCGCCGCTGCCGGACGTCGCCGTCAACCGGCGCATGGAAGACCCGCTGGCCAGCCTGCGCGCCTACCTGCAGCGCAGCGACACGCGCGTGATGATCTGCGCCGATTCGGCCGGCCGCCGCGAGACGCTGCAGCAGTACTTCGCCGAATACAAACTCGAGCTGGCGCCGGTCGAAGGCTTCGAAGGCTTCCTCGCCAGCGACGCCAGGCTGGCGCTTGGCGTGGCGCCGCTGCAGGCCGGGTTCGAACTCAATGATGAAGCTTCCGGGCGCCTGGTGTTCATCACCGAGACCGAGCTGTATGCGGGTTCGGGCCGGCGCGCCGGCAAGAAAAAGCAGGAAGCGACCAGCCAGGTCGAATCGATGGTGCGCGACCTGTCCGAGCTCAAGATCGGCGACCCGGTGGTGCACATCAACCACGGCATCGGGCGCTACATGGGCCTGATGAGCATGGACCTGGGCGAAGGCGAGACCGAATTTTTGCACCTCGAATACGCAAAAGCGACGACGCTGTATGTGCCAGTGTCGCAGCTGCACGTGATCTCGCGCTATTCGGGCACCTCGCCCGAGGATGCGCCGCTGCATTCGCTCGGTTCGGGCCAGTGGGAAAAGGCCAAGCGCAAGGCCGCCGAGCAGGTGCGCGATACCGCCGCCGAACTCCTGAACCTGTACGCGCGGCGCGCTGCGCGCCAGGGCCATGCGTTCGAATATTCGAGCCTGGACTATGAAAACTTCGCCCAGAGCTTCGGCTTCGACGAGACGCCGGACCAGGCCGAGGCGATCCACAACGTGATCAAGGACATGACGTCCGGGCGCCCGATGGACCGCCTGGTGTGCGGCGACGTCGGCTTCGGCAAGACCGAAGTGGCGCTGCGCGCGGCGTTCATCGCCGTCATGGGCGGCAAGCAGGTGGCGATCCTGGCGCCGACCACGCTGCTGGCCGAGCAGCACGCGCAGACCTTTGCCGACCGCTTCGCCGACTGGCCAGTGAGAATCGCCGAACTGTCGCGCTTCAGGACCGGCAAGGAAATCAACAACGCGATCAAGGGCATGGCCGACGGCACGCTCGACATCGTGATCGGCACCCACAAGCTGCTCTCGCCCGACGTCAAGTTTACGCGCCTGGGCCTGGTGATCATCGACGAAGAGCACCGCTTCGGCGTGCGCCAGAAAGAGGCGCTCAAATCGCTGCGCGCCGAAGTCGACGTGCTGACCCTGACCGCAACGCCGATCCCGCGCACGCTGGGCATGGCCCTCGAAGGCTTGCGCGACTTCTCGATCATCGCCACCGCGCCGCAAAAACGCCTGGCGATCAAGACCTTCGTGCGCAGCGAAGACGGCTCGGTGATTCGCGAGGCCTGCCTGCGCGAACTGAAACGCGGCGGCCAGATCTACTTCCTGCACAACGAAGTCGACACCATCGAGAACCGCCGCGCCACGCTGCAAGAGCTGCTGCCGGAAGCGCGCATCGGCGTCGCCCACGGCCAGATGCACGAACGCGACCTCGAGAAGGTCATGCGCGACTTCGTGGCACAGCGCTTCAATATCCTGCTCTGCACCACCATCATCGAGACCGGCATCGACGTGCCGACCGCGAACACCATCATCATGCACCGCGCCGACAAGTTCGGCCTGGCCCAGCTGCACCAGCTGCGCGGCCGGGTCGGCCGCTCGCACCACCAGGCCTATGCCTACCTGTTGGTGAGCGACGTGGCGAACCTGACCAAGCAGTCGCAGCGCCGGCTCGACGCGATCCAGCAGATGGAAGAACTGGGCAGCGGCTTCTACCTGGCCATGCACGACCTCGAGATCCGCGGCGCCGGCGAAGTACTGGGCGAGAACCAGTCGGGCGAGATGCTTGAAATCGGCTTCCAGCTGTATTCGGACATGCTCAACGAAGCGGTACGCTCGTTGAAAGCCGGCAAGGAGCCCGACCTGGCGGCGCCGCTGTCGTCGACCACCGAGATCAACCTGCACGTGCCGGCGCTGCTGCCGGCCGACTACTGCGGCGACGTGCACGAGCGATTGTCGATCTATAAACGGCTGGCCAACTGCGAAAGCCAGGACCGCATCGACGGCATGCAGGAAGAGCTGATCGACCGCTTCGGCAAACTGCCCGACCCGGTCAAGGCGCTGATCGAAACCCACCGCCTGCGCATCGCCGCCAAGTCGGTCGGCATCGTCAAGATCGATGCCCACGGCGAAGCGGCCAGTCTGCAGTTCATGGAAAAGCCGCCGATCGATCCGATCAAGATCATCACGCTGATCCAGAAGAACCGCCACGTCAAGCTCGCCGGCCAGGACAAGCTGCGCATCACCGCCAGCATGCCCGACCTGGCTGCGCGCGTGAACCAGGTCAAGCAGACCATCAAGCAGCTGCTGGCTTAACTTTTTTAAGAAAAAACCATGATCATGAACCTGGTGCTTCAGGGGCCGCAGGCCACCCACGCAACCCTGGAGCGCCTGGCGCAGCTGGCCGCGCCGGCCTCGATCACGGCGCTGGGCGAACATGCGCTGCGCGCGCACGGCGTGACGTTCAGCCCTGCCCTCAAGGCCACGCTCGATGCAGCGGCATTCGAGGCCGGCGTTGACGCCACCTTCATCCAAGCCGGGCGCACGCTGGCCGACTTTGGCCTGGTGGCGATGGACATGGACTCGACCCTGATCACGATCGAGTGCATCGACGAGATCGCCGACATGCAGGGACTCAAACCACAGGTGGCCGCGATCACCGAAGCGGCGATGCGCGGCGAGCTCGATTTTTCCGAAAGCCTGATGCGCCGCGTGGCCCTGCTCGAAGGCCTGGACGCGAGCGCCCTGCAGCGCGTGTACCACGAGCGCCTGCGCATCTCGATGGGCGGCGAAGCGATGCTCGAGGCGGTGCAGGCGGCGGGCATCAAGACGCTGCTGGTGTCGGGCGGTTTTACCTTCTTCACCGACCGCCTCAAGCCACGCCTGGGCCTCGACCATACGCACGCCAACAGGCTCGAGGTCGTCGATGGCAAGCTGAGCGGGCGCGTACTGGGCGGGATCGTCGATGCCGAGGAAAAGAAGCGCACCGTCGAGCGCGTGTGCGCCGAACTGGGCATCGCGCCGGCGCAAGCGATCGTGATGGGCGACGGCGCCAACGACCTGCGCATGATGGGCATCGCCGGGCTGTCGGTGGCGTTTCGCGCCAAGCCGGTGGTGCGCGCGCAGGCCGACGTAGCGCTGAATTTTTCCGGTCTCGACGGGCTGCTGACGATCCTGGCCTGATGCTTCGCCTTGCCATGCTCACCCTGCCAAGCGGCGTGTAACAGCGTGTAATTCCGGTTCACCCTTGCTATGAAACTCGTATGATGGTTGTATCAGGAGGACCGTCATGAAGAAACTAGCTACCATTATCGTATCGCTGGGCGCACTCGCCGCACTCGCCGGTTGTGCCACGCCCGGTCCAGGTTATACAAACACCATGTACGCGCAACCGGCCGATCCGAGCCAGTGGCGCGTCGTGTCGGTGACACCAGTACCGATGGGCACCGGCGCCCAGGCCGCCGCCAGCGGACAGGCTCAGTTGAGCACGTCGTCGTCGACGTACTCCACCCCGATCACCTCGCAGCCGATCATCGTGCAGCAGACGCCGGTGTATGTGCAGCAACCGGTCTACGTCCAGCAGCCGGTCTACGCGCCGCAGCCGGTGTACTACAGCCAGCCGAATTACTGGTACCCGCCGATCTCGATCGGGCTGGGCTTTGATTTCGGGCGTGGCGGCGGCTGGGGCGGGCATCGCCACCGTGGCGGTTGGGGCGGCAGTATCGGGACGCGCTTCCCGTATCGTCGCTGACGGCGCGGGATAGGACAGTGAACTGATTGCGCGTCGCTCGAAGTCGGCGCGTGATTGAAGTCGGCGCGCAATCTGTCACAGCGCTGCCTTAAGTGTTACCCCCAAAACGTCATCCCCGCGAAGGCGGGGACCCAAGTTCAGTCGCAAGTGATGATATTTGACGTTCACCACTGAGCTGCGGAATTGGGTCCCCGCCTGCGCGGGGATGACGTATCTACGGGTGGCGATCAAAACGGCGGCAGCGTTTCGCTACCTCAGCACGCAACGTCAAGACCAGCACCAGTGACCAACTCACCCGCCTAAGCGCCCCCAAACAGATCGTGCGCATCAAGAATGGCATACGCAATCTCGGGCCGCGCGTTCAGGCAACGGCGCACCGCTGCCGGCACCGACTGCCGCACCTTCTTGCATAATCCAGGGCGCTCCTCGAGCACGATCAGGATGCCGCGGACGGTGCGCACCTCGTTCGGCCCCGGTGCGATGCGCAACTCGGCGCCGAGGTTGTTGCGGATCAGGCTTTGCACATGCTGCAGGTCTGCGTAGCTGTCGACGCGCTCGATGCGCTCGATCAGCTTCTGCTCTTGCTGGCGCGTCAGCAGCAGTGGGCGCTGATCCGCCTGCGGGTCGGCCAGCAAGCGCGCACGCTCGCACACGCACGCACCTGGCGGGCACTCGACGCGGATCGACACAGCGCGAAGCGGCGTGTGATTGAGCGTCTGTGGCGGCGAAACGGATGGGTTCACGTGCGGCTGCGAGCTGGGATTGATCCAGCGATTCTACATGCCCTGCGCGGCCAACGGGCCGCACCCTGCACTTGCCATCAGCTCCAGCGCGTTCGGCACCGACGCACCTTCGGCCGTGTTGTCGAACACGCACCAGACAGTGCGGCCAGCCGCCACCTGCGCCTCGAACTGCTGACGCCAGGCGACGATGTCGGCGCGCGGGTAACGCGAATAATAGATGCGCGGCGCGCCGTGCAGGCGCACATACACCGCCTCGTCGCTCGTGGGCTCGTGCGCCCCCGGCTGCCCGGCTGCCGGATCGGCAATGACGCGCACCACCCCGGCCTCGCGCAGCAGTGCAGTGGCCGGCGCCGAAAACCAGCTCGGGTGACGCGCCTCGAACGCCACGCTGCACCCGAAACGCTGGCGCAGGCTGGCGAAGAACGCGTCGGCTGGCGCCTCGACAAAGCCTGAGCGCGGCGGCAACTGCACCAGCAGGCAGCCAAGCTTGTGCCCCAGCATGCCAGCTTCGGCCTGGAAGCGGTCGAGCAGATCGTCGACCCCGATCAGGCGCGCCTCATGCGTGATCGCACGCGGCACCTTGACGGCGAAGCGAAACTCGTCCGGCACGCTATTCGCCCAGCGCGCATACGTCTCCGGCTTGTGCGGTCGGTAGAACGAGGAATTGATCTCCACAGTGGGGAACACGGCCGCATAGCGCTCGAGATGGCTGCCCTCGATGGGAAAGGCGTCGGCGCAGGCTTTGGGCAGGCTCCAGCCGGCGCAGCCGACCAGCAGGCGGCCCTCCTGCGTCGATGGCTTGCATACATTGTCTTGCATCGGTCTCTCGTGATTCGTGTCGTTTTAATAATTCTACGAAACTCGGCGATGCGGCGGCGCATGGCTGGGGTGGCGACGCATCGGCGCACCGGGTATTACAATCATCGCCTCAAGAATCTGCAAGGAGAACTTCATGAGTGACTCGCTGCACGTCGTCTGCCCCCACTGCGACGCCGTCAACCGCATCCCGCAAGCGCGCCTGCAAGACGGCCCGACCTGCGGCAAATGTGCCAACACCGTCTTCAACGGCAAGCCGCTCGAGGTCGACAGCGCCCGTTTCGAGCGCCACCTGGCGCGCAACGACATCCCGCTGCTGGTCGACTTCTGGGCCGAGTGGTGCGGGCCGTGCAAGATGATGGCGCCGGCCTATGCGCAGGCGGCGGCCCGGCTCGAACCGGACGTGCGCCTGCTGAAGGTCGACACCGAACGCGCGCAAGACCTGGCGGCGCGCTTTGCGATCCGCAGCATCCCGACGCTGGCCCTGTTCCGTGGCGGGCGCGAGATCGCGCGCCAGGCTGGCGCCATGGACGCGGGACGGATCGAGGCCTGGGTGGGCCAGCACCTGCGCTGAACCGGCGCGCCGACGGGAGGGCCGCCACCGTGCGTGACAGTCCCGTGGGCGATGCTGCTAGAATGGCAACAATGGGAATGGTCCCCGCATCACCAAGGAGGCACTATGTCGCAAGATCTGGTTCTGGAACGCGGCGTCGAAGACGCCAAGCATTGGGCGCGCATCCTGTACATCATCCACGGGCTGACGTTCTTCTTTTCGCTCGGCACGCTGTCGATCATCCCGGTGATCATCAACTACATCAAGCGCCCGGAAACAGCCGGCACCATGGTGCACAGCCACCACAGCTGGATGATCCGCTCGTTCTGGTGGTACGTGGTGTGGATGGCGGTCGGTGGCGTGATGTTTGCCACGATCATCCTGATTCCGCTGGCGTATGCGGTGTGGTTCGTGGTGTGGGTGTGGAAGGCGTACCGGCTGGTGCGTGGCTTCCTTGACCTGAACAGCAACCGCGCAATGCCGGTGTAAGTAAAAGCAGATTGGCTGCCGGACTGACCACGTTCGGTAACGCCAAACCACCCCGTCGTTCCAGCCTGCGCGGGAACGACGGTTTTTGGGGGTAGCGCACCACGCTCTTACAGCTGAGCGAAGCCCTGCGCCAGATCGGCAATCAGATCGGCCACATCTTCGAGTCCGATATTGAAGCGCACCAGCACCCCGCCATCCCACGCCTGGCGCATGGTCTTGATCCGGTACGGCATCACCAGGCTATTCGGCCCACCCCAGCTGTAGCCGATGCCGAACAGGGTCAGCGCGTCGACCATCCGGTCGACCTGCTGCTCGCTGTAGCACGCATCAAACACCACCGAGAACAAGCCGCCGGCGCCGCTGAAGTCGCGCTTCCAGTGGGCGTGGCCGGGGCAATCCTCGAACGCCGGATGCAGCACGCGGGCAATTTCAGGACGCGACTTGCACCACGCCGCCACTTCGCGCGCACTGGCGTCATGCCGATCGAAGCGCAGCTTCATGCTCGGCAGGCCGCGCTGCACCAGATAGGCGTCGTCGGCGCCGACGCCCATGCCAAGGCGCATGTGCGCCTGCGCCAGGCGGTCGTTCAGGGCCCGGTCGCGCGTGATCACCGCCCCCATCAGCAGGTCGGCGCCGCCGGACTGGTACTTGGTCAGCGCATGCATGACGATGTCCACGCCCAGGTCGAAGCCGCGCAGGGCCAGGCCGGCCGACCAGGTATTGTCGAGGGCGACCAGCACGCCACGCTCTTTCGCGGCGCGGCACAGGGCCGGCAGGTCTGGCACTTCCATCGACACCGAGCCGGGCGACTCGGTCCAGATCAGCTTGGTGTTCGGCTGGATCAGGTCGCCAATCGCGGCGCCGACCATGGGGTCGTAGAAGCGCGCGCTGACGCCGAAATCCTCGCTCAGCCAGCGTCCCAGTTCGCGGTTCGGGTTGTAGACGTTGTCAGGCAGCAGCACGTCGTCGCCGCTTTTGAGCAGCGCGAAATCAACCATCGCGATCGCGGACAAGCCCGAGGGCGTCAGCAGGCAATGGTTGCCGCCCTCGATCTCGGCCAGCTTGCCTTCGAGCGTGAACGTGGTCGGGGTGCCGTGCAGGCCGTAGGTGTACGAGCCCTTGTCTTTCCACTGGGTCGAGCGCATCGCCGCCACGTTCGGAAACAGCACCGTCGAGGCATGGTGGATGCCCGGCGGGAAGGCGGCAAAGCCCGGCGGCGCGACGTAGTCGCTGTGGATCAGGGTGGTCTGGATCGACTTCTTGCTCATGGCCGCCGCGCTATCGGTTCAAACTACTCAGACTGGCGTGGCCCACATATCGTGCGCATCGGCCTTGGTGATCGTTACATCGAGGAACTGGCCGACCGCGATCTTCTGCTTGCCCGGCACCAGCGGACGCTTGATGTGCACCACGCCGTCGATTTCGGGCGCGTCGGCCGCCGAACGGCCGATCGCTTCGCGCGCGCCGACTTCGTCGACCAGCACGCGCATGGTCTTGCCGATCTTGGCCTGCAGACGCCTGGCCGAGATCTCTTCTTGCAGCAGCATCACGCGCGCGCGGCGTTCTTCACGCACTTCTTCCGGCACCGGATTGCCCAGCAGATTGGCGGTGGCGCCATCGACCGGCGAATAGGCGAAGCAGCCGAGACGGTCGATCTGCGCTTCTTTCAGGAAGTCGAGCAGGTATTCGAACTCGGCCTCGGTCTCGCCCGGGAAGCCGGCGATGAAGGTCGAGCGGATCGTCAGGTCCGGATTCATGCGACGCCAGTTGAGGATGCGGTCCAGGTTCTTTTCGCCGCTGGCCGGACGCTTCATGCGCTTGAGCACGTCCGGGTGCGCGTGCTGCATCGGGATGTCGAGGTAAGGCAGCATGTGGCCATCGCCCATGAACGGGATCGCCTGGTCGACGTGCGGGTACGGATACACATAGTGCAGGCGGACCCAGGCGTCGTACTGGCGCGCCAGCTGGCCCAGCATCTCGACCAGTTGCGTCATGTGGGTCTTGACCGGGCGCCCGTTCCAGAAGCCGGTACGGAACTTGACGTCGACGCCGTAGGCGCTGGTATCTTGCGAAATGACCAGCAGTTCCTTGACGCCGGCCTTGAACAGGTTCTCGGCCTCGACCAGCACCTCGTCGATGCGGCGCGACACCAGGTCGCCGCGCATCGATGGAATGATGCAGAAGCTGCAGCGGTGGTTGCAGCCTTCGGAAATCTTCAGGTAGGCGTAGTGCTTCGGGGTCAGCTTGACGCCGTGGTCGGGCACCAGGTCGATGAACGGGTCGTGCGGCTTGGGCAGGTGCAGGTGCACCGATTCCATCACCTCGGTCAGCGCGTGCGGGCCGGTCACGGCCAGCACCTTAGGGTGCACCTTGGTGATCAGGTCGTCGCCATTGGCATCCTTCTTGGCGCCCAGGCAGCCGGTGACGATCACCTTGCCGTTTTCGGCCAGCGCTTCGCCGATCGCGTCGAGCGACTCCTGCACCGCAGCGTCGATGAAGCCGCAGGTATTGACGATCACCAGGTCGGCGCCGTCATACGATTTGGCGGTCTGGTAGCCTTCGGCGCGCAGCTGGGTCAGGATCTGCTCGGAGTCGACCAGCGCCTTCGGGCAGCCGAGCGACACGAAGCCGACTTTCGGCGCCACCGAACCCGGGGCCGGCGCCGGGATGATCACGGCGGGAGCGGCTGCGGCTGCGGCGATGCTGCTGTTGTTGGCGGAAGGTGTGCGACGAAGTTCGGGCATGGGCTGACGACAAAGGATTTGGGCAATCCGCGATTGTACAGGAAGCAGCTGGAGCGGGGGAATCGGGGGCGCGCAGTGTTGGAGAATGGTCGAACGGGCGCACTGCGGCAGCGTCATTCCCGGGCCGCAGGGGCCGAGCGGGAATGGCGTCTTTGAAACTTACTTCTTGTCGCCTGGCGGCACCGGCATGCCCGGGAACGGGAACGCGCCGAACATTGCCTTGCTCTGGCTTTGCATCTGCTCTTGCATCTGCATGAACAGGTTCTTGCTCTGGTCGATGTAGTTGTTCATCATGCCCTGCATCATCGGACCCTGGACGTTCATGAACTGGGCCCACATTTCAGGGCTGAACGGTTTACCCTCGATCGCGCCGCTGGCATTGCTGGTGAACTTGTTCTGGATATCGGTAAACGCCTGGACGTTTTTCTCCAGGTAAGAGCCCATCATGCCCTGCATCGCATGGCCGTAGTAACGGATGATCTGCGCCAGCACCGAGCTCGAGAACATCGGCACGCCATTCGCTTCTTCTTCGAGGATGATCTGCAGCAGGATGCTGCGGGTCAGGTCTTCGGTGCTCTTGGCGTCGACCACGGTGAACTCATCGGCGTCGAGCACCAGCTGTTTGACGTCGGAAAGAGTGATGTAAGAACTGGTCTGGGTGTCGTACAAGCGACGGTTGGGATACTTCTTGATCAGGCGTTCCGAACTTTTCTTCACACTACTCATTTCTCGTTCCATGGGTTGCGCCGCGGCGTCCGGGGCAAGCGCCTCGTCGTTCGCGCACTTATGATTATATTTACCGGTCAAGCCGGTTTATCTCCGGTCCGGTCTGCCGTTGGGAAGGCAGCCGGACACTGAGCACCATACCATGCAATGCACGCAGGTGCAGCAATTATCGGACCGATCACGCCCCTGAACTTTTTGTCAACAAAGCAGGTTGACGCACCATCTTGCGCTACTCGCCGCGCGCCCTGACATAGCGGCCTGGCGCCGGCTCCAGCGGCTGGTACTGCTCACTACCGGCCTGCGTCGGCGCCGCAAGCTCGGCCCCGCCATGCTCTGCCAGGAATTGCGCCCACTCGGGCCACCAGCTGCCCTTGCTTTCGGTGGCGCCGGCGAACCAGTCGCTGTCGCTTTTCACGGTCGCCCTGGCGCCCTTGTCCTTGGCCTTGCCCTTGCCCTGACCCGGTTCGCTGCTGGCGTCGCCCACCCAATGGCTGCGCTTGCCCTTCGAGGCCGGATTGATGACGCCGGCGATGTGGCCCGAGGCGCCCAGCACGAAGCGGTTTGCCGTCGGATTGTTTGGGTTGAGCAAAGCCATCGAGGCATACGCGGCCTGCCATGGCACGATGTGATCTTCTTTCGAGCCGTAGACGAATACCGGCGCCGCGATCTTGCCAAGGTCGACCGGCACGCCGCAGACGGTCAGCGCACCCGGCTCGCGCAGCTTGTTTTCGAGGTAGGTATTGCGCAGGTACCAGCAGAACATCGGGCCCGGCAGATTGGTGCTGTCGGCGTTCCAGTACAGCAGGTCGAACGCCGGCGGCTCCTTGCCCTTGAGGTAGTTCTGCTGCACATAGTTCCACACCAGGTCGTTTGGACGCAGCGCCGAGAACGTCGTCGCCAGGTCACGCCCCGGCATCAGGCCGCCTGCCCCCAGCTTCTGTTCGCGCATCGCCACTTGCGCTTCGTCGACGAACACCTCGAGTACGCCGGTATCGGAATAGTCGAGCAGCGTGGTCAGCAGCGACAGGCTTGCCGCCGGCTGGCGTCCGCGCGCCGCCAGCACGGCCAGCGCGGTGGCGGCGATGGTGCCGCCGACGCAAAAGCCGAATACGTGGGCTTTTTCCTGGCCGGTGATCTCACCCACCACGTCGAGGGCGCGGATCGCGCCCTGCTCGATGTAATCGTCCCAGGCAAGGTGACCCTGGTCGCGCCCGGGATTACGCCACGACACCATGAACACCGTATTGCCCTGCTCGACCGCATAGCGCACCAGCGAATTCTCGGGCTGCAGGTCGAGGATGTAGAACTTGTTGATGCACGGCGGGATCATCAGCAGCGGCACGCTGCGCACGGTGGGCGTGCTCGGCGTGTACTGGATCAACTGGAACAAGTCGTTCTCGAACACCACCTGGCCCGGCGTGGTGCCGACGTTGCGGCCGACCTCGAACGCGGTTTCGTCGGACTGCGAGATGCGGCCCTTCTGCATGTCGGCCAGCATATTGCTCAAGCCCTTGGTCAGGCTCTCGCCCTTGGTCTCGATCATCTTCTTCTGCGCTTCCGGATTGGTCGCGAAGAAGTTGGCGGGCGACATGGCGTCGACCATTTGCTGCACCGCGAAACGGATCTTTTGACGCTCGCGCGGACCGGCCTCGACCGCATCGGCCATGGCCATCAGGAATTCGGCATTGAGCAGGTAGGACGCGGCGGAAAACGCCGACATCGGATTGCTGCTCCATTCGGACGACGAAAAGCGCTTGTCATGCAGCGCCGGCGTTTTGCCGGACATAAACTCCTGCCACAGGCCGGCGCCCTTTTTGAGATAATCGTCGCGGATTGCTTCCATCTTGCCCGGTGCGATGCCGGCGCCGGCGTCTTTCAGGAAGGCCAGCAGCGGGTTGCCGGCGCCGGATGCGTCCATGCCAGGCATGCTGGGCATGGCGGGCATGGCTGGCATGGCGGGCATCTTGGGCGACATAGTCATCCAGCCTTGCCAGGCGGACGGGTCAGTGAATTGGGACAGCCAGGTGGCGGCGAAAGCTTGCGGGTCAGGCATGTTCATATGGGCATCCGTTGTCGAGGTCTCGTCTAATCACCAGGAAAAACGCCATGTGGATCGTCGCCATTGCTTGGATTTATGTTGTCGTGCTGATGGCGGCAACCGAGCCGACCGTGATCGGCGGCATCATGACATTCGTGTTCTATTGTGCCCTGCCATTATCCCTTCTTTTCTATATTTCGGGCGCGAGACGACGCCGGGTTCGGCGCCACGCCACACAGATGCGGCAAGGCAGCAACCCGGCCAATGACAGGACCGGCAGCAGCGAGGAAGGAAACGACGGCGGCGACGGCGACTGAACCGATTGCGTCGCCGAGCGGCTTATTTGAGCCAGATGAGACTGGCCTGACGACCGCTGGCGCCGTCGCGACGGTAGGAATAGAAGCGCTCGGGCGCGCTGGCGGTGCAGATGCCGCCGCCATGCACGCGCGTCACGCCGTCCTGCGCCAGCATCAGGCGCGCCAGGGTGAACATGTCTGCAAGGTATTTGCCAGGACGACCGGGATAGTCGACGAAGCAGGCCCGCGTTGGCGCGCCGGGCAGCGCTTCGGTGAACGCGTCAATCACATCCTGCCCTACTTCGAACGCAGCGGCGCCAATTGCCGGTCCCATCCACGCCGTGATCTCGCCCGCGCCCGCAGCGCGCATCGCCGCCACGGTCTGGCCCAGCACGCCGCCGGCCAGGCCGCGCCAGCCGGCATGCGCCGCCCCCACCACCTTGCCGTCGAGATCGGCAAACAGCAGCGGCAGGCAATCGGCGGTGAGGATCGCGCACACCACGCCGGGCAGCGTGGCGATGCTGGCGTCGGCCGTGCGCGTCGGCTGGCCGGGGCCGACCGCCGCAGCATCGACCACCGCCGCGCCATGCACCTGGGCGATCCAGGCGGGAACGCCCGGCAGCCAGGCCGCCAGGCGTTCGCGGTTGGCACGCACGCAGGCTTCGTCGTCGGCCACGTGCAGGCCCAGATTGAGCCCGCCGCCACCCTTGCCGTCGCCATACGGACCCGCGCTGACGCCGCCATCGCGGGTGCTCGCCAGCGCGCCGACATTGGCCGGCAGATCCGGCCACGCGGGCCAGAGCAGGTCAGCGGCCGTCAACGGCGCCTGGGTCATGCGCGGTATTCGACGACGACATCACCATCGTCGTCGTCACCGAACTCGCCAATCACGCCGTCGCCGTCTTGCGGCTCTTCGATCCCGGCCCTGGCGATCAGCTCGGCGAAGTCGGCCGCCAGCGGCACGGTCCACTCGCAGTCTTCACCGGTGCCCGGATGCACCAGGCCGAGCCGGCGCGCCTGCAGCGCCTGGCGATGGAACACCGGCGTCAGGTGGCGCTTGCCGTACACCGAATCGCCGATCAGCGCAAAGCCGAGCGACTGCATGTGGACCCGGATCTGGTGCGTGCGGCCAGTCTCGAGGCGGCAGCGCACCAGCGTTACCGGACGACGATCGAGTTCGCCAGTTGCGACGCGCTCGTAATGGGTGATCGCCGGCTTGGCGAACGGGCTGTTCGAGATCGCCATCTTGACCCGGTCCTTGGCGTCGCGGCCCATCGGGCTGTCGATCGTGCCCGACAGGCGCGGCGTGCCCCACACCAGCGCGAAATATTCGCGCTTGACGGTGCGCGCCTGCAGCTGGCGCACCAGGTCGGTTTGGGCAGCGAGCGTCTTGCCCACCACCATCAGGCCGCTGGTGTCCTTGTCCAGCCGGTGCACGATGCCGGCGCGCGGCACGCCCACCAGTTGCGGGCAACGGTGCAGCAAGCCATTGAGCAGCGTGCCGGTCCAGTTGCCGGCGCCAGGGTGCACCACCAGGCCGGCCGGCTTGTTGATGACCATGATGTCGTCGTCTTCATAGACGATGTCGAGGTCCATCGCTTCCGGCGTGAAGGCGGTGTCTTCGGGCGCAGGCTGGGGGGCGATCTGGATCGCCTCGTCGCCGTATGCGGTATCCTTGCCGCGCGCCGGCTTGCCGTCCACGGTGATGTGGCCGCTTTCGAACCACAATTGCAGGCGGCTACGGGAGAACTGCGGCACCAGGGTGGCAACCACCTTGTCCAGGCGCTGACCGCAATGCTCTTCGTTCAGCGCAAGGGTGATGGGGGACAAATCAATGCCGGGCTGGGCGGTGAACCCCGCCTCCAGCTCGTCGTCAAAATCATTGTCATCAGGATGTTCCGCCGAATCCGGCGCAGGAGTTAATATCACGTCAGTCCCATCGGCTATAATCAGCCGTTCGTTGAATCTAGGTAAAACTTCCTTGCAAAACGCTATGCAAAAAAAATTGTCTGTGTTGGTCGCTACTTGTGCCTTCGTCGGTTTGTCGGCTTGCAGCCTTCTGCCCAAAGCCACCGATGAAACCAAAAACTGGTCGGCGGAGAAATTATACGCTGAGGCGCGCGATGAAATGGGTGGCGGTAACTACGAAGCCGCAATCAAGCTGTTCCAGCGACTCGAAACCAACTATCCTTTCGGCACGTATGCAGCCCAGGCGCAGATGGAAATCGCCTATGCCCACTACAAGTCGCAGGATCAGGCCGAGGCGCTGGCCGCGGTCGAGCGCTTCATCAAGCTGCACCCGAACCACGCCCAGGTCGACTACATGTATTACCTGCGTGGCCTGATCAACTTCAACGACCAGCTGGGCTTCTTCAGCTTCGTCTACGAACAGGATCCCACCGAGCGCGATCCGCGCGCCACGCGCGAGGCATTCACGGCGTTCAAGGTCCTGGTCGACAAGTTCCCGAACAGCAAATACGTGCCCGATTCGGTCGCCCGCATGAGCTACCTGATCAACGCGATGGCGCAGTACGAAGTGCACGTGGCGAATTATTATTATCGCCGCGGCGCCTACCTGGCCGCGCTCAACCGCGCCCAGGAAGCGGTCGCCAACTACTCGGACGCCCCGGCGCGCGAAGAAGCGCTGTTCATCATGATGCGCTCGTACGACAAGCTCGGCCAGCCGCTGCTGCGCGACGATACGCGGCGCGTGTTCACGGCCAACTATCCGAACAGCCGTTACCTGAACCCGAATGCGGCCGGTGATGCGCCGTGGTGGAAGTTCTGGGCCAAGAGCGGTCCGCGTCCTTCGCCAAAAGACGCGGTCGAGTAATGCGGCAGCGGCAGCGCGTCTGCGCCCTGCCGCTCTTCCCCGGCGCCCTGTTCAGACTTGTTGCCGACGGCGGAACACCCAAACGCGCTCGCCCGACAGGCCCGGCTCGAACGCGTAGCCGTCGACGTCGAAGTCCTTGAGCTGCTGGGCATCCGTGATCCCGTTCTGCGTTGCATAGCGCGCCATCAGGCCGCGGGCGCGCTTGGCGTAGAACGAGATGATCTTGTACTTGCCGTTCTTCCAGTCTTCGAACACCGGATTGATCACCGGCGCGTCGAGCAGCTTGGGCTTGACCGACTTGAAGTATTCTTCCGAGGCCAGATTCACCAGTGCCGTCGAGCCGGTTGCGGCCAGCTGGCGGTTCAGTGCGTCGGTCACGAGTTCGCCCCAGAACGCATACAGGTCCTTGCCGCGCGCATTGGCCAGCCTGGTGCCCATCTCGAGCCGGTATGGATGCATGCGGTCCAGGGGACGCAGCAAGCCGTACAGGCCGGACAGGATGCGCACCCGCTCCTGCGCAAACGTGAGCGCGGCGGCGTCGAGCGAGCGCGCGTCGAAGCCGGCATACACGTCGCCGTTGAACGACATCACGGCCTGGCGCGCTTGCCCGTGGTCGAGCTGCCAGTGGGCGTAGCGGCTGACGTTGAGCATCGACAGCGCATCCGACAGCTTCATCAGCTCACTGATGGCAGCCGGCGAATGGCCGCGCAGCACGTCGATCAGTTCGGCGGAATGCGCCAGGAAATCGGGGGTGGTATGGTGCCCGGTGGGGCTGGGGGAGTCGAGGTCGAGCGATTTGGCGGGCGATAAGACAATCAGCATGAATCAGGCTATAAATTTCTGTAAATAAACAACCGATATGATACCCGCTCCAGCCAAACCCATCGTCATCGACACCAATGTGCTGCTCGACCTGTTCGTGTTCCACGACCCGCGCTGGGCCGAGCTGCTGCAGGCGCTCGAATCGGGCGAACTGCGGGCCCTGACGCGCGCCGATTGCCGCGACGAATACCTGGCCGTGCTGCGCTACCCGCACCTGCCGCTCGACGACGACAGCCGCGCCCGCGCCGCCGCCCGTTTCGACGCCCTGCTGCAGCTGGTCGCGCCCGACTCGAAGGCGGTGCGGCTGCCGGTATGCACCGACCGCGACGACCAGAAATTCATGGAGCTGGCGCGCGACGCCGGCGCCACCGTCCTGATCAGCAAGGACAAGGCGCTCTTGAAACTCAATCGCAAGACCGCCCAGGCCGGCCTGTTTCGCATCATGCTGCCCGAAGCCTGGCTCAAGGCGCGCGCCGCCGGCACGCTAGAATAGCCGTTCACCATTCGTCCCTCATCGCCCCCGTCACCATGACCACTCCTGCAATTGGCTCGCGCCTGCCCGCCGTCGGCACCACCGTCTTCACGCAGATGTCGCAACTGGCGGCCGAACATGGCGCCGTCAATCTGGGCCAGGGCTTTCCCGACTTTCATTGCGACCCGAAGCTGGTCGACCTGGTCACCGAGGCCATGCACGCCGGGCATAACCAGTATCCGTTCATGACCGGCGTGCCAGCGCTGCGCGAGGCGGTGGTGGCCAAGATCGCGCTGCTGCACGGCCACCAGTACGACGCAGCCAGCGAGATCACCATTACCGCCGGCGCCACGCAGGGCTTGATGACGGCGATCCTGTGCGCGGTGCATCCGGGCGACGAAGTGATCATCATCGAGCCCGCCTACGATAGTTACGCGCCGGCCGTCACGCTCGCTGGCGGGGTGGTGGTGCCGGTGACGATGCGGGTCGGGCCGGATGGCTACAGCGTGCCGTGGGATGCCGTGGCGGGGGCCGTCACGCCGCGCACGCGGATGGTCGTCATCAACACTCCGCACAATCCCACCGGCAGCATCCTGCGCCGCGCGGACCTTGACGCGCTGGCAGCGATCGTCGACGGCACCGCCATCCTGGTGTTGTCCGACGAAGTCTATGAACACATGGTGTTCGATGGCCAGCCGCATGCGTCGGTGTCGTCGCACCCGGCATTGGCGGCGCGCGCGTTCGTGGTCTCGAGCTTCGGCAAGACCTATCATGTAACGGGCTGGAAGATCGGCTATGTGGTGGCGCCGGCGGCGTTGATGATGGAATTTCGCAAGGTGCATCAATACAACGTCTTCAGCGTCAACGCGCCGATGCAGCATGGCGTCGCCGCCTACCTGGCCGACCCGGCGCCGTGGCGCGACCTGCCGGCGTTCTACCAGAAAAAGCGCGACCTGTTCCGCGCCGGCCTGGCCAATAGCCGCTTCGAGTTGTTGCCGGCCGACGGCACCTATTTCCAGTGCGTACGGTATCGCGCTGTCTCGCCTCTGCCCGAGGCAGAATTTGCCAGGTGGCTGACGCGCGAGGTCAAGGTGGCGGCGATTCCGGTATCGGCGTTCTACAGCCAGCCGCAGGAATCAGGCGTGGTGCGGTTCTGCTTCGCCAAGCGCGATGACACGCTGGCCCTGGCGCTGGAACGCCTGGCGGCGCTGTAGCAACAGCGCCGATTCGGATCAACGCCCGAGCTGCTTCAGGCGCCGTTCGACGAAAGCCTGCAGCTCGGCCGACAGCGCGCCGCTGGCCTGGGCGCGCTGGAATGCCTCGACCGCTTCGGCATCGCGCTTCTCGGCCTGCAGCGAAATCCCCTGCCCCATCCACCACACGCCATTTTGCGGCGCCGTCTTCAAGGCGCGCGCATAGTGCTCGACGGCTTCGCGCTGGCGTCCCTGGCGCTGCAGCACGCCGGCCAGAAAGGCGTGATACTCGCCATTGCCGGCCGCATACGGCAAGGAGTGCTGCAAGGTCGCGAGCGCCGGACCGCCGCGCTCGAGCTGCAGGCGCGCCAGCAGCATCGCCATCGACGGCTGGCGCGGGTCGAGTTTCAAGGCGTCTTGCAACTGGCGCATCGCTTCATCAGGACGCCTGGCCTCGATCAGCAGGCTGACCAGGGTCTGGCGCGACGCTTCATGCGCCGGATTGGCGCGCAGCGCGCTTTGCAGCGTGGCGATGGCCTCGGTGACGCGGCCGTCTTCGAGCGCGCCAAGGGCGCGGCGGTAAGCATTTTCGGCGCGCTGGGTGGGCGTTTCCGTGCGGCCCGGCGCCGGCTTGGGCAGTGCGGCCTTTACCGGCGCCGCTTGCGCGACAACCGCGGCCTTGCGCAGCGGTTTTTCAACGATGACCGCTTGGGGACGCTCGACGCGCGGCGCTTGCTTGCGCACCGGTTTCGCCGGCTCGATTTTTTCTGGTTTAGGTCCAGGTTCGGGTTCGGGGTCGGGGTCTGGTTCAGGCGCCTGCAGCGCAGGCGCAACCTCCACCACATCGACCACCGCAGGCGGCGCCGGCTCGGCGGGCGCAACGGCAACCGGCGCAGGCACAGGCATAGGCGCAGGGACGGCAGCAAGCAGCGCCGGCGCAGCCATGTGCGCGCGCCGTTCCAGCATCAGCCACCCGGCGTAAGCGGCCAGCGCGAGTACCAGCGTGACGCCGCCAGCCGCGGCGGCGCGCTTCCAGGGCGCGCGCCCTTCGGCCGCCAGCACCGGCCGCACGTCGCCCGGCAAAGGCTCGGCGCCCGGCTTGCCGGCGCGCGCATCGAGGTCTTGCAGCATCTTGTTAATCAGGCTCATGGCGCCACCATCCACGCCGCAACGGCGGCAACCCCGGCCACCACGGCGCCGCCGGCCAGCCAGCGCCAGATCGTGCGCGTCACGCCGACCGTGTCGCGCGCGGCGATCGTCACGTGGGCGCCGCCGACCTGCTGCTTGCCCTGGCCGTAACTGAGCATCAGCGCCTTGTGCGCCATGATGTTGACCAGGCGCGGCACGCCGCCGCTGGCCTGGTACAGGCCCCGGATCGCGGCCTGCGTGAATAGCCGCGCGCCGCCAAAGCCGGCCACGCGCAGGCGGTGCGCGACGTAGTAATCGAGGTCGTCGCGGCCCAGGGGCCCCAGGTGATAGTGGAACGTGATGCGCTGCGCCAGTTGGCGAATCGATTCGAGTTCGAGCTTGCGATTGAGTTCGGGCTGGCCGAACAGCACGATCTGCAGCAGCTTGCGCTTTTCGGTTTCCAGGTTGGTCAGCAGGCGCAGGGCTTCCAGGCTCTCGACCGGAATCGCCTGCGCTTCATCCAGGCACAGCACCACGCGCAGGTCCTGCGCGGCCAGCGCCAGCAGCCGCGCGTTGATCGCCTTGAGCAACTGGTGCTGGTCGACGTCGCGCTCGAGCGCTATCTCGAGTTCATCGGCCAGCGCCAGCATCAGGGTGCGCGGCTCGAGATACGGATTCGGGATGTAGGCCGTCACGAAGCCGTCGCCCAGCGTGGCCATGAACTTGCGGCACAACAGTGTCTTGCCGGTGCCGACTTCGCCCGTGATCTTGATGAAGCCTTCGCCGCCGCGCGCCGCCACCAGCAGCGTGTTGAGCGCTTCCTGCGAGCGCGGGCTGCCGAAGAAGAAGCTGGTGTCGGGGGTGATCCCGAACGGCAGCTCGTGCAGGCCGAAATGCGCGGTGTACATCAGTTGCTGCCGCGCGCGCGCGGATCGAGGCTCTCGACCCGGCGCGTCGCGTCGAGCAGGTCCTGGCTCCAGTCGCTGGCGCCTTCGACGATGGTCGGCTTGATCAGCACCACCAGTTCGCGCTTCTGGTTCACGCGCGAGCGGTTGCGGAACAGCGCGCCCAGCACCGGCAGCCGGTCGGCCCCCGGCAGCTGGTCGGTGTCGCCACTCGAGGCCTGGCGCATCAAGCCGCCGATCGCCACCACGCGCCCGTTCTGGCCGCGTACGATGCTGTCCAGTTCCGAGGTGCTCGATGCCGCCAGCGGCAGGCGCAGCGTGCCGCCGGTGCCAAGGTCGACGTCCTTGTTGACGGTGCTTACCTGGCTGACCGACGGGTGCACGTGCAGCAGGATATTGCCCTTGTCGTCAATCTGCGGCGTCACGTCGAGCAGCACGCCCGAGAAGAACGGCTGCACCGTCACGCTCGGCGTGACGATGGTGCCGCTGTCGGTGCTGTTGATGGTGTTGGTCACGCCGGTGACGAAGAATTCGTCGGTGCCGATCTTGAGCACCGCCTTCTGGTTGTTCATCGCCGCCACCCGTGGGCTCGACAGCACATGCACGGTGCCCTGCGACTCGAGGAAGGTGATCAGCGCCGCGAAGTTATTCGTCTGGAACGCGAAACCGAACAGCGAGCCGGCGGCGGTGGCCGCATTCGACAGCGAGAAGCCGGTGCTGGCCGACAGGCCCTGGCCGTTGGCGATGATGGCCGGCTGGCCGCCGGTGTACGGCAGCGGCGCCAGGTTGGCGCCGGGCGCAATCATGCCGCCCGAGACCCGGTTCGGATGCGAGCCGCGGAACGACGCGAACGAGGCCCAGTTGATGCCGCTCTGGAAGCTGTCGTTGAGTTCCACTTCGAGGATCTTGGCTTCCAGGATCACCTGGCGGTCGACCGAGAGCTGGGTCGCCTTCAGGTAGGCGTCCACGCTGCGCAGTTCTTCCGGCATGGCGCGGATCACCAGCACGCCCGATTGCGGACTGACCACCACGCTGCGGCCGCCCTCTTTCGAGGCCACGATGGCGTCGATCGCTTGCTTGAGCTCGCGCCAGAAATCGTTGTCGGACGTGGTGCGCACATCGGTGCTGCTGGTCTGGGCGTTGTTGCCGCCGTTCTGGTCGTTGGGGTTGTTCTGGTTGTTGCCGTTGTTCTGGTTGTTGTTATTGCCGTTGCCGTTATTATTGCCGCCGCCGCTGTTGTTGTTGTTATTGTTGTTGCCGGCACTCGCGACCGAGGTCGAATTCACGCGCAGGTTCGACACGCCCTTGCGCGCGGCGCTCAGGTAGTTCACCTGGAACATGCGGGTCTGCATGGTCAGCGGGCGGATCGTGATGCGCGCGCCGTCGATCTTGTAATCGTAGCCGTACATCTCACGGATCGCCTCGAGCGTCTCGCTGATCGTGACGTCTTTCAGGTTGGCGCTGATGGTGCCGCCGACGTCCGGATGGACCAGCATGTTGTAGCGCGTGCCGGCCACGATCGAGCGGAAGAACTGCTGCGCCGGCACATTGTTGAAGGCGACATTGAAGCGTTCTTCGAGCGCCGGCTTGGCCTTGGGCAGCTGACTGGCCAGCGCGCCGGCCGGCGGCAGCAGCGCATTGGCCACCGCCTCGTCCACCGTCTGCAGCGCCGCCGGCTGGTTGTTGGCCTTGGCCAGCTCTTTGATGAGCTCCTCGTAGGTCGCGTTCTGCGGCGCGCTCTGGCAGCCGGCCAGCAGGATCGCGGCCCCCAATCCCAGTACAGCGCCGCTCTTGTGCATCAGCTTGTTCATCGTGGTCTCGTGGTCGCGTCGTGCGACGTTGTTTTACTGTGCGGCCGGCGTCATGCCGGCCACGGTGACAAGCGGTCCATCCAGACGCAGCACCTGGCGCGCGCCGCCGCGCGTCAAGACCACCTCGTTGTGCGTCATGCCGGTCACGCGTGCGCCCTTCCAGGTGTCGCCCAGGCGCACCGTGTCGCCGTCGATCACGGCCACGTGGCGGCCACCGGCGCGCGGCGCGATCAGGATCGACTGCAGGCGCGGGGCTTGCGACGCAGCGCCATCCGGTGCGGCGCGCTCGATGCCGGCCGGCGGCCGGGTCGGGTCGAGCAAGGCCTGGGCCGCAACAGGCACCCAGGCCAGCGTCATGCCGGCACTCGCGCTCAAGGTAAGGATCAGTTTTTTCACAGCTTCATCCATTGTCGGTCCAGGCTCAGGGTATGCAGGGTGAGCGTCAGGCGCGCGGCCGGGTACTGCTCCACGTCGAGCTGCGCGCGGCCCCAGAACATCCGAGTCGGCATCGCTTCGAGTGCGCTCATGTAGTCGACCATGTCGAGATAATTGCCACGCACCGTGACTTCGACGCCGTGGCGGTACAGCAAAGGCGCGGGTTCGGCGGGCGGCGTGGCGCCGCTCGCCGGTTCTGGCGCTGGCGCCACGCCAGCATTGGCTGGCCCCGACAGCGGCTCGACCGCCAGGGTACGCATCGACACCAGCTTGAGTTTGCCGTTCGAACGCAGGATCGATTCGAGCAGCGGCGCAACGCGTTCGGGCGGCACCAGGCCATGCTCGATGGCCAGCAATTGCTGGCTGAGCTGGCCGAGTTCCTGGTTGATGCCGTTCAGGCGCGCCCGCGCCGGTGCATCCGGGTCGACCTGGAATGCGCCCACCTTGGCCACGATCTCGGCGTCGGTGGCGCTGGCGGCTTCGCGCTGCTGGGCGACCTGGGTGCGCAGCGCTGCCTGGGTCGCGAACATCGGCGCCAGCACCAGCGTGTGGCCGCCGAACACGATCACTGCGGCCACGGCCGCGCACACCATGGCGCGCTCGCGCAGGCTCAAGGCCTCGACCCGCGCCGCCAGTTGCCGCCATTGCGCCTTCATTGACGCGCCCCTTGCGCCGCAGCCTGGGACGACGCCTCGGCCACCGACTGCAGGCTGAATTCGACATACTGGGCGGCGGCGCTGGCCGGCTTGCCGTCGGCGCCGGCCACGGTCAACGGCGCGCCCTGGTCGATCTGCAGGCTGGCGAAGGTCTTGCCCCGCATCAGCGGTTCCTGCGTCAGGCGGTTCAGGTAGCCGGGCACCAGCGCCGCATCGAGCGTGCGGCCCTTGATGCCGATCTGGCTGCCGCCGCCGGCCACCGTCACGCCGGTCAGCCACAGCCCTTGCACGCTCTGGCGCGCCAGCGCGCGGAAGTAACCCGACAAGCCAGCGGTGTCGCCCAACTCGCCGCGCGCGACCGCGCCCGAGATATGGCGCAGCGCGGCCAGCTTGCGTTCGGCGTCGCCGATCTGCGCCTCGAGCGCGCCGTCTTTCGGGCGCGGCGCGAATTCGATATTCGCGGCGTTCAGGCGCGCCTGCCGTTGTTCGAGTCGAACCGCGCCGAGCGCGGCTTCCTGGCGCAGCTCGGCCGTGCGCAGTGCGCCGAAGCCGGCCAGCGCGGCCACGCCCAGCGCCAGCACGCCCAGGCCGATGGCCATCGTGGCCGCCGACAGGATCTGCTTTTGCGGCTGGAAGGCCGGGTTGAACAGGTTGATTTGCTGGCTCATGACACGACCTCGTCACGCAGCGCGGCGCCCAGCGGCAGCAAGAAACGCTGCTGCTGCGCCTTGTCGGCCAGTTCAGGCGCCGCGGCCAGGTCGAACACGGTGGCCAGATCGAGCGTTTCGACCGGGGTGTACAGGTTGCTCGACAGGTACTCTTCGAGTCCCGTCACCGCTGACGGCCCCAGCACCAGCTTGGACACGCTGATGAACGAATACTGGCGTTCGAAATGGTCGAGCGAGCGTTGCAGTTCGAGGGTGATCTTGTCGAAGCTGGCGTGCTTGCGCTCATGGTCGGGTTCGAGCAGCTGGGCCAGCGTGACGTCGAAGCGGCGCGACAGGTACAGTTCGCCGCGATACGAGACGGTCAGCAAGCCGCCGTCGTCACCGAACGACAGCATGGCCACGCCGCGTCCTTCGGGCTCGAGCATGGCCGAGACGTTGCGCTGCGCCATCTCCGGGATGTCGATCGCCTCGAGCTCGACCTTCGCGTCCAGGAACAGCTTCTGGCGCGGCGCGATCACGCTGTTTTTCGCCGCCACCACGAACAGCGATTGCTGGGCGCGCGAATTGGCGTCGAGCGGAATATCGAGCACGTCGATGGTGGCTTCGGTTACCGGAAAATCGAGGATGTCCTTCAGGCGCCAGCGCACGGCCGTCTTCATTTCTTCGCGCGGCACGTTGGGTGCTTCCACGTTCATGACCTGGTATTCGCCGCCGGCCAGCAGCGTGGTGCACTGACGCGTACTTGCCTGGCCCTCGCGCCCGGCTTTGGCGACGAGTTCGCTGCCCTCCTGGCCAGGCACGAACGTGGCAAGCGTGACCCGCGGCAGCGCGCCGGCCACGTGCTGGACCGCAACCAGGATGACGCCGGTGCGCCCGATGGCGATGGTGAGCCAGCCATCCTTCTTTTTGGTTTTTTTAAACAGACGCATGCGGACGGCCAGGCAGATCGCGGAAGCAATCTATATCGGAGAAAACTTGATTATAGACAAGACCGAGCAGATAAATCACAAAATATCGCCGATCCCGCAAACTTGACGACAAGGCGTGGTTTGCATGTCTGAAAACCTCACTGCGCAATAGAAAACAGGCGCCAACCGCAGCGCCTGTGCTCAGGATTGCGCAGGAGATCAGCCGCAGTCGGTCGAGGTAATGACGATCAGCGGTGCGGCGCGGGCGGCGGTCGCTTCGGTGTAGGCAACCTTGCAGGTCGCTTCCTGCGCCCCGGTCAGATTCTTCGCCGTGACAGTCGTGGTCTGACCATTCACCGTGACCTTGTAGTCATCATTGGTAATGCCGGCCGCTGCTGCGATCGACGCCGCGTCGGGGTAACCCAGCACCATGCCGACGTTGGTGCCCTCGACCGTGATGGTCGCTTCGTTCTTGATTAGCCACTTACCGTGCAGCATCGCCGAAGCCGAACTGATCGACCCTTTTGCAGCCTGCAGCGATGCGATACGTGCGTCGCCACTGAGGTTTGCAAACTTCGGCAGCGCGGTGGCAGCCAGGATGCCGAGAATGACGATGACGACGATCAGTTCGATCAGCGTGAAGCCGCCTTGCGCGTTCATTTTCATACCATTGTTCATATTGTTCTCTCTGTAAGAAGTGTGCGAGTGACCGCTGCTGACTTGTTCGGTGGCGACGGCTGCAGCATGTACGCCCTTTCCTCCAGCGCCACAATTGCCGGTGGAAAATATGAAGCAATTCTACCTTGAACGTTGGGAATTTAAGTATCCCAGAAGCAAAAGTTGGCAGATTCCAACACATTTGCAAAAGTCCGCGTTATTTCTTGTGCAAAGCCGCCTGGCCCAGATCCCAGATTGGCAGGAAGATGCCCAGTGCCAGCACCAGCACCATCGCACCCAGGAACACGATCAGGATTGGTTCGATCTGGCTCGACAGCGTCTTGAGTTCGTAATCGACTTCGCGCTCGTACATCTGCGCGATCTCGTCCATCAGATCGTCGAGCGAGCCAGACTCCTCGCCAACCGCAACCATCTGCAGCACGATCGGCGTAAACACATTTGCCGCAGTCGCGGTGCGCAGGATGCTTTCACCACGCTCGACGCCATCGCGCATGCCTTCGATGCGCAGGCTCAGGTAGGCGTTGTCCGCCGTCTGCGACACCACCGTCAGCGCCTGCACGATCGGCACCCCGCTGCGCAAGGACAGCGCGAAGCTGCGCGCAAAGCGCGCCATGGTGGCTTTCAGGATGATCTTGCCGGCCACAGGAATTCGCAGCTTGATGCGATCCCAGGTCAGGAGGCCCTTGACGGTGCGCACCCAGGCGCGAAATCCGAAGAACCCGATCAGCGCTGCAAGCGCCATCGCCGGCCACCAGGCCACCGTGAAATTGGACGTACCGAGCAGGATGCGGGTCATCAGCGGCAGCTCGGCGCCGAACGTCGAAAACACCTTGGCGAACTGCGGAATCACCCACACGTTCACCACCACCATCGCCAGCACCATCGCAATGACGACGAAACTCGGATAGCGCAGCGCCGTCTTGACCCGCTCGCGCATGTCGCGGTCGAATTCGAGGTGATCGAACAGGCGCAGGAATACCTCTTCGAGGCGCCCGGTCATCTCGCCCACCTTCACCATCGACAGGTAGAACGGCGTAAACACCAGCGGGTGGCGCGCCATCGCGATCGACAGTTCGCGCCCGGCGTCGAGCGACTCGCGCAGGTCCTTGATCACGCGTGCGAACGACTTGTTGATGGCCGACTCCTGCAGGCCGGCCAGGCCGCGCATGATCGGCACGCCCGACTTGAGCAGGGTGTAGAGCTGGCGGCTGAACAGCTGCACGTCCATCGACGTGACCTTTTTCTCGAACAGGCGCTCGCGCCAGCCGCGCACCTCGCCGCCGCCGCCGGAGCTGGCGGCGGTCTTGCGCGTCGGCGTGATCTCGACCGGGGTGACGCCGGCGCCGAACAGCTGGTCGGCCACGGCCGCGCTGTCGACGCCTTCGAGCACGCCCTGCATCAATGCCCCGCGCCCGTCGCGGCCTTTGTAGGCGAAGAACGGCATCGCTCAGCCCTCAGTCATCGAGCTGGTTACTGACGCGCATTGCCTCGGCCACCGTGGTGCGGCCCTGCACCGCCAGGCTGACCGCGTGGCGGCGCAGCGTGTCGCCGCCCATCTCGGCCTGCGCCACTTTCAGGAAGTGCGAGGGGTCGGGATGGTTGACGGCGTCGGTCACGGCGCGCGTCATCTCGAGCAGCTCATACACGCCGGTGCGGCCGCGGTAGCCGGTGCCGTTGCAGTGCGAGCAGCCCTTGCCGTGGTAGAAGCGGATCGCGGCGGCATGGTCCTTGAGTTCGGAACGCAGCCAGTCGACTTCGTTCGGCGCGGGCGCCTGTTCGACGCTGCAGCTTTCGCAGATCACGCGCACCAGGCGCTGCGCCAGCACCGCCTGCAGCGAGCCGCCCACCATATAGCGCGGCACGCCCATGTCCATCAGGCGCAGCGGGGTCGAGGCGGCATCGTTGGTGTGCAGGGTCGACAGCACCAGGTGACCGGTCATTGCGGCGCGCAGGCCGATCTGCGCGGTTTCCTGGTCGCGCATCTCGCCCACCAGCACGATGTCCGGGTCTTGCCGCAGCGCCGAGCGCAGCACGCGTGCGAACGAGAGCTCGATCTTGTCATTCACCTGCACCTGGTTGATGCCCGAGAGCCGGTACTCGACCGGGTCTTCGACCGTGATCAGCTTCTTCTCGACCGAGTTCAGCTCGGACAAGGCGCTGTACAGCGTGGTGGTCTTGCCGCTGCCGGTCGGCCCGGTCACCAGCACCAGCCCGTTCGGACGCTGCACGATGGCGCGGAAGCGCTCGACCAGATGCAGCGGCATGCCGATCGCGTCCAGGCGCAGGTTGGCGCCGGCCTGGTTCAGCAGGCGCATCACCACCGATTCGCCGTACTGGGTCGGCATGGTCGAGATACGTACGTCGATGCGCTGGTTGCGCACCTTGACGGCAAAGCGACCGTCCTGCGGCAGGCGTTTTTCAGAGATGTCGAGGTCGGCCATCAGTTTCAGGCGCAGCGCCAGCGGCGTCGCCACCTTCAGGTCGGCCTCGGTCTGCAGGTGCAGCACGCCGTCGATGCGAAAGCGAATCTGCAAGCGCCCTTCCTGCGGCTCAATGTGGATGTCCGAGGCGCGCACCTGGGCCGCGTCGTCGAACACCGACTGCAGCAGCTTGACGATCGGCGCTTCTTCCAGCCCCGGGTTGGCGGCCAGCGCGCCGAAGTCGATCGAGACGTCGCCCAGGTCGGCCTCGACTTCGCGCGCCAGGCCGGTGATCTCGCCGGTGCGCCGGTAAATACGGTCGATCGCGCCCAGCACTTCGGTCTCGTTGACCACCGCCAGTTCGACCGCCTTCTTGAGCAGGCGCGCGATTTCGTCGTAGGCGAACAGGTCGGTCGGGTCGGAGACGCCCACCAGCAGCGTCTCGCGCCGGTCTTCCAGCACCAGCGCGCGGAAGCGCCGCGCCGCCGTCTCCGGCAGCAGGCGCACCAGGTCGGCGTTGATGTTGTAAAACTTGAGATTGATATACGGGATGTCGAGCTGGCGCGCCAGGGCGCCCGAAATCTGGTCTTCGGTAACGTATCCGCTCTCGACGAACACGCGCCCGAGCTTGCGCCCGGTGCGTTTCTGGTCGGCCAGCGCTTGCTGGAGCTGTTCTTCCGTCAGCAGCTTCTGCTGCATCAGCACCTCGCCGAGGCGGACTTTTTCTGGCCTTGCCATGCTTGCCTCTACAGTTATTTCTTGCAGAGTGGATTCTATTCCAGAAAGCACAAAAATTGACGGAAGGCATCATTAAACGCATGAGACTGATGTTTGTGGGACACGCATGCGCCATTCCCGACGCGGTTGGCTAGCCAATCTGCCATGTTGCGGTGTAATGACGCCGGCCCGGCAAATCAAACCAGTGCTATGCGGCAAGGGTATCTGCCGCTACCATGGGAGCTTCGCCGCAAACCCTCGCCCATCGGAGTCCGATTTGCCGTTCGCCCGCCTGCCCCTGCCCTCGATCCGCGCCAAGCTCTACACGCTGGTGCTGGCATGCGCGCTGCCGATCCTGCTCGGCTACTTCGCCCTGGCCAGCGACGCCGCCCTGCGCGAGCGCGCCCACGTCGCCGCCGACGCCCAGACCGTAGCCGAAGTGCTGGCGGCGGCGGTCGACCGCGATATCGAAAGCGGCGAGACCGCCGCGCGCGTGCTGGCCAATACGGCGATGGTCGACAATGGCGACCTGGAAGCGTTCCACGTCGTCACCCGGCGCATGCTGCGTCCGGAATTCCCGGCCCAGGCTTTTGTGCTGAGCCTGCCGGATGCGACGCCTCTGGTAAACACCCGCTATCCGTTTGGTTCGACCCTGCCGCGCAGCGGCAACGAAGACGACATCCGGCGCGTGGCCGTCACCGGCGACACGGTAGCGTCAAGCCTGCACCGGCTCGACGCCGGCGGCCAGTTCGCGCTCTCGGTCGACGTCCCGGTATGGAAGGATGGCAAGGTACGCTACGTGCTGTCGGTACACCTGCGCCCGCGCCGCATGGCCGAGCTACTCGACAGCCAGCACCTGCCCGAGGGCTGGGTGGCCGAGATTTACGACCGCCGCCACCAGATGGTCTCGCGCAGCGCCGACGCCGGCATCCATCTGGGCGCACCGATGGTGTCGGCGCTCGACGAAGCAGCCACCCGGTCCGCGACCGGCAGCGTGCGCATCGAGGACGCCGCCGGCACGCCGGGCTTTGCCGCCTTCGCCCGCTCGACCGATCACGGCTGGGTGGTGGCGATCCGCTATCCGAAGGACGCGGCGCGCGCGCTGCTCGGACAATCCTTGTTCACCACGCTGGCCGCGGTCGGCATCCTGCTGGCGATCAGCCTCGGCCTGGCGTGGGCGCTGGGCGGCAATATCGCGCGTTCGGTGCAGTCGCTGGCCGAACCGGCCGAACGCCTGGGACGCGGCGAGCCGCTGGTACTGCCGCCGTCCGACATCCGCGAGGTCGACGCCGTGGCGCGCGCCCTGCGCCAGGTCGACGCCGAACTGCAGGACTACCGCAACGACCTGGCGTCACTGGTCGAGCAGCGCACGCGCGAGCTGGAACGCTCGAAAGCCCAGCTCGAGACGGTGTACGCATCGACCCCGGTCGGCCTGTGCTTCATGGATACCGAGATGCGGGTGGTGATGGTCAACGATTACCTGGCCGACCTGAACGCCCGCCCTGCGCATGAGCACGTGGGACGCACCCTGCCCGAGATCCTGGGGCCGACCGGCATCGGGTTCGAACAATACTACCGCCGTGTGGCCGAGACCGGACGGCCGATGATCGAAGTCGAAGACAGCACCGACGCGCCATCCAGGCCGGGCCAGACGCGTCACTGGATCGCCAGCTATTTTCCGGTGTACGGCGCCGATGGCGCGCTGATGGGCGTGAGCAGCGTGGTGCTCGAAATCACCGAGCGCAAACGCCAGCAGCAGCGCGAGCGCGACCACCAGGAGATGTTCCGCGCCCTGTTCGAAGCGGCCGGCGACGCCCACCTGCTGGTGGCCTACGGCGCCACCTTTGTCAGCGCCAACGCCGCCGCCGCGGCCCTGTTCGGGGTCACCGATCCGCTGGCGCTGCTGGACGAATCGCCGGCGAGCCTGTCGCCGCTGCTGCAACTGGACGGCCGGCCCAGCCCCGAGGCCGCGCTCGAGCACATGCGCCAGGCGCTGGATCAGGGGCGCGCCGCGTTCGAGTGGCTGCACCGGCGCATGGATGGCGGCGTGTTCCATGCCGACGTACTGCTGACCCGGGTCGACATCGGCGGGGTCGGCATGATGCAGGTGACGGTGCGCGACATCAGCACCCGGGTCGCGGCCGAAAAGGCGCTGCGCGCCAGCGGCGAGCAGTTGCAGCTTGCGCTGCACCAGGCCGAACAGGCCAGCCGCGCCAAGGGCGAATTCCTGGCCAATATGAGCCACGAGCTGCGCACCCCGATGAACGCCATCGTGGGCCTGGCGCGCCTGCTCGAAGAGGGCCAATTGCAGCCGCGCGAGCGCAGCTACGTGGCGCGCATGCGCACCGCCGCCCGTTCGCTGCTGGGCATGCTGAGCGACCTGCTCGATTTTTCGCGCATCGAAGCCGGCCAGCTGACACTCGAAGCGATTCCGCTGCGGATCGACCAGGTGCTCGCCAGCGTCGCCGTGCTCAACGCCCCCGACGCCTGGGCCAAGGGCGTCGAGCCGGTGTTCGCGGTGGCCCCGGACGTGCCGGCGCTGCTGCGCGGCGACGCCATGCGGCTCGAACAGGTGCTGCTCAACCTGTTCGGCAACGCCGTCAAATTCACCGAGCGTGGCGAGATCGTGCTGGCGGTCGAGGTGGCGGCGCGCGAGGCCGACCGGGTGCGCCTGCGCTTTACCGTGCGCGACACCGGCATCGGTATCGCGCAGGACGCGCAGGCGCGCATCTTCGAAGTCTTCACCCAGGCCGACAGCTCCACGGTGCGCAAGTACGGCGGCGCCGGACTGGGCCTGTCGATCGCGCGCCGCCTGGTGGGGCTGGCCGGCGGCAGCCTGACGCTGGCCAGCGAACCGGGCGTTGGCACCAGCTTCGGCTTCGAGCTCGATTTTCCGGTGCTGGAACCGGCCGCGCCGAGGCCGGCGCCGGGTGCCGATGCGCCGGGCGCCGATGCGCCGGGCGCCGACGCGCCGCTGGTGCTGGTGGCCGACGACAACGACAGCGCGCGCCAGGCCCTGGCCGCGGCCTGCGCCGCGCATGGCTGGCGGGTCGACACCGCGCCCGGCGGCGCGGCTGCGCTCGAACGCCTGGGCGCGGCGCGCTACGATTTCGCCTTCATCGACAGCGCCATGCCCGATCTCGACGGCGTGGCCTTGCTGGCCGCGGCGCGCGCAGCCTCCAGCGCATCCTCAAGCGCGGCGCTGCCGCGCGTGTGCCTGCTGGCGGCCGATCCCGAGCTTGAACACTACGCCGAGCTGGCGGGCGAACTTGGCGTGGCCGCGGTACTGGGCAAGCCGTTTACTGGCGCCACCCTGCGCGCGGCGCTCGCGCGCCTGGAGAGTGGCGACGCGTCTGCCGGCGCGCCGCCCCTGCCGTCCACGCCGCTGGCCGGCAGCCTGGCCACGCTGCGCGTGCTGCTGGTCGAAGACAACACCATCAACCAGGAAGTGGCCAGCCATATCCTGGCGCGCGCCGGTGCGCTGGTGGCGATCGCCGGCAATGGCCTGGTGGCGCTGTCGATGCTGGCCGAGCATGCCGATTACGACGTGGTGCTGATGGACCTGCAAATGCCGGTAATGAACGGTTTTGAAGCGGCCGGCGCGATCCGCGCCGCCGGCTTGACGCTGCCGATCGTGGCCATGACCGCCAACGCCATGGACGAAGACCGCCAGCGCTCGCTGGCCGCCGGCATGCAGGCGCACCTGGCCAAACCGATCGACGTCGACGAACTGGTGGCCACGCTCTGGCGCCTGACGCCGCGCCTGGCCGCGGATGCCGCCGGGCCTGCCCTGCTGGCGGCGCCGGCGCAATCAGCCGCCGCGTCCGGCGCCAACCCGGCAACGGCGGCGCCACCCATGACGCTGCCGGGCGTCGATCTTGGCGCCGCGCTGCCGCGCTTTGCCGGCAGCTTCGAGCGCTTCGCCGAACTGTTCACCCGCTTCACCGGCAGTCAGGAGCGCACCTTCGGCGAACTGCGTCATGAGGTCGAGGCCGGAAATCGCAACGGCGCCTGGCAGCTGGCGCACCGCCTGCGCGGCGTCACCGCCAACCTGGGCGCGACCGATGCCGCGCGCGCGGCCCAGGCGCTTGAAAGCGCGCTGCGCGATGCCGATGCCGGCAGCGTGCTGGTGCGCCTGGCCGAGCTGGGACGCGCCCTCGACGTCCTCGCCGAATCCGCGGCCCAACTGGAGCCCACGCCGGCCGCGCCCGACGATACCGCGCTACCCGCACCGGGTGACGGCGCCCTGCTGCATGAATCACTGGCACGCCTGCGCAACTTGCTGGAGAATAACAACATGAAGGCCATCGCCGCCGCCGACAGCATGAGGCCGTCACTGGCGGCGCTGGCCGGGCCAGACGCTGCAGGCGCGCTGCTCGACGCCGTCGCCACCCTGCGTTTCGAGGCGGCGCTGCGCCTGGTCGAAGAAATCATGAACAAGGAAACACCATGAGCTGGACCGAAATGGCCCTCAACGGTCGCATCCTGATCGTCGACGATGCGATGGAAAATGTGCAGATCCTGCATGCGGCGCTGCAGGACGAGCAGGAAGTGCTGTTCGCGCTCGACGGCGCGCGCGCACTCGAACTGGCGCGCACCCAGCATCCCGACCTGATCCTGGTTGACGCCGTGATGCCCGGGATCGATGGCTACGCCGTATGCCAGATGCTGCGCGCCGCGCCCGAGACGCGCGACATCCCGGTGATGTTTGTCACCGCCCTGAAGAACCCCGAGGACGAAACGCGCGCGCTCGAAGCCGGCGCCGCCGACTTCATCACCAAGCCGGTGAATGCGGCCGTGGTGCGGGCCCGGGTGCGCACCCAGCTGACCGTCAAGCGCCAGGCCGACGCCCTGCGCGCGCTGACCCTGACCGATCCGCTGACCGGCGTGGCCAACCGGCGCGCCTTCGACGAGCGGCTCGAGGCCGAATGGCGGCGCTGCGCCCGGGCCGGCTTGCCGGTGGCGCTGATCCTGGTCGACGTCGACCACTTCAAGGCCTATAACGACCACTACGGCCACCAGGGTGGCGACGCCTGCCTGGTGCAGGTGGCCGCCGCCCTGCGCCGCGGCGCCGGGCGCACCCACGACCTGGTGACGCGCTATGGCGGCGAAGAGTTCGCGATCTTGCTGCCGCAACTGGGCAGCGCCGGCGCCGAGGGCGTGGCGCACCGCATGCTCGAAGAGCTGGCCGCGCTCGACCTGCCGCACGCGGCCTCGCCGACCGCGCCGCACCTGACCGTGAGCATGGGCATGTGCAGCCTGGTGCCGGGCGACGGCCAGGGACATGAGGCGCTGTTTGCGGCGGCCGATGCGCTGCTGTACCAGGCCAAGGCGGGGGGGCGCAACCAGTACCGGATCGGCGACGCTGCTGCATCGGCGCCAGGGCGCTGAAGCAAACGGCTGAAACCTGCCTAGACGTAGCACCTGAACAGGAATTCGGCCACGCAGACCGGCTTGCCGCCGGCTTCGGGCTCGACCGCCGCCTCCCACACCAGCTGCCATCCGCCCGCGACCGGCTCGGCCCGCAACAAGCGCCACCTGGCCCGCACCCTGCTCCCCGCCGGCAGCGGGGCCGGGAACCGCACCCTGTCGAGCCCGTAATTCACCCCCATGCGCATGGCGCCGATCGAGACCGCATCGGCGAGCATGGCCGGCAGCAGCGACAGCGTCAGGAAGCCATGTGCGACCGGCTGCCCGAAAGGCGACTCGCGCCGGCAGCGCGCCGGGTCATTGTGGATCCACTGGTGGTCGTCCGTGGCGTCGGCAAAGGCGTCGATGCGGCGCTGGTCGACTTCGAACCAGCCGGACGTCGCCACCTCGGCGCCGATCATCGGCGTCAGGTTGTCGAGGTCGATCGTGACGCTCATGCAAGCCTCGCGGCGAACGGCGCTCGACCGGCGTGACTGTGCCTGCCGCACGCCGGGACGGCTGCAACAAGTCGGGACAATGGAGGGAAGGTATACAAGATGGTGACCCGGCCACGCATGGCCAGGTCCCGGTCGGAATTGCTCAGGTCCATGTCAATTTTCCGCGGTGGTCGTTGCACGGAATTGTACCTGAATGGTGTCCGCCGCCAAGCAAGCCCGGCGGCGAACGATCCTGCCAACCCCGACAACAGCCGGGGCCGCTTGTTAGCGCTTGTTGCGACGGCGGCTGAGCGAGCCAGCGCCCATCAGGCCGGCCAGCATCAGGGCCACGGTGCCTGGTTCCGGCACGGCGGCGATATCGTTCGGCAGAGCAATGGCGCTGCCGCCGCCCGAGCCGGTGCCCGGTGCGATCACGGCGCCGTCGCCGCTGTTGCTGCCGCTACCGGCATTGCCGCCGCCGATGACGCCGCCGGCACCGATCTCGATGGCGCTGCCGCCACCAACCGCGCCGCCAACCGATGGCGCGCCGGCGCCGGCACCTGCACCGGCACCAGCACCAGCACCAGCACCTGCGCCAGGAGTAGCGCCGACCACGATGCGCACGCCGTCGCCGTCGTTGACGACCGAGGTCGAGTTACCGTAACGGGCTGCCAGCAGACCGTTGCCGGCGCTCAGCAGATAGCTGGCGTCGATGCCCTGCTGCACGAACAGCTTCTGGGCGTCGCCGGTCGACATGTAGGCGCTGGCGTTGCCAGTCAGGGCGGTGGTCAGGCCAGCGCTGTTGCCGGCGCTGTGGGCGATCCCGCCGACCAGGCTGACATCACCGCCGAGCACGCCGGAACTGATGACATTGCCGCCGTTGGCGGTCCAGCCGTTGACGAACGGCTGCGATACGACTTCAGCCTGGGCAGCACCGGCGCTAGCCAGCAGAGCAGCAGCAACGAGAATGCGAATTGACATGGGAGAAACTCCTAAGATAAGTTGACGTTATTATTTTTACAACCACAAACCGATCGTAGCATAACGATACAAAACGCAACTTTCCTGGAGCACTGAATCGTGCGCACTTGCTTACCCCAGCGCAATAGGCCAAGCGTTCCAATATATTCTATGAAATAGAATTTTTACAACGTGAATCGGTACTCATGCATACCGGATTGACCGCGGCAGCGTGGCAATAGCAATAATAATTAGTGCAATAAAGCTATGTTTTTGGGTTAATTTCATAGCGCACTGGTGCGAATGACGTAAAAAAGGCCGCGTCCCTGTCGGGCGCGGCCTTTTTCTTTGGCACTGAGCGGCGCTGCAGCGCCCTGCGACTAGTTGCTACGCGCCGCTGCCGGCGCAGCGGTTGCCGCCGCCGCCATATACGGCATTACGCGCGACGCCAGGCGGGTATCGGTCTTCAGCATGCCGGCCTCGTCCGCCAGGATATTCGCCGCTTCTTGCAGGATCACATCCTTGGCATCCTTGGCTGCCTTTTCGGCTGCCAGTTCGGCCTGCAGATTGCGCTCGTCGGCTTGCAGGCCGTCGTCCTGGCGTGGTGCATTGCGCACTGCCACCACCGATTTCCCGGCCTTGGTCGGGTCCGGCGTTTCGGCGCGCTTCTCCTTGCTGCCCGGGCCGCTCGCCGGCTCGTCAGGGGTGGCACTGTTGCCGGCCAGGCGTGCTTCGCGCATCTTCGAGCGCGCATCCTGGGCATCGCGCTCCTTGCGGCGCACCGCTTCGTTGAGCGAGATCGCGTTTTCCTTGCGCAGCTTGAGCACCTCGGCGATGTCTTCTTGCAGGAACTGGAAATCCTTGTCCTTGGCGATGCGCGCTTCGTGCCGCTTCTGCAGCGGGCCGACCAGTTCTTTCAGGTCGCCCAGCGGCATGTACGGCGCCGGCTTGATCGATACCCACGGCAGTGCGTTGTCGTACGACGATTCGCCGAAGTTCTCGATATCGGCCAGCACCGGCAACTTGATGTCGGGTGTCACGCCGCGCAGCTGGGTGGTGCCGCCATTGATGCGGAAGAACTGGGCGATCGTCATCTTGAGTTCGCCGTAACGCATCTTTTCGTTCGGTGCGAAGCGGTCGAGGTCGATCAAGGTCTGCACCGTGCCTTTGCCGAAGCTCGGCTCGCCAATGATCAGGCCGCGCCCGTAGTCCTGGATCGCGGCGGCGAAAATCTCGGATGCCGAGGCCGAGCCACGGTTGATCAGGACGCCCACGGGACCGTCCCAGGCCAGGCCGGCCTTGGTGTCGCTCTCGATCTCGACCCGGCCTTCGGCGGTGCGCTGCATCACGACCGGGCCCTTGTCGATGAACAGGCCGGTCAGTTCGATCGCCTCGGTCAGCGAACCGCCGCCGTTGTTGCGCAGGTCGATCAGGACGTTGTCGACCTTGTCTTTCTTGAGTTCGGCCAGGATGCGCTCGACGTCGCGGGTGGCGCTGCGGAAATCCTTGTCGCCACGGCGGCGCGCTTCGAAGTCGAGGTAGAAGGTCGGCAGCGAGATCACGCCGATGCGACGCTCGACGCCGCCTTCCTTGACCTTCATGATCGACTTCTTGGCGGCCTGCTCTTCCATGCTGATCTTCTTGCGCACCATCGACACGGTCACGTGCTTGGCGTCGACGCCGCCGTCGCCCGGGATCACGTCGAGGCGCACGGTGGAGCCCTTCTCGCCGCGCACCAGCGCCACCACGTCGTCCAGGCGCCAGCCCAGCACGTCGGTGAAGGCGGCATTGCCCTGGGCCACGCCGACGATGCGGTCGCCTACCTTCAGCTTGCCGGACTTGTCGGCCGGGCTGCCCGGCACCACTTCGCGGATCACGGTGTAGTCGTCGCGCGACTGCAGCACGCAGCCGATGCCTTCGAGCGACAGGCGCATGGCGATGTCGAAGTTGTCGGCCGAGCGCGGACCCAGGTAGTTGGTGTGCGGCTCGATCGCGGTGGCATACGCGTTCATGAACATCTGGAACACGTCTTCGTTGTTGAGCTTGCGGATGCGGCTGACGTAGTTCTCGTAGCGTTTGTCGAGCGTCTCGCGGATCGACTTGTCGTCCTTGCCAGCGAGCTTGAGGCGCAGCCAGTCGTTCTTGACGCGCTTCTTCCAGAGCTCGCGGATTTCGTCTTCGCTCTTGGCCCACGGGGCTTTTTCGCGATCGAGCTGCAGCGTTTCGTCGCTGGTGAAATCGAATTTTGTCTTGAGCAGGCCGCGCGCATACGCCATGCGCTCGGCAAAGCGCTGCTGGTACATATTGTAGATCGCGAACGGGACCGTCAGGTCTTCGTTGTTGATGGCGTCGTCCATCCGGGTGCGCTGCGGCGCGAAGCCGTCGAGGTCGCCCTGCACGAAGTACAGCTTTTCGCTGTCGAGCGATTCGAAATAATTGTCGAAGATCTTGACCGACATCGCGTCGTCGAGCGGCACCGCCTTGTAGTGGTAGCGGCCCAGCACGCGCGAGGCCCACAGCGCGGCCTGGGTCTGGGCGGCGATCGGCTTCATCTGGGTTGCGGTCGGGGCGCCGCCGGGCGCCGGGGCGGCGGGCTTGGCGGGTGCAGCAGGCTTGGCCGGCGCCGGAGGCTGCGCGATGGCGGCAGACTTCTCGGGCTGCGCAGTCACCACATGGGCCGACATGGCGAACGCCACGGCAGCGATGAGCACGTGCTTCTTCATTCTATGTTTCTCCGAACGGGGATCCTGTTGCGGTTGCGGAGCGGGCGGCAAGCCCGACGTTCCGCGCTTTGCGGTTCATTCTACAGGAAGCCTTACCGTGCCGAGGCGGCTTATCCCCGTTGAATAGGGTCAGGCGCGCTATATTAAGGCTGGCATAAGCCAGCCTTTCCGCTCTCGATCAGCCCTGGCTCAGCCCTTGATCGCGGCAAGTAATGCATCGCGGAAAAACCAGAGCGCGCCCAGCAGCGTCAGCAATGGCGCCCACGGCCACGAGCGCGCCGCCAGCTTCCAGTCCACCGGCGACGGCCAGAACGACAGGAACTGCGGCGCCAGCACCGGCATCAAGGCCAGGTCGAGCGGCTCGAAAGTCCAGCCATGGCGGGTGCGCCACCAGGCCACGGCAAACGGCAGCAGCAGCACCAGCAGCGGCGCCAGCGCGGCCGGGGCCGCGTTGTACCAGCGCAGGTTGGCAAACGTGACCGAGCCGAGTTCCCAGTTGTGCCCGCCTGCCTTGCTGCCTTTGCTGCGCTTGATCCGGCGCGGCACCACGCTCATGCCGACCGGCTCCGCATTGCTGAGCAGCCCGATCGAGAAGTGCGCCAGTTCATGGAACAGCGTGCCGACGGCGGTGAACACGAAGAAGGCGGGATGGGCTGCGGCGGCGATCCACAGCAGCACTGCCAGCGCCGCCGAGGGCGCCAGGTACAGCAGCATGTCGAACATGGCCGGCGCCTGGGCGCAGAGCGCGCCTGGGAGCCAGGCGCTGCAGCTGAGCAGCGAGGCCATCGGCCCTTACTTCGCGTAGAAGCAGCGGCCGCAGGCCTGGCGGTAGCTCTCGTTGCCGCCGATACTGACCTGCTCGCCTTCGCGGATGCGGCGGCCCTGTTCATCGACGCGGATATTCATGGTCGCTTTCTTGCCGCAGGTGCAGATGTTCTTGATTTCCTCGATGTCGTCGGCCAGCGCCAGCAGAAAGGCCGAGCCGGGAAACGGTTCGCCGCGAAAATCGCTGCGCAGGCCGTAGCAGATCACCGGCACGCCGCGCACCTGCGCCAGCTGGTGCAGCTGGCCCACCTGGGCGGTGCTGAGGAATTGCGATTCGTCGACCAGCACGCAGGCCACCTCGGGCGCCTTGTCGAGGAAATTGGTATTCGCGTCGAACACCTCGGCGCTGCGCTGGGCGCCCAGGCGCGACGTGATCAGGCCGACGCCGTAGCGATTATCGATCGCCGCGGTGTACAGCTTGACCGCCTGGCCCTGCTCTTCGTAGTTGTGCGCGACCTGCAGCAGGGCGGTCGATTTGCCGGCGTTCATTGCCGAGTATCTGAAATAAAGTTTGGCCACGGCCTGTCCTGCCTTGCGAATCGCGGTAAGTCGAATGAAACAAAGTGCGCGATTATATCAAGCGCGAAACACCAACCGCCAGCGCCAGGATCGGATCGCAGGCGTCAGTCGATCGGCTGCGCCGGGTTGCCGGCCACCCGTGCGCCCGGCGCCACGTCGTGCGTCACCACGCTGCCCGCGCCAATGATGGCGTCGTCGCCGATCGTCACGCCGGCCAGGATGATGGCGCCACCGCCGATCCAGGCGTTGCGTCCGATCGTCACCGGACGGCCCGACTCGAAGCCGGCGCGGCGCAGCGACGGGTCGCGCGGGTGTTCGGCGGTGTAGATGTGCACGCCCGGGCCGATACGGGTATCGTCGCCGATCGTGATCGGCGCCACGTCCAGGAACACGCAATCGAAATTGATGAACACGCGCGCGCCGAGCGAAATGTGCCAGCCGTAATCGCAGTGGAACGGCGGGCGCAGCGTGGCGCCCTGCCCGGCCCGCGCAATGCGCTCGCCGAGCAGGGCCTGCCAGCTGGCAGGCTCGCCCAGCGCCGCGTTGTAGCGCGCCAGCCAGGCGCCGGTTGCGGCCTGTTCGGCGCGCAGTTCAGGATCGCTGGCGTGGTACTGCATCCCCGCCAGCATCTTCTGCTTCTCGCTCAATTCCATGTCAATCCTTACATGCCAGGGTGGTACTTGCGCTCCAGCTGGCGTTCGATGTCTTCCTTGTAGAACAGCACGTCCTTGAATTCGCCGCGTGCGTACATGGCGGCCTGGTCAGCGAAATGCGGCGATGCCGGATCGCTGCTCTGGCCGCCGGCCAGGATACTCTTGGCGCGCACCTTCGGACCGAACTCGACGGCCGCTACGAAACTGTTGCCGCGGTCGCCGTAGATGCGCTTGGTCTTTTGCTTGGCGACCATGCCGAACGACGCCAGCGAACCCCAGTTGGCCGACGGGAACGCCACCGGCCAGCTCGGCTTGCTGTCGTCGTATTGCTGGTCGACGGCGCCGCTGATGCGCTGGAAGCGGTTGATCTCGCCCCACGGCGTGCGCCAGGTGCCGAAGTCGGCGCTGAGCCGGTCCGATGCGCGCACCAGTGCGTCCAGCCGGTCCGCTGGACTCAAGCGCTCGGCGATATAGTCGACGACGGGAATACGCGCCGCGCGTGCGCGTGCGCCATGCTCGGCCACCATTACCTGGCCCCAGTAGATCGCCAGCGAGGTTGGCACCGAATCGACGCCGTAGCGCAGGTTCCAGCCGCGCAGTGCGGCGATCTGCTCGCCAAGCCTGGCCTGGCGCGGGTCATGCGCGGGCAAGGCCGCGTAGTCGGCGAGCACGGCCGGCACCAGCGCCTCGAAGGCCTGCAGGCGGGTGTCGTACGAGGCCGCGATCAGGCTGTCGATCGTCACGCTTTTCTCGGCCTGGACTTCCTTGAACACGCGGGCCGCATTGCGGCCGCGCGCGTTTTCGGGCAGCGTCCACATATAGGCTGGATAATTCTTGCACACCGGGCTGCTGGCGCCGGCGGCGGTACATGGCCAGTTGTTTGTGTTCAGCAGGTAGCCGCTGGCCGGATTGAACAGCGTGATCGTGTCCTTGATTTCATGCAGGCCCTGCCATTCGGTGGCGGGGGTGCTGCCGTCCACCGGACGGGTCCAGTCATAGGCCGGATTGCGCTTCGGGATGAAGTTGCCGTGGAAGTAGGCGATATTGCCCTTGGCATCGGCATACACCGTGTTGTTCGACGAATTGGTGCGCAGTTGCATCGCCTCGACAAACGCGGCGTAGTCGCGCGCCTTGGTGCGGGTGTACGATTGGGTGAGCGCCTTGAGCGGCTCGTCCATCATCCGCACCGCCACCCACTTGCCATCCTGGCTGCGCACCACCGGGCCGTGATGGGTGAAATAGGCGGTGACGACGCGGCTACTCATGGACCCATCCGGCTTCTTGTAGGGCAGCGCGATCGCTTGCGCGCGCACGGCGCGCTGCTCGTTGCCGTACTGGTAGAAGAACTTGCCGCCGCGTTCTGTCACCGTCTCGAGGTATTCGTCGATCACGTCGCCGCCGCCCGAGGTGTGCATCCAGCCGAGCTTGTCATTAAAACCCTGGTAGATGAAGAACTGGCCCCAGGTCACGGCGCCGTAGGCATTCAGGCCCTCGTCGCTGACCATGTGGATTTCCGGACGAAAGTAGAACGAGGTGTGCGGGTTGATCATCAACAGCGCGTGGCCGGATGCCGACAGCCTGGGCGCGATGGCGAAGCCGTTCGAGCCGCGCGGCTCGCTGTCGAAGCCCTTGCCCAGTTGCGCCAGGCGCTTGCCGGCCCCCGGCCCCTTGCCGTAGAACGCTTCCAGGTCGGCCAGCTCGATCGATTCGATGTCGCCGCCGATGCTGCCTTCGCTGAAGGCGAGCGCCATCCAGGGCTCGAAGCGGGTGATCAGCTTCGGCTTCACGTCCGGGTGGGTGTACAGGTAATAGTTCAGGCCATCGGCGAAACCGATCATCAACTGCTTGAGCCACTCGGGGCTGGCGGCGTATTTCGCTTTCATGTCCTGTGGCTGGATATACAGCTTCATGCGCAGGTCGCGCCAGACTTCCTGCTCGCCCTCGACTTCGGCCAGCCGCCCCATCGCATTGATGTAGTTGAGCTCGACGCGATTGAAGTCGTCTTCGGCCTGTGCATACAGCATGCCGAACACGGCGTCGGCGTCGCGCTTGCCGAACACGTGGGGGATGCCCCACTTGTCACGCATGATCGTCACGTCCTGCGCCGTCTTTTTCCAGCGCGCGATTTCGTCGGCGCTGAACGGCTTCTGGACGCTGCCAGCCTGTACCGGCGTCTTGGTCGGCGCTACCGCCTGTGATGGCGCGGCCAGCCCCAGCAGAACAGCGCCGACGAGCAATGCGGTAGACGAGCGTGGCAGGGGCATTTGTATTTCTCCGCGATAGGGGTGCGTGATGGATGAATCAGGCGTCGTCGAGACCGGCGTTGCGCAGGCGTTGCCTGAGGCGCTCGTTATCGGTCAGCATGCTGGCCATGCGGTCCTTGAGCGCGGCGATTTCGCGCCGCAACGAGGCCACGTCGTCGTCGCCTTCGGCATCGGCTTTTTCCTTGCGCGGACGGGTCGCCATTTTTTGCTCACGCACCTGGCGCGCCGCCTGCTGCAGTTCCTTGCGACCGCCGGCCACGGCAGCGATCTGCTCTTCCTGCGGCAGCTGGGCGACATTGGCGGCGGCATTGATCGAGATGGTGCCGGTGCGTACCGCCTCGACCAGCTGTGGCGTAGCCGCCTTCTGGATGCGCTCGATCTGGCTGATGGTGTTGCTCGACACGCGCGCCGCCTTGGCCACTTCCTCGCGCGTGTTCCACGGCGGCGGCGGCCGCGAATCGATGTCGTCCGGGCTCGGCTCGGGCGGCTCGTCGGCCATCTTCTGCGCCAGGCGCGAGGTCACGATTTCCTTCTTGCGCAGGGCCAGCAGGCCGCGCTGGAAATCGGACACGCTGCGGCGCGCCAGGTGGTTGTCGATCATCCACAGCATGACGTCCTCGATCGAGTCGAAGCTGTTGTTCTGGACGGTGCGAAATTCGATGTTGTGCTTGCGGCAGATTTCGTAGCGATTATGGCCGTCGATGAGCGTGTCGTGCCACAGCACCAGCGCGTCGCGGCAACCTTCGGCCAGCAGGCTGCGCTCGAGGGCGGCGTATTCGATGTCGGTCAGCGGATCGACGAATGAGCGCAGATCGTCGTTGATAGTGATATTCAATTCTTTTCCTCGTGCTTCACTGGCACCGCGTGAGAAGGGTGAGTGCCGTCCGGCATGCTACACCATCCGGGCGGGGGTGCCAAAGCGTCAAGGCTTCGATCGATTCTGCTCCCCTGCAATCGGCGAGGAATGTCATCGAAGCAAAATTGCACTATTGCTCCGACAGCAGCACGCATATGCTAAAATCCGCGCGCTGCCCGAATGGTGAAACTGGTAGACACCCGGGACTTAAAATCCCGTGCCAGTAATGGCGTGCCGGTTCGATTCCGGCTTCGGGCACCAGCATCCATAGGGCTTTCTGCTGGGTGACGGCTGCTGCTGGTGGTTCCGCAAACCGGCTGTCGCTGCGCAAAGTCCAGATCAGCTCTCCGAATACCCAAGGTCCCCGATGACGAGCGGTCCGCTCGGTTGCTGGGCACGCTCGAGAAATGTCCCACGGAGCCAAGCCTCCATGATGCATTCTTCAGAAGGTGATGCCAACTTCTGCCTTCAGCTGATTCGCATTTGATTTCCCCAGACTTTTCACCCCGGCGCCGTAGCTGCCGTACTCCACGCCGACAGTCACCCGCTCGCTCACCTGAAGCCTGGCGCCGATACCGGTATACAGTCCAGTCTGGCTAGCACTGTCCCCGTGTCCGGCTGCCCTGCTGTAGGCGATTCCCAGTTTCCCGTAGGCGCTTAGCCGCTCAGTCATCGGGAAGCTGTATTTCGCTGCAGCATGCGTGCTGAAGCCGTTTATTCCTAATGCGCCGGCCGTGTCGCGCGCATCACGCTCGTCGATACGATGGAATCCTCGATCAAACAGATTCACATAACCCGCCTCGAGCGACCAGCCTGGTGCGATCCCGACGCCAAAAAGCAGCTTGGGGTCGGTCTTGAACATGCCGTTGAATGATCGATCGTTGGGATTGTCAGAAAGACTCTGCCCATCAATCTTGGGCGCTGCCTGAAGCGCTTTTTCGAAGGGCGTTGGCTCCAGGCCGAAGCGTTCCTTGATATTCGTGTCTTGCCCGGCAAGCTGAGCCTGGGCGCTGCCCATGCAGAGCAATATGAGTGCCACGCTAGACAAGATAGTTTGCACCGTACCCCCAAGGCTTTGCGCATTGATGGCTGGATATCAACCGCGACGCAAATTCAGGGGTGAGGATACCAGTGCGACCCTATGCATGCCGGATCATGGTAAGTGATTGTTTCAGGCATGCATACCAGCACCGTCCAGCTGCTCAGGCCATTTCGCACGAAACATCGAAGCGTTCTAATGCTGTGCCAGCCTTAGCCAAGCCCATCACAATGAGCGTGCCACTTCGCGCTGCCGCATCAGTCTGATGAACATGCCGCCCGGCGCCTCCGGCACGCCATCTTCCACGCGTCGCGCGGGATCGCGCGTGCCGGGCAAGGCGCACTGTAGTTTCGAGCCTGGCGCAATCAGGCGCATGGCCGAGAACAGCGTCGAATACGCGAATTCGTCGACCTTCGCGGAGGGCACGATCACGACATCGAACTGGAGCGCCTGCAAGGCTTGTACCGCCGCTAGCGGATCAGGCACATACAGGACAACACAATCGTAGGGCAATCGGTTCAGAACTGTTTGGTAATCGCAAAACCTCGGTTCAACAACGAGAACAGCACGCATGTGGTTACTTTCGCTGGAGCACTTTGTCCATTAATTAACAATCTAATTCACCTTGTTTACAATTTTAAAGCGCGTTTGGCCCAGCGATACTGGAGGAATGCCAAATTGCAACAAAAAAAGCGGTTCAACTTGAACCGCCTTTACTCTCCGCCAAATGTCTTCGGCGCCGGTGCGGCGCATTTTTTTCCTGGGTGCACTCATACTGCGCAGCGTCCAGTCACCTGCCCTGTCGGGTCACAGGCCGCAAGGATCATCACGCACCTGTTTCGTTTGGACGAAAAAAGGCCGCTGTCGCATGAAGCAGACAGCGGCTGAATCCTCAGCCATGCTGAGATGGAGACACAAGAGAACCGACCACATCGCCGGTAACAGTTCTAGTATGAGGCCTTCACACCCGCGCACAAGAGCCGGCCTGGGTAATCGAATCGCGCCGTGACGTCGGAGAAATCGTACACACTGCTCTCAAGCAATGCGTCCGCGCCCACGCTTCGGCTGCCACTCTTACCAGGATGGCGACAGATTTTGATTTGCCTCAGTCCTCTTTCAAATCCCATCCCCATCCGGGAATAAACCGCCGTTCGCGTAATCCAATCATGCAGCGTCGCTTCTCCCGAGGCGGAAGGAACAAGCATGTACAAGACCATCGTGGTTCACGTCGACGGCAGCCCCGAGCAAGAGGCGCGGGTGCGCGCCGCGGCGCAGCTGGCCGAGTTGTTCGATGCGCACGTGGTCGGCAGCGCATCGACCGGCATTTCATGGCTGGATTATTCATTGCTGGTCGGCTCGATGGGCGCGCCCATGATGCCCGAATCCGATTTCAGTGGCATGCGCGCCGCCGTCCACGCCCGGCTCGATGAATTCGCCACCTCGGCGCAGCGGCGCGGAGTGGCCTCGGTCGAAACACGCATGATCGAGGACGACGCCCGCTACGCGCTGCTGCTCGAATCGCGCTACGCCGACCTCGTCATCGTCAGCCGCGAAGCCGAGCCGATCGCCGTACCCGGCATCCCGGCCCAGATGCGGGCCTTGCCCGAGTACATCGCCCTGCACGGCGCGCGACCGGTGCTGGTGGTGCCGCCCGGCTGGCACGAACAGGCGCTGACCGGCACGGTCATGGTCGCCTGGGATGGCGGCATGCAGGCAATCCGCGCCGTCTCGGCGGCGCTGCCGCTGCTGCAGCAGGCCAACGCCGTCAAGCTCACCCTGATCAATCCGGGCGCCATGACCGACATCGACGGCGAAGAGCCGGGCGCCGACATGGCGCTGCATCTGGCGCGTCATGGCGTGCAGGTCGAGGTGGTGCTCGAGCAGGCGCGCGGCCCCGCCGGCGACGCCTTGATGGGGGTGGCGCGGCGCCATGGCGCCGCGCTGCTGGTGGCCGGCGCGTTCGGGCACAGCCGCTATCGCGAATTCGTCCTCGGCGGCGTAACCCGTTCGCTGCTTGGCGCCAGCAGTACGCCATTGTTGATCGCACACTGAGATGGCGCCCGACTCGTCGAACGCCGCCAGCGAAGGCGGCATTGAAGGCAGCGCCTGGCAAGGCGGCGTCCACCGCCATGCACGGGTTGCCGGTGGCAATCACCACACCGACCTCATGCTGTGGGCCTCGATCGGGCGCCTCACCGGCAACCTGTCGCCGGCCGCGCTCGGAATGGCATGGTTCGACTGGGCCAGCCACTTGATGCTGTCGCCCGACAAGCAGCACGAACTATTGTCCGACGCCATGCAAGGCTGGCAGCGCTGGTGGCGCTATGCGACCGGTCCGGCGCAGCAGGCACCTGACCCGGTGCGCCCGCTGGCGCAAGACAAACGGTTCAGCGACCCGGCCTGGCAAACCTGGCCGTGGCGCCAGCTGAGCCAGGGTTTCCTGATGCGCCAGCAATGGTGGCATCGCGCCACCTCCACCGTGCGCGGGGTGGCGCCGCACCACGCCGACGTCGTCACCTTCGTGGCGCGCCAATTGCTCGATGGCGTGGCGCCGTCGAATTTTGTGTCGACCAATCCGGTGGTGCAACAGGCCACGTTCACCAGCGGCGGCATGAACCTGGTGCGTGGCTCGCTGCGGGCGATGCGCGATGCCCAGGATACGCTCGCCAGCCGGGCGCGTCCGGTCGGCCACCAGCCCGGGCGCGAGGTGGCGATAACGCCGGGCAAGGTGGTGATGGCAAACCGGCTGGTTGAACTGCTGCGCTATGATCCGGTCACGCCGAGCGTGCATGCGACGCCGCTGCTGATCGTGCCGGCATGGATCATGAAGTATTACATCCTCGATTTGTCGCCGCACAATTCGCTGGTGCGTTACCTGGTCGAACACGGGCATACCGTGTACATGCTGTCGTGGAAGAATCCGCAGGCCGAAGACCGCGACCTGGGCATGGACGACTACCGCCAGCTCGGCATCATGGCCGCCATCGACGCCATCGTGGCGCAGACCGGCGCGCCCCGGATCAATGCGGCCGGCTACTGCCTTGGCGGCACGCTGCTGGCGATTGCGGCGGCGGCGATGGCGCGCGACCACGATCAGCGGCTGGCCAGCGTCTCGCTACTGGCGGCGCAGGTCGACTTTACCGAGCCGGGCGAATTGTCGCTGTTCATCGACGACAGCCAGGTGAGTTTCCTGGAAGCTGTCTTGTGGCAGCAAGGCTACCTCGACACACGCCAGATGGCGGGCGCCTTCCAGCTGCTGCGCTCGAATGATCTGATATGGTCGCGGCGGCTGCGCCATTACCTGCTCGACCTGCCCGATCAGGAGACCGACCTGATGTCGTGGAACGCCGACGCCACCCGCATGCCTTACCGCATGCACGCCGAGTACCTGCACCGGCTATTCCTGCGCAACAGCCTGGCCAGCGCGCGCTATCTGGTCGACGAGCGGCCGGTGTCACTGAGCGACATCGACATGCCTGTGTGCGCGGTGGGAACCCTCACCGACCACGTGGCGCCATGGCGCTCGGTGTACAAGATCATTGCACTGACCGACAGCGAAACCACCTTCATTCTCACCAGCGGCGGGCATAACGCGGGCGTGGTGTCGCCGCCGGGCAGCGCGCGGCGCAGCTATCAGATGGCGCTGCACGCACCCGATGCACCGTACGTCGACCCCGACAGCTGGCAGACGCGGGTGCCGCAGGTGGAAGGCAGTTGGTGGCCGGCGTGGGAAACCTGGCTGGCGCAGCACGCGGGTGCCAGCGTGGCGCCGCCAGCAGCGCTCGCCAACGCGCCGCCTGCGCCAGGCAATTACGTGTTGCAGGATTGAATCCGGCCAATGTCTGCGGCATGCTTGCCTGCGTCACGCTGCAAGCCGCAAGCAGCTAGCAGTCAGGCCCTATTCTGGCGCGCCGCGCTATGGGCGAGCAGTGCGTGCATCCCAGGCGGCCATGGCCACCTGCGCCACCGACTCGAGTTCGGCGCGCGAGGCGCCGTCGCGCGCCAGGATCGACATCCCGTACTGAACGGTCTGCATGAAGCGGGCCAGTGCATCGACGTCGACCGCAGCAGCGATCTCGCCGCGCGCCACCGCTTGCCCGAATCGCGCCCTGAGCCGTTCATAGGTGACGTTGCGTCCTGCGCGCACCATCTTGCCCAGTTCGACATGGCCTTCGCTGTCGAAGCTGGACAGGGTCAGCATGCAGCCGCGCGGATTGGCGGCCACACAGCCGGTCAGGGCCGCCGCTGAATCCATCAGCAGGGCCAGCACCGCCGCGCGCGCCGTATCGGCGGCGAAGAAATTGCCCCAGACCAGGTGCGAATTCGTCGCAGCGTAATGGTGGAGCGCCTCGGTGTACAGCGCCTCTTTCGATCCGAACGCCGCGTACAGGCTGGGCGAGCCGATTCCCATCGCTTCGGTCAGGTCGGCAATCGAGGTCGCTTCATAGCCTTTGGCCCAGAACAGACGGGTCGCCTTGTCCAGCGCGGCATCGCGGTCGAACGCACGCGGGCGGCCGCGCACGCGGGCTGGCGAGTGCTCCGTGTGGATCGTCGAATCAGGTTTTTGCATCAGTCACTATATAAACCGCCAGGCGTAATCTGGCAAGACCGCCTATTTTATGTCGATCGCTACAAAAATGTTGACGAGCGCCGCCGCGCCGCCTTAGTATTTCTGTGCCGATCACTACATTAATAGTCCGGCGCGACCCCGATCGTCGGCTTTTCTGCTCTCGCCTGGCGTCCTGGACAAGCTGATCGACGGCATCGACTGAGCCATTTCATCCGACCATTCACAACGAAAGAATCGACAATGAGCACACTGCTAGGAAAACGCGCCCTGGTCACCGGGGCATCGCGCGGCATCGGCGCCGGCATCGCACTGGCCTTGGCCGACGCCGGGGCCGATGTGGCAATCACCTACCAACGCTCGGCCGAGCGCGCCGCCGAGGTGGTCAAGGCCATCGAAGCCAAAGGCCGGCGCGCGGTCGCCATCGAGGCCGACAGCGCCGACGCGCAAGCCGTCAAGCGCTCGGTCGACGAAGCGGCCGAGCGCCTGGGCGGCCTAGATATCCTGGTCAACAACGCCGGCATCGCCCGCCCTGGCAACGTGGCCGACATCAGCCTGGAAGACATCGACGCCCAGCTCGACGTCAATGTGCGCGCCGTGATCCTGGCCTCGCAGGCGGCGATCCGCCATTTCTCGCAAGGCGCGCGCATCATCACCATCGGCTCCAACATGGCCGAGCGGGTGCCGTTCGGCGGCTTTACGGTGTATGCGCTGACCAAATCCGCCCTGCTCGCCTTTACCCGCGGCCTGGCGCGCGAGCTTGGCCCGCTTGGCATCACGGCCAACCTGGTGCAGCCCGGCCCGATCGACACCGACATGAACCCGGCCGAGGGCGAGTTTGCCGATGGCCTGCGCGCCCTGACCGCCCTCGGCCGCTACGGCGCGCCGGCCGATATCGGCGCCGCGGTCGCCTTCCTCGCCGGCCCGGGAGCGAACCTGATCACCGGCTCGGCGCTGACAGTCGATGCCGGATTCAATGCCTAGTTGCGCCACAACCTCCGCATGAACCATGACCAGCCGCGGCTGGTCTTTTTTTTGCGTGCGTCGTCATCCTGCCCGAGCGCCTCGCCAAACCTTCAGGTTTCAAGCGAACACGGTCTCAATCGGTGCTGCACTAGAATCAATTTAACAACTCAGCACGTCCCTCCGCAGACCCTGGCGTCACCGTCTTGACGCCCGGCCGGTACGCGGATCAACGCACTTGAAGAGAAGGAATCGCACAGCATGGAACCCATTCGCGACCTCAAGCTCACGCGGCGCTCGCTGCTCATCGCAGGGGCCGTGTCGGCGTCGGCGATGGCAGTGCCGCAGGCCGGCGCCCAGTCCGCCAACGCGGCCGACGCCGCCGACACCCACCCGAACACCGTCAGCGGCGGCGTCAGTTTCACCGTCAACGACAAACCGGTCACGCTCGAACTCGACACCCGCACCAGCCTGCTCGACGCACTGCGCGAGCACCTGCACCTGACCGGTACCAAGAAGGGTTGCGACCAGGGCCAGTGCGGCGCCTGCACCGTGATCGTCGACGGCCGCCGCATCAATTCGTGCCTGTCGCTGGCGATCATGCACGAGGGCGCCAAGATCACCACGATCGAGGGTCTGGGCACGCCGGACCAGCTGCATCCGATGCAGGCTGCGTTCGTCAAGCACGACGGCTTCCAGTGCGGCTACTGTACCCCGGGCCAGATCTGTTCGGCGGTGTCGGTGATCGACGAGATCCGGCAAGGTATCCCGAGCCATGTCACGGGTGACCTGAACGTCAAGCCACTGCTGAGCGTGGATGAAATCCGCGAGCGCATGAGCGGCAATATCTGCCGCTGCGGTGCCTATTCGAATATCGTCGAAGCGATCACCGAAGTGGCCGCCGGCCAGACAGGAGGCAAGGCATGAAGGCTTTTACTTACCAGCGCGCCACCTCGACTGCCGAAGCGGCGGCGACCGCCGCGCGCACCCCGAACACGCGCTTCATTGCCGGCGGCACCAACCTGCTCGACCTGATGAAGCTCGAGATCGAAACCCCGGCCGCCCTGATCGATGTCAACGGCCTCGGCTTCGACAAGATCGAAGCCACCGCGGACGGCGGCCTGCGTGTCGGCGCCCTGGTGCGCAATACCGACCTTGCCAGCGATGCGCGCGTGCGCCAGGATTACGCGGTGCTGTCGCGCGCGCTGCTGGCCGGCGCCTCGACCCAGCTGCGCAACAAGGCCACCACCGCCGGCAACCTGCTGCAGCGCACCCGCTGCCCCTACTTCTACGACACCAACCAGCCCTGCAACAAGCGCAAACCGGGCAGCGGCTGCTCCGCCATCGGCGGCTACACGCGCCACCACGCCGTTGTCGGCACCAGCGACGCCTGCATCGCCACCCACCCGAGCGACATGGCGATCGCCATGCGCCTGCTCGACGCCGAGGTCGAAACCGTGCGCGCCGACGGCTCGATGCGCACCATCCCGATCGCCGACTTCCACCGCCTGCCGGGCAACACCCCGCAGATCGAAACCGCGCTCGAACCGGGCGAACTGATCATCTCGGTGAAATTGCCCAAGCCGCTGGGCGGCGTACATGCCTACCGCAAGATCCGCGACCGCGCGTCCTATGCGTTCGCGCTGGTATCGGTTGCCACCGTGATTTTGCCGAACGGCGCCGGCCGGGTCGCGGTGGGCGGTGTTGCGCACAAGCCGTGGCGCGTCGAGGCCGCCGAACAGGCTTGGCCGCAAGGGGCCAGGGCCGTTGCCGAGCGCCTGATGGCGGGGGCCCGCACTACCGACGACAACGCGTTCAAAGTTCCACTGGTGCACCGCACCCTGGCCGCCGCCATCGCGGACGCCAAGAAAGGCTGAACCCATGAAATTCACCACACCTGCCACCACCAACCAGATCGACCGCCTGCGTCACGTCGGCCGCCCGTATGACCGCATCGACGGTCCGCTCAAGGTCACCGGCAACGCGCCGTATGCCTATGAACACCACAAACAAGTGCCGAATGCCGCGCACGGCTACGTGGTCGGCGCGGCGATTCCAAAGGGGCGCATCGTGTCGATCGACGCCGAGGCCGCGCGCCGCGCGCCGGGCGTGCTGGCGATCGTTACCGCGGCCAGTGCCGGCAAGCTGGGCAAAGGCGAAAAGAACACCGCCATGCTGCTGGGCGGACCGAAGATCGAGCACTACCACCAGGCAATTGCACTGGTCGTGGCCGAAACCTTCGAGCAGGCGCGCGCCGCCGCCTATCTGGTACGCGTCGAGTACGCCGAAGAAAAAGGCAAGTTCGACCTGGCTGCAGAAAAAGGCTCGGCCAGGAAGCCGAAGGCCGATGGCGAGGACAAGCCGGACACCCGGGTCGGCGACTTCGCGCGCAACTACGAGCTGGCGCCGGTCAAGCTCGACGCCTCGTACACCACGCCCGACCAGTCGCACGCGATGATGGAGCCGCATGCCTCCACCGCCGTCTGGACCGGCGACAAGGTTACGGTCTGGACTTCGAACCAGATGATCGACTGGTGCCGCAGCGACCTGGCCAAGACCCTGAAGCTGCCCAAGGACAAGGTGCGCGTGGTCTCGCCGTACGTCGGCGGCGGCTTCGGTTCGAAACTGTTCCTGCGCGCCGACGCCGTGCTGGCCGCGCTCGGCGCCCGCGCCGCCAAGCGTCCGGTCAAGGTGTCGCTGCACCGTCACCTGATCTTCAATAACACCACCCACCGCCCGGCCACGATCCAGCGCATCCGCATCGGCGCCGGGCGCGACGGCCGCATCAGCGCCATCGGCCACGAAAGCTGGAATGGCAACCTGCCCGACGGCAAGCCAGAAGCCGCGACCCAGCAGACCCGCCTGCTCTACGCCGGGGCCCACCGCATGACTGCCACCCGCGTCGCCGTGCTCGATCTGCCGGAAGGCAATGCGATGCGCGCGCCGGGCGAGGCGCCGGGCATGATGGCGCTCGAGATCGCCATGGACGAGATGGCCGAAAAGCTGAACATGGACCCGGTGCAGTTCCGCATCATCAACGACACCAAGGTCGATCCCGAAAAGCCGATCCGCAAGTTTTCAGAGCGCCGCTTCGCCGAATGCCTGCGCACCGGCGCCGAACGTTTCGGCTGGAGCAAGCGCAATGCCAAGCCGGGCCAGAACCGTGAAGGCCGCTGGCTGATCGGCCACGGCGTGGCCGCCGCCTTCCGCAATTCGCCGGTGCAGACCTCGGGCGCGCGCGTCAGGCTTGGCCAGGATGGCGTGGTGACGGTGGAAACCGACATGACCGACATCGGCACCGGCAGCTACACCATCATTGCCCAAACTGCCGCCGAGATGCTGGGCGTGCCGGTGAACAAGGTCAATGTACGCCTCGGCGATTCGGACTTTCCCGCCTCGGCCGGCTCGGGCGGCCAGTGGGGCGCGAACAGCGCCACCGCAGGCGTCTACGCGGCCTGCGTCAAGCTGCGCGAACAGATCGCGGCCAAGTTGGGCGTGTCCGCGGGCGACGCCGAATTCGTCGACGGCGCGGTGCGCGCGGACGGACGCAGCCAGCCGCTGGCGCAAGCGGCAAGCGGCGCCGAACTGGTGGCCGAGGACAAGATCGAGTTCGGCGACCTGGACAAGAAGAATCAATTGTCGACCTTCGGCGCCCACTTCGTCGAGGTGGCGGTCGACACCGTCACCGGCGAAACGCGCGTGCGGCGCATGCTGGCCGTGTGCGCGGCCGGCCGCATCCTGAACCCGAAGCAGGCGCGCAGCCAGGTGATCGGGGCGATGACGATGGGCGTGGGCGGCGCGCTGATGGAGCATCTCGTGGTCGACACCAAACGCGGCTTCTTCGCCAACCACGACCTGGCCACCTACGAGGTGCCGGTGCACGCCGACATTCCACACCAGGAGGTGCTGTTCCTGGACGAGGCGGATGAATATTCGTCGCCGATGAAGGCCAAGGGTATCGCCGAGCTCGGCCTGTGCGGGGTCGCGGCGGCGGTGGCGAACGCGGTCTACAACGCCACCGGCGTACGCGTGCGCGACTATCCGGTCACGCTCGACAAGCTGCTCGACAAGCTGCCGCTGCCGGTGTAGCCGGATCGGTTCTAAGCCGTGGCGACGATCGGGTCGCCGTGCGCGAGCACGCGGTTGCGCCCGCTCCGCTTGGCCGCATACAGCGCCGCGTCGGCGGCCTTGATCAGCGCCGCCGGCTCGCTCGGCGCCCCTTGGTCGTACGCCGCCACGCCGATGCTGAGGGTGACCTGCGGATGCGCGGCGGCCGGCGCCTGTTCCAGATTCAGGCTGGCAATATGGGCGCGGATGCTGTCGGCCACGACACGCGCCTGCTCCAGCGTCGTGTCCGGCAAAATCGCCGCAAATTCTTCCCCGCCATAGCGCGCCGCAAGGTCGGCCGGACGCCGCAGCATGCCGCTCATTGCTTGCGCCACGCGCGACAGGCAAGTGTCGCCCTGCTGGTGTCCGAAGTGGTCGTTGTACGCCTTGAACGAATCTATATCGACCATCAATAGCGCCAGCGCACCGTCTGCGCGCTGGGCGCGACGCAGCTCGCGCTCCAGCGCAACGTCGAAGTGACGGCGGTTGGCAATCCCGGTCAGGCCGTCGATGTAGGAACGGGCGCGCAGCGATTCGGCGTGGTCCAGCAGGCGCCGTTCGCGTTCGGTGCTGCCGCTGACGTCGCGAATCTCGATAAGGCAATGGGACTGGCCCGCTTCGCGCAGCGGCGTCACCAGCACCGCCTGCTCGATCGGCGCGCCGTCGAAGCTGCCGGCCTGGCGCAGCGGAAACGGCGAGCGCCCGGACGATGGCGGGACCGCCGTGATGGTGCCTTCGGTCAGCGCCGCCAGCACGGCGGCCTCGACCCGCGAACCACGCAGCCTGGGAAATACCTCCAGCAGCGGCAAGCCGTGCACGCGCGCCGCGCCGCGTCCGGAACGCGGCACCAGCCAGCTGTTCCACAGCACGATGCAGGCCTGGGCATCGAGCACGATCACGCCGCAGTCGAGCAGGTTCAGGATGCGCCCCGACAGGGCGCAGCCCGGGTCTTCAGAAGATAAGTTCACAGGTCGCGAATAGTTGATTTATAGAAACTATTCGGATAATACCGTAATTGGCCTGAATTGCCAGTGCTTAGTATGGTCCCAGCATATGCCAGGCCATGGCCAGGCAAACAATGGCGACGCACACCAGCAGGCCGATCACAAAATAACGCATCGTATTGGCCAGCCCGGAGACCGCGCGGTTTGCGTTGTCGTTGAGCTTGCCACGCCGGCGCGCCCCGTTCATCAGCATCCAGATGAAGATGAACAGGGACCCGAAGATCAGTACAGCTTTCATCAAAACCTGGACGCCTCAGGTGCGCACCGAGACCAGCACCAGGGCCACCAGCGCCAGCAGCGAGGACAGGCCGGCTGCCGCGCTCAGCCACGCGATCCTGGTGCGCTGGGCATCGACCTTGGCGATCAGTTGCGCGTTCTGGTCGGCCAGGTTGGCGATCAGTTCGGATGCCGAGCGCATCTGGTTATGCAGGTCGATCAGCACGCCTTCGTTATGCTCGACGCGGGCAACGACCGCGCCAAAGATGTCTTCTTCGCGTGCGTACGCGTCCTGGCCCAGGTCGTCCGCCGCCATGGCGCCCTCTTCGCGGTTGACCGTGTCCCACAGGCGACGCGCGCCGCTGGCCACCTGCGGCGCAGCACGGAGCACGTCGCTCCACGGCACCGTCTTCAATACGCTCCACCAGCCTGCTGCCATACCTGCTCCTTGTTGTCGATGTTGTCAATTCTATTATCCCTGAGCATACCATTGCAGGACAACATGACCAAACGGCGCGCGTGCGTCGCGCGTGACGCTTTCCCGGCGCCTGCGCTACCATTCATGCATGTGTGGACGATTTGACCAGAGCCAGACGGCTCGTTATTACGCCAGCGTGTTCGGCTGGGCCGACGCCCTGTTCGACAGCGAATCCGAACCGGCCGTCAATGTGCCGCCCGGGACCTATCGCCCGGTCATGCATATCCAGGACGGCGAGCGCCGCGTCGACGACGTGTACTGGAGTTACCAGGCGCGCTGGGCCAAGGGCAAGGTGCCGGTGACCATCAACGCGCGCATGGACAAGCTCGACAACCGCTACTGGCGCGGCCTGCTCAAGTCGGGGCGCGCGATCGTGCCGGCCGACGGCTGGTACGAGTGGACCGGCGAAAAGGGCCACAAGCAGCCGTGGCACATCCACCGCAAGGACCGCGCGCCGCTGTTCCTGCTGGCGCTGGCCAACTTCGGCAGTTTTACCGAGAACCGCGCCGAGGCCGGTTTCGTGCTGGTCACCGACGACGCCACCGGCGGCATGCTCGATATCCACGACCGCCGACCGGTGGTGCTCGAAGCGCCTGACGCCGCGCTGTGGCTCGACCCTGCCCTCACCCCGGAAGCCGCGCTCGAACTGGCGCGCCGCAGCGCCCTGCCCGCCGACAGGTTCGAATGGCACAAGGTCAGTACGCTGGTCAATCGCGCCGGCAGCGGCGGTCCCGAGATCGCGCAGCCGGTCGGGGACGACGCCGGGTCGCCATAGAAAACGCCCGCAGGTTTCACGTGCGGGCGTCAGGTCTTGCGACAGTGGCTTAGTGCTGAAGTTGCTTAATGTTGATAAGCACCCAGGTCGATCCCGGCGCCGGCGCTACGCGCCCGGCCATCGATATCGGTCGCTGGCGCGTAGGTGGCGATGCCACGCCCGATCGCCGGCGAGCTGCTGGACAACTTGAAGTTCGGCAGCGCCGCGGTGCGCGAATAGCCGGCCAGCAGCGGCTCGGCGGTGATGGTGCCGCTGTGGCTCAAGCCGTTGCGCAGCTGGAAGGCGTACTTGGTGTTCTTCGTCACCAGGTTGTTCTTGTAGGTGTTGCCCTTGCCGGTCGTGCCCTGCTCCGAGATACCGTAGGTATTGTCGTAGACGATGTTGTTGTGCACGTGGACGTTGTTGGCGCCGGCCTTGGTAAAGTAGAAATCGCCACCGCCGACGATGATGCCGAACACCGACGAACTCACCGTATTGTTGATGATCTGGATATCGGTCGCGTCATGCCACAGGTGAATCGCCGCCGAACCGACGCGGTACACGACATTGTTCTTGATCGTGCCCGACGTGCTGTGATAGATGCCCTGCACGTAGGTGCAGCCGGCCGGGCCGATGTCGTTGACGACGTTGTTGATGACATCACCCTTGACGCCCTTGTAGTAGCTGTCCACGCCGATCGCCGAGCCGCCTGCGCTGTTGCAGGGGATCGTGGTCGCCATGTGATGCACCTGGTTGCCATCAATCACGTTATACGAGCCACCGGTATAGATGCCGAGCACCCACTTCTTGCCGCTGCCGATCTTGCTGCCGTCGACATCGAAACCGATGATGCTGACGTAGTTGCCACGGTTATCCCAGGCGGTATTGTTGGTCGAGTTGGCAGGTGGAACGATCTTGGCGCCCCACTTGGTGGTCGAGACCCAGTAGATGCGCGCTGCAGCCGTGCCGCTGGCCGTGGTTTTGATGCCGCCAGCGTAGGTGCCAGGCGCAACAAAAACGGTGGTGCCGGCCTTGGTCACGGCCTTGGCGGCGCGCGCCAGCGTCTTGAACGGCGCGGCCCTGGTGCCGGCTGCGGTATCCGAACCGTTCGGCGCCACATAGAAATTGATGGCAGTGGCCGGGATGATCGGACCGGCGGCCGGGGTCACATTGCCCTGGCGCGTGGCGTATTCCTGGCTGCCCTTGATGCTCGCTTCGACCCCAGCCAGGGTCACGCCACGCGACATCGCCTGGACGTAATACTGCAGGCCGCCGGCGTCCGGCTCGCGGCCGAGCAAGGAACGGTACAGCTGGCTGATTTGTTGCTGGGCGCTGGCGCTGCCAACGGCGCTGGCGGCAACGCCGGGCGCCGCGGCCTGGCCCGCCTGGGCGGCCTGGCCAGAGACGGCTGCGGCGAGCAGCATGGCGCCGATCGCGCTGCGGGTAAAGCTGGTACGGAAGTTCGAAGCGATGGTGGTGGTGCAATTCATTCAGTGTTCCTTCAAGCCCGTAAAAGTCGGGCAAACAGGCGCCGCTGCTGGCGACCCCGGGTGAGCCCGGGTGAGCCAGGAAACGGTCCACGACGGACGTGGTTGCCTGATGTGTGTTGAAGCGGGTGCGTTCCGATGGACGCGCCCCGCGCGATACGCA
>Ga0265797_10000239_pt1 | contig 104615 bp, 108 predicted proteins | sample P2T30metagenome_FD_192433 | JGI IMG/M metagenome (GOLD analysis project Ga0265797, IMG submission 192433) | Plant litter microbial communities from East Loma Ridge, Irvine, California - P2 T30 | ecosystem: Environmental > Terrestrial > Plant litter > Unclassified | place: USA: California... | reverse complement strand
CGACACGCTCGGCGTGTTTCCTTTGCCGATCGAAGTGGTTCAGTTTGGATGGAAGCAGACCCAACGGCTGGTCGCCGACACGCTCGCGGCGTACGGCATTTTGTCTGCCAACATAACGCGGCGGGAGACCGCTGGCGCGCCGGTGGTCACTGATAGCGGGAATTTCATCCTCGACTGCGCATGTTCTGTGGTTCCCGATCCGACGGGACTGGAAATTGCGCTCAATCAAATTCCGGGCGTTGTCGAGAACGGCCTGTTCACGCGCGAGGCCATTGGCATGGTCATCGGCTGCTTCGATGGAACATCGCGCGTCGTTATGAGGTAGTTTTACTCCGCGGCATTGTGGCCCGTAGGCTGCGGCATACGACCGACCTTCCAGGGTAAAGGCCCATTAACTCAGGTTTACGTAATTTTTATCATATTTTGATGGAGCGGCAGTCCGTAAAACCCCTTGACCATACCCTCGTAGCATAGTAAAACTACGCTTATAATAAAATGGAGAGGCTCGTGAACGAACCCATCTTATATGGGCGGCGTACTTTACTTGCTGGCGGCTTAGGGCTCGGCATGGTGTCGCTAGCGGGATGCGCCAGCGTAGACAAAGACCGGCGCTTCATTCCCTTTTCCAATAAGAGCTTGGACTACTACTTCTTCGTAATCGAAGAAGAAGCGGTAAGACGCGCAGTCGCCAATCAACATGGTGAGTTTCGTGCGACTAATGCGAATTCGGAAAACACAAGTCAGCTTGAACAGTGGCAGAGCTTGATGCTCGTCGAACCCGCCGCGATAATCAGTGACCCGATCGACAGCCAGGCGATTATCAGCGGGATCCGCCGCTGCAACCGCAAGAACATCCCGGTAGCGATCATAGACACGCCAGCTGACGGCGGCGAGGTCGCGATCACTGTTAGTTTCGACAACCGCCTCGGCGGGGTCATGGCGGCGGAGGAGATCGTAGCGCGGTTAGTCAAGCGTTACGGCAAGCCCAAGGGGACCGTGCTCAACTGCTACGGGGCATTGTCGTCGGTAGCGTGGCGCCTGCGTAAGGAAGGGATGGACTCAGTGTTCGCGCGCTATCCCGAGATCAATTATCTCACGCGTCCGACCGAGGGGCAGCTTGAGAAGATGCTGTCGGTCACGCTGTCGACCCTGTCGGAGTATCCGCAGCTCGATGCGGTTCACGCGCCGTCAGATTCCCCCGCGCGCGGCATTGCTACCGCGCTGCAGCAACGAGGTCGGTGGAAGACAGTGGACGAGCCCGGCCATGTCATCTTCGTCAATATCGACTGCGAGCCGGTTGCGATCGACTGGATCGCCCACGGATATATGGACGCCTGCATCTCGCAGGATCCCATCGCCTACGGCGAAATTGCCGTTGAGCTGCTGACCAAACATTCGCTGCGCGGCCAGTCAGTCCCGCTCGGGACCTACAGCAATGACCGGTATGTCTGGGAAACCGGCAACATCGTAGCTGGCAAGACCGGGCCAACCCTCATCATCCCCCCCTTCGTCGTCGACGCGAACAACGTCCAGGACCCCCGACAATGGGGGACCGTTGCGGTGAAGAAGTGGGGCATCGCCTACAGTTGACGCCGCAGATGCGGACGCAGGACAGAGGAGCGGGCATGCCGGCACTGGAAGCACAAAGCAGGCAGACGACGATGTTGGACGACATCGTGTTGCGGGTTGATCACATCTCGAAAAGCTATGGGCCCGTTCGCGCGCTCGAGGATGTTTGCATCGCGATCCGTCGCGGCACGATCCACGGTTTGCTCGGCGAGAACGGCGCCGGCAAGTCGACGCTGGTGGGGATCATCTCCGGACAACGGGCGCCGACCTCCGGGCATATCGTCATGGACGGTCGTCCCCTCGACCATGTCGACATCAAGACAATGGAGAAAGCGGGCGTCTTCCTGGTTCATCAGGAGCCGATGATTGTCGACAACATGTCGGTCGCCGAAAATTTGATGTTGGGCCTCTGGCCCAAGCGCGGCGTGTTCATAGATCGGACCGCGCTCGCCCGGCAGGCGGTGGAAATGCTGGCGGACACTGGGATCAACCCGGATGCGCCGGCCGGTCGTCTCGACGCGGTCGCGCGGCGAAAGCTGAACATCCTACGCGCAATGTTTTCGGGCGGCAAAGTCATCATTCTCGATGAGCCTACTGCCTCGCTGACGGTCGAGGATCGCAAGGCCTTGTTTGCCTTTATGACGCGCCTGCGCGATGACGGCGTCACCTTCATCTTCATCTCGCATTATAACGACGAGATCCTGGATATCTGTGATGCGGTGTCGGTTCTGCGCGACGGCCGCGTTGCAGGCGGCGCGGACACGATCGAGGGCATGACGTCCGAGCAGCTCACCGAGCTAGTGATCGGCCACGAAGTCACGCTCTTCGCACGCGACCGCGATGCTGCCGCGGCACGGCAAGATGGCCCCCTGGCTCTACGCCTGCGCGACGTCTCGGCAGCCGCGTTGCACGTCGCAGCCTTCGATCTGGCAGCGGGCGAAATCGTCGGCTTCACTGGGCTGCCGGGGGCCGGGGCGAAAGAGCTCGGCCGCGCGATGTTCGGCATTCTGCCGGCCGCAGGAACGATGACGCTGGCCGGCGGCGCACCCCAGGGCTTGCCGACGAGCCCGCGCGATGCGCTCGACCAAGGCATCGCCTTTCTTTCGGACGACCGGCGGCGTGACGGCGCTGTCGGTCCACTGTCGATAGGCGACAATATAGCGCTGTCCTCGCTCGGCGCGCGCAGCCGCAACGGGTTCGTCGACCAAGCCGCGGAAGACGCGGTGATCGACCAATATTTCAGGGCGATGGACATCAAGTCGCCGGGGCCGACGCAAGCCGTCGATACGCTGAGCGGCGGCAACCAGCAGAAAGTGTGCCTCGGCCGGGTGCTGGCGACGAAGCCGCGCGTGCTCGTCGTCGACGAACCGACCCGCGGCATCGACATCGCGGTCAAGCAGGACGTCCTGCGCATCCTCGACGCGCTGACGGGCGACGGCGTGGCGGTGATCCTAATCTCGTCCGACACGGACGAGTTGATCCGCGTCGCCGATCGCGTCTGCGTCTTTGAAAACGGGGGCATCCACGAGACGCTACGCGGCGCCGAGCTCACCTTGGCCCGACTGCGCGGCAGCAGCCAAGCCTGATTATGCCAAGCCGACCGGAGAATATCAGCATGACAGACACAACACTTCCGGCCGCCGCTGCGGCCCCCAGCCCGCCGCGCCGCGACGCACGTCGAAGCACCAGGGTGGGATGGATCCTCCACCATATCGTGCTGATCTGGCTGGTCGCGCTGGTGATTATCTTTGCGATGCTCAATCCGTTCTTCATGACCATCGTCAACTTGCAGAACATCATGGTCCAGGCGACCGTGCTCGGGATGCTCGGCCTCGCTATCGCCCTGCCCCTGATGGTCGCCGAGATCGATCTGTCGATCCCCGCAAATGCCGGATTTTCCGCCGCGATCGGGGTAATGGCATTTTCGATCGGGCTGCCATGGTTCCTAGCGATGGCCGCCGGGGTCGCGGTCGCCACCCTGATCGGCTTTTTCAACGGCGTCTGCATCACCCGGCTGCGCATGGTCTCGCTGATCGAAACGCTGGCGATGATGATCATCCTCGAGGGCGCACTGCTTGCGACCACGCAGGGCAAGACGCTGATCAACCTCTCCGACGCCTATGTCTGGATTGGTCAAGCAACGGTTGCGGGATGGCCTGTCATGCCGGTGGTCTTCGTGGTCGCGCTCTGCGCAATCGGGGTCGTCCTGACGCGCACCGTCCTCGGTCGCAGCATCTATGCCGTGGGTGGAAACCCGCTTGCCTCGGCCGCGGCCGGGATCCGGGTCGATCGGGTCAAGATCGCCGCCTACACCATCTCCGGCTTTCTTGCGGGGATCGCGGGCTTTCTCCTGGCGTCGTGGCAGATGGCAGTCACGTCAAACCAGGGCTCCAGTTATCTTCTCTACGCGATCGCCGCGCCGATCATCGGCGGGGTGTCGGTGTTCGGCGGACGCGGCACGGTCGCCGGTGTGCTTGGGGGTGTGCTGCTGCTCACCGTCATCCAGGTGGGCCTGGCGATCGTGTCCGTGCCGTCCTTTTACGTCGGGATGATTGGTGGCGTTATGATCTTCATCGCCGTCGCAATCGACGCTTTCCGCATCCGCTATCTCGGCTGATCCACGCCGAATTCCAACCGCCAGTCTTCAGGACAAGCACCATGGCATTTATCTCATACCGGTGGCCGAGGCAGCCAAGCCGACGGACTGCGACCGCGGCGAAGTGCCGCGCGCTACTATCGATCACCGGGCTGACTCTCGCCGTATGTGCATCGAGCACGGCGGAGTCCCAGTCCGTGGACGACTACAAAACCGACGCGTTCCTGCTTGGGGATCCCGGCGGCGTGCGCACCGACCTGCACGACGCTGGGATCGACCTTACCGGAAGCTTGACCAGTGAACTGGCGGGCAACGTCCAGGGGGGGCGGCGCAACGACGTTACCCATGTCGACCAATGGATGCTCGCTGCCGATTTGAACCTAGCCCGTATCATCGGGATCAAGGGCGGTAGCTTCAAGGCGACGGTAATCGACCGTAACGGTCCCAGTCTTAACGACACTGCCGGTCTCAACACTCTACTCAACCCGCAAGAAGTCTTCGGTGGCGGGACCCGACCGCGGATCGTCGAATTCTATTACCAGCAACAGCTACTGAACGATCGTGTCACGCTGAAAGTCGGACGGATGCCGGAAAGCGGCGACATCTTTCCGTTCACATGCCAATTTCAGAACCTGACGTTCTGCGGTACCGTGCCGGGCTATATCACACCCAACTGGTACACTTGGCCCGTAAGCCAATGGGGATTCTCCGGTCATGCGAAGATCGGCAAGCAGTTCGAGGTGCAAGCCTCGATCTATCAGGTCAATCCAACACTTGGCCTGCCGAGCAACGGCCTGAATTTGGGCAATCCAGGCGACGTCACCGGCCATTTCGCGGTTGGCGAGATCGCGTGGAAACCGACGATCAACGATCGACCGGGCACCTATCGTGTCGGCGTGTGGCGCAACACCGGCGACTTCGACGACGTCTATCTCGATCGGACCCGTATGCCGATCAGCGTGACGGGCGGAGCACCTCGAGTGCTGCACCAGGCTTCCAGCTATTATCTTATGGCGCAACAGCAACTTACCGGAAACCGAGGCGAGTCGGGCGACACTGGGCGCGGCCTGAGCGCCTTTGCCAATTTCGTCCGGTCGGACGACAAGGTGACCTATATTGAAAGCATCGTTCAGGCTGGCCTGTTCTGGACGGGGCCACTTGCTTCCCGGCTCCATGACGAGATCGGCTTTGGGATCGCACGATCGACGGTCAATACGCGGTCAGCGCAGCGGATTAGACAAGAGAACGCGCTGCTCGCCGCGGGACAAGCCCCCACCCCGGTTCCCGACAACAGCGAATATGCGATGGAACTCTATTATTCCCTTTCAATCACCCCTGCCATTACGACCCGCCCCAACATCCAGTACACGATAGATCCAGGCGGCGTTGGCACCGATAGTGCCCTTGTGTTCGGTTTGAAGAGCTTGGTGACCTTCTAGGATCGTGCATAGTCGTGGCGCTCCGGTGGTGGCTTACCTGTCCCATACGACTTCTTCCCATTCCAACAAAAGGATCGCACCATCAAACCGTGGAATCAAACACCTAGATCGAGACAGCTCGGCGCACCGAACAAGGTCTTTCGACTTCCGTGTACCTGTTTCTCGATATTTGTCCCGATTGCACTTTCCGAAAATGCGGTTTTGGTGACGGAAGCGTGAAGCACTGTTGCTAAACTCCTAAGTTTCGGACGTCGCGTATGTCGCCGCTTTTGCAACAGCGGAGTGTCCGAACCTGGTGAGGAAGCGGACCGGTAGCTGCTTACTGAGGGACGCTGGGTGTCAGGTGATCTAGTGCCTGGACGATGTAGAGGGCCAAAACATCATGCCTTTCCATCTTATCGGCTATTGCCAGCGCTTCCAGGAGAAGCGCTTTTAGTTTGTCATGTTGGTCGAGTGCCATGCTCGGCCTCCTGTCTAGTATTCCGGCGCGTACCGTGAGGTGCACGAGAAGCAATCTAGATCAATAGGTAGATCTGCCGCTATCAGTCTTAGCCTGATCAAAGTTAAGTCTGGCACGTTTAATTTTGCTTTTTGTCGGCCCCCAGGCTAGCGAACCTCATGTAATACGAACAGCTCGCATATTGATGCATGAGCTTCAGATTAGCATTACGGCTGCATCAGGTGCCTCGTAGAACGTAGCTAACATGGCTTCCACTCGGCCTAATCCCGATTATGTCAACCGGAGGTCGATCGTTGCGTCTGCAATCCCCTCAAGGATTCCGCGCTGCTGCAACACTGTGATCCACCGTGCTGCGGTGGATTCTGCGATGCCTGCATATGTTGCGATCATACCCATCTCGATACTCCTTCCCTCGGCTTCGGCTAGGTAGATACCAATGAGCAGCGAACCAATCGGGTCGGTGCTCAAATCTGATCCAAAAAGCTTAACACGAGCGTCGTGGACATGCCGTATTCGGAGCGCGGCCTCCCATAGTCTGGCGGGCGGCAATTCCCTGCCGTTATCATGCCAAAAAAGTGTACTTATTAACCGATCGGGGTTTGAAAAACGGGAGATTAGTAGATTAGCCGCGATAGAGGTGCCATCGGATCTAATATACCGTTTCTGTAAACGAACAGGTGCGGCACCTTCTTTCAACATCGCTAACATGTTAGCGCTTCGTTTCAGATCTAATGGATCGGTTATCCGTTTGTAGGATATCCCAATCACCTCGTCTTCACGAAGGTTCAGCAGATCGAGAAATCCCTGATCTGCTTGTAGTATGATCCCTTCAAGCGACGAAACACAATGAGCTTCAGGCAATTCTATATTCCAAATCCGGTTTATGTATATTTTCAATACGCGATCATCATACCACTAGATATTTGCGATGGGCACCCCCCAAAGATCGGCGCTATCCTGACGCAAAAGTTCAGGGCTTTGACCGCTGCGTCCGTAGCTGATTTTACGACAACGACCGTCCGGTACTCGCTGGTAAAGCTATCATAATTCGTATTGGAGCGGTGTAAGATCGAACAAGCACTGCCGAAGATAACGATACAAGGCTGGAGCAGCCAGCTGCTGCCATTCACTCACCAGTTACACGAAAAGTCGCGCGGTTTGTAAATGCTTTGGTTGCACCTCACATTTGCGCAGCGGGTTTGCCTTGTCGAATTCCGGAAAAGATTAAATATCCATTTTAGGCTTACATAGATCCGATCCGGCCTTTCGATCGATAAGTCGTTAATAATTCGTAGTTAATTCGCTCAGATGGCTACTTTGTTCTCGGTAATCGAATGCATGCGGGACATGCACGACGGTCGTCTCGTCCTTCTGGCAGCACTCGTTTGTGCAGTTGGAACCTATGCGTCGTTCGCACTGGCGCATCACGCCGCGCGAGCTAACGGTACGTCGCGTTTGCGGTGGGGCGCCGTCAGCATCGTAAGCGGCGGGTGCACGGCTTGGGCCACGCATTTCATCGTCCTGCTCGCGTTCAAGCCTGGAATGCCGGCCGCGTTCGATCCTGTGCTTACGGGTATATCGCTAGCTTCCGCAATTTTAGGGATCGGTGCCGGCGTGGCGTTCTCGTTGCGTGTTCGTCGACGCGCTTTGCAATTCGTAGCCGGACTTGTGGTGGGGGTGGGTGTCACTACGCTGCATTACGTCGGTCAAGCCGCTTATTTGGTACAGGGTCTAGTCTCGTGGAACCTGTGGCTAGTGACCCTGTCAATTGGCCTCAGTCTTCCGACATCTGGTTTCGCGATGATGGCAGCCAGCAGTCGGTCGCCTCGCGTTCGCCTTGCCGCTGCGCCCCTGCTGCTTTTATCGATCGCATTGCTTCATTTTTGCGGGATGACCGCAATGACACTTCGCTTCGATCCAGTCCGACGCCTCCCAGACAGTGCAATCTCGCCGGATGCGATCACGCCCGTTGTCGCAGGTGTGTCTATACTATTGATCCTGCTGGCAGTGCTGGGGCTACGTTTTGAGATCGCGGCGAAGGCACGCTTGAAGCAGGATCGACGTCGACTTCGTGAGCTTGCCGACGTTGCCCTCGAAGGCCTGCTCATCTGCCAAGGTGACCTTGTTGTTACGGCCAACGATAGTGTTGAGGCGATGACCGGCCATTTGGCGGGCACGCTGTCAGGCAGCCATGTCAGTTCCTTGCTACCTGGGCTCGACGTCGCGAGCATGCCCGAACGCGAAGAACGCGAGATAGACCTTGTCCGTGCGGATGGCGGCACTGTTCCCGTTCGCGTCTTACGCCGCGAAGTAGCTTTGGGCCACAAAGTTCAAACCGTGATCGCGATCCGTGACCAGCGCGAGCGTCTTAAAACCGAAGCCAGGATACATGAACTGGCATACACTGATGCCCTGACAGGCATTGCCAATCGGACCAGGTTTTTCGATCTGCTGGCGCTTCATACTGCGTCGCGTCGCGCAGCTGATCGTCCCTGCGCCGTGATGATGATCGACCTGGACCGGTTCAAATACGTCAATGACACTTTAGGACATGCCGCGGGTGATATGATCCTGAGGATGGTGGCTGAGCGCTTGCGGTCGACGTTGCGTGAGACAGATGTGGTCGCGCGGCTCGGCGGAGATGAGTTCGCCGTCATGCAGGTAGCAGCAGAAGAAGCCGACGCGGCATTTGCCCTTGCTTCGCGAGTCATCGCAGTAGTGGAAAGCCGCCCCTTCATGATTGATGGTCAGCCGGTACATCTCGGCGCCAGCGTCGGTATTGCACTGTGCCCAAGTGATGGTGAGGATCCTGCCGAGTTGATGCAGAACGCTGACCTTGCGTTGTACAGCGCAAAGGCCGACGGGCGGGGCACATTTCGTCGATACGACCTTTCGCTCGATGAGAAAATGCGGGAGCGGCGTGCTATTGAAGCAGGCCTGCGATCTGCCATCGCAGAGGGGCAGCTAGAACTGCATTACCAGCCCTTGATCGATGCCGGGACAGGCAAAATCACCTCCGCCGAAGCCCTGGTTCGCTGGAATCACCCCGAGCGTGGTCTGATACCACCGATCGAATTTATAGGTATTGCGGAAGAGACAGGTCTGATCCTGCCGTTGGGCGAATGGGTGTTGCGTACTGCGTGTGCGGAGGCGGCAACATGGCCGGCTGACATGGGCGTGGCTATTAATTTGTCGCCAGCACAATTTCGCGACAAGTCCCTTGTCGATATTATTGCCGCGGCCTTGAAGTCTGCTGGTTTGGCAGCGGACCGCCTCGACCTCGAAATCACCGAAGGCGTACTCCTGTCGGACGAGCACGCGACAATGCAAACATTGACCGATCTGGTGGCGCTTGGCGTCCGGGTTTCGATGGATGACTTCGGGACAGGATATTCTTCGCTTAGCTACCTTCGAAAGTTCCCGTTCGACAAGATTAAGATCGATCAATCCTTCGTTACTCAGCTTCCCGAGGATGAGGAAAGCGCTGCCATCGTGCGGGCAATCATTACCATGGCAAAGTGTTTAGGTATGGCTACCACCGTCGAGGGCGTTGAGACGTATGCTCAGTTTGCATTTTCAGTCGATGCAGGATGCGATACTCTTCAGGGATATTTGATTAGCCGTCCACTACCTAAAGCTGATTTAGCGACATTCGTATCAGTCGGCGCAGATCCCTTACTTGGTGAGATTGCCGCATAGTTCGCCTGCGGAGCTCGAACTTGTCCGCCCTCCGATGAATCGGGTCCTCGCGCGTAGTGTAGCATCAGCGGCGTAGCCGCTTTGATCTCCCGACATCACAGGACCGATCACGCGACTATCGACGACAGCGTCACCTCGGGCTCAGCAAGCGATGACGAGAAAAGGGAAAACGGTATGTCGCTTATGTGCTAAGTTTTGCGACAGTTGAGGCAACCAGCGGCCTTCAGATGCTCGATCGTCGCATAACTCGGTTGTAGAACGAATAAGTTCCAAGACACATTTGCGACGCTTAGTTTAGAGATAAATGCCGGGAGGCACGGCGGGGCAGGATAGGCGGCTAGCGGATATGCTCCACCTTAAGCCCTCTGACCTTTACCTTTTTCCACTCCCGGTCGGCAGTAAGCGCGGGAACACCAAGCTGCATCGCAAGCGCTAGACAGGAACGATCGCCGAGGCCGCGCCCAAACTCCTTCGTTTGAATGTGCAGGCCAGCGGCCGCGTACGCTGCCTCCACGTCGTGGGAACGTACATCGAGACGAAGCTCGTCTAGGAGCTCGCGGATGGTGGCCGCGTCCAAACCGCTAAGCAGGAGCTCCTTGATGACCTCCTGTAGATTCACGGCCGAGATCGCTGATCGTCCGACGTGCGGTGTGACCTTGTCAGCGCCTGGCTCATCCCGAACCAGTGCCAGCACCGCAGATGCATCCATTACAACAGATGTCATGCTGGATTTCCCTGCGGCTCCAAATGGGAAGGCTCGCCTGCCTCCGCGACGGCCTCTGCCTTACGATCAAACAGAAAGTCGTCGACTGTTCGGGTCTGCTTGGCATGCTCTCGATAAAGGGCCTGAGCTCGAGAAACCCCGTGACCAATCGGCGACAGGCGGACCTGATCGTCCTCAACCGTCAAGATAACCTTCGCATCCCCATGGAGGCCCATCGCTTTGCGAACCGATGCGGGCAGAACCATCCGACCGTTACTGGCTACCTTAACGTCTATGGACTGCGTGGCCATGGTATCGCCCTCCCTAATGCCTCTGTGGGTCCTATGCCACTTCAGGCAATGTGACACAATGCCAGTTGTAGCATTAGACTGACCCTTTCACGTCAGCTCGGTTATTCTGGGTATACCGTGAGTGAACACCTCGCGATGAACAGTCTTTCCGTTTAATCAGGGTCTTCCGCATAGAGATTGAACACTCCGTTCAAGCGGTCTAGAACCTGACTGAACAGATGGGGCTTCAATGACGCTTTTTGGTTACGCGCGCGTATCGACCTCCGAGCAGGATCTCGGGATACAGGAAACCGCGCTGCGAGCCGCTGGCTGCCAGACCATTCGGTCAGAAAAAAAATCAGGAAGCGAGCGCGGCGCACGGACCGAACTGCAAGTCCTGCTCGACTTTCTTCGCAAAGGCGACACTCTGGTGGTGACCCGTATTGACCGGCTCGCTCGGTCAATGAAAGATCTGCAGGATATTGTGCACGAGCTGAAGGGCAGGGGGATCGCCCTCAAGGCGACCGAGCAACCGATCGATACAAGCACGGCAGCCGGAAAAGCATTTCTCGATATGCTCGGGGTATTTGCGGAGTTCGAGACGAACCTCCGACGCGAACGCCAACTTGAAGGTATTGAGGCAGCGAAGGTGCGGGGCGTCTACAAAGGCGGCAAGCCGCGTATTGATCCCGACGCGGTGCGTAAGCTGATCGCCGACGGCATAAAGCCCGCACATATCGCTCGCCAACTCGGCATCTCCCGAGGCACCGTCTACAAATTCATTCCTAGGCCAGATACGGTGACAGCCTCGGATACGTAGAACCGTTTTCGATCTTTGTGGTGAATTGCGGCCGGACCGTTTTGAAGCGCCAAATCGGCGGAAGCGAACCTTCATTCATGTGAGGGATCGGCATCGCCGTCGCCGACGTTCAGCTCGTCGCGACAGCCAGCCGATGCGCTGTTACCGAATTTCGACGAACTGCGATCCCCCGCTTTCTATGGGATATCGAATGCTTCGTGCAGCATCGGGAGCAGCGAGCGGGCAAACACTACTATCGTCGCGTGGACTGAATGAGTTCGACCGCGGGCGACACGTCCGGCGTACTGCGTGATGGATTTGAACTCGAAGGCGGGTAGGGTGCAGCGCCAGGGGTAGTGCAACGATGTTTTTTTCTAATGGTGACGACTGTAGGCCTGCGAACGGTCTCTGCGAATGACAGCTGAAGTTCCCCCTGCTCCACCTCTGACTCCATCAGTCGGTCAAGTGCCGTCGCTGCCTCCTGTCCCCCTTCCACCAAATCCACCGCCCCCCCCGTCGGCACCACCACCGCCACCGCCGCCCCGCACGTTTCGCTTCCTGCGCGCTTCAGATGTTCCGACCGCTCCGCTGGCATGGGAAAGAGACGAGGAGCAGGTGCGCAAAGCTATTGGCGAGGCGCTGAACGCGCGGAATGTGGCCTTTCTGCTCGGTGCGGGCTGCTCGTCGCTGTATGTCGATGGGAAGGAACGGGGCATTCCAACGATGGGACCGCTGGCCAAGACCTTTTGCAGCTATCCGAAGTTCGAGTTCAGCGACGATCTAGACCCCATCGAACCACCGACGTGGTCGCTGGTTGCGGACGACGTAACCTTCCTTGCGAACCTCGGAGCGAAGCTCAAGGACACCGAATACGAGAACAACCTCGAGCGCCTCATGGAGCTCCTCTACAGCCTCCGTTTCGTGTTCTCACGAAGTGACAAGCCGGAGCATGTTGAGCGGAAGGACAAGGTCGAGGGACTGATAAAGAAAATCCAGGATTTTCTTTGGGAGCGTTGCACCGACGGAGCCTTCGCGCACGGCGACGGCTCGGTTCTCGGCTTATACGAATCCTTCTACCGCAAGCTCGTGATGCGCGACCGGTCGCTGCCGAGGCCGTGGGTCTTCACGACCAACTACGATCTTTTCAACGAGCGCGCGATGGACCGCCTTGGCCTGCCCTATGCCAATGGTTTCTCAGGCGTGGTCGAACGTCGTTTCAACCCTTCGACATTTAGATACGCCCTTGCGGAGCAACTCGACCTCTCTAACCGGAAGTGGTCGGCCGTCGACGGGTTCGTCTATCTCTGCAAGCTCCATGGGTCGATCAGCTGGACGGAGGACGACCATGGCCTCTTCCCGATCAGGGAGACGATGCCGGCGAACGTCCCGGGCAAGGTGATGATCTATCCGACGCCGGCGAAGCAGAACTCTAGCCTAGGATCGCCATACGCCGACCTCTTCCGAGAATTCCAGTCTCGGATCGTACGCGAGCAGAGCGTGCTGATCACGGCGGGGTTCGCGTTCGGCGACGAGCACCTCAACAACATCATCTACCAGGCACTGACGATCCCAACGTTCCGCCTCATCGTGTTCGCGGACCCTGACTCGAAGGGTGAGATCGCCAAGCTCATCGCGCTGAACGATCCCCGCATCTGGATCATCGGCGGCAACGGCCCCGTCGACGGCTCGCGCGCCCACTATTTCAACACCATCGTGGAGCGCTTCCTGCCGCAGCGGCCCGCTGAGCGGATCGACGATGCGGTGAGGCTCGTGCTCGAGACGTTCGGGCGGAAGCCTGCCGAGAATCCAGATGAGCTCTGATGATCGCCGCCGGGCGATCGGCAAGGTCACTTCCGTCGCGGCCGATCGGTTCGTGATCGAGATGCTGGGCGGCACTGACAACTTCACCGTCGTCGGTTTCGACGACCTGCACTACGTCGCTCGCCTTGGCTCGTTCCTGATGATCCCCGCACAGTCCGAATACGTCGTCGCGGAGGTCGTCGGTCTGCGCGAGCGGGACGTCGCGGGCGGCGGCGACGGCCAGCTCGACAAGGCGAATTCGGCCAAATATCTCGACGTCGTCCCGGTCGGCATGCTTCCCGCCGATGGCGATGGAAGGTTCCGGTTCGGCGTGTCGGTCTTCCCCTCGCTCTACGCGGATGCGCTCTACGCATTGGACGACGAACTGGATCGCATCTTCGACACCGAATCTACGCCCGTTCCAAGCATCGGGCACGATCAGGCGGATTGCGTCCCCGCTGGCGCTACACGGTTCCGGAACCTCGGCATCGGCCAGTCGGTCGTTTTCGAGGACTATGACGTTAAGGTCAGGATCGACGACTTCTTCGGTGGGCACGTCGCCGTCTTGGGTAACACCGGAAGCGGAAAGTCGTGTACCGTCGCGTCCGTCCTGCAGGGGCTATTCGAGAAGCCCGACGAGCATCATGCGCGGGGGGCCTCGTTCGTAGTTTTCGATGTGAACGGCGAATACGATCGCGCGTTCGCCGGCCTGCCGAAGAAGGCGGACATCGGCGTGAGCCGTCTCGTTCTGGACGGATCGGCGGAGGCAGGTCGCTTTCGTCTTCCGCACTGGTATCTGGATCTGTCGGAATGGGAGTTGCTGCTGCAGGCAAGCGAGCGGACGCAGGTTCCGATCCTGCGCATGGCGCTCGGGTTGGCGACTTTATTCGGCGGCGCGAACCCAAGTAGTCTCAACGATGTCCGCAACCACATCCTAGCCACCTGTATAACGCTGATCCTCAGCGACGAGACACCGCCGGGTGCGAAGCAGACCCGGATCCGCGGCATTCTTCAGCGTTTCCGGACCGCCCAGATCAATACGAACACGATCATTCACATGATCAATCTCAATTACGGCAGCATGCCGGCACTGGAGGCGGCTTACCAGTTCCTCGCCGGCGGCCCTCAGAACGCAGGCTTCCTGATCGCGGACCTGAAGCTGCCGGACTATGATGGCACCCCCTTTGACTTCTCGGCGTTGGGTGACGCGATCGATCTCGCCCTTCTCTACGAGGAGGCGCACGGCAATCGCCAGATCCGCGACTACTGCTCGCAGATGGTCACACGCTACAAGGCGCTCGAGGAGCGGGGCGATTATCGGTTCCTCCGACATGACGCCGGCGCGGGCGGCAGCCGCGAGACCTTCCTCTCGAAGCTGCTTGGATTGACGACGATCCAAGGCGGCGGTTTCACCAAGGCGGCGCAGATCGTCATCCTCGACATGAACGCGGTCGAGGACGAGGTCGTCGAGCTGGTCAGCGCGGTGATCGCGCGCATGGTATTCCGGCTCTTGCGTCAGGCCGAGCCGCGCAACCGCTTCCCGGTCCATCTCCTACTCGAGGAGGCTCACCGCTACGTTGCCTCGACACCGTCGCGACACGCCGTCGACGCCAGCCGCATCTTCGAGCGCATATCGAAGGAGGGGCGAAAGTATGGCCTGTTTCTAATCGTGGCGTCGCAGCGGCCGAGCGAGCTTTCCAAGACTGTGCTGTCGCAGTGCTCGAATTTCGTCGTGCATAGGATTCAAAATCCGGACGACCTCTCCCAGATACGCCAGATGACACCGTTCATCTCTGACAGCGTGCTGCGCAGACTGCCATCACTGCCCAAGCAGCATGCGCTCGTCTTCGGCAATTCGGTCAACCTGCCGACGACCTTCAAGGTGCGGCGGGCGGATCCGCTCCCGGCCAGCGACGACGCGGCAATTGTAGATCTTTGGTTTCACGAGGCCGGACGTCCAACGACGCTCCGCCTTGGGCCGGGCGCGCCGGTGGACGCGATCGAATAGCGTGGACCCGAACGAGCTTATCGCGACGCTCGAGGCGAACGGTGACTACAGGGTGCTCCGGCGTCTGCGTCCGGCCGAACCCATGCGCGAGGCGCCCACCGGAACTCGTCGTGCAATCCTCGCGGACGTCGAGACTACCGGTCTGGACTGTGAACGAGACGAGATAATCGAATTGGCGATGGTCCCCTTCTTCTACACGCTCGCCGGCGAGATCGTCGGCGTGGGCGCGCCGTTCGATGGCCTCCGCCAGCCGGCCGCACCGATCCCCGCGGAAGTGACGAGGTTGACGGGCATCGATGACGCTATGGTCGCGGGAAGATTCATCGATTTTGCGCAGGTCGCCTCCTTCGCCGGCGCCAGTCTGGTCATCGCCCACAACGCGGGTTTCGACCGCCGCTTCCTCGAACGCTTTTGCCCTGCGCTCGCGGATAGTCCCTGGGCGTGCTCGTTGAACGAGGTGCGCTGGTCCGACGAGGGCTTCGAGAGCAGCAAGCTTGCGTATCTCGCGATGAGCAGCGGCTTCTACTACGACAAGCATAGGGCGGTGCACGACTGCCACGCGACGATCGAACTTCTCTCTCGCCCCCTGCCGGTGAGCGGTGGCCTCGCGCTATCGGCCCTGCTCTCTTCGGCGAGGGGCAGGACCCTGCGCTGCTGGGCGGCGAATTCGCCCTTCGAGTCCAAGGACGAATTGAAGAAGCGTGGATATCGCTGGAACGGCGGAGAGGACGGAACGCCGCGCGCGTGGTGGATCGATGTAGCCGAGGCGGACATTGATGCCGAGAAGGCCTACCTCTGCACAGAAATCTACCGGCGCGATATGGTGTTTCCAATTGCGAAGATCACGGCCTTCAATCGACATTCCAATCGCATAACCCCAGTCACCACCAACGCCGCGGCGGGCGACGAGTTCGCGACCGCTTCCAACTCATACCGCGCTTCGCTGGGAACCGACTGATGGCGATCAGGCCGATGACGCGTCCGCTCCTTCTTCCATACACCAGCGAGGCCTTTCCGGCCGGTGTTCTTTTCAATGGAAGCGCGGAACTGTCGGTAACCTGGAACGAGATCCTTTGGGCAGCTCTCACGATCGGGCGACCGTCGGTCCATCATGCATTCGCTAACGGCGTGCCGTCCTTGCATGAGGCAATCTTTCGGCTTTCGCTCGTCCGAATGGCCTTGGAGCAATACGGGCCGTCCGCCACGCGACTGCGCAGGACAGGTGCGTTCAAGAGCCTAGACCCGACCGAAAAGGGCGCGATCAGCTATTTTCTCGGCATGACGTTCTGCAAGGTCTTCGCCAGCAGGCTGCTCCACACGCCATGGCTGCTGCATCTGGATGTCTTCAAGGCCACCATCCCGACTTCAGTGCTGGGCCGCTCCAGGCCGGACCTGATCGGACAGCATACGGGCTCGGGCGACTGGGTGGCGTTCGAGACCAAGGGCCGGGCTGGTAAGCCGTCGGCCACCGACCGCACGAAGGCTAAGACGCAAGCCTTGCGCCTTCTCTCCGTGAATGGCGCTCCCTGCACGCTGCACGTCGGCTCGTTTACCTTCTTCGCGAATGACGCGCTTGCATTCCACTGGATCGATCCGCCGGGCGAACCGAGGAAGCCAATCGAGGTCACCGATGTCGGTGACGCATGGCGCTTCTACTACGGCCCGGCGCGAGCCCTCTGGGATGCCCGCGCCAATCCGAAGGTGGCGGTTGGAGATGGCCAGGTCGGCCTTCCGGAGCTCGATCTCTTGATCAAGGTCCATCCGCTGCTCGAACCCTTCTTTCTGGAAGGTGACTTCGCTCGCGCTCAAGGCGCGATGTTCGAATCCGGGGAGGTGTTGAAGAGCGACGGCTTCAATCCAGACGGCCTGAAAGTCGAATGTGGACCGAGCTGGCGTGAGCGACGGGACTTTGCCCCGATAGGAGAATGATTCCGCCGCGCCCGCGATCGTGTGTGTTGGTGGCCAGCGCCACGGTGGCTCTCATTGCGATCGAATGTGCGCCTGGTAATTCGCCGATAGAATGCCGTTGCTTCACGTGTTTCGTGGACGGAACTCAGCGCTGTTGCTACGGTGCTCCGAGGGGAAGTGGATGTCCGACGACGCTGGCTTGTTTTTCGATAATCGATTCTTGGAACGGCATGCGGGGTCGATTATACAGGATCCCGCCATTGCCATCGTCGAGCTCGTCGCTAACGCATGGGATGCCTGGGCGACCCGCGTAGACATCGTCTGGCCCGAGGCTAGCAGTCACCGCTTTTTTGAGATCGAAGACAATGGCAAAGGTATGTCAGAGGCTCAGTTTCGATTGCGGTGGCGAACGCTCGACTATGATCGTGTTCGTACACAGGGAAAGCAATCGGCACCGCCACCCGAGTTGAGCGGGCTTCAGCCGCGCGACCCATATGGCCGCAACGGTAAAGGTCGTCACGCCGCCTTCCGGTTCGGCGAGGCGTATAAAGTCCGCACTTGGCGCGACGGTATCGAGGTAACGTTCGAGGTTCGACGCAGTGCTACCCAGCCGTTCCTGATCGAGCGCATCGCGGTGCGAGATGAGATGCCGGACCACGGCACTGTTATCTCGTCGATCGACCCCATACCGATGGGGATGAGCGCCGAAACCGCACGCGAAGTAATCGGAACGCGCTTCCTCGCAGATCCCAATTTCAACGTCACAATCAATGGTACGCGAATTACCTTTGACGACGTGCCCGAGCATCAGCTCAGTACGATCGATATCGAAGTGCCCAAGTACGGCGTTGCGCATCTCGTGATTATAGACACGCAGAAGGCCGACCGAACGACGCGTCAACATGGAATTGCATGGCGGGTCAACAATCGCCTCGTCGGTACACCCGGTTGGACGGGGTTTGATCACGAGCGACTGCTCGACGGACGCAGCAGCGAAGCCAAACGCTTCATCTTCATCGTTCGAGCCGACTTCCTCGGGGACGATGTTCTACCCGACTGGTCAGGGTTCTGGTCAAACAATGCTGGCTGGCGAGCAACGCAAGCTGCAGTACATGCCAAAATTCGCGAGTATCTGAACGAGGTCAACGCCGATCGACGGCGCGACGCCAAGGAGACCGTCCGGGAAAATCTCGGCGCGACCGTCTCGAAGCTCTCACCCGTTAGCCGCGATCGGTGGAACGAGTTCGTCGATCAAGTGGTCGATACATGCCCAAGCATGAACCTTGAAACAGTCGAGCAGGTCGCCGGCGTACTAGCCAACCTCGAACTCGCGACCTCCAAATTTGCATTGATCGCCAAGCTCCATGACATGAAGCCGGGCGACCTTGACGAGTTATATGAGATTCTCGCCGACTGGACTGTGCGCACTGCCAAGCTGGCACTTGATGAAATACAAACGCGGCTTAAGCTAATCGCTGAACTCGACGCAAAGCTTCACGACGAAACGATGGACGAGGTCTCAGACTTGCAGCCGCTGTTCGAGCGCAGCTTGTGGGTGTTCGGGCCGGAGTTCGAAAGCCTCGAGTTCACCAGCAATCGAGGGATGACCACGGTCATCAATAAGATCTTCGGCAGGAAACAGAAAGGATCGCTGCAGCGCCCGGACTTCGTCATGCTGCCCGATGGCAGCGTCGGCTTCTACAGTCGCGATTCTCACGATCTTGGCGGCGAGGTCGACGGCGTCGCGCGGTTGGTGATCACTGAGATCAAGAAGCCTGGCGTGGTCATAGGCGGCAAGGAAAAAAATCAGCCGTGGCGCTATGTGGAGGAACTGCTCGATAAGGGAATCCTGACCGATGCCGCCACCGTGACCTGCTATGTTCTCGGCTCTCAGATCAAGAGCACCGAGGCGGGCATCGACACAAAATACGATGGGCGCGTCACGATCATCCCGATGACCTATGCGACCTTCGTCAAACGCGCCGAGAAACGGATGCTGGGCTTGCGCGACAAATTAAAGGATGCGCCGTTCCTACGCGCCCAAGGCCTCGACGCCGAAGCTTATCTGACACCACGGTATCCCCGACAGATCGGCCTATCGTTAGACGAACCTGTGACGGCGGTGCCCTGAAGGCATATCAGCAAGGTTCTGGCGAGGGTCTCTTCTGTAATCTGTCGTTCGTTGGGCCATTGGCATATAGCAAAGTGGTAGTTCTTCCATTCCGGCTGCGCTGCCGAACGATGGCCAATTAATGAATGAGCTTCCGTTACCGACCACAGAAGCCGGCTAGTGAATGTCGCCTAGTAGGTCGCCACAAATGCGAACGCAGAAGGCAGCTTGGTTGGTAGGTCTTGTATCTTCGCTCCAGCCTTTCATGGGTGGAACCAGTGGTCAAACCCATGCGCTCCGGGCGCTACCACTGAGGGAACAGCGATGGATGAGTTTGCGCGCATGATGAGCATGGAGGGTGTGCGTCCTCTTGAAAACCCAAAGGAAAAATCCCGCCGTGTTGTCAAACAGCCGTCTCCAGCCCCCAACCAACCTTTAGTAACATCGCTGGAATCGCGGCCAGACCGCTACGCATGGGTTACGGGAAAACGTGCGCGCACTGCGCTCGAGACGGCGCTGGAGCGCCTTGCCAACGAGATCCGCAATGGACGGCGTGGCTGGGCAACCGGCATTCTTCAGGAGGGCAGGACGGTCACGCTGCCTGCTTCGTCAGGAGCGGCATCCCTGCTTGGCATCGCAGATCGTCAAGCGCTGCGACTTATGATCGTCGGCGGCGACGGCTGGACCTTCGTAATGCACCCGTTGATGGGTGTCGCTACGCTCGACGACGATCCCTCTCAACCCGGATGAAAAGCTTCAGAAGATGGAACGCGGTTTGAGCGATTCAAGCGTCCGGAACTGGGTCAGCCGCCCGCGCACGGGTGGGTCTTGAGCCTGTGGGCAAGGGTCGCCTTAGTTCGCTCGTCGCAGAAGGCGGCTGCAATGGCGTTTGCGGATACTTTCTCCGTGCCTAAGCGAGGATCGGCCTCGACGGCAAGGCGGTACTCTGTGGCAAGATCCGTGTCGAAAAAGCCCGGATCGTCGGTGCCAAGGACGATAGTACAGCCGGCATCTGCCAGTCTCCCGATTGGATGCTCCGCGACCGTGCGATAGAGCCCAAGGGCTAGATTGCTGCTGACACAAATCTCTAAGGGCATCCGGGCCTCGGCCAGCTGTCTCATAACGTCCGGTGACTCCGCGGCTCTGATGCCATGACCGACACGATCTAGGCCGAGCGCCTCGATTGCTTCGATAACCGTTTCGGCTGGTCGATGCTCGCCTGCATGCGCGGAGGCATACAAGCCTTCTTCTCGCGCGATACGAAAGGCTTCTGCAAATACGCCAACCTCATACCGGTGCTCGTCGCCGGTTAGGCCAAAGCCAACTAGCATGTCGGACCGGATTGAGATTGCCATACGGGCAGCCTTGACGGCGGCTGCCGGCCCTAGATGGCGGACCGCAGTCGCAATGAGCCGCGAGTGCACCCCCCATTCCTCAGCGGCTTGGTCAGCTGCGGCCTCCATCGCTGCCAGCTGTTCATTAAATGGGATGCCCGTACGGGCAAGGTCTGGCGGCGACAGCATAAATTCCACATAGCCACCGCCCATCGCAGCGCATCTTCTGAGATAGGATGTCATAATCACCTCGAGGTCGGCGGCGGTCTTCACCACCGACGTGACGAGATCGTAGGCCTTCAGAAACGACGCGAAGTCGTGCCAGCCATATCGCGCGTCTGCGAGAATGCCCTCGGAAATTGAGACAGCATTGCGCTCCGCAAGAAACAGTACGGTCTCGCGGACAAGCGTTCCCCGGAGATGGACGTGAAGGTCGACGAGCATGACGAACGACGATAGAGGGCGCGTCAACGGAGTGGAAGACGGATGCGGATCAGATTTCTCTCAAAGAACGAGCACAAGATCGATGAGGCGAGAAAGATACTTGAACCGCTAGGCTGCGATGTCATTCCGATTACAGTCGCGATAGACGAAATCCAGACCCTGGACGTGGAAGCGATCGTGCGGAACAAGGTGCTGCGTGCCTTCGAACGCATCGGCCACAGGCTCTTTGTCGAGCAAACATGCCTTTATCTCGACGCGCTTAACGGATTTCCGGGCGGCCTTACTCAGCCGTTCTGGGACTCGCTAAAGGCGGACCGGTTCTGCGAACTGTTCGGCCACGGCGAGAAACGCGGCCTCACTGCGAAAACCTGGATCGGCTACTGCGATGGTCGGCAAATTCATCATTTTCAGGGCGAGATCCGCGGTACCGTCGCGTCCGCGCCGCAAGGCGACCGCGCGTTTCAATGGGACTGCGTATTTGTCCCGGACGGATATGAGCAAACTTTTGCAGAAATGGGTGAACGGAAAAACGACATATCTATGCGCAGAATCGCTCTGAGTAATTTCGCGGACCATCTGCAGAGGAAGAGCAATGCTTGATATGCTTGCGCGCGAGATCCGCGATCGCAAAGTAATTTTGTTCGTGGGAGCTGGCTTATCACGGCCACTCGGCCTTCCGTCATGGGGCGAGTTGATTGAGCATATGGCACGAGAATTGGATTTTGATCCTGCCGTTCTTGTGGGTCCCGGTGCAGACTATCTGCAGGTAGCGGAGTTCTACAAGCTGCGGAAAGGGAGCATAGGAGACTTACGTAGCTGGATGGACAGAAGCTGGAATGTAACCGACGAAAGGCTACTTGGCTCGAAAGTCCATCGCCAGATCGTCGATCTCGACTTCCCCCTAATCTACACTACAAATTATGACAGCAATCTCGAACGAGCGTTCAGACTGCAGGGCCACGATGTCTCGAAGATCGCATCTGTTGTCGATATCGCGGACGCGAAGCCGAACCATACCCACGTTGTCAAGTTTCATGGCGATTTTTCTGACGATAACTCACTTGTCGTGACCGAATCAGACTATTTCGAACGGTTGGAGTTCGAATCGCCTCTTGATCAAAAACTTAGGTCAGACGTACTCGGTCGCTCCATCCTTTTCGTTGGGTATAGCCTAAAGGATCTTAACCTTCGCCTGCTTCTCTACAAGCTCAAGCGTACTTGGGACGGTACAACGTACGCCGAGCGCCGTCCCCGCTCGTTCATCTTTTTAGTCCGACCGGATATAGTTCAAGAGGAAGTACTAGAAAGCCGTGGGGTATCTCCGATCGTCTCCGACGCTATGAATCCCGACGAGGCGCTGCCGGAGTTCTTTGATCGCCTGCTTGAGATGGTACGGGGGGGCGGGTGACGGTGTCTTGACGTCACTTCAAGACGAGTTTCAACGCGCAACCGGTCGGAATGCTGGCGGACGCCATGATCCATCAGTCGATTGCGTCCCCATGACAATCGCGGCACAACCAGCGACAAACCATGGTCACTGAAGCAGATACTTGTCGCAAATTCGTCGTTCCCAAACTGCAGGCAGCAGGATGGGACAATGTGCCATGCGCGATCCAGGAACAGCGGACCTTTACGGACGGACGTGTAATGTTCGTTGGTGGCGTGCCGCGCCGAGGCCAAAAGAAGCGGGCTGACTACATCCTGCGCTACCGGCCCGACTACCCGATTGCCGTCATCGAAGCTAAGGCTGGGTACCGCTCTGCCCAGGACGGTGTTCAGCAGGCCCGCGACTACGCGGAAGTGCTAGGCCTGCGCTTCGCTTATGCGAGCAACGGGCATGAGATTATCGAAATCGACATGGCGGCGGGCACCGAAGCCGCTCGTCCCGACTTTCCAACGCCCGATGAGCTCTGGTTGCGGCAACGTGAGCAGCTCGATCTCGCTGCCCCTTCGGCAGATAGCGTACTGGAGCCCGGCTTCCCTGATCTTGATAGACCTCCCCGCTATTACCAAGAAATCGCGGTCAACCGCTCCTTGGAGGCGATCCATGGTGGCCGACGCCGAGTGCTGCTCAACCTATGCACAGGAGCGGGCAAGACTTCAGTCGCGTTTCAAATTTGCTGGCGGCTATGGTCAGCGGCATGGAATAAGCGCGGCGACCACCGCCGGCCTAAAATCTTGTTTCTCGCCGATCGTAATATCCTGGTTGATGACCCCAAGGATAAGACGTTCACCCCCTTTGGCGACGCGCGATGGAAGCTGGGTGCGGGCGCCATCAGCCATGGCCGCGACATCTACTTCTCGACCTATCAAGCAATCGCGGCAGACGAGCGCAGACCGGGCCTCTATCGTGAGTTCGCCCGCGACTTTTTTGATCTGATCATCATCGATGAATGCCATCGTGGCAGTGCACGCAGCGACGGTTCGTGGCGTGACATTCTCGACTGGTTTGAGCCAGCCTACCAGATCGGCATGACTGCGACGCCGCTCCGCGAGGAAAGTCGGGACACATACCGTTATTTTGGCTACGCGCTCTATACCTACAGCCTGGCTCAGGGCATCTCTGATGGCTTCCTCGCTCCCTATCGCGTTCACCGCATCGTCACTGATCTCGACGCGGTTGGCTGGCGGCCGAGCGTCGGCGAATTGGATCGGTTCGGCCGCGAAGTGCCTGATGAGGAATACCAGACGCGGGATTTTGAGCGCACGGTCGCCCTGCGTGCCCGAACGGAAGCCATTGCCCGACACCTGACCGACTTCCTCAAAAACACCGATCGCTACGCCAAGACGATCGTCTTCTGCGTCGATCAAGACCATGCCAGTGAAATGCGTGCCGCGCTGGTACGGCTCAATGCAGACATGGTGGCAAGTCACCCCGATTATGTCGCTCGCGTCACCTCCGACGAAGGCGACATCGGCAAGGGGATGCTCAGTCGCTTCCAGGATCTGGAAGCCGAAACGCCAGTGATCCTTACTACTTCGCAGCTCCTAACTACCGGCGTTGACGCGCCGACCTGCAAGAACGTGGTTTTGGCGCGGGTGGTGGGCTCGATGGCGGAGTTCAAACAGATCATCGGCCGCGGCACTCGGCTGCGGGAGGACTATGGCAAGCTTTGGTTCTCGATCCTCGATTATACCGGCACTGCCACCGAGAAATTTGCCGATCCAGCGTTTGACGGGGAGCCGGCAGCTGAGATTACGACCGAGATCGACGACACCGGCGAGGTGATTACAACGGAGGTCGACGATCACGACGAGCCTGATGATGTAACAGACGGCGTCGACATCGGACCGACCGTGTTGCCGCCTGATGGCGAAGATGACGGCCTTCCACGCAAATTCTATGTGGACGGTGGAGAGGTAGAGGTCGTGGCCCATCTCGTTTACGATCTTGATTCCGATGGTAAGCGGCTGACCTGCCGCAAACTGACTGATTGGACCGGTGAGAGGGTCCGCACGCTGTTTGCCACCCCTGCCGCCTTTCGCGCTGAATGGGCGATGCCTGATAAGCGCGGCGCTGTGATCGACGCGCTCGCCGAGCGCGGCATCGATTTGCATGCCCTCATGCAAGAGACTGAGCGGCCCGACGATGACCCGTTCGACCTGATCTGCCATCTCGCCTGGAACGCACCGCTGACCACCCGAGCCGAACGGGCACGGCGAGTTCGGGACACAGACCTTTTTGTCCGTTATGGCGAAGACGCTCACGCAATCCTCGACGCGCTGCTCGACCGTTATGCCGGTGGCGGAGCCAATGAATTGGCGCTGCCACAGGCACTCAAGGTCCAGCCGGTTTCTAATTTCGGCAACCCTAGCGAGATTGCCCGCCGTTTTGGTGGACCGCAGGCTATGCGCCAAGCGGTAGCCGAGCTGAATCAGGCGCTCTACGCAGCCTAACATACACGAAGGAACGACATGGCTCGTCAGCCGAAGACCCTTGCCCCCCAAACCACAGCCCAACGCCTTGATTCTATCGTTAAATCCGCCCGTAAGATCATGCGCAAGGACAAGGGGCTAAACGGTGACCTTGATCGGTTGCCTGTGCTCACATGGATCATGTTTCTCAAGTTCTTGGACGATCTTGAGCGTGTCCATGCAGACGAAGCAGAACTAGCAGGAGAGCCGTTCTCCCCGGCAATCGATGCCCCCTATCGCTGGCGTGATTGGGCGGCCGAGAGGGATGGTATCACGGGACCAGACTTACTTGCGTTCATTAACGCTGATGAAGCGACACGGCCTGACGGTACCCGAGGTGTTGGCTTGTTCGCATATCTTCGGGGTTTGCGGAGCGCAGATGGCGGGCGTGATCGGCGGGATGTTATCGCCACCGTATTTCGCGGTGTCCAGAACCGCATGGAAAGCGGATATCTGCTGCGTGACGTCATAAACTTGGTCGATGGTATCCACTTCGACAGCTCGGAGGAGATGCACACTCTCGGCCGCCTGTATGAAACGCTTCTGCGGGAGATGCGTGATGTGGCGGGTGACAGCGGCGAGTTTTATACGCCTCGCGCGGTTGTCCGCTTCATGGTTGAACGAACGGACCCCCGGATTGGTGAGACAGTGCTCGATCCCGCCTGTGGTACTGGAGGCTTCCTGACCGAAGCTTTTGCCCATATGGCCGCCCAGGCTGACAATGTGGCAAAGCGCCGCCAACTCCAGGCCAGCTCGCTACATGGCGTCGAAGCCAAGTCTTTACCCTACCTCTTGGTCCAGATGAATCTCCTGCTTCATGGGCTGGAAGCGCCCGACATCGATCCCGGCAATGCGCTGCGCCATCGCTTGACTGACATAGGCGAACGCGAGCGAGTGGAGGTGATCCTGTCCAATCCCCCGTTCGGTGGCGAGGAAGAGGCCGGTATCCTCTCAAATTTCCCCGACGACCGTCGTTCTGCGGATACGGCGCTGCTGTTCCTCCAACTCATCATGCGACGGCTAAAGCGCAAGGGAAAAGGCCGCGCGGCGGTTGTCGTGCCGCATGGCGTGCTATTCGGCGACGGGGTAGCGGCGCGGATCAAGGCCGACTTGCTAGAGAAGTTCAACCTTCACACCGTCGTTCGTCTACCTGAAGGTGTATTCGCACCCTATACTGACATCGCTTCGAACTTACTGTTCTTTGACACTACTGGCCGGACAAGAGATATCTGGTTTTGGGAACAGCCCGCGCCCGAGGGCCGTAAGAAATACAGCAAGACTGCACCACTCCAGTCCGCTGATCTCGCGGACCTGACCGCATGGTGGGGCGCGCGCAGCGACGATCCTCGGGCCTGGAAGGTCAGCGGCCCAGCATTAATTGAGCGTGACGAGACCGGAGCCGTGCGTGCCGTAAACCTCGACCAGAAGAACCCCAACGCCAAGGCTATCGAAGATCACCGCGCTCCTGCCGAGATCGTGGTGGCGGCGCTGGCAAAGGAGACCGAGGTCATGACGATCCTCGAAGACTTGCGCGCCTTGATCGCGGAGCGCGACGCGGCATGACGTGGCCAACGATGACGCTCGCTAATGTCATGTCTCTCGATCTGGATCCGCATCCTGTTCAAGTGGAACATGCCTATCCGAACATCGGCATCTACAGTTTCGGGCGCGGGACCTTTGTTAAACCTGCCATCGAATCTGCCAGTACGAGCGCGTCAACGCTTTACCGTATCCGCGCCGGTCAGATCATTTACAGTCGGTTGTTCGCGTTCGAGGGTGCCTACGCATCAGTGCCTGCCGAACAGGATGGCATGTTCGTATCGAACGAATTTCCGACATTTACCGTCGATGTTAGCCGAGCCAACCCCGCATATATCGGCTGGTTGTTTCGCTGGCAGGAAACATGGTCTGCGCTTCGTCTTGGTGCCGTTGGCATGGGTGACCGACGGCAGCGGGTACATCCCGATCGTATCCTCGCACATCCGATTGCCCTTCCTCCGATCCCCGAACAATGCCGGATTGTAGAACAACTAAACGCCGCAGCAGCCGCTATCGAGGCACGAACACAAACGGCAAAGTCCGTTGATAAGGAAATTGGCGCAATACTGGCTGCGACCTTCGCTCGGATCGTCGCCGATGCGCCACGCCGCCCTATAGCGGAGGTCGCCCCCCTAGTCCGCCGCCCGGTGACGATCGACCCTGACGCCGTATATCCCGAACTTGGCGTACGTTCGTTCGGGCGAGGCTTGTTTATTAAACCTGATGTTGTTGCCGCTGAAATGACTTGGCAGTCCCTTTACCGTATTGAAGCCGGCGACCTTGTTTTTAGCAACATTAAGGCATGGGAGGGCGCTTTTGCCGTAGCCAGCTCCGAACACGCCGGCAAGCACGGGTCCCACCGGTATCTGACGTGCGTACCGGATCGCTCGACAGCAACCCCTAGCTTCCTATGGTATTATCTACAGACCGACGCGGGTCTGCGACAGATTGGCGAAGCGTCGGTGGGTAGCGCCGATCGAAATCGGACGCTCGCGACGAAGCGACTGGCCGAGATAAAGGTCCCTGTTCCGTCACTCGACGCTCAACAATGGTTCGACACCGTTCAGGCGAAGGCACGATCGGCCCGACTAGCTCAAACCGAAGCTGCGACCGAACTCACCGCTTTGCTCCCTGCCATGCTGCAAGAAGCATTCGGCAACCGCACGCGCATTATCTGAACCGGAGGCCCGATCTTGGCAAAGCTGAACCGCAAACAGATCCATGACGAGGTCCGCGTCATTCTCGATCGGCACCCCGGCGGGCTGCGGTGGGCCGAAGTGCTCAAACTTATCGCCGCCGCCCACCCAGAGACGCCGTCCAATAGCGTTCGCGGCGCGACCCACGTGCTATTCCAAGGGGCGGACGACATCGTTAAGATCGCCCGCGGCACTTATCAGCTTGCCAAATATGCCGAAGCGGATGCTGCCGACGCCGTGGCCCAAGACGACGCCGTCGCTACGACACCTATAGCAATCGACGCCGACGACCGCACCGCCGGATCAGTGTCAGAACAGGATTTTTACGCCAGCTTTGCCGAATGGCTCGAGGAGAATGATGAGGTCACCGTAGCCGGTGCTCTCGGCGGTAGCAGCCTCGGCGGCAAATGGGGTACACCCGACGTCATTGGCGTCTTAAAACCCCGTGCGCAGGACATTTTCAAGTTCGAGCCGCAGATCGTGACCGCTGAAATCAAGGCTACACCCGGTCAGCCAGTCGTCGCCTTCGGCCAAGCCGTCGCGTACCGGCTGTTTTCCCACAAAAGCTACATCGTTGTGCCCCGCACTACGACCAGCGACGACATGAATCGTCTCAAGTCACTGTGCAGCATTAACGGCGTTGGTCTCGTAATTTTCACGCTTGATACCGCCCAGCCCGACTACAGTGTGGTCGTTCTCCCCGCGGTTGCCAGTCCTGACATGTTCTACGTCAACAATATGCTAGACCGCCTCAAGGGTAGCGAGCCGCGGCTATTAAATCGCCTGTTCTGAGGCTGTCGAGCATCTTACTATCCGTTGGCAGCTTCACTTTTCTTCAGCATCGCGTCCTTTAGCGTGTTGCCGGCGATCCCCCCGGCGGCGACCGCAACAACGACATTGCCGACAAAGAATTCGACGATACCAACGACGCTGCCGAACGCAATCAGTGCCGAGGTCGTCACCGGTAGGGCGGCCGTTGCCTTACCGATCGCGACTTTCGCCTCCTGGCGGATAAGCCGAAGCCGTTCGAACACCGGCTCGAGCGATCGACCTTGATCGACTGCCGCGATCAGATCGCCCAGCGCACGATGCAGCGCCTTCAGCTGCTGCAGCGCTACCGCGCGATCGGCATCGACCGGCCCACCATTGTCGCGGGCGAGCTCTTCATCGTCGATCAACCGCTGCACAGCTTCCAGGGCAACAGGCGCTAACGCCTGAATGACAGCAGCATGCTCGCGCAGGGAAGGGCGCCCGGTCCACGTCGTCGAACTGACGGCATCCGGTCCTCGAACCTCGTCCCACAACGCCTTGAACTGCTCACGGACCATCTCACGCCGCAGCGTGCGATCCTTGGTCTCTCGCGCATGACGTACGAATGCCTCAAGGCTGGGCTGCGCCGCGACAAAGGCCGGCGCTAACGGTCGGAGGTCGGTCCGGCCAAGCAGCGCCCGGCGCAGCGCCTTGTAGCGCGTGTCGTCCGCCAGATCCTGGATCCCATCGCAGGCACCCAGACATAGAGTTTGCAGACGCTGCAGCGCCTCTTCGTCGTTCAGCCCTTCCGGCCAATGTGTTCCTGAATAGCCCATCGCATTCAATCCGTTTCGACTCAGCTGACGGTCGAATGCACGAATGTTTGCCTGTAGGACATAGCAAGAACATCAAAGCGCCAGAACGTCGCTAGACATAGCGCCAGCGATGATGTTGGTGGACGGCACCGATGCCGATCCGCCCCGAACATATCTTCCTGTATCCAATCGATTGGCCCCAGCTGTCGCATCTGGTCCGCTTCGTGCGGGCAGGCGGACGCTGCGAACATTGCGGGCGCCCCCACGGGCAACGGGTCTTTCACCTAGGCGACGGACGCTGGTGGGACAGGAGCCGGTCGTATTGGCGTAACGGCGACGGCCGACGTGTTCGCCGACCGACCGAGAACATCCTTCATATGGGGAAATGGACCCCGGTGGTGCTTGCCTGCGCGCATCTCAATCACGACCCCAGCGACAGCGCGCTTAACCAGCTGGCAGCGCTCTGCCAGCGTTGCCACATGATTTACGATGGTCCTGAGCATCGCCGTCGACGTTGGATGAACGCACATTACCGGCGTGCGCTCGGCGATCTGTTCTACGGCCCATATCCGATGCGGGGGGCGGACTGGATCACGCCGACACCCATCAGCATGCTCGATGACAGCCGATCGCTATACGCGAACGTCCGGTAGCTCGGCGCGCCGGCTACGCTGTGCCGGCTGCGTCCGGGCAAAAAAAGGGGCCGCCAAAAGCGACCCGGGAAGTTTTTAGGAGAGGATGCCTGAAAGGCGTCACCTTGGTATCCGGCAGGCCAAGCAATGGCGAATGCAAAACTGGCTAATCCGGATTGCATTTCATGCACTTGGCGGGATGTCGGAGCGAAACTCATCCCTTGGCTAGCTCGGCGATAAGGCACGGCTGACGAAGGTTCGATAGCGCGGGAAACGGACTGGATCCGGCACGCCGATCCGCATGTCCAATGACAGTCGTTCGCATACGCGCATTCACGGTAGCCCGCCTCCGCGGCACATAGCCAAACGCGCTTCGCAACGTTCGCAGGCAGAACCTTATCCACATGAGTCTCGAGTCTGACGCTTGACCAAACGGTTCCGGTAACGGAACATAAAGGGAACAGGTAGAGTCTAGACATCATGATCACCGCCCTCGAGTCCCTGCCGACCACCATCGCCCACCTGCGGACAATCGCAGCGCCAGCGGTGGATCACCGCATCATGCCGTTCGGTATCCCTGCGCTCGACGATCGCCTCGCAAGCAGGGGCCTGCGCGCTGGAGCACTGCACGAGGTCGCCGCACAAAGCTGTTCGATGGTCGACGATGCCGCAGCAACGCTGTTCCTCGCAGGCATCGCCGCGCGCGAAGCGGCGCATACAGGCGGACCGGTGCTGTGGGTGAGTTGCCGCAACGATCTCTATGCGCCGGGCCTGGAGCAGGCGGGCCTAGCGCCTGCCGACTTGATCCATGCACAACCCCGTGACGATGCAGCCTTGCTGGCTGTCGTCGAAGACGCGGTGCGCGATGGAACGCCGTCAGCGGTGATCGCCGAGGTAAGCCGGATGTCGATGGTGGCGACCCGGCGCCTGCAACTGGTGGCGGCCGACGCCGACATTCCCGTTCTCATCCTGCGACGCAGACGTAATCGCGACCAGGATCCGCTCGCCGAACCGTCTGCGGCCTGGACACGCTGGCGCATCGCCAGTGCGTCGTCCGAGCGCCTGGGCGTTGCCGGCGTTGGCCGATCGCGGTGGCAGGTCGAGATCGCACGGCAGCGTGGCGGCGAAGCATTTTCGATGATTTTGGAGGGCTGCGATGAGACGGGTTGTCTCGCTGTTCCTGCCGCACTTGGCCATCGAGCGGCTGAGACGGCTGGACCGGCACGCTACGCGGCCGCCTGAGCGGCCCGCCCTTCAGCTTCCCGTCGACGACGATCCAGGGGCCTGTTCGGTACCGCGGGGCGGCGGATGGCGGCCGGGTGCGCGGTGGGCTCGTGCCGACATGCCGACCAGACAGGATGTGGAAGGTGAGATCGCCGCGCTGCCCGCGCATGCGAAACCACCCATGCGTGAACTTGGCCGTCGATCGGAGGCGGCGAACCATCCGTTTCATGGGTTTGCGCAAGCCGACAGTCACGACAGGGTCGCGGCGACCGTTGCCGCGTTTCACCGGGCGCCGCTCGCGCTGGTCGGCAAGGTTGGCCGGCGCGAAGAGGTGGTGGCCGCGTGCGATGGCGCTGCGGCGTTGGGGATCACGATCGGGATGGCCGCAACCCATGCGCGTGCGCTGGTGTCCGATCTCGACATCCGACCGTCCGAGACGGAGGCGGATGCCGCGATGCTGGATCAGCTCGCGCTACGCGCGGTGCGCCGCTGGTCGCCGATCGCCGCGGCCACGCCGCCCGATGGGCTGTGGCTCGACCTGACCGGTTGCGCCCATCTCCATGGCGGCGAAGAGCGGTTCTGCCGGCGTCTGCGTGCCTTTTGTCAACGTGCCGGGTTCACGGCACGCGTGGCGGTCGCCGACACACCGGGCGCGGCCCACGCCGTTGCCCGGTTCGGGTCTGCCGACATCGCGATCGTCCCGCCGGGGCGGACGGTCGACGCACTCAGCGGTATGCCGGTCGCCGCCCTGCGTCTTGCCGGCACGGCGCTTGTCGCCGCCCGCAAGTTCGGCTTCGAACGCGTAGCCGATCTTCTGCCCGTCGCGCGTGGGCCGTTGGCACGCCGGCTGGGGCTGGCGGCGATCACGCGGCTCGATCAGGCGCTTGGCGCGGTCGCCGAACCGATCACGCCGCGTACCGACGAGGTCATGCCGATCGTCGAGCGCCGATTGCTCGAACCGATCGTCACCGCAGACGCGATCGCGCAGGTCATGGAGGATCTACTCGGCGACATGGCCGAACTGCTCCGCGCGAAGGGGCTCGGCGTACGTTCGCTACGGCTCGGCGGGCTACGCGTCGACGGTACCGAACAGGTCGTGGCCGTCGGCACCTCACGCCCGACGCGCGAGGTGTCGCACCTGTTGCGGCTCATGAAGCTCAGGATCGAGCGGATCGATCCGGGCCTGGGGCTTGAGCAATTCTATCTGGCGGCGCCGCACACCGAGCCGCTCGACGCGGTAGATCTCGGCGCGGTTCTCGCCGGTGAGGTACTCGTGCGTGATCCGGCCCGTCTCGTCGACGTCGTTGCCAGCCGCATCGGCGCTGACGCCGTATTCCGGATTGCCCCTGTTGAAAGCCACGTGCCCGAGCGCGCCGTCATGCGCGCCGACCCGGTGGTGGCGCCCGCGGGCTGGCCCAAATGGCGACGACCGACGCGCCTGTTGGCCAGGCCCGAACCGCTATGGGGTGTCATAGCGCTCATGCCCGATCAGCCACCCCGACGGTTCGAATGGCGTGGCCGTCCGCACAAGGTCGTGGCCGGCGACGGCCCCGAGCGGATCCACGGTGAGTGGTGGCGCCGTGACGCGGAAGTGTGGGCGGTGCGCGACTATTACCGGGTCGAGGATGACGCGGGCGGTCGCTACTGGGTGTTCCGGCGTGGCGACGGGTTCGTCGAGGACACCGGCGATCTCAGCTGGTGGATGCACGGCGTGTTCGCATGACCGACTATGTCGAACTCCAGGTCCTCACGCACTTCTCGCTGCTGCGTGGCGCCTCGAGCCCCGAGGAGCTGTTCGCGGCTGCGGCGCTGCTTGGCTATCCCTCGATCGGGGTCAGCGACATCGGCACGGTCGCGGGCGTTGTCCGCGCATGGGAAGCGCAGAAGGCGACAGGTGTTCGCTCGATCGCAGGCACGCGCGTCAATTTGTCCTGCGGCCGGCAGTTGCTGCTCTACCCGACCAACCGCCCCGCCTGGTCACGCCTTACCCGGCTGCTGACAGTAGGCAAGAAACGGGCGGGGAAGGGTGGCTGTCTTCTCCACTGGCATGACCTCGAGCCCTGGTCGGAAGGCATGATCGCCATGCTGCTCCCGGTTGAGCCGGACGAGGAGAATCTGGCAGCGCTCGCCGACCTGAAAACGGTCTATGGCCGTCGCGGGTATATGGCACTGTTCCAGCGGCGCCGGCCGGATGATGCCGTGCGGATCGATGCGCTGGCGCGGCAGGCAGGCGGCGCTGGCGTTCGCGCAGTGGTGACGGGGGATGTCCTCTACCACGCGCCTGAAGCACGGTTGCTGCAGGACGTGGTGACGGCCGTGCGCGAGAAATGCACCGTCGACGAGCTCGGCTACCGGCGCGAGGTCAATGCCGACCGTGCGCTCAAATCCCCTGACGAGATGGTCCGGCGGTTCAAGGCGTATCCCGATGCTTTGCGCGCCAGCGTCGACATCGCGCATCTGTGCACCTTTGATCTGGGCGAGCTGGCCTATCAGTACCCGCATGAGCGGCTGATCGACGGGCTGACCGCGCAAGAGGCGCTGCAGAAGCTCGCGGAAGACGCCGTCGACACGATGTTCAACGGTACGGTGCCGGCTGCCTATACCGAGCAAATCGCGCATGAGATGCGGCTGATCGGCGAGCTCGGCTATGCGCCGTACTTCCTGACCGTCTACGCGATCGTCCGCGAAGCCCGTCGGCGCAGCATCCTGTGCCAGGGGCGCGGTTCGGCTGCCAATTCCTGCGTCTGCTTCGTGCTAGGCGTCACCTCGATCGACCCGATTAAGCACGAGCTGCTGTTCGAGCGGTTCGTCTCCGGCGAACGCCGCGAGCCGCCCGATATCGACGTCGATTTCGAGCATGAACGCCGCGAGGAGATCATCCAGTGGATCTACGAGACCTATGGTCGCAACCATTCGGCGCTAACCGCGGTGGTCACACGCTACCGCGCGCGCGGCGCGGTGCGCGACGTCGGCAAGGCGCTTGGCCTGCCGGAGGACCTGACCTCGTCATTGGCCGGGCAGGTGTGGGGCTGGTCGGCCGAAGGCGTCGGCGAAAAGCAGGTCAACGAGCTGAACCTCGACATCGGCGATCGTCGCCTGCGCCTGACATTGGAGCTGGCTCGCAAGCTGATCGGCGTACCGCGCCACATGAGCCAGCATCCGGGCGGCTTCGTGCTTACCCATGACCGTCTCGACGATCTGGTCCCGATCGAACCCGCGGCAATGGAAGACCGACAGATCATCGAGTGGGACAAGGACGACATCGATGCGCTGAAGTTCATGAAGGTCGACGTGCTGGGTCTCGGCATGCTCGGCTGCATGAACCGCGCCTTCAACATGCTCGAGGCGGACAAGGGGCTGCGCGTCGGCCTGGCCGATCTGCAGGACGATGATCCGGACGTCTACGCGATGATCTCGAAGGCGGACACGCTCGGCACCTTCCAGATCGAGAGCCGCGCGCAGATGTCGATGCTGCCGCGCATGAAACCGCGGCGCTTCTACGACCTCGTCATTCAGGTCGCGATCGTACGACCGGGACCGATCCAGGGTGACATGGTCCACCCGTATCTGCGCAGACGCGAAGGCTTGGAGAAGCCGGAATACCCGCGGCCCGAGTTGCGCGCGGTGCTCGAGAAGACGCTCGGCGTGCCGCTGTTCCAGGAACAGGCGATGAAGGTCGCGATCGTCGGTGCCGGCTTCACGCCGGCCGAAGCAGACCAGCTGCGCCGCGCCATGGCGACGTTCAAGTTCACGGGCGGCGTGTCGCACTTCAGCGAAAAGCTGATCGGGGGCATGGTCGAGCGCGGTTATCCGCGTGAATTTGCCGAACGCACCTTCCGCCAGCTCGAGGGGTTCGGGTCTTACGGCTTTCCCGAGAGCCACGCCGCCTCGTTTGCCAAGATCTCCTACGCATCGTCGTGGATGAAGCATCATCATCCCGACGTGTTCTGCGCGGCACTGATGAATGCGCAGCCGATGGGCTTCTATGCGCCCGCCCAGGTTGTCCGCGATGCGCGCGAACATGGCGTCGTGGTTCGCCCCCCTTGCGTCAACGCAAGCCGCTGGGACTGCACGCTGGAGCCATATGGCGGGCGTTACCTCGCCGTACGATTGGGACTTCGGCAGATCCGCGGCCTGTCGAACGCGGACGGCGCCAAGATCGTCGGCGCGCGCGAGCTGACCGCGTTCGAGAGCGTCGAAGACGTATGGCGGCGATCGGGCGTCCAGCGCGCCGCGATCGAGAAGCTAGCGGACGGCGATGCCTTTCATAGCTTTGGTGCCGATCGTCGGCAGGGCTTGTGGAAGGTGAGGGGGCTCGGCGAAGCGCCGTTGCCGCTTTTCGCTGCAGCCGACCGCGCCGATCAGGCGGTCAGCGCGGAGGGGATTGAGCCGGATGTCGAACTGCGCCCGCTGACCGACGGTCGTGAGGTGATCGAGGACTACCGCGCGCTGCAACTCTCGCTGCGCGCGCATCCGCTGACCTTCGTCCGTGATGAATTGGCGCGGCGTGGCGTAACCAAATGCGCGGACCTGGCCACCATCCGCGATGGACGCCATGTCGAGGTCGCCGGCATCATTCTCGTTCGCCAGAAGCCGGGGTCTGCCAAAGGCGTTCTGTTCATCACGATCGAAGACGAGACGGGAATCGCCAACGGCATCCTGTGGCCCGATCGGTTCGAGCGCCAGCGCCGCACCGTCATGTCCGCCTCGATGATCGGCATGAAGGGCAGAGTGCAGAAGGAAGGTGAGGTCATCCACGTCATCTGCGACCGGATCATCGACCACGGCGATCTGCTGCACCGGGTCGGCGAGATGTCCTTCCCGCACCGGACCGGCCGCGGCGACGGCGCGAAGCATGCCGGCTCCCCCGATCGTGGCGACAAGGGCTGGAGCCCGAACCCACGCAACTCCTACTGGCCGCCCCATGCGGACGGCATGGATCCGGAAGCTGTCGTGAAGTTCAAATCTCACGACTTCCACTAATGGCCAAGCTCGTCCGTCATCAGCGCGTTGTCATCGCGCTATCGGTGCATATCTTGCGGGGCGGCGTTGCGCGCTGCTCGGACGCTCGCGTCGATGTCGTCGAGATCCGGTTGGCGCTGCGCTGCCTGCTCCCGCACTGCCCGGAACGCTGGCCACTCGAGCTCTACTGGGATGCCGCAGCCCAAGAGAACGAGATCGGCAGGGCACAGGGCGTGACCGCGGCGTTCAACGGGATTGTCCGGCAACTGCGGCGCGCTGGCTGTTATGAAGAGGTAACCGAACCGTGAGTATGCGACTACCGCGAGCAGCCATTGCTCGCGTTCCCGAAGGCGCGCGGATCGTCAGCGTTGAGCGCATGTCGCGGGCTTTTACCAAATATCATATGGATGACGGACGCGCACTGCACCGGTTCAAGATGGAAGAGCCGCATGCGACCCCTCATGATCACCCCTGGAGCTTCGACACCGAGATCCTTGATGGCGGCTATGTCGAAGAGGTGTTCCACCTGGATCCAAACGGCGGTTGGCATAGCGAACTGGTTCACCGGCTCCCTGGCGAAACCTACCATGTCGACGCTGCGCACATTCACCGCATCGTGGAGCTGCCAACTGGCGAGTGCTGGACGCTCATCCGCGCAGGTCCCCACACACGCGAGACCCGGTTCTGGCGTTTTGGAGACGCGGTTCAGTCCCGGGCCTGGCATGAGCGCCGATGGACGCGCTTAGGATAAGGCATCACGGCAAGGGTCGATCCACCGCAATATTCATGACGGCGTTGGCCGGGGAAGGGCATCGAGCGCTGCCGATACCTGCAGGCGCAGATCTTCGTCCCGGGTAATTTCCAGCATCGCGCTAAGGCTGCTGCGGGCGCCGGCCACATCGCCTGCGACCAGCTGAAGTCTGGCGCGCTCCCACCAACCATGGGCGTGCGTCGGCGCCACGATCGTCATGCGGTCGTACAGGACCAACGCGCGCGCGGGGTCGCCAGCCTGCTCCGCACGGGTCGCCTGGTTGAGCAGCAGTCGAACGAGCGCTGATCGGTTCGACAGGGGCAGCATCCCGTCGGCAAACCGTGCCTGGCCTGTCATCTGCTCCAGCAACGCTTGCACCTGTTCAGGGGCAACGATGCGACCATCGTTGAAGGGGTCGATGATCAGCGCATCCGATACATCGCCGAGGCGGACCAGGACGTGGCCGGGGGTGTTGAGCGGCATTGCCGACCAGCCGAGGCGTCGTGCCATCGCCACATAGATAATCGATAGACTGATCGGCAGGCCGAGCCGTCGATCGACGACCGCGATCAGGTCCGCATTCTGGGGATCGTCGTAGTGCGTGCGGTCGCCGGAAAATCCGAATTCTTCAACCATAACGCTGCTCAGGGCCTGGGCCCGAGCGACGCTGCTTGCTGCGTCACCGTCAGCAGCGCGCAGGGCTATTTCCATGTCCGTGAGCTCGTCGATATAGTCCTCGAGATCGATACCGGGATGATCGAGCGCTGCGAGTTCTAGCGCGGCTAGATCAAGCTCGATCTCCCCGTCTTCCATCAGCCCGAGATGAAGAATGCTATTGGTCATGAGCGGTTAGATGGGAGGCTGCTTCGATCGTTTCTATGGCCATGCCGGGAGACGGGGCGCCTGATCCGTAACCGGTTTACGATACGGGAGCCCCGTTGTGCGGCACAGGCAGTTCCGCCCCGTCTCCTGCCAAAGGGAACCGGCGCCCCCGGCAGCATTCAAGCTTTACCGCGCCCACCGTTGAGCTCGCCCGCAGCAGCATCAAGCTTTTCACGATCGTTGCCAATGTCGGCGATCAGATCGCGCGCCTGCTGCGCGGTCAACCCGTGCTTCTCGGCGAAATACTGGACCTCATACGTCTCGCTACCCGAGACACGGCTACGATCACGCTCGTCGGTTTTGCTTTTGTCATCGGCCATTGTGGTTCTCCGTCCAATTGGACATGAACGCACCGCCTCGTGACCGTGTCCGTTTCAATGGCATGATGTCGATTAAGGTGTGCCACGTGGCACACTTCCCGAAATTGCCGGCATTTGAGCGCGCACGAGCCTTGCGTCCCTCCAGACGCTTGCCCGCGATGATAATCCGTTCGACGCCATCTGTGCGGCGGGGCCGCGCTGAAGATCGCCCATAGGGCGATAGCGACGTCCCGCGGGGGCGCTCTGTCGCAGGACTATGCAACCCGCTGCATTGCCGGTTGGCTCATGCTTGGGCATCGTAGCACGATGAGTGAGCCAAACAGTGATTTCGAACAGGCGGCACAGATCGTCGAGGCGTTCTCCGAAAGCGAGACCGACGAACGCATTCTTGACCTGCTGGCCCGGATCACAGCCGCGATCCGTGATCAGGCAATAGACAACTAAGGCAGCGACCATGTGCAATCGCGCTCGCATGCTCGGTGAACCCGAAACCCATTGGGAGTCTGCCGCAAAGATCTTTAGCGAGCGGCCGCGCGACAACCGGTTCGACCCGCGCGAGCTTCGCCCCAAGAGCCGAAACTATGTGGTGCGGGAACAGGACGGCGAGCGTGCCTGGGATGTGATGTCGTGGGACGTGCTGGGCGGCAAGGCACCATGGCCGATGACCAACGTCCGTAACCTGGCCCTCCCACAGTGGCGTAAATTGGCGGAGAAGCCGGAAAACCGGTGCCTCGTGCCGTTGACCGAATTCTGCGAGTTCACGCCCGACAAGCATGACCTGGGCGACGGCAAACCGCCGCTCAAAGGCGAAATGTGGTTCAGCGTGGTCGATCAGCCGGTGTTCGCGGTCGCCGGGTTTTGGCAGCATACCGCGGAAGGGAACGGGTTCACGATGGTCACGTGCGATCCCAACACGCTGGTGGCGCCGATCCACCCGAAAGCCATGATCACGATCCTGGACCCTGCAGACATCGATACGTGGTTGCGCGGATCCTATGACGATATCGTTGGCCTGCAAAAACCCTACGATCCTGCCAAAATGACTGTCCGGGGGCCTGTCTTCCCGACCCGCAGCAAGGAGCGGTAGCGGCTGGCTAATCTTCGCATTCGAAGATGACCGCACCGAACGATCCATTGTGTCCGCTACGCGTTGTGCGGCCGTAGCAGGGAGCCAAGACGATGACGCAGGATGACGAACGCTGGATGCGCGAAGCGATCGCGATCGCACGATCGAAGGGATCCGATCCTTCGACCTCGCCGCTGGGATGCGTGATCGTGCTCGATGGCAAGGTTATCGCGGGCGAGCGCAACCAGACGAAGGAGTTACCGGACGCGACCGCGCATGCCGAGATGATGGCAATCCGACGGGCCTGTGAAAGCACCGGAGAACTGGAACTGCGCGGTGCGACGCTCTACTCCACGCTTCAGCCTTGCGGCATGTGCACGATGGCGTCGATCTGGTCGAAGGTCGGTCGCGTCGTTTACGGGGCGGGCCGCGATGATGTTCATGAAATGTATTTCGAAGCGCAGCACGTCGACACGCTCGCGTTCATCGGCGACGCCTACCGCAACGATATCGTCATCGAGGGAGGGTGCCTTCGCGACGACTGCGCCAAGCTTTATTATGGTCCCGACGCCGAGCTGCCAGTCGACGAGCAGGCAAATCTATAGCCCGCTGAGGCTGCGCCAGACCGAACGAAACTTACCCTGGAGTCGGCGCGTTGCGGCGGTACCGGAGCAGTTTGCTTCGCGGCTATCCGCTTAGCGAGGACACTATCATGGGCCTGTTTTCCAAAGACATCGTGACGTTCGACGACCTGTTCCTGCATCAGCTGCAGGACGTTTATTACGCGGAAAACCAGATCACCAAGGCCTTGCCGAAGATGGTCGACAAGGCGACGGCACCAGCCCTGAAGCAAGGTTTCGAAACCCACCTGCGTGAGACGGAAGGGCAGATCACACGCCTCGAGAGCATCTTCGACCTGCTCGGCGAGAAGGCAAAGGCAGTGACCTGTCCGGCGATCGACGGCATCATCAAGGAAGCCAACGAAGTCGCTGGCGAGATCGAGGACAAGGCCGTGCTCGACGCTGCGCTGATCGCGTCGGCACAGGCGGTCGAGCATTACGAGATCACGCGGTACGGCACGTTGATCGCCTGGGCGAACCAGCTCGGCCGCGCCGATATCGCGGCAATCCTGAAAGAAACGCTCGACGAAGAATATGCGACCGACGACAAGCTGACGGCGATGGCAACGTCGAGCGTGAACGCCAAGGCGGAAGCGGTCACCGCATAAGCGTTTCGGTGTCGGGGGGCCGATGCCCCCCGACCATTTTACAGTTTTCATGAAAGGCACGTTCGATGGCCGATGATATCGCGTTCACGCTTCCCGAAGCTTTGCGCGCGCAAAAGCACATGCGCGATGCGCTGGGCCTGGGCGAGGAACGGTTCCCGGTCCCCGCCTTCATCAACATGGTAAGCGACGAGATCGAACAGCTGCGCGACGCTGGCAAGACCGATGGCGAAATTGCTGCGCTTGTTAAAGAATCGAGCGGTCATGCGCTCACAGACGCGGATATCGCGCGCTACTACACGCCGGCCGAGGACCGGCACTCCAACGAGCATTGATACCGCCCCTATCGGGTCAGCGGCTGCGCCCCTTGTCGGGGGCAGGGGGCACAGGTTTGTTGTCCTGCGCGCGACCACTGACGCCCGCGTCGAGCGTCTCACCGGTCCTGATACTATCCGCGATACGCTGACGCGCGGCTTCCCCTTGGGTGGTCACGCTGCGCGCACTGTCGCCGCGGTCCCGCGCTAACTGCATCGCTGTGTCGACGATCGTCTGTGCGGGTGCGAGGCGCGGATCGGCAAGATTCTTCTCAGGCGCGTTCTTCAGGAACAAGGCGGCAAGCCGCTCCTGCCCGGGGGAATGGCCCTGTGGCAGGATCGGTCGTTCGAGCGAGCGTACCGCGCGCTGCAGTTGCGAGGGCTGCTGGGCATTGATCTGGACGCCAAGTGCGGCGCCGATCTCGCGGACCCGCTCAAGCGGCGTCTGCTTGGGACCGATGACCGCATCGACCTGCCGTATCCCGAGATAGGTCAAAAGGTTCGACTGATACACCGGGCCTTTGGGATGCCGGACATAGGCGAGCTCCGTGCGTGCATGCGCTATCGCTGCCGATGGCGCCTCTTCCCTGACAAGCGCATGCAGGCGATCGGCCGCCTGCTGGCGCGCGGCGGGCAGGTAGCGTTCCAATTCCTCGCGCGCTTTGTTGAGGGTAACCCGGTAGCGCTGCTCGGTGGGCGGCGCGCGCGTCGGCAGCATGGCGATACCGGCTGGCCCGATCCGCGCTTCGGGCGCCAGGTCGCGGCGGATCGCCGCAGCGGCGAGAACCGCGGCCATTGCGCGGTGATCCCCTGTCAGGAAGCCGTGGCGCGACGCCTCCATCCATGCCGTCTTGTCGATCGAGGCGATCCGGATCGGGTGCCCCGCGTCCCGCGCGATCTGGGCTGCGTGATGCCGCATGGTCCGGCCATTACCCTCTCGAAAAGGGTGGACGGCGTTTATCTCGTTGATGTGATTGCCCAACCGGTCGAACAACGCGTCACGGGTAAGTCCGCGAAAGTCGGTCTTGGCTGCCATGTCGCGAAAGACGGCGTCAAGGCTGCTAGCGATATAGGGCGCGTGCGCGAAGCGTGCGCCGCCCTTTGCGGTATCGACGCTGCGATCCTGGCCAGCCCAGTCATAGACATCCTGAAACAGATGCTTGTGGAGCGCCCGATAGCCATCGGGTGTTGTCGGAAAAGTGAGCCGAGCCACCTCGATCCCGCGCACTGCGGTGAAGCGCTGTTCGGCCTTTTTCAAAGCCGCGTCATCAGTGATCCCCAGCGTGTTCCGGAGAATATCGGTGCCAGGATAGGTGTAAGGATCGTTCGCCAAAGGATCAGGCGGCGAGCTGATTTGCCCCCGGCTGGTACAGGCCGTGGATCAGCGTCACCATCATCGCGGGTGACACGCCTTCATCGAGCATCATCGCGAACATCGCGTCGTCTTCGTCGTCGAGGGGCATGTCCTCGATCGCAAGATTTGCGCGCGATTCCGCAAAATCCTCGCGCCATAGGGCGACCTGCTCCGGCGTGCCCGGCTCGAAGTTCATCGAACGGATGCGCGCGCGCAGAGTATCGAGATCGATAGTAGCCATCATGTCATCCTTCCCTCGTACGATCCTACGCGCTTGAGCGCGAATTCTCAACAAAATCGCTGTGCCGTACATGTTGCGAACGGCAGCCCACCCCGGGCATTTTTGGCGCAGGGTAGGCGATACCGATCGGTCAATATTCGCTCGCCAGCATGATCGTCAGCACCCGCTTCGTGAAGTTTGGATCCCATGGCGCCTCGCTGCCGAACATCAGGTCCATGTCGTAGCAATCCACCTTCCAGAATACGGTCTGCGCAATGGTGCGCGCATCGCTCGGCCGGTCTTGGGTCCACGCGCCTGATGCAAGGCGATAGACCGCACCGAAGTCGTGCTCGCCGTAGGGATCGTTGTCGCCGTCGAATTTCGAGAACCGCACGATTGCCGTCAGCGCGGCTAGGCGTTCGGTTTCGGCGAGCGCCTGGAAACCCAGGGTGACGTTGACGATCGATCCGATCCCGGGGTGTTGTCGCGCTGCATCGTTCAGGCGGCGGATGGTGTCGAGCTGTTCGGAGTTGTGCATGACTGTGTCTCCTTTCGGGCATGGGCCGCAAGGCCACTTGGCCTCACGGCCCTGCCTTCGTGGCGAACAGCCGGGGGCGAGGGGGCAGCGGGAATCGTCCGGGGTGGTGCGGGCGCAGGCAGGCGCAGCCGAACGAGCCACGGGCCGGACGATTGCCGTTGCGGGGAGAGGGGGCGGCGCGCCCCTTTCCCCGACATTGCCGGGGATTCCATCGGCGTTGCCGATGTCTGTTGGCGGACGGATGCGCCCGCCACACGCGAGGATCGTGACCCGGATGGGCCGAGACGCCGGCACGGTGGCTCGGTCGGCGCACTCGCGCCGATAGAGCCGTACCCGGCAGGGTCGCGCCCGATGGCCTATCGGCTTGGACCGTGGTTTAAGGACTAGGTTCCAGGAGAGAGAGAGGAATGCCTACATTCCCGCCGACCGATGACGTCAGGCGATAAGCCGCTTAGCCCGAACGTAATCGAGATCTACCCGTCGCAGGATTCCTTCTCTTCGCGTTGGTCGCGGCACCCTGGACAGCGATCCTGGCGACGACGCTAGGGATCTAGAAGCGGGAGCCAAGCCATGCGACGTGGCCAGTCGGAATTTTTACAGATTGCACCGCGACGGGCAGCGAAGGTCAGTTCCAGATCGCTTCTGCATCCCAGTCGGGCAGAAAACCGCCTTGGGCCGGTGTGGCAAATGGCATGACGGGAAAGGCGAGCCAGTGCGCTTTCATCCGGTCACTCCAACTGGTGCCCACATGAATCTGTTTGACGAGATAACTGGCTACAGCCGCTGCACCATAGACGCGGCTGCGGCGCACGACCTCGGATCCGATATGAACCATTCGCGGTGCCTCGAACGACTTGGGGACCTGCGGCTGACTGACGATACCGGTATTCCACAGACGGGCATGATGGGCACTGATGTTGCGAACGAACGCGAGCGTCTTGATCCAGCTCACCAGCGTATCGGGCAACAGGCCATAGCGTTTGGCAATGGCGAACCGGTCGTTGGGATGCGCCATTTCGAGCAGCCAGGACAGTGTTCCAAAATCCCAGGCTTCCACCGCCATCCAGATCGGCACAGGCGAACTGTATGTGCGGCGGAACGCGTTCACCCAATCGTCCTTGACCCGGTCGACCGCCTCGTCGGCTTTGAAAAGCCAATTCTGGTGGCGGATGCTCCCCTTGAACGCTGCGTTCGCGCGGTTGGCATCGAGAAAGGCGGGTGATCGGTGCGCCCATGGATCGCGCCTGCCGAGCGCATGCGCGAGATCGACGCGTAGTGCGACTTCGATCCGTTCGATCGCATCGAGGAAGAGAAGGCGAAGCCGCTTGTCAAAGAGGTAGAGATCGACGGCGTGACGAAACTCGGCTTTTGGCCGGAACAGGTCGCTGCGGATCGTACGTGTTGCATCGTCGGGGTCGGGACCGAACTGCTGGAACGGCTGCCAGTAGGGCGTCAGGCGGCCATAGCCGATGCGCTGGAGGTGCTCGGTTGCCTTCGCTGGATCGCTGACGCCCAAGCCGCGCTGCATGAGAAGCGCAAGCTGGTCTGCAAAACTGAGATGGGGTTTGGTGTAGGGCGGAAGCATTCGGCCCTGATATGAAGAAGGCCGCCCCTTGATGCCAGCGGCAACAGCGGGGACGGCCATGTTGCAGCCGATATATGCGCCTACGCATGAGGATTCAATGAAAAGCTTAAAAGGCCCGAACCTCGGGTTTCTGCCTCTTGGCCGCGATCCGGCGCAGGCGGATCCCGGCGCCGAAGGCGACGGCGCCGGTCACGACAGGGACCGGCGTGCGGCCCGCCCGACGTGAACGGCAAATCCCATCAAGAGCGCGGTACCGGCTCCCGGTCTTAGTCGACCGAAAGCCGGCAGGCGATTACGCTGCGTCGTCCAAGGGGTGCGCAGTTTCAGCCCCCATCCTGCTCAACAGCCAATCAGCTGCGGCCTGGGCTTGGGTGGCGGCAGTGAAAATGCACCGTTTGTCGTTGCGAAGGGCCGATAACCAGCTCGCCAGATAGGCGGCGTGGTCTTCGCGGTCGTGTAGCTTGATGCCGGTCGCGCCACTTAAGAAGGCTGCCCCCAGTTCGGCCACCAGTTCCTCGCGGGCATAATCCTCGCGCTTCGTGGACATCAAAGTGGGACGAGCGAGCCGGTCGGCATGCCCCGTGGCATGGCAAAACTCGTGCGCGAGGGTCGAGTAATAATCGTCGCTGGTGTTGAAGTCGGTATAGTCCGGCATGACAACGTGATCGCTGCTTGGCTGATAATAGGGTTGCGAACCGTGATGCTTGAGAGTGACGGGGACGCGACCAAAGAGCGTGTCCAGTTCGGCGTCCCGCTCGTCGGGATTGGTGGCGGTGATGTTCGGCGCAGGGGCTGGATATTTCGCGTCGATGCCGTCGATCTGCTCGGCGTTGAAGACCGTGTAGCGTTTGAGGAACGCGACCTGTTTTTTACCGTCCTCGCCCTGCTCTCGACCCTGATCGGCCTTATCGTCGCGAACCTCGATCTTGTTGGCATAGACCACGATTGAACCCTTTTCGCCCTTGCGGACGCAACCGCCGAGCGCGAGCGCTTGCTTGAAGGTCAGCCAATGCGGGGAGGCAAAACCCTTCGTCATCGCTGCAACCCAAAGAGACAGGACGTTGATGCCGCGATAGGGAACGCCGGTCGAGCGCAGCGGGATATTCGGCGTGGAGGCACCGTTCCACGATTTAGACCAAGGCCGGGTACCAGCCTCGATCATGGTGATCATCTGATCGGTGATTTCCTGGTAGATGTCGGCGCGGTTGTCAGTGATCCGTCCCATGATATTTTCCTTTCCTTTGAGGCAGTAAGCCGGTCGCAACAGCAACGGCTCTGCCTTTCCGGCGAGGAACGGGATGGAGAGGGAGGGCGAGAATCTGACCACTGGCGCGGGCGAGCCGCCCTAGCGCGGCCGATGCCTACAGGGCGTCGGGTGCCGCGCTTGGCGGATTACTCGGGTGGTCTGATTGTCGTTCGGGAACGAAAGGGCAGCCGCCCTTGGTGTTCCCCCGGCACCGATCGGCCTACGGGGGAGGGCATTTCGGCGCCAACAGGTCACGTCGCGCTCAGGCGCGTCTGCAGGTGTGCCACGTGGCACACCATCGATCCGTGTGCCCGCACACGCCAAGAACAAGTCTGCCCACAGGCGGACCCATTATCAGCCTAGTCGATCGTGACCCGCATGGGCGGAAACCATTGGGGGTTCCGCGGAGCGGCGCGTCAGCGGTGCGACGTAGAGCGCGGGCCAAAGGCAGGCCCTTATTTCCTGATCGTCTCGACCGCACATCCGTCTGGCACGCTCGCGCGTTCGATCGCGAGCTGCCGCATTCCCTCGTAATCGACGCCCCACAAACCGGCGCGCTGGGCCGCGGCTTGTCTCATCAAGTCGACATAGGCACCACCGGAAAACATTCGGTAGTCCACCGCATAGCCTTGCGCGACCATCGACGCTCCGACGCTGGCCTTGTTCGCGGGAAAGCGGCACGCCAGGTTTAACCGGCCATAGCTCTTCGGATCGGTCCGACACTGGTTCTCACGCCGCAGGGCATAATCGAACATCGAGGCCGAGCAGTCCAACCCTCCGTCACGCGCTGCCAAACGCCGCAACGCATCGGCCGCAATCGCCTTGAGCTGTGGACGGTCATCATCCGGCGCATCGATACCGACAATCCGGAGCCGCCCATTGGTAAACTCGACCGTATCGCCATCTACGATCCGCGGTGCGGGAGAGGTGAGACGGGTCTTGGTCGCTTCGGCGAGCTGCTCTTTGTTGTGCGATATCGAGTAGACCGCGACGATAACGAACGTCACGCCCATCATCCATTTCTGATGCCGGGGTACGCCCGGAAAAAGCTTCATATCGCGCGTATTTCGCGCAGGAGGTCGTTCCAGTCGCCGGCATGGGGTGGCGGTTTGACGACAAGCTGGCGGTCATGCGCTGTCAGATGCGGGGTAGCCCGCTCGATGGCCCGTGCCGCCTCGCGCCCATGTTGGCTGTAGATCACGACGGTGTGGATGCTCTCAGGAATAGCAACGGCCTGATACCGTTCGATGCCCAGGACCGGCCATACGAACAGCCCGGCGCCAAGCATGTTCATCACGCTCGCAGCATCCTCGACGCCTTCCGCCAGACGTAACACGCCGTCCGTCGGAACGCCGCCCCACCGGACCGCCCCGCTACCGGGGTTGCCGAGCATCCACTTGGGCTCTGCCATCTCGGCTTTGCCTCGGCCATCGGGACGCAGAAAAGTGCGGTGGATGGCAACGACGCCAGCGTCTTCCTCGATCGGAACGATCAGCGCCGGTGCAAACGCTTTGGCGGCACCCGCACCGAATTGGCAACGCGGATCGAAGCGGGCGTTGATACCGCCGGGAACGATCGCGCGTGAGCGCAGATAGCACTCGGCGAGCGACCCAGCATACGGCGCGGCGTGTCGCCACACTGCCAGTGCGACTTTGGTATGATCGGCCTTGCTCTCCTGACGCTGTCCCGGGTCGTGGTTGGCGGGCGCAAGAATTTTACCCGAGCGCAATGCTGTCATGATCGCGTCGGCCGTGCATCCGGCGAAGCAATGGAAGAGGACGGCGCGTGTCCCCACGCGAACCGAGAGACTTGCGGTGCCGTCGGCATGGGCCGGGCATCGGCACATGGCGAAGTCGCCCTGCCACTTCCCGCCAAGCTGCTGAACAATACGGTCCGCTTGGTCCTCGACTGCCGGTGTGCGACGGTGGTCCATCTCTGGATACTCCCCTTCAGGCGACCGTAAGGCTATCGCAGGGCGGGACCCGGTACCAGCGAAACCATAACAAATCACTGCAACGGAAACGTAATGGAACTAGGGCTAATACTGGAGCGAGAACTGACCACGCTGCGCCCTCCTGGTGGTACGATCACCGACGTTCATGTCTGCCAGCACGATACCGGCAAGTGGCACATCAATGTTCGCGTGAGTTGGCATGGCACAACGCTGCATCATATCGGGCTTTACGATAAAAAGCGTATCCGCCTGTATAAGAAGGCGTCTTCGGCTATCCGCCATATTGTTATCGGATATGGCTATGAAGGCACGATTGCTGTCCATCCATGCGTCGGCGTGCGGGACGAAGCGTCTTTCTAGCGGGATAAACCGATCCATCCATAATGAACCTTTGTCGCTTTCTGGCTAGCGGGTGAGGGCATTGTCATTTAGCTTTGCTTAATCGAGTGGAGCGAAAACATGGCAAATCGCTTATGTTCACCTCGGACCGCGGACGATTGTTACGCGGTTCTAATCCCACCGTTGGCGGTCCACGCAGCCAATGCGATCCGCACGAGCGCGGTGCGGTAATGTCGCTTCCCGCCGCTGTCGTTATGGGTCTCGCGGCGCAATGTGCGCCTGGTGTGGCACCTGTAACGATCGCGGCGATCGTCCAGACGGAAAGTCGGGGCAACGAGCTGGCGATCAACGTCAACGGCCTCGGCCGCAAGGTCGCGCAACCGACGAGCGTTGCGCAAGCGATCCAGGTCTCGCGCTTCTACGTCGCGAAAGGCTATTCGGTCGATCTCGGCCTCGGGCAGATCAATTCGCGCAACATGAAGGCGCTCGGGCTAACCTGGGACACGGTCTTCGAGCCCTGTACCAACGTCGCTGCGGCCGGAGCTGTGATTTCCGGCAATTACCATAGCGTCAGCGCGGGGCTGCATCCCCAGCAGGCGCTTCGCATCGCCCTGTCGATGTACAACACCGGATCGCAGTCGCGTGGCTTTTCCAACGGCTATGTCGGCCGGGTCGTCGGCGATGCAGGCGTCGCCGACGGCATCCAGCCCATGTCGGTCAGGATCACCGCGCCGACGTCCCTTGATACCGGCAGGCCGGCGAGCGCGTCCGCGCAACTCGCGGCACTGGTGACTGAAAACACGTCCGCAGAGGGGCAGTTGAAGGCTGCGCCACCCCCACCGCCGCCATCGTGGGACGTGTTCGCGACGGCAGCATACGCGCGGGCTCGCGCAGGAGGAGAAGACCGATGAACCTCGTATCGCTCGGCGGGCCGGCATTTGCCCTTCGATCCCATGTTACCGCCCGCGTCGCGGCGATGACGCCACGCCAGCGCAAGGCAGGCCAATTCCTGACGCTGTTCGGGCTGGTGGCGCTGACATTGCTGATCTCGGCAGAACCGGCGTTCGCACAGAGCAACCTCGAAGGCTTCGGCACGAAAGTACTTGGCCTGCTGAGCAACGGCCTGCTGCGCACGATCGCGATTATCGCGCTCATCGCAGCCGGGCTTGGCTGGCTGACGGGCCGCGTCAACACGGGCGCCCTCGTCACCGTTATCATCGGCATCGCCATCATTTTTTCGGCGCCGTGGATCGTCGACCAGATCGCGGGCTGACGTGGCAAGGGACGGGCCGCCCTGTGCGGCCCGTCTCCGCCTCTACCGAGTGGAGTACATAGCGTGGACGAAGATCGGGAGGTGATGGCACGCAATCCGCTGTTCCTGGCGGTGACGCGGCCTGCGCTGTTTGCCGGCATACCGATCGAGGCGGCGGTGTTCGTGCTGCTCTGCTCAGTCATCACGCTCATCGCCACGTCCAACCCGGTCTATGGGCTCGTCGTCGGCGCAGTGATGTTCGGGATTTCGCGGTTGGTCGTGCGTCACGACGTCAACGCCTTTCGGCTCATCTTCCTGTGGGGTCGCACCAAGGCGGCCAATCGCAACCGCGTGTTCTGGGGCGGGTCGAGCTATACCCCGCTCCCCCTCAAGGGCATCAAGCGCAAAGGGTTCGGCCGCAATGGCTAAGGCAAACCGCCTGTCCGAACAGGTGCCGATGAAGGTCGCGCTCAAGGAAGTGCTGCCGACCAAGTTCCTGCCCTATGCGCGGCACGTCACCGACGAGGTGGTGGCACTCGATTCCGGCGCGATCATGCTGACGTTCGAGCTGCAGGGCCGTGCCTTCGAGACGGCGGACGTGCGCGACTTGAACGACTGGCACGCGAAGCTCAACGTAATGCTCCGCAACCTCCACGACGATCGCCTGTCGATCTGGACGCATCTGATCCGGGCGCGTGTCGAGCAATATCCAGGTGGCAACTTCCGCTCGCGCTTCGCGCGCGACCTCGATGCCGCCTATTTCGCGCGGATGAACCGGGAGCGGATGTTCATCAATCGCTTCTTCGTGACGCTGGTGCTGCGCCCTTCGATCCACGGTGCGGACAAACTGGTCCAGCTCTTCAAGAACAAGACGAAGGCGTCCGCGGAAGCCGACGCGATCGACGTCGACCTGCTGGAGGCGCTGGAGGACAAGGCACGCGATTTCGAGCGGCTGATGGACCGCCTGTCGCCACGCCGGCTCGGCATGTACGGTTACAACGGGGTCAAGTTTTCCGAGACGATGGAAGTCGCGGAGATGGTGATGACGGGCAGGCATCGCCGCGTCCCGATCATCCGCGGCCATTTGGGCAGCGCGCTCTATCGCCAACGGGTCATCTTCGGTGGTGAGACGGTAGAGGTCCGCGACGCCGATCGGAGCGCCTTCGGGGGGATCTTCGGCATTCGCGAGTATCCCGCGTTCACGACGCCACGCCAGTTCGAATCCCTGCTGGCCGTCGATTTCAGCTTCGTGCTGACGCAATCCTTCACCTTCCTCGGCCGGGCCGCAGCGTCGGAACGGTTTAGACTGCGCCAGAAGCAGATGGAGAACGCGGACGATCGTGCTGTTAGCCAGATGCTCGATCTCGTCGACGCCGCAGACGATCTCATGTCCAATCGCTTCGTCCTGGGCGATCACCATTTCACGCTCGCGGTCTATGCGGAATCGCTCAAGGGCTTGCGCGACAATATGTCGATCGCGCGCGCGGCGCTGGCCGACACGGGTATGGTCGCAGCACGCGAAGGCGCGGCGCTGGAGGCGGCCTATTGGAGCCAGCTGGCCGGCAATTTCGCATGGCGGGCGCGACCGGCGCCGATCACCTCGCTCAACTTCGCGGCCTTCTCACCCTTCCACACGTACCCAGCCGGGCTCGCGACCGGCAACCATTGGGGCGACGCGATCGCGCTGATGAAGACGAGCGCGCGCAGCCCCTATTTCTTCAGCTTCCACAAGCGCGATATTGGCCACACGCTGATCGTCGGCCCCACGGGGGGCGGCAAGACGGTCATCGTCAACTTCCTTATGGCACAGGCCGAGAAGACGGGCGCACGCCAGATCTTCATCGACAAGGATCGCGGCGCGCAGATCTTCGTGTTGGCGTCGGGCGGCACCTACCTGACGCTCGCCAACGGCACGCAGACCGGCTTCGCACCGCTCAAGGCACTGAAAGACACCGCGGAGGACCGGGCCTGGCTGTCGCTGTTCGTCCGCCAGCTCGTGAAGGCGGAGGGACGCCCGATCACGGTCCAGGAGGAGCGGCTGATCGACGAGGGGATTGCCGCGGTGATGCGCCTCCCTGTCGAGGATCGGTCGTTCGACGCGTTGCGCTCGGTCCTCGGCATGGCGGATGCGGGTGGGATCGGCGCGCGTCTCGAGAAGTGGACGACCCGCGGCTCAATGGGGTGGGTGTTCGACAATTCGGCCGACGAATTGACGCTCGATGCCCGCTTCATCGGCTTCGACATGACGGACTTCCTCGACAATGCCGAGGTCCGGGCGCCGCTGATGCTCTACCTGTTCCACCGGATCGACAAGCTGTTGACCGGCGAGCGCACGATCATCGCCATCGACGAGTTCTGGAAGGCGTTACAGGACGAGGCGTTCCGTGGCTTCGCCCAGGACGGCCTCAAGACCTTCCGCAAGCGCAACGCCATGATGGTGTTCGCCACACAGTCGCCGGCGGACGCGCTCAAGAGCGACATATCTCATTCGATCCTCGAACAGGTGGCAACGCAGATCATGTTGCCGAACCCCAAGGGATCGCGGCGCGACTATGTCGAGGGGTTCTCCCTGACGGATGCCGAATATCAGCTCATCCGCGAGGAGCTGTCGCCGGAATCGCGCAAGTTTCTGGTCAAGCAAGGCCATGACAGCGTGGTGGTCGAGCTGGACCTGACCGGTTTGGACGACGAGCTGGCGGTCCTGTCGGGACGCGCCGAGACGACGCCGATCGCCGTCGAGACGGCTGCGGAGTTCGGCCCCGATCCGGCGGCTTGGCTGCCGATCTTCCATCAACGTCGCCGCCCAAGCTGAAGGAGGACAAGGACATGCGTAGCGTGAGAATAACCGCCTGCCTGCTAGAGGGGATCGTCCTGCTCGGCGCCGGCACCGCTCAGGCGCAGCTCGGCGGGATCGTGTTCGATCCGCGGGCCTTCGCCCAGCAGTTGCAGCAGCTCGACCAGGCACGGCAGCAGGTTCTGGCGGCCAAGGCACAGGTCGATCAGGGCTTGCAGCAGATTCAGCAGGCGAAGCAGCTTTACCAAAGCGTCAACGACGCGACCAATATCAGCAACATCGCCAATCGGCTGAAGACCGACGCGCTGCGGACCAGCAATGTGTCGTCGTCCAACATCGACGGCTTCACCAATGGCGATCTGAACGTCGTGGGCAGCCTGCGCGGCAAGGCGAACGACGTCTATCGAGATTTGATGGCGCGCGTCCCGGCCGATGCGAGCGATGCGAGCCGCACGGCCGCGGAGCAAGGCGCGCGCGAGGCGGCCGTCACGACCGGGCTGGCCGGCAATGTCGGTGATTCCGTTACCAGCAGGCGACAAGGGTTGGAGGAACTGCGAAGCCGTCTCGCTACGGCGACCACGGCCTCGGAACGCGCCGATATGTCGGCCCGCCTCCAGCTCGAACAGGCGCAGATGATGAACGATCAGATGGCATTGCAAGCGGTGGAGATTCAACGCCGTGCCAAAGCGGAGGCGGACTACCAGCGCTACATTGCCATGCAGAAGTCCGACCGCGCCAGCTATCGAGCCGGGATGGGCCTCGAATAATGGCCTACCCCCCCCTGCTTGCGACCGTCGTCATCGCCGCTCTGACCTTACTGACCGCCTGTTCAAAGTCGGAACAGCAGCAGACCGGCGATGGGCTCCGATCTGACATGCAGCTTCATGACACGGCATATTACGCCGCGAACGACGCTGCGCGGGCAGAAATGCAGGGTGTCTGCGACAAGTGGAAGGCGTCGCAACGCTCGCCGTTTAGCTGGCCATCCGTTGTTGTCGAAACGTGCAACCACGTCGCCAGCGCCAACGAAGCGATCCGCAGCAAGAAGGACCGCGACGATTTCAAGAAGGGCATGGGTATCTGATCGCCTGACGGCGATCGTCCCCTGGGGTAGGTGGCATGGCTAATCTATTCGCGACGATGTTCACCTATCTAAACAACGCGCTCGGTGCGATCATCGCGGCGTATGCGGGGGTAGTAAGCTGGATTTCTGGCCCGTTACGCGTCGGCGTTACGATCTATATCATCCTACTCGGCATCGCTATTTTGCGGGGGGCGGTCGAGTATCCATTCCGCGAATTCGTCTATCGCGGCTTCAAACTGGCGGCACTCGTTTTCGCCGTGACAACGCTCTACGGGGCCTCGACCGGATTGTTCACGATGGACGGCCTTCCACGTGATGTTTCGCAGGCCGTTGGTGGGCCGAACGTCAACGGCCTCGGCGATTTCTTCGACCAGATCGTAAAGGGTGCCGCTCAGACGGTCGAAAAGATCACGGACATTCAGGATACGCGAACGGCTGCGGCAGGCAAAAACCTCATAGGGATGCCGAACAATATTATCGAGATATTCTTCACCGGTATCTATTGTCTAATTTTGATGGTCATGGCGCTTGGGTTCACTATCTGCGCCTTCGCCTTGTTCTCACTCGCGCTGCTGGCAGTGGTCGGTCCGCTATTCATTGCAGCCCTCTTGTTTGAGTCTACCCGCTCCTTCTTTTTTTCGTGGCTGGGCTCCATCATTAACTACCTGATGCTCGTAGCGTTCGCACTGCTCCTTACCATATTCATTAGGAACACTGGTCAGGACTTCATGAGCCAGTCATTCGCGGGGGACACGAACATCCCTGTCATCGCGATCCGTGCAATCGCTTTCTACGTGCTGGGGTTCTTCTTCTTCTTACAAATCCCTGGGCTTGCAGCTGGGCTTGGAGGCGGAGGGGCATCGCTCGCCACACAGTTTGCCAATGCCGCGACCGGGAACATCGCTCCGATGGTTGGGCGGGCGTGGTCGAACGCGCCGCAGCGCGCGATGGATCGACTTCGTCGCAGTCGCGGCAGCGGTTCCGACAATGGCGGAGCCGGCCCCCGTGGGGGGACGCTGACCCGGACCAATTACTAGGAGAAGTTATATGAAGCTCGGATCAGCTCTGGCCTTCGTCGCCCTTGTCGCGCTGACCCCCGCCGTGCCGGCCTCGGCAGCGAAGGATGACAAACTCCCTCGCTGCACGGGGAAACACAAACGGCCAGCAAACCTCTATGGGACGGTGCTTCCGACCATCCCGGATCGGGGGCTCACGCCGACGGCAGCGACCGGGGCCGGGAGTGTGCCACGTGGCACACGTGTCCCGCAGGGGACTGTGCCTACCACGCCGGGTGCCCCGGCATCCACTCCGACCACTAACCTCTTTCCGCCATCCAGCGCCGCTCCGACGCCGCAAGGCCCGACGTCCAGCCTCGGTCGCGTGCCGGCTATCGGTACGCTGGAGGCATCGCCGCGCACGAGCGCAGTCCTTCCAACCTCCTATGCGAGCTGCTGACGATGGCGATCGGCGTCAAAGACACTGACGAGGACCTCAAGAGCTACTTCGCGGAAGCGCAGAGCTGGGATCGGGACAGGTTCATCGCCGCGGCGCGGTCCAGGCGCATTGCATGGATAGTGGCGTCGGTCGCCATCGCGCTCGCGATCGTGGCCGTCCTCGCCATCATGGCGCTCACGCCGCTCAAGACAGTCGTTCCCTATGTGGTGACGGTCGATCGATCGACGGGTGCGACCGATGTCACCCAAGAGCTGCGGGGTGACAAGTCGATCACCTATGACGAGGCGATCCGGAAATACTTCCTCGCCGATTATGTTCGGGCGCGGGAGGGATGGATTCCTCAGGCGCGCGAAGAGTTTTTTCGCAAGGTGCTGGCACTCTCCACGCGGGAGGAACAGGCGAGATGGACGGCCTTCTACAAGAGGGACAACCCGGACTCGCCGCAGAACCAGTTCACGGCGAACGATGCCGTTTTCGTCGCGATCCGCTCTGTCGCCTTCATTTCGCCGAACGTCGCACAGGTCCGTTTCGTGAAGCTCCTCGAACGCGATCAACAGGCGATCGAAACACCGGCGATCGCGACCATCACTTTCGACGTGCTGTCCAAGCCGGAAACCGAGGCCGGACGATACGCCAACCCGCTCGGTTTTCAGGTCAAGTCCTACCGAGCCGATGCGGAGGTTCCGACGCGATGAAGAACACCCTGCTCCTCGCCGCGGCAATCGGCACGCTCGCGCCCGGCGTCGCGCTGGCGGAACAGACGCCCCGCCAGCTCGGACCCGACCAGCGCATCCGCGAGGTCAATTATACCGATGGGAACGTCATTAAGATCCGCAGCGGCTTCCGCACGGCGACACAGATCGAGTTCGCCCCCGGCGAGGTCATCAAGTTCGTCGCGATGGGCGATACGGTGTCATGGGAGGTCGCGCCCGCGGACAATTCGTTGTTCGTAAAACCGCGCGAACGGGCCGGCGTGACGAACCTGATCGTCGTGACAGAGTTCCAGGGGACCAAGCGCAATTATACATTCGAGTTGACGGCTGTCGCCAATGCACGCGCGCCCGGGACGTTCTTCAAGGTTAGGCTGCGCTACCCCGAATACGAGGCGCAGCAGCGCGCCTTAGCAACGCAGGAAGCTCAGCTCCGTGCCGCGCTCGCGGCGCAGAACGGCGCGATCAAGGTCGCGCTCGACCTGAGCGTGCTGGAGGGCAAGCGGAACCTGAATTATAAAGTGGAAGGCGCATCCGCACTGCAACCGTCCGAAGTCAGCGACAACGGTCAGTTCACCGTCATACGCTTCCCGAACCAGCGCGAGATCCCCGCGATCTTCACCGTCAATCCCGACGGCAGCGAGGCGACGGCACAATTCGACGTGCGTGACGAGTTCGTGGTCGTCCACGGCATCTACAAGGAAATGCGTCTCCGCAGGGGCAAGGTCGTCCTCTGCATCTACAACGAAAGCCCGAGCTTCTACGGCCGCGATCCCAAGACGGATACGGCCTCCGAGGTCGTCGAGCGCACGACGGAGAAGTGACGTGAGCGACAAGCGATTCGACGTCGACGCCACACCCGAAACCGGCGAGATCGACCGCACCCCGGCCGCTGATCGGCCCAACCGTATCCCGTCGTTGAACGCGGCACAGTGGGACAACAAGAAGGTACTGGTGGGCGCGGCGCTCGCGGGCGGCCTCGTCTTCGCGGCCCTGACGGTCGTCACCGGCACCGGGAGCAACAACAAGGCGCTGGAGGTGAAAAAGGCACCGCCGGCGGTAGAGGCTCCCTACGATCCCAAGTCCGTCATCGCTCCGACGCTGGCGACGGCGCCACGAGACCCCAACGCCCCGGTCCAGCTCGCCGGGACGCAGGTGCCCGCGATCGGCCCGGATGGTCAGCCGATCACGCCCTACCCTTCGTCGGGTGCGTCGGGACAGCAAACCCGGGAACAGTCCGAATCCGAGCGGCGAGCCAACGAAGCGCGCCAGCTCAGCGACAACGCACGTCGCTCCACACTCATCGCCTACAACGGCAATCAGGGCGGACAGGGTGGCGGCCGGACCCTCGGCGACGGTACGGACAGCACCGGCGCCGAAGCCGCGCAGGGCGGAAGCGCCACCCCCGCCACGCGGACCAGTCTCGACACCCTCAAGCAGACGTCGACGATCGGCACGGCCACGGCCCGCATGATCGGCAACCGCAACTATCTCGTCACCGCAGGCGCGATCATCCCGTGCGTCCTGCAAACCGCGATGGACAGCACCGTGCCGGGCTACACGACGTGCATCGTTCCGCGGGATATCTATTCGGACAACGGCCGCGTCGTACTGCTCGAGAAGGGCACCCGCGTCTTCGGAGAGTATCAGAGCGGCCTACAGCGCGGCCAAGGGCGGCTGTTTGCGATGTGGACGCGCGCGGTCACGCCGCGTGGGGTCGCGATCGATATCGGCTCGCCGGCATCCGATCCGCTCGGCCGTGCCGGTGTCACCGGCAAGATCGATCGGTTCTTCTGGCAGCGGTTCGGGGCGGCGCTGCTGTTTAGCGTCCTTGATGCGGGCGGGCAGATTGCGGGCCAGGCTGTCAGTCCGCAAGGCTCGACCGTTTTCCGCACACCGGGCGATACGACGTCATCCGTCCTCTCGGACACGCAGCAAATCCGCCCCATCGTGCGGGTGAACCAAGGGACGGAGATGGCGATCACCGTCGCCAAGGATTTCGACTTCAGCCAAGTCTATGGCCTGGGGTTGAAGTGACGACGGCGGGCTTCCGCAACACGGCGATCCTCGATCATGCCGTGCGGCCGCTTCGCCCGTACCTGGACGACGACGGGGTGACGGAGGTCGTCATCAACGAGCCTTCCATCATCGGCGTCGAGCGACATGACGGATGGACCTGGGAGGAAGAGCCGGCGCTGACCCTCGATGCTTTGAACGGGCTAGCGAGGGCCGCTGCCGCGTTCACATCGCAGGACGTGACGCGCGAGACGCCGATCTGCTCGACGGTGTTTCCCACGGGTGAGCGCGTCCAGCTCGTCCTCCCGCCTGTAGTACCCGACGGCACCGTATCGATCACGGTGCGAAAGCCGTCGACGAAGACGATGACGATGGCGGATTTCGAGGCGAGCGGGCTGTTCGCGGAAACGAAGGTCGCCACGAAGCGGGTCAGTGCGGTCGAGGAACGGCTGCTTGGCCTGCTCCATGCCGGTCGGCATGTCGAGTTCTTCGATCTGGCCGTGCGCAACCGCCTAAACATCCTGATCTCGGGCGCTACGGGGTCGGGTAAGACGACCTTCTCCAAGGGCCTTATCAAGCTGATCCCGGAGAATGAGCGGCTGCTGACGATTGAGGACACGCGCGAGCTGGTCGTCCCGCACAAGAACGTCGTCCACATGATCTACAGCAAAGACGGTACCGGCACCGCCAAGGTGACGGCCAAGGATCTGCTGGAGAGCGCGCTCCGCATGAGGCCCGATCGCATTCTGCTCCAAGAGCTGCGCGACGGCACCGCCTTCTTCTACCTGCGCAACGTCAATAGCGGTCATCCCGGCTCGATCACGACCATTCACGCAGACTCCGCGGAACTGGCATTCGAGCAACTGACGTTGCTGGTGAAAGAGAGCGAGGGCGGCGCGGACCTGGCGCGCGACGACATACGCTCGCTCTTGAAAATCCTCGTCGACGTCGTGGTCCAGATGAAGAAGATCGACGGCAAATTCCGCATGACGGAGATTTATTACGATCCGGCAGGGCGTCATGCAGCCTAACCAGCGGATGCTTCTCGCGATCGGCATCCCATTCGCACTCGTTGTCGCCTTCCTGATCGCGTCCGTCGTCGCGTGGATATACCTCGGCCTCCCCAGCTCGAAGTTCGACCCGCTCAAGATGCTAGCGTTCTTCTGGTATTACCGACACGATCCGGTCGTGTTGAAGGCGCTCGGCGCCGGCATGGGGATCGGCCTGTTCCTCGCCGGGATCACGATATGGTGGCTCGCACGTCGTAAGCCTCCCCTTCATGGCGCGGCGCGCTTCGCTCGTGAGAGCGAGATCCGCCGCGCCGGTTTCCGTGCTGCAAACGGCATCGTCCTCGGTAAGAAGGGCGGCAAGTTCCTGACGTTCGGCGGAACCGAACATTGCATCGTCGAGGCCCCTACCCGCTCGGGCAAGGGTGTCGGCATCGTCATCCCCAATCTATTGTCGTGGCAGGATACCGTTGTCGTCCTCGATGTGAAGCGCGAAAATTGGGATGCGACAGCCGGTTTTCGCGAGAAGCATGGACAAGCGGTATACCTGTTCAACCCGACCGATCCCGAAGGGCGGACGGCCCGCTACAATCCGCTCGGCTACATCGACCGCACAGACCCCGATCAAACGATCATCGAACTACAGAAAATCGCGACGATGCTGTTCGTGGCACCCGAGCGAGGCGAGCCATTCTGGACGGACTCGGCGCGCACCGCCTTCGTTGGTGTCGGTGCCTATCTCGCCATCTCCGAGCGGCCGTTCACGATCGGCTCGATCTACCGGCTGATGACGACGGGGGATACGCGGGGGTTCTTCAAGCGCGTTCTCGAGGAAAGGCGCGACCTTTCGCAAGGATGCCGTAACGCGCTCGCGGATTTCACCTCCGGCGCGGACAATACGTTCGCCGGCATCGTCCAGACCGTTACCTCCAAGCTCAGCCTGTGGCTCAATCCACGCGTCGATGCTGCGACGGAGACGAGCGATTTCGATCTGCGCGAGCTGCGGTCCACGCCGATGTCGGTCTATCTCGGGGTGTCACCGGACGAACTGGATCGCGTCGCGCCGCTCTACAATCTGCTCTTTCAGCAATTGATCGACCTCAACGTGCGCGACCTGGCGGGGAAGGCAACGCCGCTCCAGATTCTCGTCATTCTCGACGAGTTCGCGCGGATCGGCCGCGCACAGACGATCGCCAGCGCCTTTTCCTACGTCGCCGGTTACGGCATCCGGCTCCTGCCGGTGATCCAGTCCCGGTCGCAGCTTCGCGCCGTCTATGGGGAGCATGTCGCCAACGAGATTGTCGCCAATTGCGGTGTCGAGGTTGCATTCACCCCCAAGGAGTTACGGGTCGCCAACGAGTTGTCGGAACGGATCGGTTATGTCGGGCAGGAGTCCGTCACCAAATCGCTGACGATCCACGGCATCCTCGCCAACCGGTCCAAGTCCATGTCGGATCAGCGCCGGGCGCTTCTGCTGCCGCAAGAGCTGATGCAGTTCCCCGATACCGATCTGCTGCTGCTGAAAGGTGGCATACCTCCCATTCACGGGGACAAGGTTCGCTACTATGCGGAGGGGCTATTCCGGGCTCGCGTTTCCAAGGCGCCGGTGGTTGCGCCGATCCCGCAGGTAATCGGCGACGACGACGAACTGCCGGAATGTCTCGAGCCGACCTTCGACCAGCTCACCGACCCCGACCCTCTGTCGTTCGCGATGGATAGCGTCGTGATCCAGGATTATCCCGACATGCTCATCGACGTGTCGGCCGAGCATTGCGGAAATGAAGTCGTAGGTGTGATCGAACAGGAGCGGTGACATGGTTGAAAAGGTCGAAACTGCCGGCGCTGGTGTCGACGGCGAACGGCGCCGTCGCACATTGGAGGTGCCGGCCGAACTGGACTCGCGGTTCCTTCGCGTCGGCAACAAGCTCTATCGCAGCCCGCACGACAAAGAGCCGATGGCGACCATCACGCCGGACCGTATCAAGGCGAAGGACCGGGAGTCCCTTCCGGACCTGATCCGTCTCGCCAAGGAAAACGGGTGGACGTCGTTGCGGATCGACGGCGATGCCGAGTTCAGGCGTGCCGCCTACCTCGCCGCTGCGGCCCAAGGGCTGAAGATCGACGGGTATCAGCCGGACGCCAAGACGAAGGCGGCAGCCGATCGCGAGCAGGCACGCCAAACCGGGACGACGCTGGCGAAGGAGCAGACGGCCCGCACTGCGAACCAGGCGCGCGACAACAAGCAGCAACCCGACCTGGCGAGCGATCTGGCTGCACGCTTCCGACGGCAGACCGATGTCCAGAACGCTAAAGACCCGGAGCTGCGCAAAGCACAAAGCCATATCGCCCTTGCGATGGTCGTCGCTGCCGACCGCTTTCCCGGCGAGCATACCAAGCAGCGTGAGTTCGTCGCAGAGCGCAAGGAGGAAGTGGCAGCGAGGATCGAGCGGGGCGAGAGGGTCGCGGGGGTGGAGGTCAAGCAGAAACAGGACCAGCAAGTCCGCGATATAACCCAAGAGGTGATCTACGAAAAATCCCGCTCGATCGGGGGGCGGTGATAATCGGGGTGTGCCACGTGGCACACCTTCCTGTGTCCACCGCTCCAATGGCATTTGACAAAGGGCAATTCAAACAGCCTGCGGGAAAGCGGAGCCTGGAGCCGATAGCCACCCGATCGCCCGGTCGGCTTCGTACGTGCTCGCTCTATCACTTGTTGGATAGCAGGGCGCACACCACATAGTTGCCGTGCTCGGAAATGTTGCAGGCCGAGCGATTTAGCGATCACGCGCATCCTCCGGGCCACCCCTGCGGGCTACGGTAAACGAGTGGTGGGGTGGCGCGACCCATTCGTAGGGATCGGGAAGTTGACGCCGGCCCTTCTTCGTCGCTCGAGTACCGCAAATGAGCCAGCGGAAAAGTTGCCCACGGTGTTTAGGCCGTGGAATTATAGAGGTAGAGTGCCCGGATTGCTTTGAGGGCAGTATATTCGAGGATGGGCGCTGGCGTCATTGCCAGCGCTGCATATCGGACCCTGGGACGATAATAATCGACTGTCCGCGCTGCAATCGCTGACACTTAAATAATTGGAGGGAGCGGCAGAATCTGCCGCTCCCTTTTTTTTGGTCACATACGTGCCAGAAAGCAGCGAGACGATTTTTCATCTGCCGTTGGCCTACGCTCCGCCGTCAGCAGGCGTTTCACGATCATCAAACGCTTGTGAAAACATCGCACAATCAACGTCGTCGGGTTGGCGGTGGTGTGCCACGTGGCACACCCCTGTCGGGTTGCTGATCGACTTTCGTCCTCTCCTGCGCATCCCTGACCCGCTTCTCCGCATCCCGCAGCATCCGATCGGGGATCGTTTCTATGGTCGCCCGCTCCTGAATGAATTGGCGCACGTCACGCGCGAGCCGACGATCTTCCCGATCGCCTGTGCGCTCCAGCTTCTGTGCTGCCAACTCATATCTGCGCTTCGTTTCGGTCCATCGGTCGCGGGTCTTCGACACGAAGGGCGGTTGCTTCGCCTTGCCGAGCGCGATCTGCATGGCTTCGCGCGCCTGGCGTAGATCTGCCTCGGTCGGTTGACGCGACGCTCCGCTGCGTATCCTTGCGCGCAACTGTGTGAGGGCCATGCTCGTCCCCGCCCTGCCCTGACCGCGCGTGTAGCGAGGCGTCGCCTCCGCTTCGACACCGCGGCTGCGTAGCGCCTCGGCGAACGCCTCACGAAACCGAAACAGATCCTCGCGGCGCGGATCGAACCGCCTGCGGTCCACGCCCTCGGCCTGAACGGTAAGGTGGACGTGCGGCCGGTCGGTATCCGTGTGGAGCGCCATGACATAATCGTGATTGTCGCCGATCAAGCGCTCTGCCGCTTCCCGCACCGCCTGCTTGACGGTTTCGGCGTTGGTCCCGGCTGGCATGGAGAACACCATCGCCACGGCCGAAACCGTCGTACCCCGCCGCCAGTAGAGCGGATCGGACCATTCGTCGGCGATCCGCTCCGCGTCCTTCTTGGTCGTGATCTGCTCGCCGTCTCTCGTCTCGATGGCAACGTCACCTTGGCGGCCGATATAGTCGAAGTGCGCGCCAAGGTGCCTCGCCCCCTTTTTGCGGCCGGTCACTTTCACCACCACCTCGGGTGTGCGCCGAACGACACGCGCGAGAGTGGCTTTGGCGTCGTGATAGGCCGGTGCCGATCGTGCTGCAGGGGGTGCAAAGGGGGCAGTGCCGTCGACGAGGTGCCGGGCATATTTGGCGTTCGGATCGCTGACGGTGCGGGGCTTGAAGCGGGGCTTTATCGCCTCCCACAGTTCATTCTCGCGATCTCCGAACGGCATTACTCGGCAACCTGCCAAAACGCAGCGTCGCCGCGTAGCGCGTCGCCCAACGCGGCGATCTGTTCGTTGATCTGGTCGCGCATGTCGGCGATCCGACGCAGCTCGCGATCGATCTGCAAGCCGCTGTCTGCCATCATCGCGGCATTGCCGGCCTTCATCGCCTGATTGAGATTTCGGCCGATGCGTTGAAGCTGCATCCGGATCGGAGCAACGGCATCCCGCATCCCGTCGTCGACGTTGGCCTTCAAGGCGAGATGCCGGCGAACGAGGGCCTTGATCCAGCCGGCGCGATCTACGCCGCGCCCGGCAGCGCGATGATCAAGAACCGCAGTCTCGGCATCGGTGAAGCGAAGCGAGACCCGGTTGCCGGCACTGTCAGCGCGAGGCGCGATCCGCGGCGCGTCAGCGACGTGCCGCAGAGCCTGTTGCAATACGGTCCGGAGCAAAGCGCTTCGCCCTCCCCTGCCCTCCGCAATCGCGTCGAACGCCGCCAGCAGCTCGCGGTCGACGCGCGCCGTCAACATCGCTGTGTCCTTGGTGGGGGATGCGGTTTGCGGCGCGGATGACATGCCCCGGAGGGATAGTGTAATACAGATAACGCCGCAATACCTATCCTGCCATTAAACGTCTCCCACCTAAATCCTCGCTCACGTGTGCCACGTGGCACACCTCAGTTTGCTTGGAAGCGATGAAGTCGCGGAAGGAAAGATCGGCTTCGGGCTGCGAGCGCCAGCCCATGCCGGCGCGATCAGCGCCAGCTTAGGATACGTGGCTGCTCTTCACCGTCGAAGTGCAACAGCGCCTCCACGACCATCGCGCGCTTACCATCGATCTCGATCGTGGGCCGCTCCACCTTGGACTTGGCGGGCTTCAACCTGGACGGCGATCGCGACCCGGGGGCTTCGGGAGCGATGGATGCAACGCTCAATTCAGATGCCGCGACAGGCGTCTCATCAAGGGCGCGATCAGCTTCGTCGTCCCTGATTTCGTCCGTTGTGGGCGGGGAAACCTCGTCGGACTCTCGATCTGCATCAGGCACAGTATCCCGCGCATCCAGATCGCCATCATCAATCGCAGGGGCAGGGGCAGGGGCAGGGGCAGGGGCAGGGGCAGGGGCAGGGGCAGGGGCAGGGGCAAGGGCGCTCGCCTTCTTGGCCCCGACCTCCCGAGCGAACTTTTCGCACGCCAGCACTGTCATGTCTTCGACCGCAGTATCTGCGACGAAGGCCCGGGTTGCGGCATCGTCTGTTTTCGCCGCTTGGGTAAGCGCGACTGCACTCCGCATCGAGATATACCCGAAGAGCGCGGTGATATAGTCCGGAGCCTTGGCGAGACCTTGATAGCGAGTCAGCAACGTCCGGTTACGCCCTGTCGCGCGAGCCAACTCGGCGAGGGAGCGCCCCTTCGCGACCTGGCCGGTGACAAACCGGATCATATCGGCCGTCGACAGATCCTCGCGCTGATCGTTCTCGATGAACTGATCGATGCGGACCTGCTCGATGTCGTCGGTCTTGTTGACGATCGCGCGGACCTGCACGCCGAGCTTATGACACGCGCGCCAGCGACGCTCGCCCATCACGATCCGATAGCGCCCGTCTGCACCCTTCGGCGCGACGGTGATAGGCTGGAGCTGGCCGCGCTCCTTGATCGTCAAAGCCATCTCATCGATCTTGGCCTGGTCGATCTCGCTGCGGACGTTTTCCGGATCGGGATACAGTAGCTCGGCGTCGAAAAGCTGGACGCGATCGGCGTCGGCGACACCGGCCTTGTCACTGAACACGTCGAAATTGTCGAAGTCCATTATTGGCTCCCGATCCGGGTCATGGCTTCCTCAAGGAAAGCACGCATCGCTGGCAACGACCCTCGCACATCCTTGCTCAATCGCCATACCGGCACACGCTCTTGAAGAGCTTGGCTGTAGTGCGCGCGATCGGGAAGGTAGTTGACGAAGAGGTTCTTCCCCACCTTCGACCGGATCGCCGCGAGCATTTCCATCTGCGCGCGATCGTTCGCCTTCACGCGGTTCGCGACAAGTCCGGCGACGTGGATCGGCGTGGTTCGGCCGCGCTGGTTTACAGTGGCGATCGAGTCCGAGACCTGCTTCGTCGACGCGGGACCGAACGGCCCCAACTCGACCGGAATTATAAGCGAGTCTGTCACCATCAGCGCAGCGAAGTTGATCCAGGACCACGAGGGCGGCGTATCGATGATGCAGAAATCGAACGCCGGGCCAAGCCGTGGAAAGTTAGCGCGGATATTCCCCAGCGCCTTCGTATAGTCCGCATCATACTCGCCGCCCATGCGGTTGGAGTAGATTGCTAAGCGAGGCACGGAAGTCGGCAAAGCGTAATCTGGCTCAAACAGCGGTTTACACGTGCCAAGGCTTTCGAACTCCGCGAGTGCCGCGGTCGCGTTGCACTGGCGATCAAGGTCAAGGAAAAGCACGCGATGGCCGGCGTCTGCCAGAATCCATGCCAGGTGGCAGGCGATCGTGGTCTTGCCGGCGCCACCTTTCTCGACGTTGACTGCGATGGTTTTCACGCTCTACCAGCCACGATCCGACGGGTTGTTCCAATGGTCATAGCCTCGAAAATTCGAGTCCGTCCGCGTGTTGCGACGGGCTTCCTCGTCAGAGGTATCACCGCTCCAAATACGGGGATTTTCGCCGTCGCCCATTCCCGACAGCAGGCTCCAGCACAGGAAGGCAAGCAGCCCGATCGTCAATGGGTGGTCCAACATGGCAGCCTCCGTCGCCTTGATGAAAGGCCCGACGTGTAATAAGTGGTATCCGAAATCTCGTCAATATCAGATACCAACAATCCCGGATGACGAATGACTTCTAGCAAGCTTGGATCGGTAGGTCGCCCGCGGATTAACGCCGAGCAGACGATGGCGCGATTTCCACCGGGGACTTTGGATCGAATAAAGGAAGTGTTGCGCCCCGGCGAGACGGTCGCCGACTTCATGCGGGAGTCCGTAGCGCTTGAATTGCGTAGGCGGGAAGGGCCGCCGGTAGGCGGCCCCGGCCGCGCCTAGTCGCGGTCTTCCGATCCCTTGGCAAGAACCGCAAAACCGTCAGCGATCAGCTCCACCGTGTAGCGCTTGCCTTCGGCGACGTCGTAGGAGTTTTGCCGGACCCGACCGGTGATATGCACGAGGTCGCCCTTTTGCGACTTGGTGGCGCGCTCGATCAGCTTGCCAAACAGCGTCACCTCGTTCCAGTGCGTGTCCGTCACCCACTCGCCGTTCTCCTGACGGTTGTAATTGGCGGCGACACTGACCTTCGTCACCTTGTCATGCTGGGTGATCTTGCCGACCCGCCCGATGATCCGAAACTCCGCGATGTTCTGCATGGTCCTGTCCCTTCGATCAATCAGGCTCATTCCTGATGGGAATTGAAGGGGCGCGCTGGCGCCGCGATCAAGGGAAAAAACGGAGGGTCCGCGCAGCGGAAACCGTAGGCGTAGCCGGTTATTCTCTTGATCGTAGAAGGCGGCGAGCGCCCATGTTCCCATCGTCTCAGGAAATGGTGATCGCGGGGACACGGCTCTGACTCTCGCGGTTAGCGTGGAGTCGGCGGGCGAATGGATCTCGATGCAAGGCGGCGACCATCGCCGACCCATTCGGCCGCGGGAAAACCGGTAATAGGTCGCGTGGAAAGAAGAGGATGCCGCCGACGACCGCACCTTCTTCGCACATGGCCTAGCGCTACGGTCAAGTTGGAGGACAAAATACGATTCTACCGGGTATCGGCACGGCCATTTGAGCGCGACAGAAGACACATGCTCCTTTCGGGAGCACCGCGCCGTAGGCGCGTTCGGCGGTTTGTCTAAGTGGAACGGTTATGTGATGAGTTTCGGGTTTGGTTCAGTGTTCCTTCGCCGTCAGGCGTGAAAGCGTTGGCCGGTTAGGCCAACTCCATTTTAGCGTAGAAAAGGGGAATCTAGGAGCGGTTGACCATTATTTTGAGACTGTCCCTCTATCGCGATAGCAAGGCGGTCCAGTACGGCTCGCAACTCGGGATCAGTGATGTCCTCCGAGACAACCTGCCGCGGTGTGCGCCATAAGCGCCATTGTTCGATCTGCTCGGCACGATCGGTTTCGACCTGGATCACGTCATCCGGAAGAGGAACGGGACGAAGGCGGCGCGGCAGGAAGCGCGTGAGGCGGTTGGGGAAGCGCATCCGATAAACGTTCGACGTCTGCGCATTACGAGCCTTCGGCCTGTCTGCCGGGGGATCGATCGAAACGCATCGCCGCTGCTTGTCGATCAGTCCCATGCGGGCGAGCGCCGACAACGCGCGCCCCACGCTCGCGCGCGAGACACCGGCGGCAGCCTCGATCCATTCCCAAGTCGGAAATACCTTACCAGCGCAGGTACGCGCGAGCGTCGTAAGCTGCTCGAACACGCGCAGGGCTGTGTTGGTTATCAGGGTTGCAAGCCGCTCATCCTCGGTCAGCTCACGCTCCTCGGCGCGAGCGAGCCGACGTAACGCGTTCTTGCGCTTCAGCAGCTCGGCCGCCTGCTTGTAGAGCCGGTCGGGCTCGCCCTTGGCATAACTGTAGAAGAAGTCGTCCTCGAACGTGCCGGCATGCCGGCTGTTCGGGTGGACATGCGCGTGCGTGGGATTGGACGCGCCCGACCGCGACCGCGGTCGATCGCGCATAGTCCGTTCTAGCGCCATGAAGCCCGCTTGCGCGAGGGTAATAGCTCCCATCGTCCGTCCCCTTGATGGGGCCGGGACCAGACAAAACTAGAGCTTGGCGCGAAGCGCGCTCCCTTGAACCAAGGCTCGAGAACGGATATGAGAGGGGCTGCTTACGTCCCGATCGATGCCGGCAAGCATCGCTCATCACGTTCCAGGGTGCCCGGCCTTCGTGCCGGGCATTCGTTTATGTGGTCACGGCCGCTCCCCAATTGCCCGATCGCACGATGCGCCAGACCCTGGCGGCATTGTTGCAAGATTAAGTGGAGCGACGAAACAGTCGAAGTTCGTGCTTTCGCCGACCGATCGCATGAAAAGTTCGTGCTTTCGCCGACCGTTGATTATTGTATTCGTGCTTTCGACGACCAGACTTCGTGCTTTCAGCGACCCAACTTCGTGCTTTCGGCGACCGATTGCGAATCAGGTGATGACGAGTCGCGGACGCTGCGCGATTTCTCGTCAGGGGCTCTCGAGGAGAGGCGACGGCGTGATCTTTACTCGCGTCGCGGCAGCGTTGCGCCGAACACGACCATTTGCCTGTTCGGCCGTGACGTCGACCAGCTCGAAGGTGAAGTCCGGAATAGCGTTCTCGTCAACGATCCGCTTCAGCTCGAAACGGAAATGCTTCAACGAACTTTGATAGCCGAGCTGCAGGCGCAGCTCGTCGATATCAACCTCGACGGCGCCACTTGTGCAGGTTGATCGCGCAACCTCATACAGACGACGCTCGACCGGACCGAGCGTGAAGTAAGACGGAGTATAAGCCAGCACGCGTCGATCGCGGAGGATTGCCCGATATAGCCAGTCGCATAGGCGGACCTTGACCGCCTTCAGACGCTTATCGCCGCCTTTAGTCTTCGTATATTGGAGCTGCGCGTCGGACAGCCACGAGAAGAACCCAGCCTGTCCTTCGCCGCCGGCTTCGATGTCGGTCTTGATCTGCGTGCCCTGTAACCGCTCGAGCGCATCCGAAAGGCGCGCATAGGACCGCGCGGAGCCGCCATCGCCCGTCACGCGGAACAGGTCGTGCGCGGTGAAATAGAAGTCTTGGGCGGGCTGCACCCCGGCTTCCAGCTTCGCGACCATCAGGCTCGCGATATAGAGTAACACTTCCTTGTCGTAGATCGTCGCGACACCCTTTGGGGTGGCGACGATTTCGATCGACACGGACTCGGTCTTGTAGGCGAGCGGCTTGGTCCACTTGCCCTTGCTTAACGCGAAGAAGGGGAACGCCATCAAGGAATGCTCGCCGCGGACCTCCTTTAACAAGGGACTGTCGAGCGAGAACAGATCGCCTTGGCCGACGGGGAGGCTCATGCGCCCGATAATCCCACTGCGACCCAATCGGTCGGCGAAAGCACGAAGATTGAGGGGGTGTTGGGCCTCTCCATACCGTGAAGGCGCCAATCGGCGGCTAAAGTTCGTGCTTTCGGCGACCGTTCGGCAGCGCCCGCCGCCCCGTTCGTGCTTTCGCCGACCGTTCGCGGCGCGGCCAACCAACACCGGACAGGGCCTCTCGCAAACGATCGTTTCAGATGCGCCATCATGGGAGATCCTTTAGCAGCCGAAGCCGGCGTCTCAAAACACTTTCGCGATTGGATCGCATCATGGTAGGCGTCAGAGATGAGTTTTGAGAATGCTCCATGCTGATCGGTTATGCCCGAGTGTCGACCCCGGAACAGGATTTGACCCCGCAGCTCGAAGCGCTGCGCGGTGCAGGTTGCGAGAGAATTTTCTCGGACAAGGCCAGCGGAGCAAAAGCCGATCGCGCCGGATTGGCCGACGCACTCTCTCATGCGCGAACCGGCGACATACTCGTAGTATGGAAGCTCGATCGCCTCGGCCGCACGATGAAAGGGCTGATCGACCTCTCGACTAATTTGGCGACTAGGGGGATCGGGCTCAAATCGATTACGGACGGGATCGACACCGGAGGCACAGCGGGCAAACTCGTTTTCCATATCATGGCGGCGATGGCTGAGATGGAGCGTGATCTAGTGCGCGAGCGCACGACGGCAGCATTGATCGTCGCACGGCGTGAGGGCAGGGTAGGAGGCCGCAAGACGGTAATGACGCCTAAACGCCTTGAGGCCGCGCGCAGCCTTCTAGCCTCTGGAATGACCGCTCGCGAAATTGCCCCTACCATCGGCGTCTCGATCGCGACGCTATACCGCCATTTACCAGCGCCAGAACAAGAAGCAATAAACGCGGAAACGAATATAGCTTAAGAACAAGCAGTTGAAGCTGCGCCGCACTCACCATTAACGGTCTAGTAGCCATGACGATACCAGTCGTATGCGTAGACGCATTCTTGATCATCGCATCGAGGCGCGCGGAAGATTTAAACTAACTTACCCCCTTCGTCATGGGCTGGCTCCCCGTTTCCGGAAAGCCAAGCCCTTGGATTATTCCGCTGCTCCTTCTTCGGTCTTGCGCTTGCGAGGAGCCGGAGCGGGCTTCGTGTCTGCCTTAGCTACATTCGTCTGGCCAGGCTTGCGACCTAAGCCAATGCTCTTGGCCATGCTACGACGTGCTTCCGAATAGGAAGGGGCGACAATGGGATAATCAGCCTTAAGGCCATAGCGCTCGATATATTCCTTGGGCGTCATGCCGTTAGTCGCGAGGTGACGGCGCAGCGTCTTGTACGGCTTGCCATCGATCATGCTGATGATGTGATCGGGGCTGGCAAGTGACTTACGAGCCGTCACTGCCGGGGTGTACTCTTGAGCCGGTGTTTCGTGCTCAGCAGCCGTCGCGTTTCCGCCGACCAGCACCGAAACAGTTTCGTACATTTTGTTCAGGAAGGCCGGAACGTCGTCAGCATTGGTGCGCGTGTTGGGATTGGCCAACCAGGCGATTGTCAATTCCGTGGCGAGTTCAACGGGGTTCAGGTCGAGGGTAGTTTCAGACATATAAGGGCTCCATTTCTGAAGGCGCATCTAGGTATTTGATTGGTCCGTAGCAATCTCAGACCACGCGAGACCATCTATTTGAGATCGAGCATAACGGACCCATAACTGCCATCTAAGACACTGACCAAATTTACTCTTCCGCTGGCGCCGGCGCCAGCGACCGTTTGAACCTTGGCGGGCGTGCCGCGTACTTCTGATCGAGGAGGATGGTATTTCGGGACGTCATGTTGCCCGCGTCATAAGCTGATTAGCATCAGAACCGGACTACTCACCAATATTTTGAGATCGCGCGAAACTGGTCGATCGCATGCTGCGGTCCATCACCTTCTTCGGCGTGGACAAGGCAATGGTCGATATGATCGTTGATCAGCGCGCGCTTGGCGCTGGCGATGGCGTTCTCGACGGCCTGTAGCTGCTGAGCAATATCGACGCATGGCCGCCCCTCCTCGATCATTGCGGCGATACTTCGCAAATGCCCGTTCGCCCGATTGAGGCGCTTGATGATCGCGGGATGGCTGGTGTGAGCGTCATGGGCCATGCCATCCTTTCCCACGATGGCGCTGACGTGTCGAGAATTATCCCCCTGGGGGGATAGACATACATCCCCCTAGGGGGATACGTTCAGCAGATGCTCTCAGTTCTTGCCAACCGGACCTACCGGCATCTTTTCCTTGCGCAAATTATCGCGCTGATCGGTACCGGACTAGCGACGGTGGCGCTTGGGCTGCTCGCCTACGACATCGCTGGCGGTAACGCCGGGGCGGTGCTGGGGACTGCGCTGGCGATCAAGATGGTTGCCTATATCGGCGTCGCGCCGATCGCTGGTGCCTTCGCCAACCGGGTGCCGCGCCGGGCGCTGCTGGTCACGATGGATGCGATCCGCGCAGCCGTCGCGCTCTACCTGCCGTTCGTCGACCAGATTTGGCAGGTCTATGTGCTGATCTTCGTGCTGCAATCGGCCTCGGCAGCGTTCACCCCGACCTTTCAGGCGACGATCCCCGACGTGCTGCCCGACGAGCGCGACTACACGCGCGCGCTGTCGTTGTCGCGACTGGCGTACGACATGGAGAGCCTGACCAGCCCGATCCTCGCCGCAGCGCTGCTGACCGTCATCAGCTATCATTGGCTGTTCTCGGGCACCGCGATCGGCTTCATCGCGTCTGCCATGCTGGTAGTGTCGACCGTGCTGCCGCGCTCGGCGCCTGCCAAAGACGCAGGCGGCATCTATGACAAGACGACGCGCGGCACCCGGATATACCTGAAGACGCCGCGGCTGCGCGGACTGCTCGCACTGACGCTGGCCGCGGCAGCGGCGAGCGCGATGGTGATCGTCAATACCGTGGTCATCGTCCGCGGCCTCGGGCTGACACAGCGCGTCGTTGCGTTGACACTGGCGGCGTTCGGTGCCGGATCGATCACTGCGGCGCTGACCTTGCCGCGGGTTCTGGACCGGGTTTCCGACCGGGCCGTCATGCTCGTCGCCGCCACCGTGTTGACGCTGGCGCTTGCGGCACTCGCGGTGGCGAGTGCGACCATGACGCTCGGTCTGCACTATTGGTACGTCCTGCTTGCTGGCTGGCTGGTGATGGGGATGGCCTATTCCGCCAGCGTAACCCCGTCCGGACGTCTGCTGCGGCGGTCCGCGCATGCCGAAGATCGGCCTGCGCTGTTCGCCGCACAGTTTGCGCTGAGCCATGTCTGCTGGCTCGTCTGCTATCCGCTCGTGGGTCAGTTGGGCGCCAAGGTGAGCATGGCAGCGGCGTTTGCCGGGATGGCAGTCATCGCGATGATCGGCACCGTCGCGGCAATGTGGTTGTGGCCGGCGCATGACCCGGAAATCGTCCCGCACGACCATGAAGATCTCGCCGCGGACGACGAACACAGGCGGGTCCATGCCGAGGGCGGCCATGCCTTCGTGATCGACCAGCGCCACCCGAAATGGCCCCGCGGATGACCTGTCGCCGGCCTTGCTGCGGTGTCGCATGTCGCTTACACTGCGGCTTGTGACCCTTCACCGTCCCCGGACCGCCATATTGGCGACCATGATGGCGTTCCTCGCCGTGCTGGGAATGAGTGCGCTCGGCGGTTGGCATGCAGCGATGTTCCACGACGATGTTCCGGAGCTGACGGTCTCGGTCGAGCATGTCCATGCTGCCGATGTCATGGACGATCATGACGACAACGTCGTGCATGTCGCCGCACACGCGGTCGGGCACGCGTTCGATATTCCAGCCCATGCCGCGCCGTCCGTCCAGCTGGCCGGGACTACACCCGCATGGCCGACGGTCGTCACGAGTGACCGGGCGGGAACCGGGCCGACGTCGCTGCTGAGACCGCCACGAGCCTGAACCCCGGCGTGCCGACACGGCGCGTGATGATTCACTCGTGCAGGACGACAATAGATGAATGGCATTACCGGCCGGTGGCGCATGCGTGCGCTTGCCGGCTCGCTAGCGGCGCTGGGCGCCGTTGGCATGGCAGGGACGGGTGCGGCTTGGGCCGATCCCGCACCTCCCTTCGCGGCGCTTCTGCGCCAGACCGCGGCATCGCCGCGGATCGCAATCCTCGATGCTGGTGTCGAGCAGGCCGAAGGGCTTGCCGAACAGGCACGCGCCCGGCCGAACCCGACGATCAGCGTGTATGGGGAGAATTTTGGCGGTTCGTCGCCCTATGGCGGCTTCGGACGGACCGAGACGACGCTGCAATATAACCACCCGTTCGAAATGGGCGGCAAGCGCGCCTCGCGGATTGAGGCCGGTCGCGCAGGTATCGCCGCGGCGCGTACGCGCGGCGCCGAAGGGCGTGTCGCCTATGCCTATGAACTGGCGCGGGCCTATGCCGGAGCCGAGATCGCGGATCGCCGGATCGCACTCGCCGAGGACGAGGTCGAGGAGGCCACCGCCGACCTGAAGGTAGCGCGCGCGCTGGTTGGCGCAGGCAAGGAAGCCCGCCTTCGCCAGCTTCAGGCTGAGACCGAGCTGAATACGCTGCAATCCGAACTGGAAGCGGCAAAGGCCGGGCGGACTGCGGCGTTCGCGCATTTATCCGCGCTCGCAGGCGTGGAGACGCCCTATACGAGCCTGTCGGAATCGTTGCTCGACCGGCTGGCTGCGCGACCTGCTACCGGCCCGATCGATCCGCTCGCCAGCGTCTCGGTTCGTGCTGCGCAAGCCGAACGCGATGCGGCAGAACGGCGCATCGCCGTCGAGCGCAAAAGGGCACTTCCCGACGTGACCGCGCAGATTGGCGTGCGTCGGCTCGAAATCGATAACGCGACCGCGGTGGTTGCAGGCATCTCGCTGCCGCTGCACATCTTCGATCGCAATCGCGGCAACATCGCCGCGGCCGAAGCCGAACTCCGCGGCGCCGAGGCGCGTGCGCAGGTCATCAGGCTCGATGCGCGCGCAGCCGCGAATTCGGCACAGACGTTGATCGACGCGGCCGATCTTCGTGCTGCCGCTGCCGATCGCACGCTGGCGACCGCCAAGGAGACGTATCGGCTTGCCAGGATCGCATACGAGGCGGGGAAATCGCCGCTGATCGAACTGCTCGCTGCCCGCCACGGGCTGGGGGTCGCGCGCGGCGTCATTCTCGACGCTGCCGCTGCTCGCCTCGACGCCCGCGCCGGCTTTGCCCGCCTGTCGGGTCGCACCATCACCGGAGACATGCTCCCATGACCAAGACCCGTCTTTACGCCGGTACCGCCCTCGCTCTGGCGGTTGCCGCTGGCCTGGGCTTCGGCGTCGCACGCCTGACCACACCAACGCCCATCGCCCCTGCGACAGAGTCCGCCGCAAAACCGGCCACAGTCGATGACGCGGTTCCGATCACCGCAGAGGCCATCCGCATCTCCGAGATCGGCGTGGCCCCTGCCGCCTCGGGCGAACTCGATGTCGCGATCCCGGCCTCGGCGAGTATCGAGGCGACCCCCGACGCGGAAGCTGTGCTGACCGCGCGGGCGGCAGGCACGATCACACGGATCCTCAAGCGGATCGGCGATCCCGTTCGCGCGGGCGAGACGATCGCGCTGGTGGAAAGCCGTGACGCCTCATCGATCGCGGCCGACCGCAGTGCTGCGTCGGCACGTGTAACCCTTGCCAACCGCCAGCTTGCTCGCGAGCGATCCCTGCTCGCGCAGGGCGTGAGCCCGCGTGCCGATTACGAGTCTGCGGAAGCCAATCTGGCCGTCGCGCAGGCCGATGCCCGTCGCGCGAGTGCTGCTGCCGGTGCCGCACGTGTAACCAGCGACGGCCGATCGGTTGCGGTCGTCAGCCCGATCACCGGCCGGATCACCGCCGCGCCTGCCAGCCTCGGCCAGTATGTCACGGCGGAAACCGAGTTGTTCCGCGTCGCCGATCCGCGACGTCTCCAGATCACCGCGAACGTGCCGCCCGCCGATGCGGGTCGCGTCCGTGCCGGCGACCGTGTGGAACTCACCACTAACGACGGTCGCACGATCGCCGGGCGCGTCCGATCGGATACCGGCGTTGTCGATCCCGAGACACGCTCCGCGACGATCGTCGTCATCCCGACTGCCGGCGGATCGACGCTCGTGCCGGGGCAACTCGTCCAGGCGAGGATCTTTGCGAGCGGCGGTGCCACCCGCAACGGCGTGATGGTGCCGCAGGACGCGGTGCAGACGATCGGCAACCGGACCGTCGTCTTCGTCAGGACGTCCGCCGGCTTCAAGGCGCAGACAGTACAGGCCGGCGCGCGCAGCGGCGGTCTCGTTGCGATCATGTCCGGGCTTGCCGCAGGCACGCCGATCGCGACGACCAATGCGTTCCTGCTGAAGGCTGAACTCGGCAAGGAGTCGGCGGATTGATCGCGCGCATCCTCAGCCTGTCGGTCCGCGGGCGATGGTTCGTTGCGTTCCTGACACTGCTCGTCATCGCCTTCGGTGCCTGGCAGATCACGAGACTGCCGATCGACGCGGTGCCCGACGTCACCAACCGCCAGGTGCAAATCAGCACGTTCGCGCCCACTTTGGGTCCCGTCGATATCGAGAAGCAGGTCACCTTCCCGGTCGAAACCGCGCTGGCGGGGATACCCGGGCTGGAGATGACGCGCTCGATCAGCCGCAACGGCTTCAGCCAGATCACCGCGGTCTTCACCGATGCCACGGACATCTATTTCGCCCGTTCGCAGGTTACCGAACGGTTGGCGCAGGCACGCGACAGCCTGCCGGCGAACATTCAGCCACGTCTGAGCCCGCTCGCCACCGGTCTCGGCGAAATCTTCATGTATTCGGTCGCGTTCAATCACCCTGACGGGAAAGGTGAGGAACACCGCGCGGGCAAACCGGGCTGGCAACCGGACGGAGCGTATCTAACGCCCGAGGGCGAGCGGCTCGCAACCGAACTCGAAAAGGCGGCTTATCTGCGCACCGTGCAGGACTGGATCATCCGTCCGCAGATGCGCGGCGTGGCCGGTGTCGCGGGCGTCGATTCCAACGGCGGCTATGTGAAGCAGTACGTCGTCGAGCCAAACCTCAATGCGCTGTCGACCTTTGGTCTTTCCGTCACCGAGCTGGCCGACGCGCTCGAACGCGCAAATCTGTCTGCGGGATCGAACTATATCCGGCGCGCGGGCGAAAGCTTCCTCGTGCGCGCCGATGCGCGCCTGAAGTCGGTTGCGGACATCGAGGATGCGGTCGTGGCCACCCGTGGTGGCAATCCGGTGCGTGTCCGCGACGTCGGGCAGGTCGTGATCGGGGGCGCAGTGCGGACCGGCTCGGGAAGCCTGATGGGCTCCGAGGCCGTCATATCGACGATCCTCATGCTGACCGGCGAAAACAGCCGCGTCGTCGCGACCCGCGTTGCCGACAAGCTGGTCGCGATCAACCGAGTGCTGCCGCCTGACGTCATCGCGCAACCGGTCTATAACCGGTCGAAGCTGGTCAACGCGACGATCGCGACGGTCGAGAAGAACCTGATCGAAGGCGCGCTCCTCGTCATCGTTATCCTGTTCCTGCTGCTCGGCAACGTGCGTGCGGCACTGATCACCGCGGCGGTCATCCCGATCACGATGCTGATGACCGCGGCGGGGATGAACGGCCTCGGCGTCTCGGGCAATCTGATGAGTCTGGGCGCGCTCGACTTCGGGCTGATCGTCGATGGCGCCGTGATCATCGTCGAGAACGCGCTGCGCCGGCTCGCAGAACGGCAGGAGCATGAAGGGCGCCTGCTGACCCGCGAAGAACGCATGGCGGAAACGACGCTCGCCGCGCAGGAGATGGTCAAGCCGACCGTCTACGGCCAGGCGATCATCTTCCTCGTGTTCGTGCCGCTGCTGACCTTCCAGGGCGTCGAGGGCAAGACCTTCGCGCCGATGGCGACCACGCTGATGGTCGCGCTGGCGTCGGCCTTCGTGCTGTCGCTGACGTTCGTGCCGGCGATGATCGCGTTGGTCGTGACCGGCAAGGTCAGCGAGACCGAGGTCAAACCGATCCGCTGGTTCAAGGCGAAATACGCGCCGCTGCTCGACAAGGCGGTCGCCCGGCCGCTGCCGTTCGTGCTGGGCGGGGTCGGCGTGTTCGTGGCCGCAGTGCTGATGTTCGGGATGCTCGGCGAGGAGTTCATGCCGCAGCTCGACGAGAAGGACATCACCGTCACCAACTTCCGCGTGCCCTCGGCCTCGATCGACCAGTCGACGCAGATGCAGCTCAGGATCGAGGATGCGCTGAAGTCGCTGCCGGAAGTGGCCTTGGTGTTCTCGAAGAATGGCAATGCCGATCTCGGCACCGATCCGATGCCGCCCAACGCGTCCGACACTTATGTCATCCCCAAGCCCGAGCGCGAGTGGCCCGAGGGCGTGACCACGAAGGCCGATATCCTCGCGCGGATCGAGGCGAAGATGAAGCCGCTGATCGGTAATCGGACCGAGATCCAGATGCCGATCCAGATGCGCTTTAATGAACTGATCGCGGGCGTCCGTTCGGACGTCGCGGTCAAGCTCTATGGCGACGATCTGGAGGCGATGACCGAACAGGGCGCAAGGATCGCCGCGGCGCTGCGGACGATTCCGGGTGCGGCAGACGTCCAGGCCGAACAGACCGATGGAGCACCGACGTTCGACATCCAGGTCGATCGGCAAGCGGTGGGGCGCTACGGCCTGTCGGTCGAGGAGGTCGCGAACACCGTCGCGGCCGCGCTCGGCGGGCGCGAGGCGGGCGTGCTGTTCGAGGGCGATCGGCGGTTCGATGTCGTCGTGCGCCTGCCCGATGCACAGCGCGACGATATCGAGACGCTGGGATCGATCCCGGTCATGCTGCCCGCGGTAAACGGGCAGTCGGCACGCTCGATCCCGCTGCGCGAGGTCGCGCGGTTCCGGTATACCGAAGGGCTGAACCAGATCAGCCGCGAGGACGGCAAGCGGATGGTCGTCATCCAGGCCAATGTCCGTGGCCGCGATCTCGGCGGGTTCGTTACCGAGGCGCAAGGTAAGATCGCAGCGATCGCCTTGCCGTCCGGCATGTACACGCAGTGGGGCGGCACGTTCGAGAGCCTGCAATCCGCGCGGCTCAGGCTGGCGATCGTCGTGCCGATCTGCTTCGTGCTGATCTATGCGCTGCTCTACATGGCGCTCGGCGGATTCGTGCCTGCGGCGATCGTGTTCAGCGCGGTGCCGATGGCGCTGGCGGGCGGCGTGTTCGCGCTGTTGCTGCGCGGCATACCGTTCTCGATCACCGCCGCGGTCGGGTTCATCGCGCTGTCGGGCGTGGCCGTGCTCAACGGCCTCGTGATGATGAGCGCGATCCGCAAGCGCCGCGACGACGGCGAGAGTGACGATGCGGCGATCGTCGGTGGCGCGATGGAGCGCGTTCGCCCGGTGCTGATGACTGCGTTGGTCGCCAGCCTCGGCTTCGTGCCGATGGCGCTGGCGACCGGTACGGGTGCGGAGGTACAGCGACCGCTGGCGACCGTCGTCATCGGCGGGCTCATCACCTCGACGATCCTGACGCTGCTCGTGCTGCCGGCGATCGCAGCGTTCGCCGCGCGTGTTGCAGGCCGGCGTGGGCAACGGTTCGACACGCCTGTCGTTGAATGATCGGGACCGAAACGATCCGGCCGATCAGGCTGCAAACCCTGTAGATCATCATGGGCGAATTCACCGAGAAGCTTGACGCCGCATCCAACAAGATCGCTGGCAAGGTAACAGAGCTGTACGGCGAGGCGACCGGTAACACCGAACTGGAAGCCGGAGGCGAAGCACAGCAGCTCAACGGTACCGGTCAGGACGTCAAGGGCAGTGTCAAGGGTGCTCTCGGCGACAAGGTCTGATCGCACCTGAGATGTCTGGAACGGGGCCGTTTCGCAAGGCGAAACGGCCCTTTCTTTTGCCTTCTATGCACGATGCCGATCAGCCATTAGGTTCGTGTCATGATTGAGCGCTGCTGGACGATCGACATTTCGTTGCCGGCACGCGAGATCGAACAACAGGTTATCGCGATCGTCGAGGAATCGGACGAGCTCGGCATGTTCGCGCTGCTTCGGCAGACCGCGGCTGCCAACGACAACGCGTGACCCTCTCATCAGCCTGAAGGTATTTTTGCAGTGGCCGGGCACGGTTCGAAGACGGTCATTCTGGCGGCGCTGATTGGGAACGGGCAGGGTCCGCCTCGCAAAGGATCGAATTTGGGGAAACTCAGCAGCGTTCGTCGCGGACGCCGCCTTGCTCGCAAGCCGGTCTTGGCTCACCGAGTTGTTGATTGCCCGCAAGGACTAAGGCGGAAGAAAACGGCAGTCGCGGTACGATTGTCCGTAATTATGAAAATCTACGGAAGATTAGGCAACGGCGACGGAGAATTCGGCATCGTAGCGTCGCGACCCAGTGCCTATGATCGGGGGCAACACGGAGGCAAAGAACCTCTCATGTGACCAGAACGAAGCTGTCATCTCCGAGCGCGAGCCGCGCCTTCGGGCGCCGCTGCGTGGAGGACAAGATTTGACTCAGCGGCACTTCTCGCGCGCGGCCTCGCTGACCCTTTTGGCCATCGGCATCATAAGTGGGATCCTCCCATCCTTGCAAGCGACGTTGCTGCCACAGTTGGTCAAGGAAGGAAGGCTGACCCTTGCTGGATTGGGGCACGCAGCGATGGCCGAGGCAATCGGCACCTTGCTGGCCGTCAGCATTGCCAACGCCGTCTTACAACCGCGGCATTTGAAGCTTTACGTCTTCGCATCGGCGTTAATTGGCCTCGTTCTCGATCTTGCGACAGCGCGACTGACCGGCCACAGCATCCTCGTTGCCCGCTTCGGGCATGGCGTGTGTGCGGGCATGTTGCTGTGGATCTGGGTCGGATTTCTGACCCGCTGCATCAATCCAGGCCGCTGGGTCGCGATCTATGTGATGGCGCAAGCGACAACGCTGCTCTTTCTCTCCTCTTGGTTTTCAACCAGCCTTCTGCCGCGGGGCGGCGCGTTCGCCGGTTTCGCAATGGTCGCTGGCCTCTATGGCCTGATCGCCCTGCTGACGACTTTCACCCCCTCCCATTTCAAGCCGTTCGCGCCTGGGCGTGGATCAACCCTGCCGAGCGGCGATGGATGGATCGGCCTGTTTGCAATCTTCACTTTGATGGCTGCGATTTTGGCAACATGGGTCTATGTCAAACCCTACGGCAAGCAGATCGGGCTGGATGAAGCGACCACTGGTTTTGCCGTGTCAACGGCAATGGGCGTGCAGATCGCAGCGGGCCTGCTTGGAACCTTACTGGCGGGCCGGATACGCAATGCGCCCATGGTCCTGTTCGTAGCATCGGCAGGCATCGTGTCGCTGGCGCTCCTCCTGACCGCCCAGTCCGCCTCGGCGTTTATCGCCGCCACTATGGCATTCGCCTTCTTCTGGATGCTCGGCTCGCCATTCTACATGGCTTATCTCATCGACATCGATCCCAGTCGCCGCTCGGCACCGCATCTGACGACATCGCAGTTGTTGGGGGTCGCGGCTGGACCCGCGACAGCGTCCGTTGGGGTGGACGGGGAAACAGTGACCGGCGCGCTGATCGTAGCGGCCGGATTTTACATCGCCAGCGCCATAGTCGTGGCCTCCACCATCTTCCGAGCGAAGCGGAAACCTAGCATTGGGTAGAGGATAATCACGTCAATCAATCGGGACGCATCGATGGGTTGCCCCCTCGTGCGTTATCTCGAGCTTTTCCGGTGTCACGACCAGGCGGTGCGCCGAACAGGCGTTTGTACTCGCGGCTGAACTGCGACGGGCTCTCATAGCCAACTGCGAACGCTACTTCGGCTGCGCCCACCCGATTGGCGATCATCTGCCTTCGTGCTTCATGCAGTCGGATGTACTTCTGGTACTGCAGCGGGCTGACTGCGGCCACGGCTTTGAAGCGGCTGTAGAAGACCGAATTGCTCATCCCAATCATAGCGGCGATTGCTTTAAAATCGAGTTGCTCGATGTAGTGGTCGCGTATCCAACGCATCGCCTGTCGGATGTGTGAAAGACGTGAACCTGCGCCGGCGATCTGGCGAAGCAGGGTCCCGTGTGGTCCCATCAACATCCGGAACATAAGCTCGCGCTCGAGCGGTCGTGCCATCAGCGGTATCTCGGCAGGGCGATCGCGTAGCTCAAACAATCGGAGCCAAGCGCTGACTAGAGACGTGCCAGCGGTGCTGACGCCGTACCCCGACCCGATCGGCAACTCAGGTATTGCAGCGACCTCGAGGAGGACATCCGAAAGCAGGGCCGTGTCCAGAAACAGGCCAAGGGCAAGAAACGGCTGCGCTTGAGAGGCCTCACAAATTTGTCCGAGCGCCGCAATCTCAGCCGCTATAATCATGCTCTGACCAGGCCCAAACTCGAACACCTGATCGCCGATAAACATGCGCTGGGTTCCCTGGATGACCAGCGATACGGCAGGATCATAAACGAGTGCATCGACAGCCGTCGTGTGATCGAGGCTATAAGCGAACAAGCGGGGCAGTTGCGGATCCGGTCGACCGGCGTGGCGCATCGCCATGGCGCGGATCACATCGATTTCATGCATCGAGACTTATACCTCGATAACTCGATTGTATCAACTGTTTGGGAATATTAGGCAACTTCAAAAGACGAACGGGCATCGTACTCACACCGAACGACGCATAGAATCTCCTCAAGTACGGTGCCGCTCGCACCATTGAGAGGAACAGTGATGCCTACGTCCATCGAAACCGTAACGGCATTTTGCGCGGCCTTCGCCGAGGACGGGGGCAGGCCCGCCGTTCGCTGCTGGTTCAAGGACCGGACGCGCTGGGTCAATGAAGGCGTTTCGGTCACGACCGGCGCCAAGGAGGCGATAGCGATGATCGATGGCCTGGAATCGTCGATGGGGATCGCCATGGTTCATATCGACATGCTTGCAATCGCGGCAGACGGGTCGCGCGTTCTCACCGAAAGGCTCGATCGGTTCGAGCGGGTCGATGGCAACGAGATCGGGCGCTCGATGGTTATGGGAATCTTCGAACTCGAAGGCGACAAGATCGTCGAATGGCGAGACTATTTCGACACTAGTGCGATGGCGAACCTTGCATCTACCAAAGCCGACTAACGGTCCGGCCCCGTCATGAGGTCGGACCGATCAGCTGGATCTGTCCATTATAATGATTGAGTACCCTGTCTGGGATCATCGACTCCAGAAGGCAAATGTTCGTCCTACGTTCTTCACCATCTAGGAAATTATAATGCCGACACCGATCGAGATCGTCTCTGCGTTCTGCGCGGCCTTTACTGAAAATCAAGCGGAGCCTGCGATCCGGCGTTGGTTCACGCCCAGCACGGTATGGGTGAACGAGGGTTTGTCGGTAACCACGGGCATAGAAGAAGCAGTGAACCGTCCGAGATTGGCGAGCGTCGCCGCAGTTCATTTCGATATGCTGGCGATCGCGGCAGACGGCAATCGCGTGCTGACCGAACGGCTTGATCGCTTTGTCCGCGATGACGGCAGTGAGGTCGCTGCCTTGAAGGTGATGGGTATTTTTGAGATCGAGGACGGCCAAATCGTCGCCTGGCGTGATTATTTTGACACGAGTGCTGCAAAGCGCATTTCTCCAGATCGTTAAGCAGCGTTCGGGGACCCGCCTTGCTTTATCGAATGCCTCCGGGCAATCCGATCCGGCAGGATGCGACTATGCCGGCTAGTCGGCGTAGGGTTCTTCCGACCTCATGGTCGTAGATGAGTAAAAGGACCCTCCCATGAGCAAGCCGCTTACCGGTGCAAAGATCCAAGAGATAGTGGCTGACGTTGCCAGAAATCTGGCTGATGCCACCTGCACCAAGCCTTTTGGTCCAGAGTACGACGTGTTCAAGGTGAAGGGGAAGGTTTTTGCCATGACCACAGAGGTTAAGGGTCAGAAGATCGTCACGCTGAAATGCGACCCAGAACGCAGCGTCATCTTGCGCGAGGTGCACGAAACGGTGACAGTCGGTTATCACATGAACAAGCGCCATTGGATTTCGATCGCTGCTAGCCCGGGCATTACTCAGGCTCTCATCAGCGGACTGGTCCGTGATGCTTATGATCTGGTCGTCGCCGGTTTGCCCAAAGGCAAACGCCCCGCGTAATCACGTCTGACGATTGCGGACAGTCCGCTGCAATACACGCCATCAGGGTTAGAACTTAATCAGTCGCCACCCAGCCAATAAACCATAGCCGACGGCCAGCAGAGCCAGCGTTGCAACAGCCGCAGCGACATCACCAATCGAGGCATTCATCTGATTGAGCGGAACGAAGGTGTGAACGCCCGCAGTCGAGGGGATAAGATGCGCAATCGTGGAGACGAACCATGGCATCTGCTCAAGCGGCCATGCCGCGCCCGACAGGAAGAAGCAGGGAACGGACGTAGGAGGGAGGATCACCATCGCTCGCTCGGATACGTCGAAGAAACTTCCGGCAAGTAGACCCAGCGCGGCAACGGCCATCGAGAAGATTGGCACGATCGCAATCATCCCGGCGGTGTTCATGTTTACTGGCACCTCCTGCACCCAGAAGATCAGGCCGAAGAGGAACAGGCAGCCAAGCGTGCCGACCGTGGCGAATGCTGCCAGGCTCCCGATATACTCGGATCCTTTCATGCGCCAGGTGCCCGTACGCCGGCGCCCGGCCATGAACGTCGCTGCGCCGAACAACAGCGTCTGCTGAACGATGATCACAGCCACGGCAGGGAAAACATAGCCCTTGTAGCCCCCAGAGCGATTGAACAGCGGCTCGGTGACGATCCTGACTGGCAGCCCTGCGCGACTGGCTTGTGTCCCTGGTGCGAGCCTTCTGGCCGCGAGACTCTGGAGGACTGAGGTCACCGCGTCGCCGATCGTGCTCGCTCGCAACAAATAGGTTGCGTTAACCCACACCGCGACGCCTGCCCCCGGCGCGCCGACAAGGAGCTGACGCTCCAGTCCACCGGCAACCAACACGACGCCATCGGCCGTGCCGCTCTGCATGACCGACCGAGCGTCTTCGACATTGGGGACTACATCGACAACCCGAACGGCGCGGGTAGCGTCCAGTTCAAGTATCAGTGCACGACTAAGCGCGCTGTTTTCCTGATCAACCACGACTACGGGCAACTTCTGCGCGGCTTCCTGCGCATAGGGTGCCGGATAGTAAAAGGCATAGAGCACGACGGCGAGCAGCATCGTGCTCAACAACGTCTTCGACGTCAGGATCGTGCGCCACGTTCCGATAAAGGCCGCTGTGACGGTCACGCGCGTTGCGCCGGAATGCCGATCAGGACCGATGCTCCGCCGCCCGCGACGACGACATAGCCGAGCAAAGACAGGATCGGCGCCACCATGCTCACAAGTGACATATCGCCCACCTGCCCCATTTGCACCGCGATGTAATGCGGCAGCGGTAAGACGTTGCTCCAGACATGAGCGAAGGCATTGGCGCCGTTCAGTGGCAGTGTTGCGCCGGAATACGCCAATGCGGACCCGGCATAAACCGCACTGATCGACAGCGTCGTCGCCAGTTCGCGCGTCGCAGCGACCAAAAAGGCGGCAATGGCGGCGGTTGCAGCGTAGAACAGGGTTTGCGCAACAACGATTGTGACCAGGCTTCCCTCGACCCGCCAGCCACGCGCCAACGTGAGATACACGAGCCAGGCCACGCCCCACAGGCTTGTCACGACAACATAGGGCAGCATTTTGCCGATCAGCGCGAAGGTTATGCCGCCACTTGAACGCGCCCATATGGTCAACGACCGGTCGCGCAACTCCCGTCCCAATGCCATAGCACAGACGCAGGCGGCGCTCAGATGAAGTACGGCCGGGAAGATCAACATCCCCAGATACCATTCAAAACTTGTGGATGCATTGCCCAGTGCGGTCGCCTCAACGACGAAGCGTCGCGAGCGCGAAACCGGCAGCGCGTGGCTGGACAACTGGCTTGCGGTCACCTCGACCGTGGCATCGTTCAATGCTTCTTTCGTTCCGTTAGCTATCTGTGCGCCAGCCGATAGGAAGCTAGCCGTGTAGAAGATGCGGATCACCGGTTGACGCCGACGGGCCAAGCCCTTTCCCAGTCCCGCAGGAAGATGCACCAACGCCAGCGCATCGCCGCGCCGTACCGCGCGGACGGCATCTGTTTCGTTCTGATAGAAAGCGGCTATCCGCAACATCGGCGAGGCATCGAGCGCACGGATCATGGCGCGGCTGGCTGTACCGCCATCGTTATCGACGACCGCAAGCGGCAGATTCCGCATCGCCCCCTGCCATAGCATAGCGGCGATCAGAAAGAGCAGCACGCCAGGCACAAGAAAGAGTCCGGCCAGATCCCATCGATCATGGCAAAGGTGCCGAATCTCGCCAGCCAACGCCCGTTTGAATGCGCTCATTGCGGCCAATCAAACAGGACACTCATGCCTGGTCGCAGTCCGGTGATCGGCTTCACAGGGCGCATCCGGACTTCGAAAGTGCGGATGTCATAGCCCGACGTCTCTCGTGTCGCCCGCCAGGTCGCGAAGTCGCCGCGCGGCGAAATAAGATATACCTTGAACGCCCCATCACGCCTCAACGCGGGAATAGTTCCGCTCAGGACACTGCCTATCGTCAAACCGCGATAGCGGTCCTCCCGCAGGTTGACTGCGACCCAGGGATGATCGACATCGATCACCTGATAGGCAGGTATCACCGGACTGACGACCTCGCCCGCCTGCACCAGTTTGCGCGCTACTTCACCCGCAATTGGTGACACGAGCTGTGTCTCGCGGCCAAGAGCATTCGCAGTGCCAAGCGCGGCCTCTGCCATGCGTACCCGCGCGTTTGCTGCCGCCTTGTTCTGGGGCCGCGCTCCAGCCAGCCCCTTCAGATACTGCTGTCGTGCTGCCTCGGCATTGCGAGCGGTACTTTCCCTTGCCGCAGCCGCCTCGTCGCGGCGCTGCGCTGCGACGACGCCCTGCGCGTAAAGGTTGGCGGTTCGTGCGCTTGTTACTGCGGCAAGCCCGGCCGCGGCTTGCGCCGCCTGCCACGTGGAGCGCAACGTGGCGATGTCTTCGACGCGTGCGCCCTCGTTAGTTTCCGATGCAATCGCGCGCGCGGCATCGAGCGCGCCCTGCGCCTGCGCCTGTCCTCCGGCGATCTCGGGACTGGACAGTGTGGCCAGTAGCGTTCCGCTTGAAACCCGCTGCCCTTCCTCGGCCACCAGTCTGTCCACACGCGCCAATGCCTTGGTCGCGACGTTCACCTCTTCGGCGTCTACCATACCCTGCAATTGCTCGGGCGCGGGGCGGCTTGCCAGCCACAGGCCGGTCGCGATCAGCCCGACGACGGCCACGATAATCAGGATGATGATGGGCCGATGCCTGCGCGACGGTGGCCGATATGCTTCCTCGTTCACTCCTGAACCCCAGCCGCCGATCGGCGCGTGTAATGTAGCTGCTATAGTCATCGATGCGGTGGCTGGCGGCGAGCAGCCCGGCCAGCGCAAGATCATATTCGTATGCCGCTGCGATCCGCTGCGTCTGCGTACTGGCTAAAGCCCCCTCCGCATCGACGATCGAGGAAGAAGGTGCCTCGCCCTCGGCGAAGGACAGCCGCTGGACCCTCAAATTTTCCTGTGTGGCGGCTAGATTGCTGTCGAGCAGTAAGAAAGAGCGGCGCGCCGTCTCCACAAGGTTCCAGGCGCGGACGATCTCGCCCGTTACGTCCTTGCGCGCCTGCACTGCCGCATCGGCTGCTGCCTGCTCGCGCTCGCGGGCAGCATCCAGCGTCTTACGTCGGTCGAAGTTCGACAACAGGGTGTAGCGAAGGCTGACGCCGGCGATCCAGTCCGGCTCAATCGGCAGCGCGTTATCGCGATTGGCGTTGTAGCTGCCGAAGGCGAATGCCTGTGGCCGATAACGCGATCGGGCGAGATCGACACCGGCACGTGCGATCGTACGTGCCGCATCGGCACCTTGGGCACGTGGCGTGTTGTTCAGGCCGTTGATAAAAGTCGAGACGGGGGGCAACGCCGTCGAGAGGACGAAGAGCGGAGTGGATGCGCTGACGCCGGTAGACTGGTCGAGTAGCCGCGCCAATGCGTCATTGGTCGTCGCCTCCTCCAGCCGTGCGCGTTCGTGTGCCCGCAGCGCCGCATCCCGTGCAACTTGCACTTGCAAGACCCGGGCGCGAGGGATGACGCCGTTCTGTTCCAGCTTAATCGCGTCAGACAAGTGGCGATCGAAACCTTGCAGTGTCTGCCGTGTCGAGGCGGTCAATTGCGCAGCGACCTGCTGTCCGAAATAGGCCCGAACAAGCCCAACCCGTGATACGTCGTGTCCACCAGCTTGCTTCGCGCGCGCGACATCGACCGCAGCATCCGCCCCATCCTGCACGGCAGTGATAGCCCCCCCGGTGTAGATAGGCACCGCGGCTGTTACCGCCGGCCGGAAGACAGTGTCGCGCGTCTGAAATTGCAGGCTGTCTGGAATCGATGCAAACAGGTTCGGCAGCGCTGACCCGATCCGTTGCGTCACCTGACCGACGATCTGCTGTGCATCGGCGGGAAATTGTCCGGGAAGCTTCGACAGGAAGTCGCCAGTCGCAGCGGCCGCATTGTCCTTCGGTCCGGTCAGGTCGACAGCCAGCGTTTTTTGATACTCGATGACGCTAGCAGACACACTAACGACCGGCCGACGTAGCGAGCGGGTAGCGCTTGCCAGTAGCTCGGTGGCACGGACAGCGTGATCCTCTCCACTCAGACCCGGCGACGCATCGTCAATCCGGGCGAGCGCAGCATCGAAGGTCAACGTAGCCGGCGGTTGCACGCCCTGTGCTTTAGCGGTGGAGATACCAACCGCGGTAGTTAACAGCGCCAGAGATTGTCGGAATGTCATCATGCCGCACGTCGTTCTTGATGCAGGAATGCCAGTCCGAGTTTCTTCGCGATGTGAACGCTTCCCTGCCAAACGAGATTTGCCAAGCAGGCAGTCTGAGCCTGATCGACACTTGCTTGAGCGGCTGTTAACCGCGGAACGTGGTGTCGCCGACCCCAGATTATCATGTACGTTCCAAACCCTCGATCATTGACGCAATGGTCCGTTAGACAGTACTGGCAACTATGACAATAGTGATTGATACCAAGCGTAGGCGCCGTAGACAGCCCGAAGAGCTTAGGATCGAGGCGATCGCAGCGGCACGGCACATCTTGATGACCGATGGTCCGGCTGCAATTACTCTGCAAAGCGTCGCTGCCGCGCTCGACATGGCGCATGGTAACATCACCCATCATTTCGGCTCCGTCGCCAGTCTCCAGGCGGCAGTCGCTGACACGTTGATGGCCGATCTCCTGTCGGCTGTGCGAAGTGCGACCACCAGTCTTCGCGCTCGCGCGATCACGGAACCGGATCTCGTCGATCTGGTATTCGATGCGTTCGAACAGAACGGATCGGGCCGCCTGATTGCCTGGCTTGCTGCACAGAATAGCGCGCAACTCATTTCCCTGTACGAGCGGTTCGGCCGGCTTCCTGCCGAATTGTTCGATGGTGAACCTAGCGGAGCGGTACTGGAACCCGATGATCTGCCACCGCTCGTGGCCAGCATAGTCATTTCTGCACTGGGGGCGTCGCTGATCGGCGACGGAGTTTCGGACGCGCTGGGGCTGTCACGCTCGTTCATGCGAGAGCGTCTCGCGACCGACCTCAGTCGGCAACGGGCAGAGGCATCTCCAGTAACTTGTCGGGCTGCCGCATCCGAGTGACATCACGCTATTGTCATTGATGACAATAAAGCATACTTAGGGTGCGTGGCACATCAATCCCATCTTACGGATGACCGGATAACACCCCCCGGTCGGTGCCACACGCAACTGGTTATAGTTGAGGAGCATCACGTCGGGCGCGCCGGCCACGTCGACCACGCTGTCTATCTACGCTGGGTACAGAACACGGTCATCGCTCACTGGGAGCGTTTTGCTCCGCAACAGGCTGTTCGCGATCACCTCTGGGTCGCACTGACGCATGAGATTACCTATCGCAGGCCTGCCTTCCTTGGGGACTCGGTCGCAGTTGAAAGCATTGTCGAGCGCTTGTTCGGAGCACGGGCATTCTTCACGACGCGTTTTTCTCGGGGGGACACGATCCTTTCGGAAGTAAGGAGTAGCTGGTGTTGCGTCGACGTCGCTGCGTATCGGCCGGTACGGCTAGCTTCCGAAATCACCCGATGTTTCATCGCAAAGGAAACGTCATGATGGTGGCGGCATGCCGCATCATTACGCCGCGATCCTACACTGCCCGACTGCGGCCAGCATCATGCCCCGGTACCTGGCTGGAGATAACATATGCGTTTTTACGATAAGGGGTGGAGAACACTTGTCCTCGCTGGTTTGCCAATCGTCATTTTGGTTGCATGCCTCGCCATGGTCGCATCGTGGCGCAAGGCCTCGTTGAAGGCGAAACCGGACGACCTGCCGGCAATCGCGGCACAGATTGCCGTCCTGCCCGACGGGGTGATTATGTTTGCGCCTGATGGAAGCGTAGCACAGGCGTTAATCAACTGGCTGGATTCACCAGCTCATGGAACCCGCTATTTCGAAGTGGGCGGCGAACAATTCGTCGGGAAGGAACTGGAACCAACGCCGGCCGCCAAGACGAGATTGAAACGCCTAGTCGACATCATGAATGCATATCCCGACCTGAGAGTGAACGTGCTTGGATTTACAGGCGAACATGGGCGGTTACGTGACAATCTTCTGCTGTCCGCAAAACGTGCGCAACGCGTCGTCGATCTTGTCGTTCAGGACGGCATCGCGGCGGACCGTTTATCGGCTGAAGGCAAGGGCGAAAGCCAGCTGACGAGTGCATCCGATGGACACCCCGCCGAGAGGGTCGGGTTTTCTTTTACCAAGCGGTAAAATGAAGCGGTTGTAGACTGTCGATAGGCAACGATCATGCAGTCCTCCGCTCTTTAATGCCTATTGTCATATCTGACAATAGGCATTAAGACTGGTTGCTAGATCATTGCGGCATCTATTTAAAAAGGTCCAAATCGTGAAATTTTTGGGGAAATCCCTCGTTGCCGTGTCTTTGCTTTCCCTGGCTGGGGGCGTGGGTTGGGCAAGCCGATCCCTAACATCTCCATCCGTTCGACCCTTTAGCGGCCTACTACTTAAACCCGGCAAGGGCTCGCCGGATTTGAACGTGCGTTTCTTTGGGACGAGCACGATCAGTTTTGATGACGGCACGACAGCCATCATGGAAGACGGCTTTTTTTCGCGACCGGGCATATGGACGGTCCTTACATCGAAGATCGCGCCGAACGAACAGCGCATTGACGACAGCTTGCGCAAGGGCGCCATCCACCACCTTGCTGCGATTTTTGTGGCCCATTCGCACTATGATCACGTACTAGATACTGGCCTGGTCGCGCTCAAGACCGGCGCGACAGTGCTAGGTACGTCTTCGACCGCAAACGCGGTTATGGGTGCTGGACTACCCGTCGACCGCATTAGGGTGATCAAGGACGGCGATACGTTCTCCTATGGACGCTTCAAGGTCACCGCATTCGAGACGCCACATTCCCCTCATCCGTCCTCGGTGGGAGTGATCGATCACCCGGTGCATACACCGGCAAAGGAGGGCGACTTCAAAGTCGGTGGCAATTTCTCCTATTTGATTGAGCATGACAGACGGCGGATCCTCATCATCGCCAGCGGCAACTATCTCCCGGGTAAGTTCAGGAATGTGAGAGCCGACGTGGTATTTCTAGGCATAGGCACACTCGGCCAGCAAACAGATCGGTTCATACAAGATTACTGGCGCGAGACCGTGCAGCAGACCGGCGCGAAGCTTGTTATCCCGATTCACTGGGACAGTTTCTTCGAACCGTTGGACGAGCCTTTGATTGCCCTACCGCGTCAGATGGACTCGTTTCCAAAGAGCATGAAAATGTTGATTCAGCTCGCCCGGCACGATGGCGTAAAGCTCCGCCTGCCTGTTCCCTATGCACCGATCGATCTTGGACCAACGCCCTGATCGGTTGGTACGTAGAGCGGCCAAAGAGAAACGCTAAGCGTAGGCAGGCCGGGCCAGCGGCATCTCGGAAGTAGACATAATAGGTCGTTTCGATGGAAACGCGAGCCACACACCAAGTGTACGTTCAGGTAGAGCAGACTGATCGTGTGCCACGCAGATCACGTCTTCTTGTATGTCTTGCTAATTCGAGATGGCCTGATCGCTCCTCATTTTGCGAGGAGCGCCTGATGCTCTTGCAGGTGTTGTTGAAATCGTTCGGCGTAATCGTCCGAAACCGCCGCAATAACGCTCGGCCGTCCCGCCATCGCCGCGCGCCAAGCCGTGACGCGTGGAAGATCCTTAAAGATAGAATGCGACACCGCGGGCGCGAGAATGTCGAAATAGCGAAACACAGGTGCAAACACGGCATCGACCATGCCGAATTCCTCGCCGCTGAAATACGGGCCCTCGGCGAGAACCGCTTCCACGTGCTGAAGCCGGTCGCGGAAGGCCGCCTGTTTGGCATCCGCAATTGAGGGGTCCGTGGCGTTGAGAAACTGCCAGGCCTCGGCGAGGGTCGCCGTGGCGAACTCGATCCAGCCCCGATGCCTGGCACGCGACAGCGCATCGACCGGATACAGTCGTTCGCCACTCTGGGTCTCCTCCAGATACTCACAAATCACCATGCTTTCGAACAGGATGGCGTCCTCCCCCCCCGCCTGACCGATCTTGAGCAACGGTACCTTGCCGGTAGGCGAGAGCGCCAGGAACCAATCGGGCTTGTTCGCGAGATCGATGTTTACCCGATCGAATGGGACGCCCTTTTCTAAAAGGACGATCGCCGCCCGCTGGACGAACGGGCAGAGCGGGTGGCTGATGAGCGTGAGGCTGGTGTCGGACATGATGGTCTTTCCAAGTGACGGCAGTGGATGGACGCTGGCGCTTCGCCTGCATCAGTCAAAGTCGGATACGACATCAAACATATGCGCGACGGGCGGTCCGATGAGAAACGGGGCGGTCAGTGGACGGTTCGTCATCATATGCTGCGATGTCTGATGCACGGCAAGCGCGGCCGCATCCTCGTAGATCTCGACCAGAGCGTAGGTGTCGGGTAGCGTCTGCGAGCGGAACAGTTCGTACAATCGGTTGCCAGCCTCGTTGGCGCCGACCGCAGACGCCTGCGCGGCGAACGCACGTTCGAAGGCGTCGCCGCTGCCCGGTGCAACGGCGATTTCCACAATCGTCCCGATCATCGTATGGTCTCCGAAAATTCGGCTTAAACGATGTCCGGGCCCAGGATGGGACAGGACAGGCCAATAATTCACGTTTGTACCATGAAGTCTTGGGTGGTGATGGCATTGGCGTAAAATGGTGCGATTTCGGCCAGGAAGTCGTCCTGCTGCTTCCGTGTGTAGCCGGCTGACGCGTCGTAGATGACGTTGGTGTTGTAGCCAAGGTCGTGGGCATTGCGCATCGAGGATTCGACACACTGACGAAGCGAGAAGCCGGCAAGATATATGTCAAAGATGCGGTTGTTGCGCAGATAGCTGTCAAGCGTCGTACCAACGAAGACGCTACTCCCGCCACCGCGCTCGCGGACAACAAATTCCCCGTCCGCTGGCTCGAACCCAGGAAAGAAGTCGGCCTGCTCGCCAATGAACGAACGATAGTCGCGCATCATCTTGCGCAGCCCGTATTTGGCCTCACCCAGCACCTTGAACTCGGGCTCGAACTTTAGCGAGGCGTGGATCACGTGCATGCCGCGACGACGGGCTTCGGCGAGCGCGATCTTCGAATTGGCAATGGCGGTGTCTACCTGCTCGTGGTCCTGGAACGATGGATAGATGCCGCCATGAGGCGAAAGCCAGTCGTTGACGTATTCGATCAGGATGAGTGCGCTGCTGGATGCTTCAGTCATGATATTGGTCTTTGCGTCTTGGGTAAGATCAGCCGATCATCGCGTAGTGGATGGCCGATGATGGTAAGGTCGGCGTTGGTCTGCACTGACTTAACGTCAGAGCGACTGGCGCCCGAAACGTCGAACGTCGTACCGTTTGCCCAGCCGAGATCGTCGGACAGGATAGCCGCTACTGCACCACCGATGTCGTCAGGATGACCGACGCGCCCTAGTGCGATGGTGCCTGCGACGAAGGCGTTAACATGCTCGTCGTCGCGTACCCCACCGCCGCCGAAATCAGTCGCGATTGCACCCGGCGCGACCGCGTTAACGCGGATCTGGCGCGCCCCTAATTCAACAGCCATGAACTTCGTCATCGTCTGCATCGCAGCCTTGGCCGCGGCATAGACGCCGTAGCCCGCCATTGTGACCCGCACGAAGGCAGTTGAGATGTTCAGAATGCGCCCGCCATCGACGATGAGCGGTAAAAGCTTTTGCGTTAGGAACATTGGCCCACGGACATGCATATCGATCATCTGGTCGAATTGAGCTTCGCTCGCCTCGGCGACCAGCGCGTAGACGCCTTCACCCGCATTGTTCACCAGATAGTCGAACCGATCGGCATCGAAGGTCTGTTGCAACGTGTTGGCGACCATAGCGGCGAACGTGGGGAAGCTTGTCGTGTCGGTGACGTCGAGCGGGAGCATTACTGCCTTGCCGCCCACCGCCTCGATTTCAGCCACGAGCGTCTCAGCCTCTGCTGCACTGCTGCGATAGGTACCGATGATGCCGACCCCGCGTTTGGCGAGGTGCGTGGCCATGCTGCGCCCCAAGCCACGGCTGGCCCCGGTGATGATGGCAATCTTCTGCGTCATGGCAAAACCTTTCGTGGATGGTACCGGCAGCTATCTCGCAACAGCGCCGCTTCTGATGACCGCCAGATAGCCCTGACGAGCAGCACGCTCTCCGCCTGATGCTCTCAATCTCTTGCCTGATCGTCTCAGTCTCTTTGCGATGATGACGTATGCTGCCATAACGCCCACATGACCGAGCATCTGCAACCGCATCTCGCTATCGCGCTGCGCCACGGCCAGCGGGGTACCTACCCGACCACGATCCCACGCTTGGGAATCGGCGTCGGTCAGGCGACTGAGGGTACATCGCCCTGCCTCTATCGCTCGATGATCTGCTTCATCCTGCAAGGATCGAAGGATGTGGCGATCCACAACGACCTGCTTCGCTACGATTCCGCGCAGTATCTCGTCAGTGCGCTGGACCTGCCGCTGAGCGGGCAGATCCATGACGCTGTCGACGGTCGGCCTTACGTTGCGGTTTCGTTGGTTCTCGACCCCGCGCTACTAGCCGACGTCGCTTCGACCATGCCCGTCATGCGCGATGCCGATACTCCTGGCAGGGGGATCGTGATCAACTGGATGACCCCGCCACTGCGCGAAACGCTACTGCGGTTGATGACACTCCTCGACACGCCCGATGACATTCCTACATTGGCGCCGTTGGTGGAGCGCGAATTGCTCTATCGTCTCCTACAAGGCCCTCAAGGGTTGTTGCTGCGTCACATCGCCAGGCCCGAAGGCGCGCTTGGCCGCATCCGGCGTGCGGTTGAATGGATACGCGATCATCACAATACCCGCCTTCGGATCGAGGCGCTCTGCGACGCTAGCGGAATGAGCCGCGCGAGCCTGCACCGCCACTTCGTCGCGCTCACCGGATTGAGCCCGATCCAATATCAGAAGCAGCTACGCCTTCAGGAAGCCCGTCAATTACTTCTTGCCGGGGACAACAGTGCCTCCGACGTGGCGTTTACAGTCGGCTATGAAAGCGCTTCTCAATTCAGCCGGGAATACCTTCGGCAGTTCGGCGCTCCGCCTGTCCGCGATGTCCGTCAAATCAGGCAATCCATTGGCCGCTTGGCTACAAATTGATCAACCGGCGGTCCCAATCAGGTTGGGAAGTTTGCTGGAGAATCTGTGCAGTAAGAGCGTCTTCACTAGGAGATGCGCAGTTTGGGGAACATTCTCACAAAAGGATGGTTGGACGGGAATGTGGGAGGCTTCCCGAAACCCGTGCCTCGCGACGAAATGAGAGCAGTGATGACTGGCACATTCGCGAGTCTGATTTGACCACGAGCTACTATGAGCTTCATATCAGGGTTGTTCGTAAGCCTGCTTGGCAGGCCGCTTCCCGGGAGCATGAGCATTCGAAATGCTCGTCGCGTTCAAAGAGGGGTGTTGAGAATTTGAGATCTTGGTCGAAGGATTTCGCCGGATGTGCGAGTTTGCGACGTCATCCTCGCACGCGAGGAATAGAGCAGCCTGATCTAGACCGGGCGCGAACAACTGCGTGAGGATAACCTGACCGCCGGGGGTGTTCCAGCACTACGGACGCCAGCATCTCATGTGGTAAGTACCCTTGAATAGCGGAAGTCGCGTAGCCGCACCTCGCCTTGTCCGGCGGCATAGATGCCCAGCTTCAGGCTCATGAAACCACCGAACACGTTGTGGTGCATGCCCGACACCTCCATGCGCAGGTCGTGCCGGGTCCAGGTCCGCCCTTCGTCGAGCGACCAGTATTGGGTGACGACGTGCTCGTCATTGTGAATGCGCAGGCGCAACGTCCGCGTGTTGTGCGGCTGACGCAACCACGGAAGTTCCTGGGCAAAGTCGAAGACCTTCAGCGTCTCCGGCGTGAACCCGATGCCGACAAACGCCTTGTGGCTGTAGAACAGCAACAGTCCCGCTTCCGCCTCGCCTATCAGGTCGATCGACAGGTCGGCCTGATAGGACCGGTCACCGACGATGCAGGTGAGGGGGGACGAGTCGATCGGGGACGTTCCGCTCGCCTGAATGTGAAGACCGTCCGGTTTGTAGCGTGCGCGGTTCGCCTCCCCCGCGGCAGGCTCGTGAAAGCTCCACTGCACACCCATCCGGTTCTGCGTGAAGTCGTCACTCAATGCCGGTGCCGCTGGCCCGGCCCGGCCTTTTGCCGGCTTCCGCATCGGTCGGGACAGGTCGCCACCCTTTGCTCGGAACCAGCCATCGGCGGTCCACTCGATCGGCTCAAGCAGCGTCTGGCGACCGAGCGTTCGAAAACCGTTCTCATAGCCGTGATAGATCATCCACCAGTCGCCGCCCGGCCCCTCGACCAACGTGGCGTGCCCGCGCGACCACCAAGGTTCGTTGACCGATACGGTCCGCACCAGTGGATTGTGCGGACAATGCTCCCACGGACCATGTACGGACCGGGAGCGCGCCGCGATCACCATGTGCCCCGTCGCCGGTCCGGAGGTGCCCCCCACCGCCGTGACCAGATAGAACCAGCCATTGTGGCGCAGCAGCTTCGGCCCCTCCGGGGCGAAGCTCTCCACGACCCAATCGTCCGGGTATCGCCACGGCGAGTAGGCGTGTTCGAGCACGCCGTCGGTCGCCAGTCCGTCCTCGGCCAGGCGGATTTTCTTGATTCCGTTAGTGAACAGGTAACGCCTGCCGTCCTCGCCCACGACATGGCCGGGATCAATCTGACCCTTGATCTTCAGATCGATCGGCGCGCTCCATGGACCACGAATATTGTCTGCCCAAATCACGAAGATCGACCAGCCATCCCCCTTCGGATCGGCGGGGATGTAGATGAAGTAGCGACCGTCATGCTTCACCAGATCCACGGCCCAGATCACGCCGAGATTTTGGTGCAACGCTGGGCCGATCGGGGCCCAGTTCACCAGATCGGTGGAATGCCACAGGATCAGTCCGGGGTAGGACGTGAACGACGAGAACGTCATGTAATAATCGCCACCATCTTTCAGGATGGTGGGATCGGGATGATCGCCGGTGAGGATCGGGTTGAGGAACGTGCCGTTGCCGAGGTCTGCCTTGCGTTGCCCGTCCGCACCGCTGCCCCAGCGTCGGCTGCCGGGGCGTGTTTCCGGCGCAGGCGCGGCACCCGCCAGCAGCGGTGCCACGGGTGCCAACGATCCGGCCATCATGGCTTTAAGAAGATTGCGTCGGGGAAAAGGCAAAACGTATCTCCGCGACAATCAGGGGTAGGAGGAGGCGAGCGCTTATAGTCGAAGTTGGCCGAATGCGATGCACCAATGCGGATATCCGAAGCTTAAAGCGGCCGGCCGCAATTTGCATGGCGGTCACGCCGTTGATCGCCCGTTTCGGTCGCGCACAATCGGTGCCCGCATTAGTTCAAGTCGGCCACGATGTAACCGGTGGGATCGAGTAGCATTCTTACTGCTTCCCACAAACGACGGGCAGCGAGAAACCCCAGGCTTTCTCGATGGGATCGAATTTTGGGAATGTCCGGGTTGGAGAGGAAACCGGCTTGCCCGTTTCGGGCGGCGGTCGCCATAACCGGCCCCTAGCTCATCGGACCGAGTAGTGGGCATTGGGCGCCTATTGCTGGGTAGAAGGCGGAAGCCGGGTCACCCGGCAGCAGGGAGGTCGCCGAAGCGAAAGCTGGAGGCCGTAATTCCTCCCATGAAGTCGTCTTGGTGATAGACGACTGTGGCAGGCTCCCGCTCCGCGGCGCCCACCACGGCCATCAGAGGAATGAGATGGTCCTCTTCCGGATGAGCAGCCCGGGCGAGCGGGGCGTCCTGCCAATGGACGAGCCGCTCTGTGCGAGTGTCTGGGTCTGCCGCAACAAGGCTCTCTTGAAGCCACGAGTCGAACTGACGGGAAGGCTCGACGCCTTCACTGCCACGTATCTCACGTAGGTTATGGTAGCTCAGCCCACTTCCGATGATCAGCACGCCTTCATCGCGCAGCGGCGCAAGCAGACGCCCGAGTTGCAGATGCAGCGCGGGGTCGTAGCTCCGGTCGATTGAGAGCTGAACGAGCGGAATGTCTTCTTCGGGATAAAGCGGCTTCATCAGGCTGAACGTGCCGTGATCATATCCGCGCTCCGGGTCGAGACGGGCGCCGATACCGCCGGCTCGAAGCAACTCGCCAACCCTGGCCGCCAGTGTCGGCGACCCGGGCGCTGTATAGCTGATGTGGTAAGTATGCTCAGGGAACCCGGAGTAGTCATAGAGCATGCCGGGATGCTCACCGGACGAGATCGCGAAGCCGTTCTCTTCCCAGTGGCCCGAGATGACGAGCACCGCGCGTGGAGCGTTGCCCAGTTCACGCCGAATGTCCTGGAGGGACTGTTCGAGGTGGTCGAACATGCGGCGAAAAGGGCCATCGAGGTAAGGCCAAGGGCCACCGCCGTGGCTTAGGAAGTAGGTAGGCAGGCGAGTGTTCATAGGATCTCCCTTAGTGCTTGTGGGCAGTACGTCGGCAACTGCGGGATACGGGCTCATCGGAATTTCTCGGTTCGTGTTGGGATGGAGATAGCCTCGACATCCCTCTTCCGGCAGAGATAAAAGATGGATCGGATCCATCTATCAGGGAGATAGGTCGTGCTCGGGACACTTACGCTCGACCAGCTTCGAGTGCTGGTCACGATAGAACAAACCGGGAGTTTCTCTGCAGCAGGCAGAAAGCTGCAACGAGCTCAGTCTGCCATCAGCCATGCGGTGCAGACGTTGGAGGTTCTTCAACGCGTTCAGCTATTTGACCGTTCGGGGCGAACGCCGACTTTCACGGAGGCTGGTCGTGCGCTGGTGACGCAGGCACGTCAGGTGCTCCGCCAGGCTGATCTGTTCGAGCGGACTGCCGGCGCAATCGCATCCGGTCTGGAGCCCGAGCTGACCTTCTCGGTCGACAGCATGGTCCCAAGCACTCCCGTGATCCGCGCCTTGGGAGCGCTGCAGCAGCGTTTCCCCGACCTGGCAGTAACGTTGTTCACAGAGGCGCTGGGAGGGGCCGAACGTCGCGTACGGTCGGGAGGTGCGACGCTCGGCTTATGTCCGCTCCTTCCCAACCAGGCCCAAGACTTACAGGCGTACCAAGTAACCTCAATCGAATTGATCCCGGTAGTTGGACCGTCCCACCCCCTCGCGGCCGAAACCCGGAAGATCGAGAGGGAGATACTTGCCGAGCACGTCCAGCTCGTTTTGACTGATCCCGAGAACCAGGGCGGGCCCAGCTACAGCGTGGTAAGCTCCCGCGTGTGGCGTTTCGCTGACCTAGGGCGGCGACTAGAATTCCTCCTCGCAGGCTTCGGGTGGTCCACAATGCCGCTCCACATCGTAGAGGAGCATCTGCGGGACGGCCGCTTGTCGCGCCTGCCTATCGACGACCCAGCAATCTTGCCCGGCTCGATTCCAATTTACGCGGTTCACCAGCGAGACCGCCCGCTTGGTATTGCTGCACGATCTTTGCTGCACGATCTTCGATCCCCCGATTCCGACTGAAACCACGCTTGCTGCCGGATGCAGGGAAGCCGAACGTGAAGCGTCATCGATCACCCGCTGAACGTTTGATGATGGCGTAAGCGGCCGATGTCGCGTTCCGATAAGGATCGAATTTCGAGAATGTCCGGGTGGGCAGGAAAGCGGACCGGCCGCTTCTTGGAATGATCATCAATAACCTGCTGTAGCAACGCGTAGGCACAATGGTGCGCATCATTCGTTTAGCGACCACCTTGGTATTTGTACGCGCTTGGCCTTTATCGTTGGTTGTGTACGGTAGATGACAAAGATAACTACATAATGTTTTATCCTACTAGGGTATCAGAACTCATCATCTACACACGGTCCAAAGGGCGTAGATGGCTGTGAGTTCGATACTCCCGCCCTTCCAATGAGTGAGGGCACATGCCGCATCCGACCCAATCCTTCGTCCGTAATTGCCTGCTGTCGAGCATCGATGCTGCGGGTTACGCTGCAATCGGGCCACATCTCGAACCCGTCGACCTGCCCAAAGGCACCGTGCTGATCAAAGCTGGCGAACCGTTCACGCATGCTCACTTCTTGAACAGCGGTATCGGCTCGATCATTGTCAGTACTCCTGACAGCCAGCGGGTCGAGGCAGGGATCTTCGGCCGCGAGGGCTTGTCAGGCTTCGGCTGCTTACTCGGCGTCGATCAAGGCCCACAGACCTCAATGATGCAGGTCGAGGGGGAAGGCTACCGGGTCAGTATCAAGGCATTGCGGACCGCTTGCCAGCAGTCGGACTCACTGCGCGAGACACTTCTGCGGTATGTTCACGTTTTCATCTCCCAGACGAGCTACACGTCGCTGTCCAACGTCAGCCAGTCGGTTGAAGGACGTTTGGCCCGCTGGCTGCTAATGTGTCACGACCGTGTGACCGGCGACGACATCGCGCTGACACACGAGTTCCTGTCGATCATGCTGGCGGTACAGCGGCCCAGCGTCACGACGGCTCTGCACATGATCGAGGGCTACGGGTTCATCAAAGCGCGGCGGGGCAACATCACTGTCGTTGACCGAGACGCGCTCGTCGACTTCGCCGATGGCATGTACGGTACGCCCGAGGCAGAATATCGCCGCCTGATCGGCCCGTTCGGTTGAGCCGCTTCTACCTACATCAGCAAATAGCAAACGGCATTATTGAAGACCCTGACGGCACCGAATCCGTCGATCTTGTAGCTGCAAAGCGCGGCGCGATACTGGCTGCGCGTCAACTTCTCGCGAACGCCGTTCTGGCGGGGGTAGCGCCCCTCGGCACTGCGTTCCGTATCACCGACAGCAACGGCAACTTGCTACTGATGGTACCCTTCCGCGATGCGCTTCTGCCCGGATTCATGGACTACCTTCAAAAATGATTCCTGATGCCCGGGAGCCGGACGAGCGGCCGATTGGAATAATAGCCTTGCAGCCGTAGCGGTGAATGTTGGGCGTTCTGGTACGATCCCGCATTCTCGCGAGGGAATGGCAGCGAGACGCCGCGGGCATTCTCGAACCGATCGCAGACCGTGCGAAAACTCCAACCCAGAATTCAGCCTGGCAATATAGCTACGCTCCGCCACTCCGGTGCTTAAGTGTGATGCCTAGAATCGGTTCTCAGAGATGCTATGTTGCGAGCATCATGCTCCCATTGATGTCTACGGTGAGTTTTCGCACGGTCTGGATCGAGTTTCGAGAATTACAGGGTTGAAAAGAAAGTCCACACAGCAGCTTTTTGGTGCAACGCATTGGCAGCTAGCTTAATCGACATTGAGGTCATTGGGAAAAATGCTCATTAAAAGAGCATGCGCGAAAGCCCTCGCCCGATTTCCGTGGCTCACGTTCGAGGCATAGAGGCATAGAGGCATAGAGGCAGGGAAGTCAGGTATGACGCCATTGGATTGCCCTTGGCCTATTTGGAATTATGGAACCTGCCAAGCGTGGTTAGCGGGCTGCAGCGTGGCTGTGCTGGCGACCCGAGCCTCCCAAACCCGCGATGCAAACGGATCGGGTAGCATTAACCGCGGTTGCTCAACTTAACGTCGACTTGAGTCATGATTAGGAATGTTTGGTATGGACGGGCACGCGACCCGTTCGCTTCAAGTATGGCAGGCAGCGATAGCTGTCGTTGAACCGCTTACTGCGGAACGTTAGGCGTTAGGTTGTCTAGTGCCTGGACGATGTAGAGTGCGAGAACCTCGTGCCCTTCCATCTTGTCGGCTATTGCCAGCGCTTCCAGAAGTAGATCTTTGAGTTTGCCATTTTGGTCGAGCGACATCCTCGGCCTCCTGTCTCGTATTCCGACGCTTTCCGTCGGCCTTTGTGGGAGTAGTCTAAATCAGGAAAGCAAGTATCCGCCATCAGTATGATGTTAATCAAAGTTAAGTTGCTTGTCACATTCAGTTTTGAATCATTCTGATACTTCCCGTACGTTGGTACAGGTACCGGATCGGCCTTTTCTTGCTAGCAAGGAATGCATGCAGCTAGCGTTACGTGCTCCCGTTCAACCATGCGACGGGCATCGCCATTTTTACGACGAAGCACAGCAAATTTAACCTCAGTCAATATTATAAAACTGTCCGGACAAGTACCTCTCGAACCGAGAGGGAGCCGTACGTTTGCCGAAGTTCTATTTAAATGTGATCAACACCGCAGATGAGTCCAACAAGGAGCGTTTCGATCTAGCGTCGCTTGAAGAAGCAAAAGACCCAAGCAATCTCAGGGGCGAGAGACTTAATTTCGGATAACATCCGTGCTGGATTGCCAGTGTACGAAAGCCACCGAATTGAGATAACTGATGATGATGGAGTGTTTTTACACACTGTCAGGTTCGGCGAAATCATCGACCTGAGACAATAGAGGCTAACCCTTTCTCCGAAAAATAGCTGTTTTGGCAGTTCGAACTGATGACAATATACTCGATGTCTGGATTTTATCGTGCCAGTTGATCAATACGGCAGGCGCCGAGTTTTAGGAGCGGCCGCATCATTGATACTGACCGCGCTGTCGGATCAGGTATCCGCTCGAACGCCTGAACGCCGCCTAGCTCTTTCTAATCCTCATAACGGGGAGCGATACGATACCTGCTACTTTTCAGGTGGCCGGCTTCGCCGAGAAGGGCTGATAGAGCTAAACCACGCCATGCGCGACTGGCGAACGGGCGATGCGTGTCACATGGATCCGGCGCTTTTCGACCTGCTGGTCAGGCTACGAGACCGATTAGATGTTTCACCTCATAAGCACCTGAAGCTCGTCTCAGGCTATCGCTGCCCAAAGACGAACCGTGCCCTTCATGCCCGCTCGCATGGCGTGGCCAGTAAGAGTCAGCACATGCTGGGCAAGGCAACCGACATTTTCATTCCCGGCGTAGCCTTGCATCGCCTGCGCGCAGCGGCCGTCTCCCTGCGCGGCGGAGGGGTTGGCTACTACCCGCATGACGGCTTTGTCCACGTTGACACCGGACGCGTCCGTCAATGGGGGTGAATGCTCGTGCTCTTTTCTCTCAGGTTCTCATTACCTGCATCAGTGAAGCTTGCGCGCCGCAACCAAGACAGCTTCTCCGAATGACAGAACGGATCAGGCGTGAAGGTTTCCCAACCGCGCCAATGACCGATGGATGGTGCCAATCATGGCGCATCGCTTGCGTCGCAGTCCGGGGTGAGAATTTGTATCCACGTGCCGTTCGATCGCTAACGGAGAATATTTTTATGACCTGTCAAATCTCGTTAAGTACCGGTGACGCCAACAGCCTTGACGCTCAGGTACATGCATCCGCGACTGAAGCCCTTGGCTACTATCAAGAGAAGACGGACGCTGGCCTATCTGTGACGATCATGGGACCCAACGGACAAAAGCTGACTGTGGCAGATCTGCAGGCGCTGAGCGATACCGAGAAGGATGAAACCTCTACATCGCCAGGCTCAGCCGCCTGAGTATAGTTCGCCCTTTTGATCTGTAGGTCGACCGTGACGATTACCGCTCCATCGAGCCCAAGGTTCTCCGCCGTTCGCGACAGGCCGGTAAGTTTCGCGGATGATGCGCTGGGTTTGCGTCATCACTATAAACATCAGTCAACATACCTTGCGCTTATTTTAGCTGAATCAGGCCCACGTCGTCAGGTCGGGCCCCCTCCCGAACTTGCCGGCTACCACTGCAGCCATGGGTGGGAACTGGGCCCATCCCGGCCATCGGGGACGGGGGGGCGGATGGGCCCTTTTTCCACTAGATACCGGCCAACTTGTTCAACCGGCGTTGGGAAGGATTCACTATCAGAGTACAGGACTGACTACCAAATCCGAATGTCCCGTACTCTTGGCATTTGTCTCATGCGTCAACGAATATGGATTCGAACGATACTCTGACATCACTCAATGTGCATGCCATAGCCTCTCGAACCATATCAATATTTTTGTTCTGATCCAATTTACTTGTCGGAACCATCATCGACGAGGAACTGAATTGCCGACAGGTAACGATTTCCCTAAAAAGGAGATGCAAATTTTTATGACGATCATCCGCAATGATTCGTAGAAAAAGATTTTCTACATACTCTTTCGGACCCTCAATAACATGAAGAAAATAACCGTTCCGATGCAGCAGGACACCGGTTATTTCTTCGGCAAAGTTGCGCGATGAGGCTTGCCTAGAGAGAGTATAAGCATCTGGTGACTTTGGCGTTGATGCGCTCATATAGGCCAACTGAAGCAACGTATATCCTAGAATCAACGAGTTTATTTAGCTAAAATCACAATATGAGATTCATTATGGTTCTCATCTGATGTTGCAGCAGTAGACCTTTATCTCGGCGTCAACGGGAACATTAGCAAGTCTAACCCCGTGTTGATCGTCGATTCGAAACTCTAGAACGATCTGGTCTTTGCCATTCCGGAATGCGTCGGCGACGAGATGCCTAGCGGATTTTTCAGTCGCTGCGCACGCGTCGTCCAGCGTGACAAATTGTTGCCCTTCTTGATCGACAATCAAGCCGCTTGTTGTTGCGATATGGGTAAAGAACGTTGCCATTCCTCGATAACCCGTGAAGCCCTCGCCGGTTTCCGTACGCTACCAGACAAAACGCTTGGTGCTGCTCCAAAATTCGGTACTGAACCAACGTTCTCAAAAGGGAAGGGCGATTGAGAATCCCCAGCTCAACGCCCTGAAAGCACTGATGTTGAGCGCCGTTTTCTCGAAATCTGTTCTCAAATCGATTTTCTCGAAATGGCCCAAGCGACATGCGAAAATGGGAATCCTTAGCTGACGGTTTTGCCGACGGAACTATGCCCAATTCTAAATTGGGATCCGGCAAGGATGTCGCGCATGTCCTAAGTTTCGGACGTCTCGAATGTCGCCATTTTTGCGACAGTGCACCACCTTCCGCAAAGGATCCCGATGGGGCGATGGCTAGCCAGCGCCCGTTCGCGTTTGCGAGAGTAGGGACTAGAAACGATCAGTACGTCTGCGCCCCAAGAGCCGGCGCTTTTCGATTTTACTGTTAGATCAAGAACCTGAGATATCGACGCTTCAGATGCAGGTATAGCCTGCATCTGCGTTAACAACCGCGCCGGTTAGCAAGCTTGCCGCGTCTGAAGCGAGGAACTGCACGACAGCTGCCACTTCGTGCGGCTGACCCATGCGGCCGCCCGGGGTCAGCGACATCCAGCGATCTACCAGACCGGGCTGGTCCTCCAACGTCTTCAGCAACGGGGTCTCGATATAAG
>Ga0265797_10000238_pt1 | contig 104630 bp, 69 predicted proteins | sample P2T30metagenome_FD_192433 | JGI IMG/M metagenome (GOLD analysis project Ga0265797, IMG submission 192433) | Plant litter microbial communities from East Loma Ridge, Irvine, California - P2 T30 | ecosystem: Environmental > Terrestrial > Plant litter > Unclassified | place: USA: California... | reverse complement strand
CCAGCACTCCATGGGAGAGCAGCCGCATCGCCGACGGCCACGAGTGATGGTACCGGTTGATGAATTTGAGGTCGACCTGAACACGAAATCTTCAGCGGTTTAACTTGGACGTCACAGACGATGACTTGGGACTCACCTCAGCCATGGACAAATGCATGAACGGCAACTCATTCATGATCGCCTTGCCGACCCCGATCACAATCACTTCTCCCGCAGGCCGCGGTACGAAAGAAGCAGTGATAACACTACTCTGCACCCCCGTACACTCAAACACAACTCTCGGCACATCGCCTCCTTTCTCCCTCACAACCTCGCGAATAGCCATCGCCATCTCTTGCGGCGACTTGCTCAGATCAACCTGCACACCCACGGCCCCAGGCACAAACTTCTCCGCAAAGTCCAACCTCCCACGATCCAGATCAGTAATGACCAAAGGACAAGCCCCCGCCGCCTTCGCCACCGCGAGTGAGATCAACCCAATCGGCCCCGCCCCAAACACAACTCCGGCCTCCCCCAACTTCAACGGCCCACGCTCGAAACCCCTCAACGCAACACTCAGCGGCTCCAGCAGCGCTCCGTCAGCATACGTCAAGTTGTCCGGCATTTTATGCAAATAGTCCGCAGGATGTACGTGGTACCGCCGCATGCTGCCCGTGTAAGGCGGCACTCCCGAGAATCTCACCTCGAGGCAGAGGTTGTAGTGGCCGCAGGAGCATTCGAAGCATTTCCCACATGGCACGCCGGGCTCTATGGCGACGCGGTCGCCGGGCTTGAGGTGTGTTACTGCGGAGCCGGTCCAGACAATTTCGCCCGAGCCTTCGTGGCCTAGGCAGTGGTTGGCTTGGACTTCAAGGTCACCGATACGGCCGGTGTGCCAGAAGTGGACGTCGGAGCTGGTGTAATTGCGTGAGACCGATGAGGTGGATAGAGAGTTAGAATGAAACAGGCGACTTACCCGCAGATACCATTACATCTTACGTGAACAATGCACTCGTGCGGTTTGGGATCCAGCTCTGGCGACTCGCCCATGAAGATCTCATGGTGTTCGTTCGTGAAGAGGGCCGGGTTTGGCTTTGGGGGCTTGAATGGGGCCATGGTTGGCTGGAGAGCTGGCAAGATCTGGAGCGTAGGCAGCTGGTCCTGGAGTGGTACACGGGAAGGTACAGTACCAAGGATACTGAGATTGAAGATGTGATGAACAGATGCGAAAGTGTTGTAGAACAAACCTTGAAAGACAGGAAAGCCTGCCGGTAGCAAGTCTTTACGGCTCCTCGATTACATAGATAGCAGTCATGTCCGCCTCAATAGGTAGGCGGTTAATGTCGCGATCTCTTGTTTCCGACCCACGCCGGTGGGTTTGATGGCTTGAGGGTTGAGTGAGGGGAAGTCCCAGCGCTTGCAACTGCCAACTTGGGCGGGACTCCGGCGTTTGGAGTTGCTCCTTGGCGCCTTTGCTTTGTTTTCCGGCATTGGAAAAGGAGCAAAAGAAAATTGTCCATACCGACTCAAAACACCAACCTTCTATGCTAGCAGACCGCACATTCTACCGAAACATCGCCCGCATACACGCCGCTCCAACTCCCACGATGCCATGGGCACACAAAAGGATGCCGACAAGACTTGGTACCTAATTCGAACGTGGGTTCGTCCCCTCCATACGCTCCCATCGCGCCTAATGATCACTCCGGCCTCTTGGTCACTTCCGCGTCTCATTGATCAGGCGTTTGCTTGATGGGCCTACTTCATCAGTCAGTCGTCTCAAAGGTCGTCTTTCCGGAACTCGAGACTCACTCTGGACCTTTGACTATCGAATTTCATCCCCGTTGAGGTGTTCGCAGAAGCTGAGCGTAGGCCAGGATGACTGCCAGGACCATGAGTGCCGTATGAAGGAGTCCCAACGTCAGTGCGACCACGAAGTCGCCCTTATAGGAGGCGCTCCCGGCAGCGGAGGGACATGTCTCTGTGATGTAGGTCGAGTTCATGGCTAAGTAGCGTGCCGATTGGGTCTTGGGAAGGTAAGGCTTGTTCGTTTGCGGTGCTACTCGTTCAAGACAGGGTAACGGGGTAAGTGTGAGAGGTGTGTGAGAAATCATCGTTATATTTCGCATACATGGAAGACTCCTTATATCTTCACCACGCTTCAAGGTCTCTGCGACAGCATCCATTCTGTGCCACGGTATGTTTTAGGGCGACAACACTTGAACATCGCTGAGCTGTATAGTGATTTCCGGCTGGTATCTTTTAGTAAAAGCAAATGCGGTTCATCGAGAACTGCAGGCAATTTTCACATACAGCATGGACCTCGTAGCCCACTACATCTGCCAAACGCTGCGTACAAAAGCCAAGAGGTATCTTTTAGCATTAGGGAAGCAGCCCTGGACTTCCGCAAGCATAGTCTAGTGGGTCCCCACGTGCTGTCTGGAGTCGGATCACCTCCGCCTATGCCAAAGTTTGTCAAATGGACAATCTCGCTGGCACCAGCATGTTTATGGCGTACTGGGCCTGCCGATACTACCGCCTGCGAAAGCCTGATCCAGTGAGGTGATGACATTTGGTGATCACTCTCTCACTGGTATAAGGGTGACTTACATGTAGACATTAGGAAGTTGCTAATACCACCATGGATCGACAAACTTTAGCATGGCCTGAGGCAGCAGCTTGACATGCAAGGTATCATTTAGGGCAGCGGTACGTACATGTACCTGCGACGCCCAGTGAGAGGCGCCAAGATAGTACCCTGCGGAAGAACGTCCAAACAGCCACCAAGTACTATACTTGGTGGAGCATGGAAAGACACTATGAGGTATGTTTTAGCGTCGAGAAAGTATATCACTTCAACAAAGAACATGCATAATGTTCAAACACGCCACAGGAGACGTGCAAGGCTAAAGGGTACCGTTGACTGGGGGCTGGAGGCTGGCCGCAGCCGGTTTCCCTGGGCGGGGCGTGCCTTGATGGTATCTTTTAGTTGCGTGTGGCTGGCCATTCATGCAGAAAGTGTACATCTCGAACAATAATGACGATGATGCGGCGTGAGCTGGATGCGCAGCCCCTATGCACATTCGCCGCAGCAACCTATTGGCCAAGCCTCGAGGCTGACGCCTCATCTACAGGTATCTTTTAGCGCGACAAGTTGAAGCATCACAGCAACACAACCCTTCCAGGAACATTGTTTGGTGTGGTACTTGCTGCAAGAACTTAAAGCCACGCATCCGCGCTTTCCATCATTCACTCCACCCAAACCTCCTTCTCCATCGTCGCGAGACCTGACCACACATACACCCCCACAATCCAACAAAGCCGAACTTCATCCCAAGATGTCCAGCCTCAGAGCTCCTACGCCCGCCGACTGGGAGTTTTGGAGACCCATGATAATCAGCAGGTACAAGGAGGATCCTTTGAGAATACTTCATCAGGAGATGGTAGACAGTGGTCTGAAACTCAGGTGAGTTCGCGACTACGGGACAACATGATCATTGTCTACCACTCGCCGCCCAGTCACTGACCGGTCGTGCTCGCAGTCCCAAGATGCTCCGTGATCGGTACAGGGGTTGGGGAATCAACGACAAGAACAGACGCCCGCGTCAGATCAGAGCCGCCCGAAGACACTTCACTACACGAAGGGCTTTACTCCAGTCACCAAGGATCGTGGAACTTGCGGACGATGGAAGCCACATGACAGAAGAACCTATCAACCCTCAAGACGAGCACGAGTCGCTTGATCCGCACATGATGCTTTCCAACTCAGCACCAGGGTCTCCAATTGCAGCACTTCTGAGCTTAGATCCGAAGATTCATGAAATCTTGAACGGGCTTTCATATTGGTGCAGCGCAGGGGCGAGGTCTTGGAACACCAAAGACGTCTATGGGGGGATACACCTCGGTTCAACCCCTGTCGTCCATCTTCGCAGGGGTCCGATTGACAAGATCAAGACGGGCCGAGACTGCTATGCTGCCGCAATGACACTGATACAATCGAGAAACCTTTGGAGCCTTCTGGAGACGATTCGGCATATTTCCGAATACCGGTGTCTTGATTGGCTCGATTGGCTGGAGGGACTCCCATTTGACCAATGTCGCATACCCTGGTTGCTCTGCGAACATGCCGCGCAGGTACTGGGACAGCAGCATCCGATCACATTGGTATGCAGTTGGGCAGCACGCGGGTTACCTCTCGAAGACCTCGTAAGCCTCTCGAGGAGTATATTCCGCATACTCATATCATCTCCATCGTGGCCCCATTGGGGAAACCGTTTCGTGTATAAGCAAAATGAAGTGATGATTAGACGGTATCTCGGGCGTGCGATTGTTACGCAGGAGCAGATGCTCAATGCGATCTCAGCGAAGCAAGGGTTGCAACAAACAGAATTTGATCGGTACGCGAATTTTACAGAATTGTGTGCGAATGTAGTCGTCTAAATCCACTGGGTAACCCTTCGAAAAGTGGTTTTGAGTATTGCGACCCTTACAAATTCAGCTGTAATTACACACATAAGTATGTAGACTTTAAAGACTCTGAGTACCATGCAACCCCATAGTAAAGTACTGAGATTCTTTTGAGCGGGCAGGCTGGCACAAATAGCTGAAGTAGAATCGCTGCTCGACACCATCACGCCATCATCTGGGTGTTGCATGTTACATATCGGTTCAGTCTCTCACAATGCTCGAGACCAACAAAAACAAGAAATCCATCGACTGTGTGATGTACACAGTTCTTGGGCGTAAACCGATCTCGCTTGTCTATCAAAAACGAAGGTTTCATGATGGAAACAGTCTATCAGAATTGGACGTACTCGTATCGTAATTGAAGGGCGTGGTCGCCCTGGTTCTGATCCATGATGACAGATGCCGTCTGATGGCAAAAGCAAAAGATCTGATTCCGAATCGGGGAATTGAACCCCGGCCTTGTCGGTACTGATCATCTTACGATGAGTGAGAGCGACAAATCCTAGCCACTAGACCAATTCGGATATCAAGTAACGTGATTGATAAGTGCGATCGTTTTTCGCCGTTTATTATACCCTGACACGTTGGCTCACCAAGAAGAAGGAGGAGGGGGAGTAGAAAATATCTTAAGGACGGTCGTGTCAGGACTAATACCCGACAAATCCTCTTCCAATAATCTTCCAACAGATCAACTCAGGCGACTATATATCGATGTGATGACAACAGAACTGCTTGTGAATTCATCATGGCTGCTACCTACCCCTCAGAAACGAGTCGTGACGACGAAAGAAGATCACAAAGTTGAGCTCTGCAAGTTCAAATGCCGTTCTTACTGTCCATCACAAACACAACGCCTTCTCAGCGACGCCCTCCTCAACAACTTGCCCAAGCATCCACCCAAAATTCCTCACAACATCAACCAACGCCCTCTCCGCAGCTTTCCCAGGCACAAAAGTTGCATGCGCATGCGGACACCCAGCGTAAAGATCACACCTCGACTCGACGCCCTCAGCCTTCAACATCTCATCGTACAGCAACCCATCATCCCTCAGACAATCCATCCCATCGACCTGAATATAAGTTTTTGGGAGCCCCGCGAGCGAATGCGTCGAATTGAGAGGCAAACGCCACGGCGAAGTCATGTCCCAGCCCGTAAGTTCCTGCAACACAGCCATAGCTGAAGCAGGAAAAATCGCAGCATCCGCATTCTGCTGCATAGAGACGTAGAGGTGCCTCCACTTCTCCGGGACCTGTTCTTCCTTCAGCAATGTAGGTACATTCAGCCACTGCCCCGTGAGCGGGTGTGCAAGCGGCTCGACCTGGGCCCTGCGAGCGCAGACGGCGGCCAAATTTGCTCCTGCACTGGTGCCGCCCATGATAATCCCTCTAGACGGATCCGCGCCGATGTCAACGGCATGTTCCACGAGCCAAACGAGGTTGTCCCAGGCGTCTTCCCAGCTTTGCGGGAACTTATGTTCGGGCGCCAAGCGGTAGGAGATGTTGACGACAACCGCAGAGAAGACACGTACGAGGGCGCGCGCTTCGAGGGCCATTTGGTCTGCACTGCCGGAGATCCAGCCGCCGCCGAAGGCGAGGATGATTAGAGGGCTGCCTTTGGAGGAGGGGTTTTTGGATTTGCGGATTTTGGCGGTGGAGAGGTGGCCGTCTCGCATTGGGACGGTGAGGTTGGATTCGATGATGTCGGGTGCGGTTGGGAGGGTGGCATTGATGGTTGAGATGGTTGTGTCCATCACTGATCTGATTGCGTCGACATCGTTCCAGTTTGCTGGAGGGCTTGGGTTTGCTGTTGCGAACTGTGGCGGGTTAGCTGGGTCGTTTACCAGGGGAATCCTAGTTTATTACCTCGACGACTTCCGGTAAAGGAATGCTGGATTGCGCCAACTCCTCCTGTGATAGAAGCATAGTTGCAAGGATCGATCGGTCTAAGATAAGAGGGTTTGGTTAAGAGTAAAGTACGCGGTCTGAGACACAGGGCAGAATGCCGTGTTGATTGTGAGGCGGCAGTCATTGGAATCGGACTTGCTTTATATATCCAGTCCGTTGAGACTTCTCCCGAGGCCATTCCTTTGGTGAACGATTCTGGCTACTGATGAGCTCTCACATGAAGCTGTTCCGTCCAGCCAACGACCTTCGAGCTGATACAGTCGAAGGACCATACGGCCGAGCACTATCTCACTATCAAAGGGTTAGGGTTGGTGTTACGGCCGAAAGCCTAAAATGCAGAAGTGAACGAGTTGTAAGTGGACGAATCCATGTACTGCTAGATAGCTAATACATCTGATAGTTGACGTCGCTGTGATGGGTTCACATCTCGCATGACTCCTCTCCGATTTTGGAAGTTTCGGACATGGTCATGTCGTGACAATACGGGATAGATCGAGCGGATTGCTTGATGCTGACACCACCATGAGCCCATTCACAATCACAATTATATGAAGCGCGTGAACGTGGCAGGCTGATTACTCGCTCCTGCCTCACGATCATACGATTTTCTCCCGAAGGTATGATCAGAACACAACGGCTAGCAACGAAACCTCTTGTCGAATCGCACAACTACCCATATTCTCCGCACCGCCACCATACTCCCATCAGGAACTTCCACCACCACCACCATAGCCAACAGCCCTTTCAACAGCAACGACAGCCCGGATCCGCTCAGCAATCTCCGGATCCCCAGCATAAAAGGTAACCAGTATATTCAGCGTAGCCTGGAGCAGTCGTTCTTCACTTTCAGTGCCTTGATACCCATCCATCTCGACTCTGTCGATCAGATTGGACAATTCCACCAATTTCCGAAAGTCTTCTTGTACTTGCAAAGTCATCAGAGTCGGATCTCTCAAGACGAGGTCTTCGACCGCTGCTCCGGATTTGCGGACCAGGAATTTGAACGAGTCGAATTGGGCTTGGAGGAGGATCGTGTCGTTGTCGGGCTCGTCAGACTCGTCGGGGTTGTCGGGATTGAGTTCTGTGATGAGTTAAAGCCTACGAAGTGGAAGGATGGTTTGATGGTGCTGGTGTCTTACGTTGGGGTTCGAGGAGCATTTTATCGTCATCGTCGTTGTCGTCGTCATCATCGGGTTTGAGTTCTGGGCCACGTCAGTATGTATGAGGACCAGCTGACTCTAGAGAACATGGGCTTTACGTAGGGTAGCCAGACGGAAGCTGGCCATGTTGGAGGCTGCTTCGTCGAGAGCGCGGTCTAAAGCTTGCTGCGAGCTTTCGCTCTTGGCGTCGTTTGATGCCATTTCTTACTTGGATTAGATTGGATTGGATTGGATTGGGAAGCTTTAGTGGATAGGTTTGCGTGAAATCACAGCTGTTGTGAGCTGTGGTTGGAGGACTACACCTTCTACATGTGTATGATCTGGAAGCCCGGTGAATGCTCATATGTTTCCAGGCTATCTCAGATCTGTGATCCGCCAACAAACTGCTGCATGAGATTTGAGATCTCCTTTGAGCCTCATCGTCTCTAGGTACCGTGGCAGACAGTACTTTTGGAATGATGTCTCATCGTGCAGTCCATAACGATACGGCTTTGTGTGCTTTGAAAGGATGATGCAGCCTATGCCTGTTGTGGCGATGTCGAGGATGTCTCAGTTGTAACTCAAGTATGGGTTGTATAGTCGTAGTCTGTTTGCCTCTTGCGCTGGTCTCTGGAGATACACAGCCTTCCGAGATCGCAGTCGGCGATGAAGCGTGAGCTGAACTGGCCCTCCACTGGCAAGAGAGCCACGCAGCTCTAACACAGAAAGCTCCACAACATCGTCAGTCCTCGCAAGCTTCGCGACAAGCTACCTGCACTTGACGTAGCTCGAGCAAATGATGACTCTGATGAGCTGGCGAGTGTCGTCAAACTGGGGCAGTCAACTCCGCTTTAGTCCGGCGACATGCTGCCTTCGTCCTGTACAACATAGAATAGCTAGACGTAGAGTGACGGTCTTCCAATGGTACGCTACAGCGGCTACACATTCCGCGGATCCTCAATGGTATAGTCGAGTTGTTGCGCCGACACCGAACCGCTAGTATGCAGTTACTGGATCCTGCAGGAGCGCTCAAGAAAGACCGGAGACCTGGTGTAGTTGGTGTCGATGTCATCGTGCCGTTATAAAATGTGCTTGTGTATGGATACGAACAGGCTGATGGAAACATCATCGACGCGATCGTACCTACAACGACCGGAAGCCTGGACCCTGCCGACGAAGTGTCAAAAACCACAGTGGGCCTGAGTAGGGCAGGAGCAAAGGGGAAACTCCGGGCCGGTGTGAGCGATTATCAGATTGATAACTCTAAGCTAACGACGCACTGTGCACCGTCTTGCAAAACCTGCAGGCGAGGCGGCGGGCTAGCCCTCGATCTGATTAGCGAGACGACACAAGACCGGTCTTGTGTACCGAATGGGCCGTAGACGGCAAGCCTTCCATTTGCTACTGCTGCCACCCGGTCTTTTGGCTTGACGAAACCAAGACTCCGCGCATGCATGTGAATCATGTGCTTGGGCTTTTGCTTGTCACGCTGGGCATCTCTGGGCGGAGTGATACTCCAGCCCTACGAGACTGAGAAGCCTATCTCACCCGAAATGATTGATGCTTTGAAGTGGAAGATCTCTCTCCCAGTCGACTTCAACGCGTCTGGCAGGCTGTCAGGCCACGGTAGGCACCTCAGATGTCGGGCATACCATGTCAGTCTTGACGCGAGATCTGCATCTTCGTGATCCATGTCACGACGCGAAAATCATACGACAACAGGCTCGTGAATCACGCCGCCTGTATATGTACAACCCCATGGGAGCATGGTCCGGCCTCCCAGCGGACTCAAGCTGACTCTTCCGACACCGGCACAGACGGAGCCATAGCGGCCATGGCAAGACGCATGAGATCCCAGAGACCCGGCAAATAGGGTATCGTATGTTCAATAATTATTGCGCGAAGCTGCTGTTTTGGGGAGAAATGTAACGACTGACACCGTGACACGCGAGATCTGCTTGGCTTGGTGGGTCTTTGGCCCAACGCCTCGAACACCCTAGGCGAATGCCGCCATCAAAGCTTCGCACCCACGCAAAAAGCCCCACCCAAACCCGCCGGCTTAGGAGCTCGCGAGTAGGGCTCTCATCTGCTGCGTTTCGTTTGTTCGAGTTTTGCCTGCTGTGGTGCGCGGGCGAAAGATCCTCTTATCAGATCCTGGCATCAATTGACGAGCGCCTTCTCTAGGCCAATCCTTCGTCTGCAATGGCTCCTAGCGTCGGTAACATGCACCCACCAAGGACCACCTGTCCAGGGTGGTTACCTTTAAGAAGCTCGAGATCGCCGTGCCAATTCTTATCTTTTGATCTTGGACACCACACCACGTCTCTTGTTCTCATCCTCTGACAAAGCTTGGTCCTTGCCAGCCAAGATGTCACACGAGCAGGCCTCCTCCTCATCTGCTGCCTCGGTCATAGACACTGAGCAGCATCTTCCTGCCAAGTCAGATGCTCAATATCCCTCCGACACAAAGGGCGTCGCAGGAGTCAACGATGCGAGCAGTGATGAGATGCCCGACGAGAACGCCCAGTATGGGGTCAAGGCCATGGAAGGTGTTACTATGGCCTGGACGAAGAAAACTCTCGGCACAGCTTACATCTTGTGAGTAGACGGGTTCAGAGATATTATCGTCGTTACCCATCGCTGACGCAAGTAGGATGTGGCTGTTGTACTTTATCAATGGCTTCAACCAATCGATCACCGGAAACTTGGCACCATACATCACGAGTGAATTCGAAGCTCACTCCCTGGTGCCTCTCATCAGCGTCGTATCGAGCATTATGGGAGCAGCGACATACATGCCCCTTGCCAAGATCCTCAACTTGTGGGATCGCTGGGTCGGTTTCGCTATCATGGCGGGCTTCGCGACTTTGGGCCTGATTCTTGCTGCCAGTTGCAACGGCATCGGCGTCTACTGTGCGTCGCAGGTCTTCTACAGCATCGGCTTCACCGGCATGACATTCTCCATCGATGTTATCACCGCCGACACTTCTTCTCTCAAGGATCGTGGCCTTGCCTACGCTTTCACATCGTCGCCGTACATCATTACCGCATATGCTGGACCGGCTGCTGCGGCCAAATTTTACGAGAACAACTGGCGCTGGGCGTATGGCTCCTTCGCGATCATTCTGCCATGCTTCGCTGTTCCCATGGTCGGCATTTTGAACTACGCAAAGAGACAGGCTAAGGCTAAGGGCTTGCTCCCACCTGCGCCCCCGAAAAGCGGCAGGACGTTTGCGCAGAGCGTCAAGCACTACGTTATCGAGTTTGATGGTGAGTGTTCATGACATCGCCGATGTATGTTCAACATGAACCGCATACTGACCTCCGCTCCTAGTACTCGGCACGTTCCTTCTCCTCGCCGGCCTTGTCTTGTTCTTACTTCCATTCAACCTCGCTGGAACTTTCGCTGACTCGTGGGCCGACGGTGGCATCATCACTATGCTTGTTCTTGGTGTCGTGTGCTTCATCGCCTTCGGACTCTGCGAGAAGTTCCTCGCTCCAGTGCCTTTCCTGCAATGGGAGATTGTGCGCTCGCGCACCGTCATGGGCACGTGCGCTCTCGACGTGTGCTATCAGATCTCCTACTACTGCTGGATCTCATACTACACCTCCTTCCTGCAAGTCAACAGCGGCCAATCCCTCCAAACTGCCGGCTACATCTCCTCAATCTTCGATGTCGTCTCTGGCGTCTGGCTCTTCGTCGTCGGCTTCGCCATCAAGAGGACGGAGCGCTACCGCTGGATCGTTTGGATTGCGGTACCTCTCTACATGCTCGGCCAGGGCCTCATGATCTACTTCCGCAAGCCCGACCAGTCCGTCGGCTATCTCATCATGTGCCAGATCTTCCTCGCTTTCGCCGGCGGTGCTTTGATCATCACTCAGCAAGTCGCCGTCCTCGCCGCCTCAGACCATCAGAACGCCGCTGGCGCGCTCGCTTTCCTCGGCGTCTTCGGTAACGCCGGCGGTGCCATCGGTGGTTCCGTCAGTGGTGCCATCTGGCAAGGTACGCTCCCTGGTGCGCTGAGGCGCTTCTTGCCCGCCGAGGATCTCCCCGACTGGGAGAGCATCTACGAGGACCTGGATTTGCAGCTCAGCTACCCCAAGGGCACCGCGACCCGTTACGCGATCGAGCAGGCGTATTCGCTCGCGCAGCAGCACATGGTCATCTGCGGAACGGCCGTCATGGGACTCTCGCTCATCTGGATGTTCGTCATCAGGGACCTCAAGCTCGACAGGAAGCAGACCAAGGGTGTGCTGTTCTAAAGAGATGATGATTCATGATCATTATGGGATGATGTTTTAATAGATAGATTTTGCTCTTTTTTAGCGGGTGAGGGATCGGTGTCATCTCTTCATTGAGATTTAGTCCGATGGTCTGGCAGCTTGCCAGAAAAGAAAAGCTTTGATACATTCGCTTAATACATGCTTACGAGATGAATGCTCGCATCGCAACTGAAATCGTCCTTGATCGTCGCATCGTTCCATCGAACACATATGTTACCAACGAGTGAAAACAGATAAAAGAGAACAGGAAAGTTCAGGTAACCGAATAAATGGAATCTTATAAATGCGACATGGCGAACAGCAAAAACAGTCCTCGTCGAAAATACGAAATAGACCAGAACCAGTCCTACGAAAAGAACCCCATCTCACAAAACCTCATTCCCAACAAAAACGGCAAAAGTCCACCCCATTGCCACTGCCCCCCTCACGTACCTCCACCAACCCCATCTCGTCCTTGTCGTTCCCCTCGCCTCAACCTTCGGATACGCAACCCCAGTCTTCTCATCCCTCTCCAACAACTCCTCCCGCTCCGGCACCGTGGGCGGCCAGATCGCATACACAATCGGCGTAGCAGCCGACGCGACGAACTGCAGCCAAAACAGCGGCGGCCAGCCGAGGCGCGTGATGAAGAATTCGAGACGCTGCGCGGGGTTTGTGATCTGGGCGCTGGACCAGAGGTTTGGGATGGAGGTGGCGGGACTGCTGAATGTGCGGGCAAGGTTGAGAGCTAGGCCTGTGAGGCAGGCGAGGATGAAGAGGAGGTGGATGATGGCGAGGTGGGAGAAGAGGGTGACGCGGAGGCGGCGGGGGAGGGGTGCACGGGATTGCTGCGAACGTTCGTGGAGGGCGGAGGAGATGCTGCCGGAGGCTTTGAAGCCTGTTTTCTCGCCTCCGAGGGCGGTGGGGAGGACGAAAGAACGCATGAAGGAGATGAAATAGTCTGTGTGTGATGTAAGTTTGGTTTCCGGTTGAAGTGTTTGGGATGTTGGAAGTACGCACAAGGGCTAAGCCACTGCTCCATTTCGGAGTCGTATGATGCCGTGCGGATGTCGTATGGAGTGAAGTCGTTTCCTGTTGTTGCGAGGGCTCCCATGACGCCGTTGTGCAACCAGTGGGTGGCGCTCCAGATCGATGCGAGACGGATCAAGACTCGAAGTTCGTTGCGTGTTGTCCAGAAGACGAGTGGGCTGCCCGAAAGCAGCACAAACGGCAGTATAATGTAGCTGAGGGCGATGGGGATTTGTACGAATTGGCGGAAGTCAAAAGCAAGGCCGCAAAGTCTTTGTCGTAGGTTCATTTCCTTTGCGAGTGCGCCCATGCGGAATTTGAATAGCATGGCCGTTTGGATGTGGCCGACCCACTGGATGAGCAAGTTAGCATACACGAGATCCAAGATGGTTCACCATCCAAATCATAGGAGAGCGTGTACTCACCCATCTTGTTCGTTGCTTGATATGTCCAAGATAAGACTCCGGCGCGGAACCATATTGCACAACTTCGGGAACAAAGGCAGTCTTCCATCCCTCTCCCAGCAGCGTGGCAGAGCAACAAATGTCCTCCGCCAGTGACTCGGTCGGAAATCCGCCAATTGACTCGAGAGCGACACGCCGCATGATATATCCTGATCCTAAACAGTTGGCATGTCCCAAAGCGTCGTTAACAACTTCAGTCATCGAAGCAAAGTGCGACATGGTTTGTGTGAGTGGATCGTTGGCCGGGATGTTGTAGAAAGTCTAGATACTAACGTCAGCATTCGATTGCCGAAAGAGTGCCTTTGTCTTCGGGTCCAAGAAAATTATACGCACCTGCGGCGGACACACCATCGCACAGTGTGCGTCTTTCTCAATGCGTGGCACCAACGCGCGTAACCAATGCGGCATTGGGATCATGTCGGCGTCCAATGCTGCGACGTATTGGCCCCATGGTGCAGCTTCCATGTAAGCGTGTGAGGCGTACCCAAGACTCAGGTCGACTGTACTACTGCGTACGCTGTATGATGCGATCGATCCAGTTCTTTGCACTTCACCGTCGTCCTCGTCTGTAGCCATTGGGCGGTCGGACATCGATATTTCCTTACTATATCTGTTCGTGTTAGTATAAACGTGAGTGCATAGCATGTTGATTGCGCGATTTACTTACTTCTTGGTCGTCTTGTCTGACTTTGGGGTCATTTTACTGCGGAATGCGTCAGCCAGTGGAACCAGAATCCAGGGAGTGACAGATGACTGTACTTACGCGACCAGTGTGTCATCAGAATTGGGTGGAATCTTGCATCTACAGGGCAAGGCATAAGTACAAGTCATCGTCAACTAAGAAGACCGAGAAGGGCTGCACTCACAGTCTGGGTAGCCAAGAGAACGACAGCGGATCGACCGATGCAGAGTGCGCAAGGCCATGATTGAGATTGCCTGCTTTGTAGTCTTCGATCGAGCCTTTGGTGCGCGCGGTGTAGTGAAGATGCGGGAATTGGGAAGCGTGAGTTTCGACAGCATCCCGTAGTTGCGTAGAAGCACCATCGTCACAAACGAAGACTCGATATCGGTCAATTGGGTAGTCCAGAACGCAGGCAGCCTTTACAGTGTCCATGACAACTTGTAGGTCCTCGTTGCATGTCGTGATAAGCACGTCCACGTTTGGGACATCTTCGCCGAGCAAATGTTGCTTTTCGCGAATCGCGGGCTTGATGGCTAAGATTCGAAGTATGTATGGTAACGCGTTGGGTACTATGAATGTTAGTGATGTGATAGTGGCATTGAATCCGGACATCCATACATAAGATGATCATTTCGAGCCCAAAAAAGATCCATGGCAGCGCCAATGTACGTAGCTGAATGTTGGTAGCATCTTCATCTTGGGAGTTCCCGGTGACATCCCGAGCAGTGGCGAGGTACATGAGACGAAACGCAAGATAAGTAAGTAGAGATGCAAGGCTCAGAAGAGCAGTGGGTGGCATAGCCAACCACAGGCATGATCTGGTATCTGGCATGGTTTCAGATGTTTGGCGTGAAAGATAAGGAGTGTAGATAGTAGTGTCCTGTCACGTTCTCTCATAGCAGATATCGGATTCTATCATCTGTTTGTTAGACGTGTGAGGCGATCAGGGTTGCTGCATAGTACTCCGCTCGTAAGGTCAGCCCCGGACTGCCATGCAGCATTTTATGGTATCACATCAGCGTTTGTTGACAGGGTTCTCGCCGAGACACATGTGTACACTGTATTGAGTGATGTGCCGTCGACCGAGACCGAAGTGTGAGCCACGCCTTCCAGCTTACAGGCGTAACAGGCTGCACTGGATCGTAACAAGGCGCCTGTGCGCCTATATGCCGAATGCAGGAGAAGGACGGTTCCAATTGCGGAAAGGGGCTTGGGGAAAGCCTCACTTGTGCGCGGAATGAGTGAGTATCAGGATATTCCATACAGCTCTTGAGGTTCCTGTAGTCAGCTCTCACTTATGTCCAGTGTGACAGTCTGCAAAGCGTGAACGATAGACGTTGTACAGTGAGTTTTGGAACGGTCTGTAGAAGCAGATAAACGACCTTTCACACTCATCGTCTGCAATTTCCGACGACAAAACGTCCTTCATTATCTGTCTTCAGGCGATTTGTGGCGTTGTTGACCGCTATCGTTGCTCAACTCACTCTTCTCACCTTTGCCAGCATCGCCATCTCATGGTTAGGCGACAGGCGTTGAGGTCGCAATGCAGGTACTTCGCTAGTGTCGCACGGCGACGGCCCCAGAGCGTTGCCTTCTGCCACTTGCTGGGTTCGGTATGCAAAGGCGTTGGTTGAGAGTTCCACGTTGCTTCACCCTTTGGTGTGCGCTTTAGGAGAGTGCGGCTGCGGCTGTCCCGACTCCCCGGCGTGACCCGGTCGCTCGGATCTCCAGTCCGACCACTGCCGACATCAGTTCGTGCATCAACTCCACCCATCGCATATATGCTCGTGCTCCTAAGACTCCCTAACCATCTCTACGGAATGCATCCTCAATTCGAACAACATAAACGGCGTGGCAATCCAACCGTACAAACCGCTCGCAACGGTGACTCGTGGCAGAAACTCCAGTTCACATAACGTCTCTCAAAGTCCTCCGAGTAGGGTCATCATAGTAGCTTCAATATGTTCACTTGTGGGAATTGTAAAGTGAATATTCTCTATTCCACACTTTCGTCGGTCAGGATTCAGGGATGATATGCTCCGATTGGTATAGCAAAGGGCCTGAAACCCCTTGCCGCCAATGACACTGCTGCTTTTTTCTGACTCGACGATGAGCTGAATCTCACTTACCCAAAATGGACAGCGCAATATCTTGGCCTCAATCTTTTTGAACACGAGTCCGTCTCCGAGAACTGCGCATGGTTCGTGACTGTGAGTTTGCCAGGCAACACGGATAGCAAAGATGAACATCACCGGAGTATTCTCCGACTAGACCACCCGGTGTGATCGGATACTGGCCGTAGGGCACGCTCGAATCTTGCAAATATAGAATATAAGGTCGTCAAGATCGCTCTCTGCTGTTGATCTTTCACCATCATCAAACCACCTGTCTTTCTCTTGCAACATCATCCTGCCACCATTCGCTCACCCTCATACATTCATTCCAAACGCACCCAAACTAGCAACATGCACTTCTCCATCCTCTTCACATCTTTCTTCGCAGGCGTTCTTGCATTGCCTGTACCTCAGGTTGGGGTAAGAATAGACTCTGACCCAGATCAGCGAGAGCATCGGCACTAACACTCGAACAGACCGGCCTCGGCGATGTTGAGTCCGGAGTCGCACAGGGCACCAACACTCTGCTCTCTGGTGGTGCCAACAACGCAGTAAGCTCGACTGGTAACTCGGTGGCGGACGTCTCCAGCTCTGCCGGCAATCTCGTCACCCGTCAAGTCGGAGTAAGCAGAATCGCATCTTTTCCCATACACGGCCCTTCGATCAAATTCTGACACAATATCACAGACCGGCACTGGCGATGTCCTCTCAGGCGCGGCACAAGGCACCAACACCCTTCTCTCTGGCGGCGTCAACAACGCCGTGAGCTCGACAGGCAACTCGGTCGCAGATTTGTCAAACTCGGCGGGCAACCTCATCAACCGATCACCTGAACCTCAAGTCGGGGTAAGTCTGCTGTTGATATCGAAACGTTCAAGATAAGGAGCTAATTGTTCGATGCCAGACTGGAGCCGGCGATGTCCTCTCGGGTGTTGCACAGGGCAGCAACACTCTCCTCTCCGGCGGGGTCAACAACGCTGTGAACTCGGCCGGCAACTCGGTCGCGGATCTGTCAAACTCAGCCGGCAACCTCATCAACCGATCACCTGAGCCTCAGGCTGGTGTAAGTCCACAGCCAACCCCTGATCGCTCGAAAGTGAAGCTGACCAATCGTACCAGGCTGGAGCCGGTGACGTTCTCGCAGGGACTGCGCAGGGTAGCAACACACTCATCTCAGGTGGCGCCAACAATGCTGTGAACAGCGCATCAAACTCTGCAGCGGATGTGTCGAGTTCTGCGGGCGATCTTGTCAACTGAGCGGCTAAGCGAGACTGGTATGAATTTATGGAAACAAGGAAGCAAGACAATTGTTGCGCACGCTGACGACTTACTACGCAGATTGTTGATCGAACAGGCTCATGCAATAGCTGCCAACTACCAGCCCGAAAAAGTACTGAGGGATGGTGAACATTTGTGACGACTTATTACTTTTCTTGTCCCCTCCGGGACTATTGACTTACGTAGAATTTTTCCCTCTTCCTTACTTTCGTCTTCTTTAGACAATGAACACATTTACCGCTCCATGGAGGCGGTTGCATCATCAAGCTTTCCTACTATGGATCTTCTTTTCTGATCTCTGCGCATACCCAACATGCGTTTCGAGTGATCGAGTCGCTCATATTTTGTGCCTTGGTCCAGAGTAAGGCCTTTGGCGTGGGGGTCCGCTGACCCACTTGACGGTCTTTGATTTCTCTTCGTGAGAGAAAGGTGTCTCGTTTATCGAGATCTGTAGGCTCGATATACTGTTGTGCATCGGGCTGCTGGAGATTCTCAGGAGTTCTAAGTGGTCGTTACAGGCCTTTGGGCCATGTTCGGATGATGGGTGATGTATGGTCGATGTCTGCGTCTTCAATTCGACAGTCTCCGTGGTAGAGATGAGCGTACATCGTGTTCAGTCGTCTTCGTGGATAGTAATGCCTGCCTCCTCAACACTCGCAACCTGCTCCTCTCCTGCTCCCTTGCCAGCACCATCATTCCCATCCGTAGGCGCAACCGCAACTTTCGCAGGCCCAAGCCTCTTTTTGACCGCCACCTCTCCATTCCCGGTCGATTCCTCTTCACCATCCACGTCCATCCCTCCACCACCACCCTTCCCTTTCTTCGCCTTCCTCGCCTTAGCCTTCTCCCTCTTCTCGCGGTTCTTCCTCACCTTCTCCTCCTCTTCCTCTCTCGCCTTCGCTCTCTTGTCCTCCCACTCTCTGTCACGCTCCTCCCTCTCGACCTCCTCGTCCATGATCCTTAACCGCTCATACTCGCGCCTGCGACTCGCCTTGTAGACGTGAAACTCGCCCGAACCTGCACCGGCGCTTGAACCTTGCACATTGGCCACGATCTCAGGAGGCGCTTGTGCGACTGCGGCTGTGGGACCTGTGGGAATTTTGATGTCGCGGTCGGGGTTTGCGAATAGGGCTTCGAGTTGTGCGCCTTGGGCGGATGTGGGTGATAGACGGGCTTTTTTGTGTGGGCGGTGGGTGCTGGATGTCGGGATTGACTGGGGAATATTTTCTGACATTTTGAGCGGTTTGTTGTGGGTGGTCTGGGGGAAGTGTGGATTTGTTGCGGTTGTCGCAAAGTGATATAGATCTCACGTTCACATGCTAAAGCGCGCAGATTTGTACGGCGGGATACAAATCCCTGAGAGCCATAATCACGTCAGCACGCCCGTTGAGAGCGAACGGTTGGTCGGAGCGTGTACCTTGCTGACCACATCTACATCCATCAAGAACTTGTTCACATACACTCTACGCTTGATCGAATCGAGGAGGAAGGCACGTGATCGAATACATCGAAGAGACTGCCATCATGGGCAAACCACGCGTTCGTTCACTCGAATACCACTCTCGGCCTGAACTCCACTAAACAGCACCCTCGCAGATGATCATCCTGATCCGCCACGCCCAAAGCGAAGGCAACAAGAACCGCGAAATCCACCAGCTCATCCCAGATCACCGCGTGAAGCTCACAGACGATGGCTGGGTCCAGGTAAAGCTCTCCTCATTCTATCCTCAACCATTACCGACATCCCTCAGAAACAGTCATTAACTAACCACCTCAGGCAGAAGACGCCGGCCACCGCCTCCGCTCCCTCTTGAGACCAGACGACACTCTTCAGTTCTACACATCACCCTACCGCCGCACACGCGAGACAACAGAAGGCATATTGCGTACCCTCACATCTCCGTCGCCTGAATCGAATGCGCCTTCACCTTTCAGCAGGAATGCTATCAAGGTTTACGAAGAGCCTAGGTTGAGGGAACAAGACTTTGGCAATTTCCAGCCATGTAGTGGTGAGATGGAGCGCATGTGGCAAGAGAGGGCGGACTACGGACACTTCTTCTACCGCATCCCAAACGGCGAGAGCGCGGCGGATGCGTACGACAGAGTGAGTGGGTTCAACGAGAGCCTATGGAGAAGCTTTGGCGAGGATGACTTCCCAAGCGTGTGCGTGCTGGTCACGCATGGCTTGATGACGAGGGTTTTCCTAATGAAGTGGTGAGTTCTACAGTCGGTACATGGAAGAAGAGTGTCGTCCGCTGACACAGTCCAGGTATCACTGGTCAGTCGAATACTTCGAAGACCTCCGCAACGTCAACCATTGCGAGTTCATCATCATGGACAAGAACGTGGACAACGGGAAGTTTTTGTTGAAAAACGAATTGAGGACCTGGTCGGAATTGAAGAAACAGCGATTAATCGAAGCCGCAAAAGAAGAATCGTCTCGAGACCAATCGCATCAACCCGAAGCGCCAGTAATAGATCCCAAACGCCGCAACACTCTTTCGCAGTTCCTCCCAAAGGACCAACAGATTACCACACCACCTCCAGCGAGGAAATGGGGCGGCTGCGTGACGGGCTGCGATCACAAGCACGACAAATACCCGCGCCGTAAACTGCAAGACTTGGCCGAAGACGCGAAGGCGCAACCGACAGACGAAGGGGCCGGAACTGCGGAATACGGAGGCGAAGATCATCCTATTGCCCACCAAGAAGACGCTGCGCCTGTGGACGAGCTGTCCATTTCACCCACGAATACCCGAACCCTTTCAATACGGCCTGGAAAGACGCCAGCGCAGATGTTCGCAGAACACTACTCGGCCGTGAAAGAAGAAGGGTCTGAAACCCCACACGAACGAGGTGCCAGCGACAACGAACGAGATGGAGGCGACTACTTCGATTCCAGTGCTACCCTGCCTAGCAGACCTTCACAAAGCTCGAGCAGTAGTTCGAAGAAAGTGCCCCGACGGAAGCCAACGGAAGAGGATCTCGAGCGCTGGGCAAATGAGAGCGGTATGGGGAGTGGCAAGCGCGCAGATGCGCTAGGTGACGAGCCTGAAGATGTCGATGAAGCATTGGAGGAGTTGGAGGCGCGGGAGGCGCGGGACAAGAGCTTGAGGGGAAGTGTTTACTGAAAAGAAAATTGCATAGAACGGGATGAATGCTGGGTTTTATGACGATGGACGAACATGATAACAGACTGAATAGATTCCAGAACTTCTTGAGAGCTTGCCTCTTCCAAGTCATTCATGCTTCAGACGGATTAGTGCCGGCGACAAACAGTTACTTGTCAGCCTGTCGGAAGACACAAGACATCTGACGGTGCTTTCGCAGCTGGTCAGGCATCAAGTCCACCTTTCGCTAACTCTAACGACAACAGAATCATGTCCCGCCCATCAAAAACCGCCTACAAACACCATCCCACAACAAATCAGCCCCCTTCTCCCCGGCCTCCGCCTCTGCCAAAGCCAGCAGCTTGCCCCTCCTAGTGTCCTTCCCCATGTAAAAGTCCTTGCCAACAACCTCGCACCCTTCTTTGTCAACCAACATCGCCATCCCTTCCTCAGCCGTCCAAGCAGGCCAGGGCTCCTCGCCGGTAGCCACATACCTTAACATTTTCGCGCGGAAATCGTGGATCACGGCTTTGTACGCCTCGTCGAGCCGGTCTTCGCAGGACCCAAGCAGCGCGACGATATCCCACGTGTGCGTCGCGCACTCCCGCGCGGGCAACAAGCCCACGAACGGATTCCTCAGGTCGAAGATCAGCAAGTGGGATTTTCCAGGGAACCCTTTAGCTTGGGCCAGCGAGGCGGCGAAGAAGCCGATGTCGCTCTCGAACTGGCAGATTTTTCGCAGGGCGGTGGGGTCGTCGTCGGAGGGCAGGATTTCGTACAAGTCTAGGAGTTCCTGCGGCTGGGATAGATTGGAGGAGTTTACGATGTTGATGAAGCTGCGGGCGTGGAATTTGCGGCTGGAACTGTCGATCATCAGGTTGTAGGAGATGCCGCCGTCGTAGGTTGTGGAGGAGACGATTTGGGAGTCGAGGTTGGATTGGGGTTTGGGTTTCAGGGTGCTCATGGTGGCCATTGAGGCGAAAGCGTAGGGGAGGAGGGTGCTGGAGCTGCAGGGGAGGCCGACGTAGCCTGCGGAACGGAGTTTGTGGTCGGGAAGGGTTATCATTTCTTGGGCTAGTTGGATGGACGTCTTGTTGGTGGTGTCGAAACCGAATTTCTCGGCTTGGGTTAGGAAGTTCTCTTGGTGTTCTTGGGGGGTTTGGACGGGCATTGTGACGAGCGAGCCGCTGAATTGGATGCTGCGTTTCCAGACGTTGGGTTGGCCGGAGAGGTTGTGGATTGTTACGCTCATGCCGCCGGCGGACTGGCCCATTGCTGTGATGTTGTTGGTGTCGCCGCCGAATCCGCCGATGAAGCGTTGAACCCACGAGAATCCTACGAGTTCGTCGTGGAGGCCGTTGTTCGCTGGCATGAGGTCTGGTGCCTCTGGGGAGTGGAAGAAGCCAAGGCCGCCTAGGCGGTAGTTTATTGAGACGAAGATGTGTGGGAATCCCTGCTGCATGGCGTCTTCGCACATGTACGTTGGGTCGTAGTAAGGTCTTGTGCTGGAGCCTATGAAGAACGCCCCGCCATGCACAAAGACGAGGACTGGGAGAGGAGAAGCTGATGGATTGGTGGCAGGCATGGTCACGTTCAGTCGGAGACAGTCTTCTGATTGCGCTTCTTCGTACCCGTCCATCAAGTCTGCCGGTAGTTGATTGCCTTTGCAATCCATCTTGCCAGAGTCCAATGGCTGGACGCTGGCGGGGGGCAGTCGTGTTGCATCGTAGGGTTGACCGTCACAAGACTGAGGTAGTTCTTCGACCAGCTTGGCTCTGCCAAAGCGTTGCGATATTGATCCATAAGGTATGTTCCGTAATTGAAGCAAGCTGCCTTTCGCAATACCCTTCAGTCTGCCCAGCGTTGGATGGGAGAATGTTGATGAGGCCATATTGATGCTATATGGATTGGAGATGATGTCTACATGTACATGTATCGATGCCGCGGTTAAATCAGCGCTTTCGAAGTGTCAACATTACATGAGGGGTTTATACCTTATGTGCCTCATTGGAACTCTGAACCTTAACCAGGCGCGTGCCATTCGTCCTGTTTGTCGTGGTAATGGCGATGACATCACAATGAAGATCGTTCCATTGTTCGACCAAGGGACAGAGTCTAAACCGGGTTGAACCAGTTTAAAGCCACGGCGCCTTGCCGACTGTTAGAAACTTGATGATACAACCATGTCCAAAGACAATGCCGATGGTGCAATCATGAACACAGCCATCTGGTCTTGTAGGCTGCACCAAGATAACTCCATACTTCAATTTGAATGACCATCGATGCTCACATCTGCAATCTTCAGACTAGTGTAGTGATAAATTGACGATATTTTTACGAAGTCTAACAACACCAACAAACTGGCCAATCGATCCATCAAGACTCATAACTATCACTTCCCCTCCCAATCCTCCCTGATCATCCTCGCCGCCTTCTCCGCAATCCCATACAACGAAGAGCTCAAATGCGCCGACAACTGAATCGGCAACACACTAGCGTCCACCGCTCTCACATTCTTGATACCATAGACCTTCAGCCTATGATCCACAACACCTCCCAGCTCCTCCTTCATCATCCCCAAAGTCGCAATATAGTGCCACACAGACGTGAAAGTGCCCTTAACCCACTCCTCCCAGATCTCGGTGGTAGCGTTTTGAGGGACCGTCTCAAGACTCGGAAAAGTCTCTTTCAGGACGTGAGGTGCGAGTGGTGCGGTTTGGAAGATTTCGCGCGATTGCTGGGCCGTTGCTAGTTGGACGCTGAGGTCGAAGGGGTGGCCGAAGTACGAGGGCTCGATTTTGGGGTGGTCCCAGGAGGAGTTGGAGGTGATGTGCACATATCCCCTAGAAAGCACGATGAGGTTCCAGAGATCTATGCCAATCTGGCCTGTGGATGGGGAGGTGACGAAGAAGACTTCTGCAGCGCCAGCGGAGTCTGTCCACAGATTGTTGACTTGAGCTGAGAGAATTGCGTGGGTTGCCGTGGCGTTTGTTACGAGGCCGGAAGCTTCGAGGTCAAGAGCGTATTGCCACAGGCTGGATGTGATGTTCTTGTACAACGCTGCGCTGTTGTTCTTGAATAGTTGGTCGACAGTTGGGAATGCAATGGCGTTTGGGGGGCCGGAGCCGTCGAAGTCGGTGCTGACAGGATCGAACCAGAGCGTGTTTTTGGTTTGTTCCTGCATGTTCTTGCCGACGTTTGGAGAGGCCATCTTCAAGGGCACTCCGGCGGCAGCTAGGACTTCTGGGTCTCCCACACCTGATAGCTCGAGCAGCTGCGGGCTTTGTAGAGAGCCTGCGGCGAGCAACACTTCACGCTTCGTTGTCACGGTGTGTTTCTCGCAACTGCGGCATGCCTGGAAGTTGACGCCCTCTGCGACCATGTCTCTCCCTGAACGCCAGTTGATCGAAGTGACGCGGTGGTCTGTCAGGATCAAGAAGTTGTCCCGTTGTTGCGTCTGGTCCTTTGCATACACAGTGAAAGGTGAAGAGCGATTCTGGTCCTCATTGTCTTCGATCATGTTAGGGATTATTGTAGCGCCGTTCGTGAGACCCGCTGCGAAGTCCGCAACTATCCCCAAACCCTTCCAGACGTTCGTCGAAGCTTCCAATGCTGGGAGTTGGATCCCGCCGAACATGCCTCTCGGAAACGAAACTTGCACCATGCCATCCCGACCGTGGAATTCTTCGGTGAAGTTCGCACCTTTGGCAATGTGCTCTTTCGTTGGTTCGTGGAAGTCTTCAATGCCGAGCATGATCTCGTTCAGGGCATCGAACGACCAGGATTCATCCCCTGTCAGCATTGGTAGCAAGTCATACTGCGTCTTGTCGCCTTTCGTCCAGCTAGCGCCATTGATGCTGCCGCTTCCGCCAAGTGTTCTGCCCGCAACTAGCAGCAGGCCAGTATCGTTCTGCCATGGCACAGGCGTCGATGTGAGATTGAAATCGAGTTCGGTTTCGAATGCTGCTCCGTAGGTCCTGACATCGTTGACGCGAGGGTCCTCGTGGTCGTCGTGGCCGTTCTCGATTACCAATACCGAGATCTTGGGGTCTTCTGATAGGCGACTCGCAACGACTAGTCCCGTCAGTCCTCCACCACACACGATGTAATCGAAGGTTTTGTTGGCAACATAGCTGGCGTCGGTGATGATTCCGTGTGCCCTATCTGCTCGATGCTTCTGTGGTAACGAGTGCGCAATAGTGGCGAGAAGAGATGTTAGGATGACCGGGTATATCATCGTAAGTGTAGTCGTCTGATGCAACGATATTCTCGAGTCCTCAACTGGGTTTCTGGTGATGATTCTGATGTTTGTGTCAAAGAGAGGATTCGAGGACTTATAAGCTGTCAGCAACACCTTATCGTAGTCAAACACGAATACTCATCGCTCAGTACAGCCACGACTAGATCCTCTTGGCTCAGATCTCAACAAGTCGCTAGGATTGTGCTAAGGAGCAAAGGTATGAACTATCCGTCTGCTTGGCACAAGGGCATGATGGATTGAGCATGTTTTCGAGGTAGAAGTCCGTATGGGTTGAGCACGTTCGCCTGAAGGATGGCCCATGTGTGGGTACGTGACAGCGTCACTATCGTAGAAGCGCATGGTCCCGGCAGCCTATGGCCGTAGAGTTCGCGATCATGCCAGTAGCTCTGCAGTCGTTGGTTGAAGTCAGGTTCCGTTCTTCTGGTCAAGGTTTGACTGTCGCTTGGCGGGGACCGTTGGAGGAATGATGGAAGAAGACGTGTCGACGGCTTGCTCATGCAGCTAAGTCATAAGATCAGTGTCATTCGGCTGGTGCATAGTCACGGTCTCCATCAACAACTTCCAGTATTGAAGCTGGTGAAGTTGATGTTGATTGTTGTTGTAAGGTCGACCAGGCTCAGGTTCTTGAGCCTTTCCCCAATCGCCAAATCTGGGATCTCCAACTCAAGCTTTTGCCAAGTGATCCTCGCCATCTTCTCGGTCTTGTTTGCGAGCCAAGGGCCCGAGAAAACCCTCTCATCCCTCCTCAACCAACTCTTGAAGATGGTGTCGTAGTAGTGAGGGCTAATCATCGTTGACCTGAATCGGTGCGGCCGGAAGACGATGATAAACCTTGGAGTACAATGTTGTCGTCTTGATGACGATAGGGCTGTGCGGTTCCGTACCGCCGAGGCCATAGCTCCATCCTCATGCGTATCGCAAGACCCTCGTGTTGTACGGGATGCAACAGACATCTTGATTTCTGCTTTCAGCAAGACGCTCGCTTGTTGGCTGCATCAACCTCGATTCATTTGTAGAGCGATAGAACAAAAGATTCCGCCATGTCATGCAAAAGAGTAGTTATAGACCAAAAAATTATTCCGAATCGGGGAATTGAACCCCGGCCTTGTCGGAACTGATCATCTTTCAATGATTGAGAGCGACAAATCCTAGCCACTAGACCAATTCGGATTTCGATGGAGCGTTTTCGGGCAAACAAAATCATATTCGTGTTTGTGTCTCTCGCGATCGAAACAACGGTCTGCGTAGAGTTACTCCCAATAGGACGAAGAGTAGCGTCAACCTTGTACAGGACTACATACTCGCAAGATCGATCAATCAATCCATTGGGATCTGACTTGACCGCTTCGAAATGAACAGGAGATAGGACCACTGTATCGTACGCAATGAGTGCTCGAGGTGTGGTCGGTTTCGTGCTGTTGATATTCCTGACTATAGCGTTGAGTCAATTCAGAAAATACCTTCAGTGTACTCGAAACAGATGCGATCGACGATCAATGTGGAGTTGCACTCTGCTGAAATACTAACATACGATGCACAGTACTTGATGTGTTCGAACACTAGGGTTGGGGTTGGGTTTAGTCTCACTTCCTTCAATGGATAACATTGACTTGACAACTCTTCGATAGGCCCTAGATGTGTGTAAATATGGACTGGAAAGTTCGTGGTTACAAGCAGATATCGCTAGGTATGTTTGGACTTCACCGGCGACGGAAGACAACCGGCGCAATTCCATGGGTAAATGAACGGACTAAAAGCGGTGCCGTAATTCGATTGATTGCTGGAAAAAGACGTCGATCTCCGTCCGCGCCGTCGTGAACTTCGTACAGAGTGGAGAGACTGGATCGAATGCATGTGAGAGACGTCCAGAATGTGATATGCGTTCACCTCTCCTCGATTGAAGGTGTTAGAGCAATGTGTCGTTGATGAGGCTTACACAAACCCTAACCCTAAAACGACCATTTGACGACTTGCTTAGATACCTATCTGAGGGAACAAGACAGTATTGCGCGTATAATCAACACACGCAATGACCACTCAATCCTCAAATTAGATCAAGGCAACTCAAACCTCTCCTCTCCTCCCTCGTCCTCGCTCTCACTCCCGCTTCCACTCCCGTTCCCATCATACTCGTCATCCTCATCCTCCCCAACCCACGCCCCCATAGCAAACTCACAACACCTCACCATCTCCATCCCCTCCTTTGCTCCCAACAGCCCCTCCTTGACAGCCTGGTTCACCAGAATCAGGGCCTCTTTCATCATCTCGACACAGTCGTCCACGAGGGAGCAGCCGAGAACCATGCAGGCGTGCGCGTGCATCACAAGCGGGAGATCGGAGTGTTTGGCGTTGGAGGCGAGGAGGGTGCGGGAAACGTGCTCGGCGTGGTGGTGGAGGCGGGTTTGCTCGTCGGCAGAGCTGGCGAGGGCGGATTTGGAGGTCATCATCTAGGAGGAGGGTTAGTGTGTGAGACGGGTTAGGGAGGAGAGATGAGTGCTTACGTCGTTGTGGAGGTTGATGTAGGCAGAGAGGCGAGGAGTGGCGGTTTCATCTGTCGGTACGGCGGCGATGGTGGTGTCGCTTTTGGCAGTAGTGGTCTCATCGTTCTTCGTGGGAGTGATGCTTGCATCTTCTAGTTTGGGCGCAGTCTCGGATGTGAGCTTGTGGCTGGTGTTCTCGTCGACCTTGATCGGGTGCGACACCTGCTCTTCATTGCTCTTGGGAGCAGTGACTTCTCCCTCTTTCTTGGTAGAAGCATTGATCGTACTCTCCGACTTCAGAATAGTTTCGGCCTTGAACTTAGGCGCGGTGTTTTCATCGGCCTCAACCTTGTGCTCAGCCTCCTCGTCGCTGAAGAACTCTTCATCGCTCGCTTTGTTGACATCCGAACCTTTGCCCTTCTCAGATGTGACGTTATTGTCGGCCAGCTTGAGAGTGGCGAGCTCTGTCGGCAGATCAGATTCCCTCTTGGAAGTCTTTACGGCAGGTGGCGGCATGCCATCGTAGGACTTGGCCAAGGCAGCACTGGCGTCGTCTTTGCTGGGAGAGACGCTGTCACCGCGCGGAGGGATTTCCTTTTGCTGTTCAGTGGTGGAAGACATGTTGGCGTATTGATGAGTGTGTGATGTAGTGCTGGTTGAGAGTTGTAGTGTGTGGTTGTAGTTGTGGCGAGAAGGCCTCGCAAGCTCGACACAAGTATTAGGTAGGTAGCTGCACATGAAGAGCAAACTTTCACGTGCAAACGGGAAGGTGAAAGTGAAGAGGAAAGAGCGAGGGGAAGTCGCTACAAAGCGAGGCGAGGAAATGTGCCTACAAACAAGCACAGTTTGAAAGTAACCCGACCATGCATTGGGAATCGCTAAACGCAACAAAACTCACCACCTGAACTAGCTCATCGTCTATGGACGTCGTAAACCCATGAATTCGTCTATGCGCATCTACTCAAACATCTTCGCATACGCTTTCCTCTCCTTTGCTTTCCTGTCGGCAGCGGACTTCTTCACAGCCGCCAGCTCGTTCTTGATGCCAGCGTCTGCGGGTGCGAGCTTGCCTGCCTCCTCGAGGAACTTGGTAGCGTCCTCCTCGTTCTTCTGCTCCTTGGCCACAACTCCCTTCCTGAAGAGCGCCTTGGCCTTCTCGACATCAGAGATGCCCTCGATCGCCAGTGCGTAGTTGGCAGAGCGGGTAGCGTCGTCAAACTGCTTGAGCTTGTACTGAAGCAGAGCGGAGTTTGTGTGAAGGCTGATGCGTAGCTTTTGGAGTTGAGGACCGAGCTCCGCAGGGTCGCCCTCAATGGTGGCAGGGTATTCTTGCAGGTAGCGAAGGCCCTTCTGGTACTTGCTCAGACCGAGCTTGAGATCGCCGCTCTTGAATGCCTTGTTACCCATGCCCTTTAGCTCGTCGGCGATTTTGGCAATGTCAACACCCTTCCACTCCTCGCCCTCCTTCAGCTGGTCATCGGGGAAGTCCTCGTAAGCGTCTCCAGTCGCATCGGGCTCCTTCCTGGTGAACTCCTCGAGCGAGACACCGGCGGGCACTTCACCGCAGTCTGCGATGGTGCAATCTCTTGTGGGCTTGTCCTGGTCTCCAACGGGTGTGTTCTCGACCTGTCTGATGACGCTCTTTCCACTAATAACCTCGCCGAAGACTACGTGCTTGCCGTCAAGGTGGGGTGTGGGAACGGTGGTGACGAAGAACTGGCTGCCGTTGGTACCAGGGCCGGCGTTGGCCATGCTGAGGAGGAAGGGCTTCTCGTGCTTGAGGTCGAAATTCTCATCCTCGAACTTCTCGCCGTAGATGCTCTCACCGCCGGTGCCGTTGCCAGCGGTGAAATCACCACCCTGGATCATGAAAGACTTGATGACACGGTGGAAGGAGCTGCCCTTGAAATGCAGAGGCTTGCCAGCCTGACCGACACCCTTCTCGCCAGTGCAGAGGGAGCGGAAGTTGTCTGTGGTCTTGGGAACGACATCGTTGTAGAGCTCGAAGACGACGCGGCCAGTCGGGGCGTTGTCAATGGTGATGTCGAACCAGACGCGGGAGCGGTTTTCGGCCATGTTGTCGGTGTGAATGTGTGTTTGTTGGTAGAGGAGAGGTGAGGTTGGAGTGAGAGTGAGAGTATGGCTGAGTGAGTGAGGCTGTAGCAAGTTCCAATGTGTCAATTAAAGTCGGTCGCGAATACCAGACCGCATCGAAGCTTCCAGATCTTCCACTGCGCTGGGCTCAAAGGCAAACACCCACTATCGCGCGGGGCCAAACACTAACCCTACTGTTATCGCAGAGAGCTGTACCATACCATAGCAAACCTGTCCGCGAAGGCAAACCAACATTGAAGACAGGTTTGATTCATCAAAAACTCGAAGCGTGCGGCGTATTTGTAGAAATAAGATGTGCGTGGACGACGAGCATTCCGCTCTTTCTTTCTACTCGACGACATAGCCCTGGCCAGCGATAAGGATGTGGAGCACACCGGCCCGACTAGCACACCTCGCGTGGTATCACTGTACTTCAGGTGGTCACCGGACATCTACTATGATCATGAAGCATTCCTCACACACATCTAACTTCACATCAACCGTCTACCAACCTACTTACTTGTCTGTGACAACCCCTTCTGGATGACCGATACCACCACATAGCCGTCTGGCCGAACAACCAACACCAGCCATGCCTTACCGCCGACACTTGAAGGCGGTAGCAAGACATAACCTCCAAACGATTCGGGATGCACCCCTGGCAGAGCTGTCCGGATCTTTGGGCGATCTCGGCACCCTTCTACCATTGTACGAAACCAAGAATAGATCAAAGATGAGAAGCACTCAGTCTAATCGACAAACAGAATGATCGCCCTAGGCGTAACAGGTTCAATCGATCTGTCGAGCACCTTGGTCTTCTCCGGCCTCGCCAACATCATCACCGGAGTAGTCTTCGGTGTACCGCTACCAGTTCAGCCAATGAAAGCCATTGCAGCGGTAGCAATCAGTCAAAAGTTCACCAAAGACGAAACCGCTGCAGCTGGCTTGATCGTCTCCTTCGCAGTCCTGACTCTAAGCATTACTGGACTCCTCCACTGGCTACATCGAGTCGTACCTGTGCCGGTCGTCAAAGGTATCCAAGTCGGAGCTGGTCTAAGTCTAGCCATCAGCGCCGGCTCGACTCTGATCCAGCCTCTTGCCTGGCACACTCCCGCTCTAGACAATAGACTCTGGGCTACGGCGGCCTTCCTGATCCTAATAACCGCCACTCTAATCCCGCGATTCCCCTACGCTCTGCTCGTCTTCCTCCTCGGCCTCGTCCTAGCCGCCTCCCAAGCAACAACCACCACGCACGCCGCCACATTTTGGCACCCTCACCCCTTCATCCCCTCAAAAGAAACCTGGCTCCCCTCCGCCCTCTCCGCCGCCCTCCCTCAACTGCCTTTGACGACCCTGAACAGCATCCTAGCCGTAACCTCCCTCTCAGCCTCCCTCTTCCCCTCTTTCCCGCCTCCCCCGAGCACAACCTCTCTAGGCCTCTCCGTGGCTCTCTCCAACTTGGTCGGCTGCTGGTTCGGCGCAATGCCCGTCTGCCATGGCTCTGGTGGGCTCGCTGGACAATACCGTTTCGGAGCCCGAAGTGGCGCGAGTATCATCTTCTTGGGAAGCATCAAACTACTTCTTGGACTCTTCGCCGGCGAAGCGGTCGTGCCGCTCCTGCAGCGTTTCCCCAAGAGTTTGCTAGGAGTGATGGTGCTCGCTGCGGGAGTGGAATTGGCTAAAGTTGGGCAGAGCGTGGGCGATACGGCGGATTTGTGGGCTAGGGTTGAGAGGGAGCAAGCCGTTGAGGCTGAGACCGAGGAAATGGGCAGGACGAGGGAGGAGAAGAGGGCTTGGGTGGAGAAAGAAGGGAGGGAGAGATGGATGGTCATGCTTGTTACGGCAGCGGGGTGTTTGGCTTTCAAGAACGATGCGGTGGGGTTTTTGGCTGGGCTGTGTTGGCATTATGGTTTGATGGTTCCGGAGTGGTTCGAGATAAGGAGGAGGAGTGTGAGGTTGGAGAGGACAGAGGAGGGGACTGGTTTAGTGGGGAGGACATGATGGCATGCATTGCGATGTCTTCTAAAAGATTTCCTGGAAACATTCAAGGAATCGTCTACTTCAGACTCAGAAGAGACACTGCCGCCGCTACAATCATCAGGTGAGTGTACACGCGGGATGTCTGCGTGAAGCGAACCAATTAAACGTGCATGAAGCCTGTGGCTGAGAGCTGAAGGTAGCTGCACAGCCCAATAGCCTGTCTGTCCGTCTTCCATACGCACCTCACTTATAATCTTGACTAGCCGCTTACTTCTGCTCGTCTTATTCCCCATAGACTTGTCGCGTTCATAGGTGCGCGTTTTGCATAGCAGCATGGCCGCTGTGCCGTTCGGCTTCTCTGTGGGAGACTTCATCGCAGTTATCGAGCTCATCCACAAGGCTTCGAAAGCGCTGCGCAGTGCCTCCGGTGCCACTGGTCATTATCAACAAACCCTTCTCGATTTGGAACTGATCGAAAGTGTGCTGCGCCGGGCACAAGGCCTTTCTCCTGCTTCTGCAAGCCACGAGACCATCCAAGCAATACAACTTTGCGGTCTGGCCTGCCATGCACCTCTGGATCATTTCTTGCAGAAAGCCAGGAAGCTGGAACCTTATCTTAACTTCAACGGAAAACCGAGTGGAGCAGATTTCCTTCACATCAAGAAAGGCGGCCAAAAGCTTCGATGGGCGATTTTTCTCGAAGAGGATGTCGCCAAACTCAAGGCCACCATTGGCCCTGGCATCGAGATCATCAACACCCTCTTGCAGATTGAGTCACTCGAAAGGGGTGCGATCACACAAGGAAGTCTAGAGCAAGTCGCTGGGCAGATGCGAAGGATATTGCCGGCGGTAGACCAGATTTCAGCTTCTCTCCAGACCAACATGGCAACCGGCAAGCACATTCAGGACCTCCCAACTCTGGCGCACTTGAGAAGTGAACTGTCCCAAATTGCAACGGCACAGCAGATGCGATCGCTGACTTCTGCACTTGCGGATCTGTCTGGCAAACTGGACAACACGGCGACCAGAGATCAGGCGAACGGTCTAGCAGTACTGGTAGCAGACACCAGGACAGAACAGTCGAATGGAACCGCGGCGTTGTCTACGCTGGCGGAACACAGTGTGAAAGAGATGATCGAGCTCAAAAGGATAGCCGAAGGCTCGAATCTCATGCTCGCGACGCTGATGCATCGGATGCCACCACATGCCAGTGTGCAGGCCATCCAAAGCCCTGGAACGGTGATCATGGACGATTCGAACCAGCCCCATGGCCTGCCCGGCACGAATCTCTTACACCCGATCAGCTCAGTCCTCGTCTGGCAAAGTCTACTTGAAGCACTTCGTCGCTCTGTGGATGCAATCCTCCTGTTCTTCTTCTGTTTCGGTCCAGCATTCCAACTCTGCCTAAAGACTATGAACACCATATCGCGATCACCCAAGATGCTGCTGGACAGCAACATCACATTTGTGGACGCCCTCAACCGGGAGTACTCACTTCAGTACCAACAATTTCGCTATTGGCCGGTAGTGTCGGCATTCCTACAATGCCAGTTTCGTGACTGCCCTGGGTCGCTACGAATTACTCACAAGAGGTTTGCTGTGTTCAAGGAGATGAGATCTACTGGCCGAGGAGTCATGATTCCCTTCGACGAGTGGGAGCAGCTGGTCCAGCCCGGGCAGAGGGTGCTTATGTCAATGTACATTGGCCAAGAAGGCTCTACGCGAGGACACCTGACGACTGGCAACGTTTGTCCTTCATGCGGCTTCGAGGAACCTCGTTCGCTCGACAGCCCTGTTTGGAAGAAATGGTAAGCGGACCAGTGATCCCCTTTCTCGACTATTACCCAAGTAGCTGACCACCTACAGTCCCGACTGCGGCCAATTCTTTCTCCGCCTCGATCTGGAAGAGGCAAGCAGTACCCCGAACCGCAGCGCTCCTCAACGGACGCATTCATCCACTCCAAGTGATCGCGATATCTTCGACTGCAAGGAGATACCTGCATTCAGTCGTGTTCATGACCTCAAACAGCTGGGCAGCGCTCTCGAATTCGTTGACTACCCAATGTTTGACGCTCACGGCAAACGAATAAGGCGACCAAGGTCCCGCTCTGTTGGCGCTCGCCCGAATGTTGACCAACCGGACAAAACGTTCAACTCCAGAAATGTCAACAATCGAGGCGTCTGGCAAAAATCGGACACCCTGTTCTCGCAATCGATCAAGACATTCGAGATGTTGAGAATCGGCTCTGGTCCAAATCGACCCAGGCCTTATCCAGTGGTACATCATAGCAGGGAACCTATGCCCAAAGAAGACGTATCGACCAGATTTAACATAATGCAATATCGGTAGAAGCTCGTATACAAGCATATTGAGCTGTGTGATAAGGAACAAGTCAACTGACCGTGGACGGGGAGCAAAGTAAGACAGGAACACCTTTGTCGCTGGCGCATGTTGCCATTATTCACAGGAAATTGACCAAAGCAACTCGGTCATCAAAACCCACTGCTTCACCTCTGAACCGAGTCGGCGCAACGCTGTCAAACCCTTGCTGATCACAAAAGCCCTGCGCAAGCCACAAAGGCAAACAACGAGAGCCCTCTCTTCGAGTCAAAGGATCCTCGCCCAGCAACGCCCGAAAGACTTTACGCCTCTGGCATGATAGAAACACTCCCATCGCCGCCACAAGTAGCAGCCGTCTCATCTACCGAGTCTGCGACACCGTTAAAGAGCTCCACCGACAACTCTGCCCCCGGCTTACGGGCTTACCGTCGATGACAGTTTCCTCTCCCGCGGCTAGGGTAGAGCTGCTGCTGCTGCCTTGCTCGACAATAACACAAGTTTTCTGCCCGTGTGCGAGGAGATTCCTAACAGCGACGACATCGTCGACAGCAGTAACCTCGGATGATTCGAAAGTAGCCATGTCCCGAGGCTGTCTGGCACGATCAATTGCGGCGTCGTACGCGTTGCTGCTGATTCGGATATCCGAAGTGACGCGCAAGAGTGACTTGTATCGAGTGGAGAGTACGTCAAGAGGCGGGGGAAAGACGGGCTTTTGGGAAATGAAAAGGAGCCCTGAGACTAAATCTACGGCTGGACAATCGCATATTATGAGACAATCAGCATTTCAAAAAACCATCCGCATGGATGTAACTGACCAAGTGTTCCAGCCTCCATCGCGAGCTTCTTAGGCGTGCCCATTCTTGGCTGGCTAGCTAACCTCTATGACCGAACTTCTCTGACTGGTGGGGATGTCCACGCTTGAACGAAGTGACCAAAGTTTGACAGGCGAACAATGCGAGAAGGCTAATACCATGTTTCATTATCACCCTAGCTATCCAACGTTTCCGGGGTATAAGTGCCTCTCAATCTCATGACTCCCTCAAAAATTCAACTTCTTCTGCCCCCTCTCCGGCCCACTCGACATCGCACTCGGTCTCCCCCTGCCTCTCTTTGAGGCACCGCCTCTCGAGGCCCCACCAGAAGTGGCAGCAGCAGTAGACCTACTGGATGCAGAGGCAGGAGGAACGGGACGCGGCGGCGGCGGCGTTGACTGTTCGCTCTGCAGATCCTGCGCGAAGTGAAAGTCATCGTGTTCGAGTTTGTCTTGCAGAGGTAAAGTGGTTTTGCAGCGGGGACAGGTGTAGTTGAAGGGGGAGGCCGGGTCTGTGACTTCTTCTTCTTCTGCTGCTCCGTCGCAGGAGGGTGTTGTCGTGTTGTCGTGATTGTCGGATGGTGGTGATGTTGGTGTTGCTTCTTTAGGGGGCAGATCAGGAAGAGGTGTGGTCTGAGCTGACGGGGGAGGTTGTAGCGGATCGGGGTCGTTGTTCTTTGCAGCTACAGCCTCGTTCGAAAAGAAGAGCGGTTTGGCCCGTGATGTTGTCTTTGTAGTCGTCGTATCTTCATGACTTGTATGTTGCGGCGTTTCCTGCCTCGACTCGTAGTCGCTTGATCCAAAATCACCGCCAGTGCTGTCTCTACTATCCTCCCTCATCCCGAAAAATCTCGTTATACCACCTCCGTCATCAACGCGTCTTCTCTTCGCAGGCGGCGGAGGCGTCGCTTCAGACTTAGGCTGAGCGTTCTGCAGAGCCTTTGCGTCTTCGCCACGCACAAGGAATCCTCCAATACCTTGATTGCCTTGCACGCCTTCTTCGAACCCTCCAACACTTAAGCTTAAGTTCGCACAAGGCCAAGCACGTCCTTCGACAACACATTGTGCCAAAAGGCTCTTTGCCAAGTCGAACATGCCTTCTTCTGTAATCGCCCGTCCTAGTGGGATGGGAGAAGATTTGCTCCTTGTCTGAGCGTTTTGCCGGTGATGAAGATTCATCGTCTTGGGTCGACGTTTGTTCTCGAGGACGCCTTCTTCGACAAGTCGGCTGTAGATGTCTGCGACGAAGATCCGAAGCCATTTACACGCCACGTCGAGCGTGTTGATTGAGGGTCTGAAGGACTTTGCGCTGAGCATTGATTTGATCTGGGTTCGAGGGTTAACTTCGCTGTTGTCTTCGCCTCGGATGATGTTGTAAAGCCATGAGCCAGTGTCGTCTGATAGAGTCTTTTTGAACTGTTCGATTGGCACTGGCAGGAGCTCGGCTACTGTGTCTGTGTTGAAAGCGGCGACGATCTCGTCTCCCAATTTGCCGCCCAAATTGCGAATCTTGGTGAATTTAAAGTCACTTAGAAAGTGCTGTACCGCCCGATTACGGATCACAGTCTGACTGTTGGGCTTCTTGTGAGCCGAGCCAAGTTTGGCGAGCATTTTGTTCTTGCTGATGCCCGCCGAGCAAGTGAAGTGGAGCTTCTTGAAAATCTCCGCCCTAACATCCCTCACAATCTCCGAAGCGATCAGAATCGCAACATCGTCCCAATCTGGATTGTCCTCTTCCGACTGTTCTTTATCCAAATCGACCAAAGCATCCGCCGCCCAATCCAAAGCAGTCGTAGGCGGCCTCACAAGCGGCTCCGAAGGATCATCATAAGGCGGCGGCCCTTTGAGCTCGGGATACCGCTCAAGCATAATCCCATGAACCTGCGCTGACAGATCCAAGAAAACCTCATCGATACTCGCCTTCTCCACCTTCTGCACATCGCCCGGCAAAAACTCCTTGATAGCCGCCAAAATCTTCCGACTTTGCAACCGGTACGGGTCCAAACTCACTTTCCTCGACGCAATCTCGCGAAATGCCTCGTCACCATCGCCGTAGCTCCAGGTCACATCGCCCTCTTTCCACGTCGCGACGTGCTGGCAGATCAGCTCCGGGCACTTCTCTTTCGCTTCGGCGACCGTGACGTGGCGGTTCAGACCAAAGGCTCGCGCGGGGTAGTTAATTGCTATCAGACCTTGCCATTGCTGGACTGCGAGCGGTTTGGTGGGGTCGAGGCCGAGGCGGACGGTTTCGCATTGCGCGTAGAAGGCATCGAGGTCGATGTGGGCGATTACGCGCAACGGGCTGGTCGGGGCGCTGTTGGCGAGGGTGGAGAGATGTTTGTAGGTGTATTTGCTGCGGCGGCGGAGGCGGGTTGTGGGCGAGATTGGAGACGAGGCGAAGGGTTGGGAGGAGTCCATCGTGGTCGTTCGGAGGGGCTGTTGTTATGAGTTCATTTCGGGAGAAGGTTGTGAGGGTTTGGTTGTCATCCCAGGTTCGGTAAGTATGTCGGATGACAGTCCGAGTTCGATCCACCCAGTCGCGAAGAGTCTTATTAGATTATGTAGATTGATACCTAGTAGTCGTCTGCTCGAAATGTCGCGTCTCCGCGCGTCTGGTACTTTCACTTCACGCGTTTAGTGCCGGAAAATCATGATGTCATCGTCTCGATTAACACCAAATGAACGGACGAGAACGGTCCAAATAAACGTACATATAACAACCGACAGTCTCCATATACGATAATACACCTAACCCATTGACTCCAATCGAAACACTCAACCAAGAAACCCAGAGAATCATTTCTCCACCATATCCAACACAGCCCCGTCTAACGCACCATCCTTCACCCAACAAGAACAACACAGTGCACAGAATACAACATTTTAAAAATGTCCCTTCGCTCCCCAACCGCTCTCCTCCAGCTCCTCACCCTCGGCTCCCTAGGCGGCATGACACTCTACTTCAAATCGCACCACGACTACAATCTGCAAGAACACGAAGCGCGGATGGATGAGTTGGAAGGAACGCTGAGGGGCCATATTGGACTGATCGAGGAGTCGTTGGAGAGGATTGAGGGAAGGAAGAGTGGTGGGAAGGGGGAGAAGGCGTGAGTTTTTCTTGTTTTCTACTTTTTCTTTGAGGATGAGAGGGAAGATCATGGTGATGGAGGATTGATTTATTGAATGATTTGCTGACTGACTTCTTTGTGAACAACAGCGAGGAGTTGTATACTGCTAGGGGGAGGGATGCGAAGAAGTGAGCAGGATGGACGGGGTGCGAAAGTAATGGTCGATCGATGAGTACATTGAGTTGAGTTGTTGTTCGGGGAAATTTCGTCTGTATTATAACTACAATTTCTTGGGGTATCATCGGATATCTATGATCGCTATGCTAATGTACATGCAACTATAAGGAATGCCAAACGTCGTGAAGGAGTCGACGGGCTGGAACGTCGGTCACTCTTCTCCACTTTCCTCACTGACTATTTCATCGTAACTCTGTTCCTGTATGCCAGCATACATAGGTGGTTGAGCTCTGATCTCTGGGACACCTTTCCGTAACCGGAGGCGAGGCGAGGCGGGTGGCGAACAGCACGCGAGGCCATAGGAATCGATGATCGTCGAATTCGCAGCTCATCAACTTCCTCTTCGTGCAATATCCTGCTGCTCGTTTTCATCCTCCGGTACAGGTGTCTGCGCCAGCTCAGACACCGGCTGCGAAGTACCCTGCTCCTGCTCCTGCTCCGAGCTCGAGCGTCTCGAAGTCGGAGACTGAGTACCAGAAGCACTGTCAAGTCTTCTCCTACTCCTGCTTCGCGAAGAGGATATGGAAGCGTCCGAGTTCGAACGGGCGAAAGCAGCGGAGTGGTATAGAGGGAAGTACTCCTCTGTCGCCACCGCGTTTTGGAAAGCCGCACTGACGGAGACGCGGCTTAGGGCTCGTCGTTGGTCGCGGATAGCTTTGGGAGTGAGCTGACGCTGGAGAGGATCGGTGTGCTCTTCGACAGGGGAGAGGGATCCTTGTAGTTGCTGTCTTCTGGCGGTGGCGTTGTTGCGCTCATTTTGGCGGCATTGTCTGCAGCGGGATTGGTCCTTTTCGCATGTGCAAGACGGCGTTGCCTTGAGTTTAGACTTTGGTGATGTGTTTTCGATTGAAAAATGCGATTCGCCCGGGTTGGGGAATGGCTTGAAGTGGTAGGTGAGAGGCATCGTTGTGCTTTGGTTGGAAGAGTGGTTCAGGTTGCTGGTTTCCACGTGATGTGGGTTTTCGGAGTTATTGGTAGAGTCGTTCTCGGCATCGTAGTCAAAACGGTGGCTCGCTCAAGGCGCTGAAAGTCGGAATTCGATGGAATTAATTATGGTGGCGGTATCCAGATGTGGTGTGTGTGTTCGTCAAAGTAGTGGCGAGAGTATGTTAAGCAGCGGATTGTTTGATGCAAGTGTTGATATGTCGGGATGTCCAGCAAAGAGGAGGTGTGAGGTCCTGTATGGTTTGGCGTGTGTAGATCAAAGAAGAAGAGAAAGCAGGTTGAGGAAGGGAAGCAGCGTACTACTACTTGAAGGTGTACAGTACCTACACAAACAGGACTACAGGACCCTTAGCATCACCATGATGCGGCCCCATCGATCTACCGGGAAGGCGACAGGCATTTGCAAGCACGGCAACATCCCTAAACCCTACTGTACGAATGTACTGTAGAGCACGCCTAGACCGAAGTAACGTTAGGTGTCGCGCCTCCGGAAGTCAACAGGCTCACCAAGTGGATCATCTGGGCACCCAAGCTTTTCTGGATAGGCGGCATGGTCACAATGTCGACTGCTGGCGATCGTACAGAAGCGCATGCGCATCGACAGGATCCGCGGCGGAACAAGCTAGACGGCGAAGAGGTATCAAGCTAGTCAAGAGGAGACTCAGGCATGATCATCGAAAAAGAGATGGAATTTCGCAGGCGATTCAAAGGGCGTGACGATCTCCATTGGCGGATGACGAGTCCTGGCGCCAATATCTTGATATTCTTCTGCAGGAAATAATGCGGCGCCACGTGGAGCAGGGTCTGTTCTGGAGGCGTTTCGGCAGAGATTTGGCAGGAGCGTGGTAGTGTTCAGTAGTGTGTACTGTACTGTAGGTGTGGCGTGTGATGTCGTTGTCTTTTCGATCGATGAGCCGATCAAACGTCTAGAATTTCGATGTCACCAACGCCCAGCTCTCTGAAGTCATCGGCAATTTGCCGGTCTCTGTTAAACTTGATCAAAGCCTCTCCTCACTCGAGTACACTTCGAGCCTTCTGCCATACCCTAACTGGCTTCCGTCTCAGGAAATGAACAGCTGGTTTAGACAGCACCACCATCCAAGCCAAGCCTAGCCGCGCCGCCGTATCCAACCGTCGCTGCACATCCGATTCGGGGTGTCGGGGATTTGGTGCTTGCTTGAATTGCATGCAAGATCCGCGGCCAGCAACGCCCGTCCGGAAAGCTTCCAAGATCGGCACTACCACAATAAACATTTGTTCTTCGCTAGAAATCGGTCACTACTACCACCTACTTCTGTCCAGTCCCCGACTCTTTCCTTGCGAGTAATGCAAATCGCCGTTTCACGATCTACGGGCTCTCAGATCACCAACCTTAGGTAGGTACCATCTGCTCGGTAACCTACGGATCTCGCTCAAGATTTCCCAACCCAACTATATTTCTCCGTCGTCTTCAGATCGTGGTTGACTACCTACTGATCAAGCCACACGCCGTGCCATCCGATCCGGCACCACCGGCTGTCTTTCTGATCCGCGCAAAACAAAACAAAAATGCAGGCGCGCGCGCTTTTCATGCAGGGCATTTGTTACATTCATTGTACATGTGCATGCTGCGTGGACGCCCATTTTATATGCAGGGGTCCTTGCAGGTGGCTTTTCCTGTGGTCAAAAAGGATGACCCTGGGTCTGGAACTTTGTCTTTCGTGATCGGGGTGAAGTCTGGGTCATGCTTTTCCCTTTCGTCTCTTGGCTCGTCGTTGTTGAACACGAGTCGGGTCGTGTTGCCCTGGGGAGTCTGGGATCGGCTGACTACACGTATTCGAACCGAATGTGAACGTGGGTATACACGGATCAAAACACAGAATTCTGGAATCGTGGCCACTACTTTTTGGGAATCACTAACAATGTCGGGAGTCGAGTCATTATTCGGCACCCTGGACTGACCGACTCCTATACAGACTGCGTACTATTAGGTATGTCTACAGTACACAAGGATCAAAGCTCTGGAAGCGGGACTGCTTACATGTTGGGTATCGATGCCGCGAGTCGAGTCGAGTCATTATATTCTACGCGCCGGACTTGACCGACTGTGTAACTGTCCGACCACCTATACACGGACCCGGAGTTGTTTCACAATCTTGTTATTGTCGCCGTGAGTTGGTTTGCGGCTTTGCGCTTACACCCTGGACAGACTGATTGATGTAAGCATCTGCCTATCTGCCCTCTACACGGACCTAGATCCTTTAATCAAAGAGAATCATGTGCGAGGGTCTGCGCTACTGTGCACTTTTTGTGAGCATTGCCATCGAAGTGACGTTGGTCTGCATCCTCGACCTAAGTGACTACAGTACATAACCTGACTGACTAAGGCAAGTAATTGTCTGACAACCTGTACACAGACGCAGATCCCTTAATTAGAAGGATTCGGGTTCCAAAGGTCCGCACCATCCGTTCACTGCTTGCTATGATTGACGTCTGATCATTAGTGCAGTCCGTACCCTGGACTGGTTGACTGGAACTGACTAGAGATTATCTACTTGACCACCTATGCACAAACCAAGTCCTATAATGAAAAGAAAATGCTGTTCAAGGCTTTCTTTACTACTGTTACACACTACCTGACCTTTTCCCTGCTTCCATTAGGACCCTAGTTCGCAGCACCCTCATCAGCGTCCTCGTCATCGTCGTCGTCACCATCACCATCGTCCTCGACCTCCACCGACCCAGCAAAATCGTACCTATCCCCCTTCGCCCTGCCCGAAACATACTTGACAAACTTCAACACGCCCCTGTCCCTCAGCACCAGACTGAGAGTATTCCAACTCGCTGGGTTCGAGAACAGGATCCCGTCGTCCTCCTCATCCTCCTGCGCGGCTTTGTAAATCGCCGGATCGGCTTTCGCGCGGCCGACTTTCTTGGCTGAACGCCTGTCGCCGGCGCCGGTGGCGGATTGGAATTTGGCGGGGATGTTGACGCCGTGGTCCGAGTGGGCGTCTTCGTCGTCGTCTTCGTCGTCGGAGTCATCGTCGCCGGCCATGTAGAGCTCGTAGCCGCCGACGTTGTCTTCTTCTTCGGTTTGGGGTTCGGGTGAGGGGGCTTTGGGGGCGGGGGCTTTGGCCTTGCCTTTCCCTTTGTTTTTAGGAGCGGCTTTCGCGTTCTCTTCGTCATCGTCATCATCCTCTTCGTCGTCTTCAGCTTCGGGCTCTTCGGGTGCCCAACCTGGTGAAGGTGTGACGTTTAGGCAGTATTCCAGCTGCGGCTGTTCGCCGCGGTAGCCTGTAGCGAGCTGGTAGTCGAGACCGCGACGGAACTTGCGGGCGAGAACGGCGCAACGCTTCAGCGAGAGGCCGGTTGTGACGCTCAGCCATTTGCGGAAAGCCAGGCTGGGGAGGAAGTTGTACAGGATGTCGCCATGCGGGTCTTCTTCGCTTCCTACGGGCGGTGGGCGCACGGAAGTTTTCGAGGCGAGGTACTGGTAGCGGTGCTTGTGCGGTGGGCGCGAGGTTGCGAACTCGCGTTTGAAGGACTCTGATTCGAGCTGCTTTCGTAGTCGGGGAGCGAGCTTCTTGTTGAGGAAGTTGGCCATCTGTGCTGTCGATTCTTCTGTGAACATTTCGTTGAGCTCTTCGACCGTGTCGGGCGTGAGGTAGTTGGGCGTCATGTAGTTGAGGAGGAATTGCAGGTCGTCTTCTGTAAGTTCTGCCTCTTCTTCGTCGTCGTCGTTTGAGGCCGCAGCAGGCTGCTTGGCGTTGGTTTCTGGATCAATCCACTGCGGCTTGGGGTCGTCAAATTGGTCGCCCTTGCCTTGGAGTTGTTGAAGAGAACTCTGTTCGGCCAGTTTCTCTTCGAGTCCCGGCTCAAAGCCTTCCTCGCCTTCTTGGGGAATGTGGAACCAGCCACTGATCGCCATGCGCACTCGGCCGCCGTCGTCTTCCTCGACACCTTCAGCGCGGTGGTAGACCTCTTCGACATCGTGGAAACTCTCACCGGGTTGAACGGCGAAGAATGAAAGCTGGTTCCACGCAGGGGGGATGACTTTGCTGAACTCGGCTCTGGGGACCTTGTAAAGCTTTCCGTCTTCGCCCTTTTCGTCGTCCGTAGGGTAGAGTCGAAGAGCGCCGCCCCAGCTAGCCTTCCAGGGCTTGTCGGGGTCAGTCAAGTAAAGAATGTAGCTGACACGTCTGCTTCCAATGACATCGTCGTGGCATAGCAAGTGACATCCAGGAACGTAAACGTTGACAGCCATGTCGGTCTTCTTTCCAGACAAAGGTCCAGATCCCGCCACGGTAGAGATCCATTCCCGGAACTCGGGGCCGTAGAGAGCATCGCGTAGTTTCAGCAAGCTGGGCAACTTCTCCAGCGCAGATTCCGGCAGTCCTGAAAGGTTGGCCAAGTCGCCGGATTGGTGGATCTTGTAGATGTCGGTCTCCTTGGGGGTGAAGTGGATGTTGTCGATGATTTCCGTCCGAACAGATCGCAGGAGTGAGTCGTTCATCAAGCCGTGGACTACGGCATGTTTGTAGGGCGCAGAGCCGGCATAATCGTCTGTGTAGCCTTTGAGCGTCTTTTGGGCGAAAAGACCCTCGCCGAATTGAGCTTCTACGGCATTGGATTCGGTGGCCTGCTTCTTGTTCTTGCCATTCGAGGCGGGCGCGGTCTGTTTCTCCGCTTTCCGCTTCATGTTTGCAATGTGTCGAGAGTGTTGAGATGTATTAATTGGTCGATTCTCAATTCCGCAGTTGTGCTCCAGAGATGAGGTCGTCTACAAAATTTCTCCAGGGTTTGATGCAGGCCATGTCATCCAATCAACGCGGCGGTAGAGAGGCGATGCCCGACAGCAAGGAAAAGAAAGGTCGTGCACGCCCGGCGGCTAGTGAAAGCCATTCACGTCATGCGATTTGGGCGACAGTCGCAAAGGATGAAACTCTGATTAGAAAACAGGGTTTAAACTCTGTCTCCTATACCACATATTCTGTTGTTGTGAACACTTCTCGACACCGATACTGCATCTGCTATATTTGCTGGAGCGCCTGTGAAACGACAGGTTACGAAAGAGCTAAGCGCAGGACAGTACATAAGAATCAGCAGGTACGCCTCCGCTTGACGCATTCCATTCCTCAGACCACCTCAAGTCTGCCCAGCAGTCACGAGCATTCTTGTTTTCTTTATTCGGCCTGCTTTTCGTTGTCTCTTTCTTTTTCTTGCCACAACGAGATTCTTCTACTTTCACCACGATATCGCCACTGTGCTGGATCACTTTGGTAGCGACGACTCGACTCTAATATTGACCAGCGAACGACTGCCGCGCAAACATCCCTTGCATCGCCATATCTCCTGCCGCCATTTACTGTGATACGCAAACTGCTCAAGCAAGCATAATACCCTCAACACCCAGCTCGCAGTTCCTCCAACTCTACCGACACAAATCACACTTCACAGATCTCCAACCATGGGCGCTCTCGACTTTGTTGGCAACCGCTCCAGCAGCGGCGGCATGATAGGCGCGCTGATCAGGCTCATCCTGAGGTTCTTCCAATTCGTCCTTGCAATCACCGTCGCCGGTCTGTACGGCGTAGACCTCCACCGAGCCAACCAAGCCGGTGCCTACACTGACGGCAAATGGGTGTACGCCGAAGTCGTTGCTGGACTCTCTGCCGTAACCGTACTCATATACGGTATTCCGTTCTTCAAGTCGTACTGGGCATTTGCCTGGGACTGGATTCTCTGGTAAGTTAGCTGCCAACATGATCAGGTATCCAAGTAATGCCATACTGATACAACACGTAGCATCCTTTGGTTTGCCCTCTTTGGCATCTTCGGCAAAATCTACATCAACGCCGAGCACACGCCCAAGCAATCCGGCATCATTCGCATGAAGCGTGCTGTCTGGATCGATCTCGTCAACGCGCTCCTCTGGCTCATCACTGCCGCTTACGCCACTGCCATCTTCCTGCGTGCGCGCAAGGGCAAGACCACGCACACCGGACGCGCGACGGTTTAGGAGAAACGCGGATTAGCTGCTATGGGTGCGAGGGAGGGGATGAGACCTGCTGTGGGAGGTGCAAATTTGACCTGGGCGATGATGGGTCAAGGGCAGGAGGTTGGGAGGTTAAGTTGACGCGGAGCTGATGTGTTAATGATGGTTGAGGGAGATTCTGATATGCGTTACGAGATACCCTTTTTTATTGGTTTGTAGCGTTACTGTATTGCAACGCGTGGACTCGTTACGACGAAGCGCGCAAATCACGAACTCGAAAGCTTCGCAGGCCGTCTTAAATATTTTGTTGGATTGTGAAGCACTCTCACAGTCGATGAAGGACAGGATCGTCGTATATGTGAAACAATATTGGATTTAAAGGAGGTGCATCATTTCTTCCAACGATCGTCCCTCCATCCAGCTTTTCCACCCTTGCTACGTCCCGCCAAGCGCAGCTTCACCTTTGACCGAGCGCATCAACCCGCCGCAGCATCGCAGTCAAAGCCAACGTGACCTCCAACTGAGCCCGACGTGCTTCCATCACCTTAGACCTAGATCGATTGCCTTTACATTCGCTTCAGCCTGCGACTCTCCACCAGGTCATGCCCGCGCTGTGAACCTTTCTGCAGACCCGCGATGACAGGGCGCCCTCCCGTCCTCAAAGCCCGACATGTTCCTTCAGAACCTCGTACAGAAAGCGCAACAGTTCATTGATCCCTCCATCCTGCCCGGGCCATTGGGAAACTCCACCGCGGGTCGACCGTCGAAGGGGCAGCTTTTCAGACACCAATTCCGCCTACCCGAATCGCAGAACCCGTTGCATGAGATCACAGCTGAGCTTACTCTCCCCAAAACGAAGAGCCCGGCGAACAAGAGTCCTGGAAAACAAGGAAGCTGGGACAAGAATAACTGGGATCGCGAGCGGGGCACGCACTATGTCGGTCAGCTGCACTTGAGCGAGCAGTTCCTGTGCTTCTCTACCGTAAACACCTCTTTCGTCAGCACAGCCAGCACGAGCGCGAGCTCGGCTTTCACCGGACGAACACATGGCACTGGACCGGCTGGCAACGGTTTCACGCTGCCGCTATGCGCGGTGAGGAGGGTTGAGAGACTCCATACCCAAAGCTACATGTTTGCGCTTTCGATCACCACCTGGAACGGCTTCGAACCTGCGAGCGAGACGAACTCCGGAGCGCCAGCGCCCCCGAAATTGACCATCCAGCTGGAAGGTAGTAGACAACAGTGCGAGCGCTTTTGCGATGGCCTAAAGAAGGGTCTCAGGCAGGGCGTCAAGGAGGTGGACAACATGCGAGCTGTAGCGCAGGGCTGCTACTCAGAGTACTTCCTTTTCAACGAATTCGACCAGGCCCCGGCGGCCGAGAAGCAAGATGGAACGCCCAGGACACCGCCGGATACGGGTCTGGGAAGCCTGTTCAAGTATCCCGGCAACTCACGGAAGTTACGAGATCGGAGCAAGATGAGGCTATGGCACGAATACTTGAAAGATAACGGCCGAAATACGACACTTGTACGACAGCCGGATTTCCATAGATTGATCCGAGTCGGTCTGCCGAATTTACTGAGAGGTGAGATATGGGAGCTCAGCTCTGGCGCTTTTTACCTCCGGCTTCAGAAGCCTAAACTCTATGCGGAAACGCTGGCGAAACACGAAGGCCAACATTCGGTTGCCATCGACGAGATCGAGAAGGATCTTAACCGATCACTGCCTGAATATGCTGGCTTCCAGAGTGAAGAAGGTATTGGCCGACTGAGGCGTGTCCTGACGGCCTACAGCTGGACGAATGCTGAAGTGGGCTATTGCCAGGCCATGAACATTGTCGTGGCCGCACTCCTGATGTAAGCATCTCCCCTACCGTGTACAAAGACTCAAAGGCTAAGTACGACCGCAGCTACCTTTCCGAAGACCAAGCCTTCTATGTCCTCTCCATTCTCTGCGACCGCCTTTTACCCGGCTACTACAGTATAACAATGTACGGCACGCTTCTTGACCAGCGCGTCTTCGAGTCGCTCGTCGAGAAAACGATGCCCATAATATGGGATCATCTTGTTAAGAACGACGTGCAGCTTTCAGTGGTTTCACTACCATGGTTCTTGTCACTTTACATCAACAGCATGCCTCTAATCTTCGCGTTCCGCGTACTAGATGTCTTCTTCCTGGAGGGGCCGCGCGTGTTGTTCCAAGTCGGTCTTGCAATCCTGCGCATCAATGGCGAGGAACTCTTGGACGCCACCGACGACGGCACTTTCATCTCCGTCCTCAAAGCATACTTTGCTCGACTGGGCGAAAGCGCGCACCCTAAATCAGAGAACCCTAAATATCGCGCCATCACAAACTTCCAGGCACTCATGGTTGTCGCCTTCAAAGAGTTTGACGGCATCACTCAGCACACAATCTCGGCCGAGCGCAGCAAACACAAGGCTGCTGTCCTGGACAACATCGAGTCGTTTGCGAAGAGGACTTCCATCCGCAACCTCGGATCAGAAAGCAAGAAACTCAGTCCAAATGACTTGGGCTTCTTGTACGATCGTTTCTACACAGTACTGTACGAGCGACAGCAACGGTCCGAAGTCCTGCAGGCAGAGCAAGAGAGGAAGCAGAAAGCTGCGCGGAGCAAAGCCACCGAGATTGTCACAGGCATCTCCGGCAACGCACCAGAAATGGGCAGAGTCGGCTTGGGCCCCAGTCCGACGCTGATGGATTACGACGCTTTCCGCGAGTTTTTGGCTGGTATTGCCAAGTGGGCTGTCACCGATTCACCCACCGCGCAGTCACCGGCCAAGGAGGAAAAGACGAACGGCTACTTTGGTGGCACCACACGAACAAAATCAATGTCACCTTGGGGAAGTGGACCGGAGCCCACCGAGCACGAATTCATGCAGCGCTTGTTTGCACGATGGGATGTTGAAGGCACAGGCTCGCTGAGTCTGCAACACGTCGTCAGTGGGTTGGCGCCTATCAAGGGAGACAGAGATTTGATGTCGTCCATCTCCTACTTCTTCGAACTCTACGACGATGATCACGACGGTAAGGTGGATAGAGAGGGAATCCTGCGGATCTCCGAAGCCTTGCTGTTCCTGTCTCGTAGAGGCTTGAGCTCGCCTGCTTCATCGGCTGTCGAGGCTGAGCTCGGTCCGGATGGGCAACCACGAAACAAAGACGAACAGTTCCTAGGCGCGGTCTCGGCTTTCATAAGAAGATGCTTCGAGTACGCGGACCCAGATCATCCATCCCGACAGGGCGAGAAGGAGGCCGCCGAGGATCTTGACAAGTTCGCACTCGACGACGATGACGAAGAAGAGGGCGAGGATCTCATGGACTTGAAAGAAAACGACGAAAAGTCCGACAATCCGCTCGCGGACGAAAAGCCTGCGGAGGTGACATTGCCCTCTGCAGCGGACGACAGCATGCTCGCAAGACCCTCAAACAACACCTTCGGTCAGACCAAGAAGCCAGAGGTGACCGCCGCAAACGCTGCCCTCGACCCTTCGAGTCCAGTCCACATCACCTTGCCAACCTTCCGCATGCTCGTTCTCGCCGACGAAACTCTCGAGTACTTCTTCGACTCGGGCTTTGCCAACTCCTTCCACCTCGCCGATGCCCCTCTACCCTCTTCAACCGTAACCTCCCAATCACTCCTCGGCCAACACCAGCAATCCCTTCTTGGCGTCAATGCTCCCAAAGACCCCTCCCCGGCTCTCACCCCAGGCGGTGCTGGCGCAGGAGTCGTGCCTCCGGGTAAGGGTCTGCGTGGCATGCTCGACAACATCGTCACCGACGGTATGCGCGTGGCGTCCGAGGTTCGCAGACGCATGGACGAGGCACAAAAGGAAATCGACAAGGGTGCTAGCACGCGTGGCACGGAAGACGATTCTGACGATGATGAAGAGTTGGAGGAAGGTGTAGGTGATCTTTTGGACGGCGCTGACGCTCTCGCGGGCGGCAGCAGTGTCAAGAAGGAAAACGAGGCTGGGGATCGGGGTGATAGCCTGCTGGATTCTTCTCCCCCGAGCGAATCGAAGGGTAAGGGGAAGGGAAAGGAGAAGATGGAAGAATTGCCTGTGTCGCTGCCGCCGCCGCCTTCGGCTGATGAGGCTGAGGCTGCGAGTAGGGATACCATGTTTGAACGCTAGGTCGGGCGTGAGAGGTGGTGATGTCGTCGTTGGTGATGGAAAGGGATGTGGATGAAACTTACGATATCATTTGCAGGCTTCCTTCCCTCCCCGTCATTGTTGAATATAGACTACGAATGTTACGGACGTTTTCCAGCAACGTTGACTCTGCCTGATTTTCTCGCATATCTAAGTTCTCGATCGGTGGCAAACAAAGACCAACTCGAGCATGATAGTCTTGGGGGCAGATCACAATGCGATTGTGATTCGGGTGTTGGGCTTCAGCTTTCTAATTCACTTATAGGTCACGTGACCGTTTTGTACCTCGACCGGGTCGACAGTAACATGCGAACTTTGGCAGGTGAGAATGAAGGACTCGCCGTTACTAGGCAGCTAGGCAGACGACACCCACATCTTCACTTCACGACACCCTGGAGCAGGCCAAAAGCCCCGCCGCCTTCCTTGTGATTTCCTTCTCCAACCACTCCACCACGCTCCTCCAAATTTCTTTTTCGCAAATCACAAGCTTTCGACTCAAACCACTACAACCTCACGGATACAACCTCACTACTACTGTTAACATGTGCGTCTTCACGCGCTTCCGCTTCCTGTGCCTGCACGAGAAGTTGAAGATCGCGCACGCATGTGACAAGGCGGCGCTCGACCGCAACGGCGTGCTGACGTGCCCGGACGACCCAGACCCGCAGCTTGACGACGGCAAAGAGCATCTGTGCGGTGCTCGCGCGTATGGTGTCGGCGTCTGCGGCAGCATTCATTGCACCTGGAACTTCTCTATCCTCCCTTGGGGCGATTACGGCGACGACAAGCGATCCGGCAAAAGCACGAGCTTCGAGGACGACACGGCTATCATCGACTCACCCGAGGCACGCAAGGATCGCGTTGCTCGCTGGTATCATCTGCTCGACGCTGGTCAGCAGCTTGATCATTTCCAGACCGAGTACCCTCTGCCATACGACCAGCGCAGCACCGCCGGCCGCGCGCTTCTTGAATTCCCATATGGTGCCGCTGTCACCCCTCTCGACTCCCTCCAGTGGCAAGAGCTGAACCCTAAGCTCCTGGACCCGGCCAAGCTGCAGTGGTGTGTCTTCCACGGCTTGCTGCCTGCCTCAGTCGTCGATGGTCGCAAAAGCGACACCATTTCTCCGATCAAGCCCACCGCGGGCCCGTTCAAGCTTACCGGCTCTCACAAGTGCCCCAAGAAGCACGGCATCTGCAAGAAGTGCGGCGCAAACATTGGCGACCACAGATTGAAGGAGAAGACTTTGGCCCATCGCCAGGCCACCGCTCTGAAAGCTTTGACAAACGAGGACAGCACGAAGAAAGACCTGAAGGGCACGGTGTGGGATCCAAGCGTGGATCTGGAGTGGGACGACGAGAGGGGGGAATACGCCAAGGTCTCGACTAACCAAGATCATGATTTCCAGACCAACAACGCACCGTATCCGGCCAGCAACAGCGACTCTGCTTTCGCGCCTTCGACGGCTCAGCAGGTCGACTCTTCTGACGCCTTCCACGACCAGAACGCTGCGCCCCTTGTCAACGATGGCCTTGCAAACAGCATAGAGCTCGGCTTCCCTGACGGCATGGATTGGCAAGACTTCACCGAAGCCTCCACCAGCTCTCCTCTGATCACCCCTGCCGAAGCCGCAGCCGGCGGCCAGTTCTGGCCCGACACAAACTACACGTACCCCACTGAAACTGCCACATATTCTTCCTCCTTGCCGCAGCAGCCAGACGCCCGTCTGCGCAACCCTTCTCTTTTCGACCCTTCTACTTCTTGCACTGAAGACTTCTCCGCCTCGGCAGAGCACATTGACTTCGCAAAACGGCGCTGTCTTCGGTAACTCAGACGGCGACATGGACATGGACGAGGACCACAACAACCAAGACGAAACCTAATCCGAATACGCCCTCTCCGCGCCCCCACAAACCGACCTTCAAACCACGAACAACAACACCGTCACCGTCCTCCCCCAGCGGTCCGCCTCCTACGACCCGAACCTCATCTCCCCCCAAGCCCCAGGCCCTCTCAGCAGCCTCGTGACTACCGCTTACCCCACCGCCAGCTGCGAGAAGCAAGTTGAGCACTTCATCCTCGAACAGCAGATCGCGAACGACACGACCTACCAGCCGCCGGCGGAGACTGTGCGGCTTGTGGTGCAGATGTTGCGGCAGGCGGAGAACGGGGGTGTGTCGAGGCCGTCGTACGATGCCGAGGCGAATGAGATTTTCGATAAGATGATGCAGCATGCTATTGCTGGTTTGTTGTGAAAAGTGAATGTGAGTGAAGTGTGAGATTCAGATTGTGAGTGAAAGAGTGAGGGAAAGGCGCTGTGCTGGCGCTTTTCCATCGCTTTGCAGGCGCTACGATCGACTACGATGATGGATTGTGACTTTTTGGAGTAGAATGAGTAGTTTGCGCAGGTTCTGGGGAATGCGATAGCGATGCCGGGATTGATTGCGACTTGGTCGGTTGGTTAGTTGTGCTTTTTCTGTTTTTTCTTTGCTTGATTCAAACGACTCTGGGAGATGGATCCTGGAAAGTGGGTCTTACATCTTTTGACAGTATGCTTGGACTACACTAGATTACGGCCTGTAGTTACTTGGTATGCGAAGCAACGCCCTGTGACAAAATCCTCAATCGCCTCTTCAGCTTTGTTTGACTTTCTTTGTTCCCTAACCAAACAAAGGAGTGGTCAGCCGATTGTGGTGTAGTTCGAGGGTCGAGATACGGGGCCGGCGATTCCAGTTCGTATCATCCATCGCCCCATGAAATCGCATAGTCACGTTCATCATGAAATATATGCTGACCGTGTACTAGAGTATCTGGGAAAGAGAGATAGCACATCACTCTTCAAGCAAGAGCACCACAATAGCACACAAAACAATGCAAGACCAAGTTCTTTTCCTAATTTCATCATTCAATCAAGTCTTGCTGTATCGTATCTCCGGAATCTCTACGGTACATTTAGTCCAATTGGACATTCGCAGCTTTCTTCCGCACCGCTAAATCTCGAACAGAATAAAATCCATCATCTGGGCCCGGTTGTTCCTTCCTCAGACTGAATCTAAGAGGTATCAGAGCACCCAACAAAGTTGTTCCCCGAAGCACCAGTGTGAGTGATGGAACCAGCGTAGCCGCAGTTGGAGTTGAAGACGACACGGTCGGCGCCGGGGGAGCCTGGAAGTATCACGCATTAGTCAATCGCTCCCATCCGATTCAATCTCTCGTCTACATCTCGAGGATCGTCAGAAAGCTAGAGAGGTCCGAGAGCAAACTCACCGCCAGTGTAAACGCCACTCCTGAGAATCGGGAACTCCTGCCACGGAGCGGCGACTCTGAAGTCAAAGCCTTCGTAGTTGTTGTAACGGTGCGGGTAGTCGTTGCTGCCGACTTGTTGGTTGGCTTTGAGATATTTGCAGCCCTGGGAGACGGCGGCGGAGACTTGAGAGGCGGAGTAGCTCTGTTGGTTGAGATTGTATTAGGTTACGATTGGGAGATGGTGCTGGAGTGGGGTTGCCATACGGTGCTACCGCAAGTGACGGCGCCCTGGCGCTTCTCAATCAGGGCGGGAGCGGCGAGGGTGGATGCTGCGAGAGCGAAGACGGCAAGGATTGAGGTGTACATGGTGATGTCGATGTCGGTATGGAAGCGAATGTATGTGGATGAGCGAGTGGGATAGTCAGGCGGTAGTGAAGCGAAAGACAAGTATGGCTGGCAATGGTATTTCTGCTGCTGGCTGAAGAAGAACGAGCGCAGTAACGCGGTACGGATACTCTCCCTATATACTTGAGTCTTTGCCAGGGCTGCACCAATAGCTATAACACACTTTCCGCGCTGCTGTCGCTTTGATGAGCTGCTACGAACATCGGTGTGTGATTAGGTAGCTCGTCCAGCCCTTGGCTCGTCTACCTCGGACGTTTCTTCTGGGCGTTGGCCGTTGGTCCGTCCTATCATGCAGCGATGTCGATCTATCCTGTGTCTCCTGCCTACAAGAGACGGGTCGGCGAGGGCCTACAGCCAAAGAACCGAAACACGCAGGCATGGCAGTTTGTCCGAAGGGGTTAGAAGGTCCGTAGTATGCAGGCAGGCCGGTATCAGTATTCGCCCATCCTGCATTCGAGTAGCACGGAAGGGCTGAACGACAATGTTGGCAACATCCTATCTCGCCATACAGAAGGCTCGAAGCGAGCACATGTCTTATCGGAAGTCGCAGGTTCGCAGGTGGGTCCCCGTGTCCAAAGAGTAAATTGACTGGGGCTCGGTGAGTTAGCAGGTAACTCAATGTCTGGCGTTGTCCAACGAGAGTGGTGGAAGACGGGTGTGAAGTCTTGCTGTCGACCTCTAACTTGGCCAAGCCCGGTCTCGGGATCTACGCGGCTAGGCTCCTTCCGGCAGGTCTCTTCTGTGCATTTTGTTCCAGCTGTCAGGGCGTGTGATGGATTCGACCACGTTCTTTGGTTGAGACTCGCGGTTCCTGCCACCTTTTGTTTGTGGGGTGCAGATGCAGATACCTCGGAGGACGACTTGCATATGCTCGGAGCGCGATTGAGTCGCGGTGATGGGTCGAAGTTAATCCTCGGCCATGCCGGTGACTATCGTTGTGGATGCCACGTAAACGTCGCTTGTTGCGAAGACGGCGTGCTGGCAAGCATGTAGTTTGTCTTGATCTGTTACACTCGAAGGTCATCTGTCTTTCTGTAGTGCAAAGACCTATGGGAAGGAATCAATTACAAACAACAGAAGTCTACCAGTCTCAGAGTCTCCAATCTCACCACCACCATCCAATCTCATTACCAAAATGAGCTCCAAAGACTCCGACAACGAGGTCACAAACTCGCAAGAATACAAAACACTTAACACTCACCTCTCCGACGACTCCGACTCTCTCGCCACAACTCTGGACTCTTTCTGCAAACCCACCGAAGAGACCTTTATGAAATCGCAGAGCGCCTCTGAAGTCGAGAACCAACTGTGGCGAGTCTGGAAGGCCATCACAACGATCGCCACTCAAACAGCCCACGACTCACCAGGCAGGCAGAAACTCGCCGACTTTGTCCTAGAAGTGCAGAAGAGACCACAGCTCGAGTGCAAGGGCGAGGTGTGTAAGATCTGGGACGAAGCTGTCGTCTGGAAAGACTTGCCGATTCTTGGGCCGCAGATGAGGGAGGCATGGAACGATGGTGAGTTCCGATGTTCTCCTTCTCCTTTATTTCCCTTTCATCGTAATTCGCGGATCTGAAAGACGTGTAAGCTGACATCGACGACACACAGCCGCCACCGACTCCTCGCCCTCCTCCGCCCGCGACGCTTGGGTAAACCTGAACGCTTTCACCGCAACCCTAGTCGCCACCCAGCAAGCCAGCAGTAACCAAATCTCCGATTCTCCAAGCGACTTCTCACTCTACGCCATCTGGACAATCCGCATGGCCCTTGAGGATATTGAAAGTAGCCAGAAGGCAGACGAAGCCGACAAGACGTCTCTCGAAGCTGCTGCAGCATGGTTTGCGTACGCGGCTCCAACTCTTTGGGCGCTGTCTGAGCAGGGCAAAGAGTTCCAGGGTAAGATCGCCAAGCAGGGCCAGGCGGTTAAGGGCAAGGAGTGGAGGGGCTTCGGAAAGGAGAGGTGGGAGTTCTGGGAGGAGAAGTTGGAGGCTTGTGGTGATGGGGTGGAGCTGGTGGCAAAGGCGAAAGAGGCTGCCAAGTCGGTGAGGGATGGCGGGAAGAAGTAGGATGTATTGGTATGTGTCTGTATCTGATACGAGTAAGCAAGGCACGATGACGAAAGGGAGTCCCTGCTCTTGTATTTGGCTCGCGAGTCTTGACTATTGTCGTCTCGTTGAGTACCCTGTTGCTTCGCCAGGCGTAACATCTCGAACAACCGACTTCCAAAAGGTAAGCTCGTCTCATCGGACTAAACACACTTTGATCTAGCAGAATCCATGAGAGCAACCACGCGCACAGCCGGCCAATGTAGTAGTACGATCCATGGTAGTAGCGAATAACTAATCCGGAGACAAAGGCAAAGACGCAGAGTCGTGTCATCGGACTCCGTACATCCCAGCCATTACCAACACCAAGGAGAGCACGGAGCTTGTACATACCATCCTCGGCCATTGACCAAGAACAAAAGGTAGCAACAGCGAACACCACAAATGGAACGCAGCAACACTGTCAAGGAAAGCGCAGGAGATAGAAGGATCATCTCCGAGAGCCGAGCAAGATTGTTTGCTCGTACCATCAGGTTCCCTAATTACCGGCTAGTAGCGATCAACAACTGTACGTACTATCTCTTGCTGCAACCACCCATGCTCATATCAGTGGATGCAGTGCTTCCTCAGACCCAGCAATGCCAACAAGGCAAGACAAAGCTGTCCACATCGATCCTAACAAGTGGCTGGAAACGCAAGCTCATATCAGCGGATTAAAACCACTTTAGCTACGGCTGTACCATCGAGCGAGCACAAGTCCGGATATCTCCGATAGAAAGCTGGAGCCGCATGCTCTTATCAGCGGATTGAGAACGCTTCAAACATAGCTCCGCCACGGAAGAGCATACAACGAGATGCAAGATCTCCGATACCAGGCTGAGACAACACGCTTATACCAGCGCATGCGGTCAAATCTACCAACAGTAACACCAATAAGAGAGTACAATACAGCCCGCGTCGTCCCTGACAAGCGGCCGAGAATTCATGCTCATACCAGCGGACTGGACATAATTCAGAGACCGTTATGCCGACGAGAGAGCACCCAACTTCACGGTGTATCTCCGCGGTTACCGGTTACCATAAGACTATGTGCTCGTACCAGCGGATGCAGTATAGCTACCAGTGGCAAGATCAGTGAGAGAGTCTAGTACTCCGTGCGACATCTCGGATATGTGGTAGTGACAATGTGCTCATACCAGCGGATGTAGTTTGGTTTATTAGTAGTAATGCCAATGAGAGATTCGATTTCAAAACGCGAGATCTCCGATAACTAGTGGCGACGATATGCTCATACTATCAGCTTCAGTACACTTAAAATGTTGCTGTACCAGTGAGAGAGTCGATGTCAACATCCGTTATCTTCGATAGTTGGCGGTGACGGTATGCTCATACCATCGGCTCTAGTACACTCAAATAGCTGCCGTACCAGTGAGAGCGACAACATGTACGGCGAGGACTTGACACGATGGTGGAAGATTGAAAACAGTCACGAGAAACACAAATTGACGGAAAGGTCATGAATTCCGAAGACGCAAATTGGGTATCTACCATCCAACCAAAACCAAACCCCAGAAACAAACCGAAAACCAAAAACCCACAAAGCCAAAACACCGAACCATCCCATACCAGCACGACTGCTAAAAGGATCAAGGGTTCCGTTCCGGGACATCCGAAATGGGTTTCCCCACCAGCACCGCCTGTACTAGGCTGTTGGGACGTTTGGGGAGCTGTGCTCGACCTACTCCGTCCCTCCAGGCCATGATGAGGTAAGGCAACCCGAGAAACTTTCATCTCTTACCAGCACTGTTTGTTAAAGGATCAAGAGTTCTTTTCCGCGACATCTGGATGGGTTTCCCCAGCCAGAGAGGCCTGTACTCAGCTTTCGGGACGTTTGGGGAGCTGTGCTCGACCTACTCCGCCCGTCAAGGCCGTGATGAATTGAGGCAACCCAAGAAACTTTTGTTGGTAACAAACAGGCTGTGACCTGTGCTCGCGCCTCAGATCGGCGGCAGCACCAGGTCCTTCACTCCCAGAACGATCCACTCGAGCCAGGTCTCTTGGTTGGTGCCCATGAGTCTCTGGTATGCGGTGTCGTTGGCGGTGACCCAGATCTGCTGCTCGCGCCAGAGAGCAGCGAAGCCTCCGAGACAAGCGAGCAGGCCGAGGAGGAGGAGCAGCAACATCCACCAGGGGAAGACGGCGCGGTCGACGAAACGGTCGTACGGAACGTTGACGATCTTGGTGACCTCGATGACTTCGGCGAGTGGCTTCTTCACGGCGGCAGGTGCGGCGGCGACAGGGGCGGTGTTGACGCTGGTAATGCCACTGAACGTCATTGGCTTCTTGGTCGTGGCGGCGGCGGCGACCGGAGCAGCGACAGGCGCGGTCTCGACGCTGGTGATTCCACTGAAAGACATTGGCTTCTTTGCGGCGGCGGCAGGTGCGGCGGCGGCAGGGAGAACGACCGGTGGTGTGTTGACACCCGAGATCGCGCTGAACTTGAGTGGCTTTTTCGCGGCAGTGGCAGCGACGGCAGCGACAGGCACAGTCTCGATGCTTGTGTTCTTGCTGAACGAGAGCGCCTCGGGTTCAGCGGCCTCGGGTTCTTCGATTTCGTCCTGTAGTGTAGACTCGAGGCGGGTGGTTTTCTGCTGCAGGTCGCGGGCGTAGGCGAACTTCTCGTCCATGGTGAGGTCTTTGGCCATGTCGGAGAAGGCATCCTCGAGCTCTGTGTGGACTTGAGCGATTTCGTCGGCGAGGAGGCTGTTGGCGGCGTCGTGGTTGGCAGCGTTGGTGGCGACGAGCTCTTTGCTCGTGGCGAGTTCCGACTCGAGGCGCTCGTTTGCAGCCCGCAAATTTACGCATTCCGTGATGGACTCATCCCTCTGCGCAATCATTGAGCTCAATGTGTCGTCGGCATCCTTGAGCTCGCTGGTCAGGTCGGCGACGGTCTTTCTGGCGGCAGCGAGGGCGGCGGCGGTGGCTGGGGCAGCCTTGATGGTCTCCTCGTGCTCGTCGCGGTACTTCTGGAAGGCCCTCTCCTCCTTGGTGGCGCGCGCTGCTTCGTCGCCAGTGAAGTTGTCGGCGATTTTGACCGCCTTTTCCGCATTGCGGAGTTTGTTCTGGCTCTCCTCGAGGTCGTCGGTGAGCTTCTTGATGGTGGCCGCATGCCCCTCGGCAGCGGCATCTCGCGATGCGAGGGATTCTTCCAGGGCAACCAGCTGGAGCTGGTGCTGCTCTTGAAGGAACTTGACGCGCGGATCGTCCCTAAAGGCGTCCGCCGTCTCCTGAAGGCCCTGGCCGGCCTCAACATCACCTGTAGCCATGGCAGAGCCAGGAAGACCCTGGTTGCCGGCGTCGGCTTCTGTTGGAGGCGCGGCTGCACCGCCGCGCTTGCGGGTTCTGGCTTTGCGGATCTTCTTCTTCGGAAGATCGGCAGTCACCTCACCCTCGGCAGCGGTGCCCTCGTCAGCGGTGTTGCCATCACCACCTTGAGCGCCCAACATCTCTCCATCCGCCTGCGCCATTACCGGCCAGGCCGGATCCGCCTCCCAGGCGTTCTCCATCCCCTCCATCCCCTCCTCCGTGCGGCGTGCGTTGGCAGCGGCGTGCTTACGCTTCTTTCGTTCGTGATTATTGGTCATGTGCTGTCGCTGGTGTGGTGGGTTGTAGGCTGTGGTGGTGCAAAAGGGTATGTTTGCAAAAAAGTGTGTGTCGTGAGGGAAGGAACGAGTGATGAGCGAACTTGTTGTTGACCTCGCACGCACAGGCCCCACTTTTCCGTTTGCACGCTCAGAGGGAAGGAGTGACCCAGGCTTCATTTGCGGTCTTCACTTGAGGTCTTCACTTGGAGCAACCGGCTCTCGGCTTGTGACGGGCTCGTGACGGTGGGTATCAATATCAGACGTCACTTGCAATAAGTGTCGTTCTTCCGCGGACGACTATGCCCAGATATGAGTTGGGAGTCTCTGGTATGACCATTGTGAACCGCTGAGATTGTGAACAAAGAGCCATTTGTACGAGCCGCAAATGGAGTCCTTTGTGCTCACGACTTGACTTCTCGCTACCCAACCACAATCACCACACTCAGTACATGACGAACAACCACGAGCGCAAGAAGCGAAAGCACGCACAAGCGGACGCTCGCAAGACAGAGGAAGAGATGGAGACGGTAGATCGTCTCCTATCAGCTAGTGCTAATGCCATCCACTCTTTCCACATCGAAAGCGTTAAACTCCAACGGGACACCGAAGACAACATAAAGGGACTTGTCCGTTTCCGGCAACAATCTTCTTTGTTCTTCACACAGGTTAGCAACCCTGACAGAGGTGGTGTCAGCTCCTCTGGAGCTATCAAAAGCAATCGATTACCTAGTACCGATAGAACTCGAACGCTTTCACTGGCAACTATACAATCAAAGTATACCAAACCCGCCGATACGAGCACTTGTGATCCCGTAGTCCACGGAAATAGAGTCAATTGGAAGTCGATCTCTCAATGGCACCACATGAATCTCAATGTACTCAGCACGCTGGTATGGGCACATATGCTCCCTGAGTTATCCGAGATACGGTATTTCGAGATACAGTATCTCAATGGCTGGATGACCTTTTATGCAGGCTAATGCCGATAGTATGAGCACGTGTAGTCTGTCAGTCCAGAGAGACACGGTCAATTGAAACTGAGTATCTCAATAGTCACTCATCGATTTGAGTATGCTAGAGCTGATGGTATGAGCGCATGCGGGCTCTCGATTCGCGGAGATAGAGCTGGATAGAGTTGAATATCTCAATGGTCTGACGTCGATCAAAGCAGTCTGGAGCCGATGGTATTAGCACCTACTTTGCCCTGATCCACGGAGATGCTCGCATTTGAAACCGAGTATCTCAATGGCTGACTGTCGATTCAGATTCACCGAAGCCGCTGATGTGAGCTCACTTCGTAAACAGATGACTGAAGACGTACTCCTCGCAACCAGAGCATGCATCCCGAAGCAAACCACCAAGATGTACTGAGATCAATCGCACGCTCTCAATGGTACAATACCATCGTAGGTAATCCGAAGCTACCGATACTAGCACACAGCTCGAAACAATCCACAGAGACACTAACCCATCGATCGAAAGCTCTCAGCGGTCTATTGTTCATCTGGGTAATCCAAAGCGGCTGATACCAGCACACAACCTGCGGCACCGACAAGAGATACACTCCCATCGATCTAATGATCTCAATAATTTTCCATCAACTCAGTCGACCCAATGCTGACGATGTGAGCACGGGACGGAATTGATTCATCGATTGTTCCAACGTTATTCATTGCATCGACTTGCAAGACAGATAGACCCGACGTTAAAGACAGTCCAGCTCTCTGATGTCTCAGTTGCCGCAACCCCTGTCAAGATCCACAACTTTATCAGACTAGTGTACCGGACCGCGACGCCAAAGTGTGTATCCGAAGCCGACGACGCAACAATGGCCGCCAAAAGCCGAGAAGTTTGACATGCCGATGTTGATTGAGCCGGAAATGGAACAAAGAACAAAGAAGATCACGAAGGGAGCGGTTTCGTAGGAGTAAGTCAGGCAATGATGTAATGTAATATATCAGATTGATGCTAGTATAGTATGGTGGTGGTGGTAGTAGTGGTAATATGGTATAGCGACAGATAAAGAAAGAAGAAGAGTCATTCCTCCCCAATCCGCAATCATCCATCCATCCATCGATGTATCTTGAAAGTCGCCGCCCTGACTTCTCTTCTCTCCCCAACGATAATAAGAACCAGAAAATATCCGCTCAGATCATTCTTCGTTCCGTCATGGCTTTCTTCTTTCCTTCCCCATCCAAGAAATGACCTTCATGCTAAATTCGAAGGTGACGGGGTTGTAGATGATACCTCTCCTCCGTAATGCTTTCGCTCTCTCGCTCCGTCTCGACACTAAATGGGAAAACAAAAGGAGATAAATGATGTTAGACGTAAAGAAAAGGCAAGGAAAAAGGAACGCTCGCTGGATGTTGCGAGCTTTGCGTGTTGCTGGGTTTCCAAATGGCCCTGTGTCCAAGACTTGATGCCTCGTAACAATTCACTCCTTTTGGCTGTCGCGATCCTTCTTTTTCTTCATCAATGTAGGCATCGTCAGAGTCTTGGCGCGACGCTCTTTCTTTACTTTGCGCTCAGCGACAACTTCCTGCTGTTGGACCGCGGTCTCGGCCTGCTCGCGCCGGACCTCGCGTTGGTATGATGGTAGGGCGGTCGTATGCTCCGTGTCACTGCTGACGGCGCTAGACACGTTACTGGCGCTTGGACTTGCGGATGCGGTGGGTGAATCCATGGACAAGCGAGTGGGCCGGTGCGGCGGGCGTTGAATTGTGAGCGGACGGCGGGGGTTCTTCGGTCTGATAGCGGGTGGAGGCATGTCGAGCGCTGCTGTGGAGTTCGAGCCCGAGTGCGTAGGAGTCGTGTCGTAGGCGCGCGAGGAGACTTCGTCTTCGTCGGTTTCTTGGAGGTCGGATACGGGGTTGTATTGTGACGAACTGAGAGCTACCAGGTGGGGTGGCGGGACAATTGAAGGATCGGTGACGATACGGTCTGCGACTTTGTCGAAGGAGCTGTCCTTTTCATTAGATGACGTCGGTCTTTCGAGCTGGTCTATCAGTTCGTCCCAACGGAAGCTCAGAGCGCTGTTAGGTCTCTCAGCGCGCTCAGCGCGGCTTAGGCATTCTTGCGTACGTGCATGCAGAGAGCTGCAGACGTCGTGGAACGCTTTCAGATCGCCATCTGAGCTGTGAATGGCCTGCAGCAGATTTATGTGCTGCCTGCCTGTCGGACCAGGACCGGTGTCTTGCTGCTCGCTCGCTTGGGACGTGGTTTCAAGCCAGAGTTGGATGAGCTCTGCAAAACAACGAGCCTGGTCGATCAAGTATGGCAAACTTGGGAAGCCTTCACGACTCGTCAAAGGCAAACGGTGCATGATCGTCATCGGTGTGGTGTAGCTCAGATGCGTCTCGGCGCTCGAAACACCCGTCGTGCTGGTAGGAGACGCGTTATCCGCGTGTGAGAAGGAAGAAGAGAGCAAAGGCGTTGGCACGTAGCAAACTTCATCGACGAACCCCTTGAAGCTGTCTCGGTGCTGGGTCAAGAATTGGTTCATAGGCTCCATCCAGTGCTCCTTGGTACCGAAGTTGGCCATGTTCGCAAGAGTCTGCAAAGATTTGGCAATGAGGGTGCAAGTCCGGCGTGCCTTTGGCTTCATGTCATCTGTGGTTGCGTGTCAGTAAGATTCGTTCAGAGGCAGCAGACATGCTTTACATACCTTTCATCAGGCCAAAGAGCTTCGGGTTCAGCACTGCCGGACAGAAGAAACGCAAGAAGAGGAAGCCAGACACGCTGCTGAAGCTCACACTTCTCAGAAAATCGCCATAGCGATCTTCGGCACAGGCTCGTACATGTCTGAAGATGCGTCTCAGCTCAATTGGGCATTTTGCCTTGGCGGCGACGATCGACTTCCACACATCTGACGTATACCCAATCAACCGGCGCCAATTGCGATCGATGTCTCCAGGCGAGGACACGCGGTTTGGATCGACCTCGCAGTCAGGGTCTGCTTCGTTGATCTCTCTCACTCTTGCGCCGAGCGCTTCTTCCAGATACTCTCTTCCAACACGGCGCATGTGGCTGTCCAGACTCTTCGTGAGCAAAGTATTACCTCGGAAGAGCAAATTGGCCTCGAGTGCTGCGTTCTTGTTCATGTCTCGGACGAGAAGCTCGCGATCGGCGTGACTGACGCCGGCCCCGGCACTATCGCCACTTTCATTGGAGTTCATCCGCCGGCTGTATCGTAGTCGGTTCATGGGCGTCTCTTTCTGAGCGCTATCGATCTCATCCTCTACCAGCGCCATTATCCAATCGCTCGCCTTGCCGGAGACCTGGAAAATGTTTAAAAGACAATCGCTAAGGCGCTTGAGCTCCCCAGGGACGATCTGCGCGATCTGGAGAGTGAGGTTGTTGGAGAAACGGTGTAGCAGGTCACTCAGCGGCTGATAGTCTCTGGACATCAAGATTACGCCCTCCTCTGCTCTAGCCTTGATGAGGATGTCTCCGACGCGCTGGTTGTACATGTTGACCACTGGCCACCATTTCTCGATTTCGCTGGCTGCTGCCAACTCTTCCAAGTATATCTCGACTTTTCCGCATGTGACGTCGAAGGTGATCCCGCTGTATCCACCTTCTGCGTTCATGCTACCAGTAAAGCCGTAAGCTTCGTTGACGAGTTTGCTTTGCTGCGATTCCTGCGCACGTGCGTGCTCTGGCGGTCTTCGCTTGATCACTACGCTTGCGCTGTTCAGCACAGGAGGTAAGTCTGAGAATTCAAACGTCTCTCCCCAAAGAGGATTGAGGCCTTCGAATTTGGCCGCAGTCTTGCCTCTAGTCTCGTTGTCCAGTAACACTTCCACATGGTAACCGTACTGCTCCGGGCGGATTTGAGGTGATTTGCCGTGTCCGCCCTGGAAGCTCGCGTCGGGAGTGCTTGGGCTTGTTGGTGGGTACATTTTCGCCTCCACCACACGGACGTGCAAAGAGCGCTCCATGCGGAACATGTCTGCCGTGGCTGTTGAAACCGTATCTTTCGACTCCGCATCGTCGCTGTCAGGTCGTGGACCATACAAAGCTGGTATTGTGAAAGCCCTCAGCAGCACAAACCACACTTCGAACAGCACTCGACTTTCCAGACTTAGGAAGATTGGCCGCAATAGTGGGCTGTTGCCGTTTTGAGAACTAGTGTATTGAGGGTAGACGGCGATGCAGTGATCATTACCGAGTACGCTCGGGTCAAGTCGCTGGATGGCGCATCTGCTCAGCTGACTGAGCTGAACAACCGAGATCAAGGTGTTGTCGGAGTCAGAGTGTAGCTTCAGCTCACCGTTCTCTCTTAGTTGTCCACTGATCCTTCTCCATCGCCTTCCACCTATGCTTTGCACACGGTAGGCCTGTGGCCTTCCCATCGTAGTCTGCCCGAGTGACGATGCGGGCGTGTTGTTGTAGGTCACGTTGGTATCCCAAAAGATCATTTTCCCGATTTTTATGACCGGAGCTTCTCTGGTTCCTCCTATGACGGATTTCCTTCGGTTGCTTTGCAAGCTGTTGGCGCGTGCTGGATCTCGCTCAGAGGTCGACCGGGACATCGGAGGTCTGGGTGGCAATTGGGGAACTGATTCGACGTCGGATGATGCTGCGCTAGTTCGCGCGGGCGGCCTCTTGCCTCTGTACCCTTTTGGTGGGACTGGTTGCCAGCAAAGCAATGCGGCCAGCCATGAGTCGAGGTCTGCCTGGTTGGCCAATTTCAAGTGCACTTCAACTGCGGAACCTGGTGATTTGACATTGATATAAGGCGCGTCCTCGTCCTCTTCAAGATCGATTGAACAGCCTCTCAGATCCGAGACGAGAGTCTTGTGCACGCCCACGCCACCTCGGGGCTCGTAAAGTAGACTCCCGCTATCCTCTTGGAGGAAACAATATGATCGTGACCATGGTGATGTCGCTCCACGGCGGAAGAGTAGAGTTCCACTCATCCTGCCGTCGAGAGCCTTCATGAGGTGCATTATTCGTCGCGCGTTGGCCGATGGTAGCGAGACTGGTATCGAGTCTACGGTGTGAGATGAGATGGGCGAAACACTCCGTCTATTCAATATATCGGCGGGGTTCAATACGGGCGAGCCAAGTGAGGACAATGACGCCGCATGGGGAGGCGACGTCGCGGCAGGGACCGAAGCCAGGTAGTCGGCGCCGCCACTGCTCTGGATGGGATTGCCCGTGGTGTTGACGCTCGCGATGCGGTGCCTGTGCCTGAGGGAGTTTGGCGAGCGGTCTCTGATCCGGCGTTCGTCCAGTGTACGTGTGCGTGGCCGGTTGCTGTTGTAGGGCTCCCGTCCGGTCTGGGCGGCGTGCGAGTGCTCGCCATTGCCCTGGGTGCTGCTGCGTCCCAGCATTCCTCGGCCGTTGGCAGTGCTGCTATCGCGGCTGCCCGAGCTCTTCTTCCTACTCTGGTCCCACTCGCGGTCACGTCTCAGTCGCGTGCTGTGGCTGCTGTTGGGACTCGTCCTGTGCTCAGATGAGGCGCCGCCGCCGCCGGTGATGGTCGTGGTGACCACGCTCACGGGCACGTAGGCGCGATCAAAGCTCGATGTTCCGCGTCCTGCGTGCTGGTCCGGGTCGAGAGTGTCGGGTGTGACGGGCCTGATAGTGCTCCCACTTCGCGCAGATGGTGCTGTGTCACCCAGCGCAAGGGCGGCGTCCTGTGCCTGAGCCTGCGCCTGCACCTGCGCCTGAGCCTGAGCCTGCAGCAGCGCCTCTCGGTGCGCCGCCTTGGTGGCCTTTTCCTCGGCGAGCCACTCGTCATACATGCTCGGTTCCTTCCTCCGCCGTGGCTCCGTCCAATGCTGTCTTGCCTGCCCGCTCGCCATACTAATGCAGGGATGTGGTGGTCTTGTCTGCGTCCTGCTCTTTTAGCCGCCCACCTCCAGGCAAGCTATCGGCCCAATGGCTCGGGGCGAATGTGTGAAGGGCGTGTAGACGGAGCGATCATGTCGCAAGCCCCAACAGGCCGCCTTGCCTTGCGTTGCCTGCGTTGCCTTTGCCTTGCGTCGCAATGACCCGGTGCAGCGAGTTGCACAAACAGCCGGCGCACGTGTCCTCGGATCCAGAAAGCAGCTAGAAGCGTGAGCGCACGCAACAGCCTCGAAAAAGCCTTAGCGACGGCAAGGGTGCTGAGCGAATATGCAGCAGAGCAGACAGAGTAAGAGGGGAGCACCGTAGTACCGCGTGCAGCGTGCAAGCCGTGTGGGGGCGAGGTAGTGGACTGTGGACTGGACTATAGTACAGTTGGTGGTAAGGCAGGCAGACCAAAGTCAACGCCTCACACTGTGTTGGTTAGGCTCAGCTTAGCAGCGATTAGGTATGGGCGACTCGAGGCGAGGTGAGGTGAGGTGAGGCGACGTAGACGGCAACTGCAAGAGACGAGATGGAAAGACTGCAGTGGACGGACGGCGGCGTGCTGAGAGCCTGACACTGACTACAAACTGCTGCTACTACGATCGGGGCGATGGTACAGAACAATCCCTCTGCTGGCCTGATCACGAAAAATTGACATTCCCATGCTGGTGCACTGCTGCTTCACACTGCTGCCGTGGGCAAGGCTATTCCTGCAATACGATCATCCCCGTCCGGCTATTGCCAGCTAACAACCTCTTAGAAACAAGCACAATCAGCCCCGGAGAGCAGGCAGATGCAGGACAACTTCACACGAGCGAGTCCAGGTTGGCCCCCCGGCACACGCCCACATCTCCTACGTGGACTGCATCTATCATTGGTGATATGTCCGGGCGACCCGCCAATGCCGCCCAAAGTGCGCTGGACTAGGTCAGGCAGATAATGCTTAGTTAGCAGTTAGCAAGTGAACAATTGACGAATATTCTCTGCAACCAGCACCCGCACCGAGCACATCTCACACCGTTTCCCCAGGTCCCACACATGTTTCGCCACCGCATCCGGTGATGGAGCAACAATTAATGCGAAGGTCTCGCGGTCTCTGCCTGCCTTTTCGCTGCAGTCTGCCGACACACACGACTCTGCGCCGAGCCATCGCCGCGGTAGATCAAGAGGGTTTGTGCAGTAGCTCGAGCGTAGTGCGGTGGGGGCGCGCGAGAGTCTGCAGGCCCGGCGAGCACACGCATGATTTGGAGTTGGGCGCGATCTATCTATCATGGACCGACTGGCCGGCTCTTTGCAAGAGCGACGCCGTTATGGTTGGTTTGGTGGCTGTTTCCAGCGAGCAAGTGATGTTCTAGGTGTGCTGTTGTATCGCCGGCAAGGCTGCCTGCAGTAAGTTCCGCTGGTTTCGTTGGCTCGGCTCGGTGATGGCCCGTCCGTCGTTTCGCCTGTCAGTGTTGATCATTGCGCAGGGTTGAAGTCTGTGAATTGACTCGAACGAGAAGACCCTGTCAGCCTGCGCGTTTCATCGATTTTCCTTTGTTTCGTCGATCTCTTGGCCAGCCGGCCTACTTACTGCTTCGGAGTATACCGCTGGTTTGCTCTATCAAATGTTCGCTTTGCTGGTGCCACGTATAGCCCAGTCCATCTCCGAAAGACGTGCAAGAGTGCGTGTGCACTCGAGGAGACGCGTGTTCGACGGCGCCGGGGCCTAGCACAGCAAACTGGTGGTCAAATCGAGTCAAACCACAACGTCGTCGAGCGTTGAACATAGGGCTCGTCGGCTAATCACCTGTCTTCACGCAATCGTGGAGAGTTGCAGTGGATTGAAGAAATCCTTCAGGGGTGCTCATCTTCCTCCAGCACAAAGATGAGATGATAATGTTAATCTGGCCCGCTCACGATGGTTTCAGATAGAGTTGCAGCAGTCCTTGCTTTCTTTGCTAATAGCGTACGGTAATGCACCAACAAGGCATGAGTGCATGCTTCTCGTTGTTCGTATCTGCCGGCAGAACCATCACAGAACCTGCGCATGCGACTCACGATTCTCATCACCTGTAAAGGTTCAAGAGGCTGACATCGGGCGCTTCTAGACTTAAGAATTGGATGTGAAACACGTGGTGGAATGTTAAGAATGGCTTGAGATGCACCGACTGCGAAATGACAGCCACCCGAGGTCTGGAACATTGCACGTGACTGTGCTGATTGAAATTACCGACTACATGTGTCGGTACGAACGCGTGCTGTGACACCGCATTCATACCAGGACCTATCACTTCCCAAAGAAACTCGTAATCTTCGCATTCCCTTCTTTCGTTGGGCTCTTCGCCGCGGTGTTGTTGGTTGTCGCACTACGCATTTTGCGACCTCCTGCGCTAGCCGGACTCTGCTTCTTACCGCTTGGTCTACTCTTCGAACCCAACGCATGATTTTCACTCTTCGAAGCCACCGCCGTATCCGCTGCATTCAAAAGGGATTCATCGTCGATCGCGGATGCTTCTGCTTTGATGTTCTTGTCAGTCAACTCGGAAGCAGCGTTGACCAGAGCCGAGTCTGAGATCTGAGAGGTCTCTTCCTTGATTTGTCGGGATGTGGGCGATGGTGAAACATGGCCGGATGCGGGTTCCGGAAGAGGAGCATTAGACTCAGGCGCTTCGGTATCTGGCTGAGGGTTTGGGCTGGGTTCTCGTTTGATGGTCTTCGTAAACTCTTCCGATTTGACATCCGGCTTGTCTTCCGGCTTGGGCTTTGGTTGAGAACCGAAGAAGTTGGCAATGTTGTTCTTGTTGTCCTTACTGTCGATCGGCACCATGAACTGAGGGCTATTGTTGCCGACTTTGCCAACTGCTTTATCAACAGGATAGCACTCTAGCTCGCCATCGAATGGTTTCAGAAGGTTTTGTAGTTCCTTCGACCAGCCTGCATTCTGCGGATCGAGCCAAGCCTTCATCGCATCGCTTCCGGCTTCGAGAATCACCGGCATGCGATCGTGCAGGAACTTGAGTTGCTTGTTCGAGTCCGTCGTGATGACAGTATAGCTGTACAGTTTCTCCTCGCTTCCCTCATACTGTACACAATCCCACAGACCAGCAAGACACATCAACTGACCGTCTTTGCGCTTGACGAAGTGAGGAAGCTTCTCTTTGCCATTGTTCTTTTTCAACCACTCGTAGAACCCTTCGGCAACCACAATGCATCTCTTCCGCTGCTTCATCGTGTTCCACATGCCGCGGTTCTCGATCAGGCTGTCATCACGGCAGTTGATGGTGCGCATCTGACTGCTGTAATCAGGCGCCCGCTTGGTCCAGAATGGAACCAAGCCCCATTTGGCCGCTTGTAGCTTGTACTTCGTTTCCGCGGTTGCGAGGCCATCGACAGGTCGTGAGGTGGTGTGTGAAGTTTTGGCGCGCTTGGGAGACGGCTCGCTTGTGTCGTCTTGTTTGTCGTTATCTTGCGAGCCGGCTCCAGAATCGGGTGTATCCGCCCGATATATCAGACCATGGTATCCTGGGGCGAAGTTGTACGTCTGGCGGATGCGCTCGTTGTCGTCGTCTGGAGCATCGTCGGCTGGCATGTTCTGGTCGCTGAGTCGTTGGCGGACCTGCGACGGCCGCAGCGATAATGCGTATCTTCCGCACATGTCTGGTAGACGAAATATTCACCGCGATGGCTCACATGGTGTAGTGTTGAACGTTACATGCCCACAATACTTGAAGGATGAAAGAATGGAGGTGTAATAGGCGATCATCAATCGATCAATGATGATGATGTCACGCGAGGCCGGAGAAGATTGAAGCTCATGTCGCTTCTCAGTTTCCAAGCACCACTTCAACCGGAACACCACCAATATGTCTGCCTCTACAGTATGCCGTGCGCCATTCGCCCGCCTCTTCCAACAGACTGCTTCCCGGCAAACTCAGTCAAGATGCCTCCACACCTTCCGCACACGACCTTCACCATTCCGCCAGAATCTTACATCCCGAGCGCGCAAACCGAACCAACAAAATCGCAAAGCATCCACCATCCAAAACGCTCGCGGGCTCTTTAGAGAATATCCGATCTCAATCTCCCTTGCTGGCGTAGCCATTCTCGTCGGCTCCTTCGCTGTAATCTGGGCGAATCATGTCTACCAGGACTACATCATCAAATCTTTCCACAAATACCCCGAGCCAGTCGCCGTGAAATTGCGAAGAGCCCTTTACTACACCAACAGCGACTTGCAGCCTAAGGAAGCGCTCAAGTACTACCGTCAGGCGCTACAGATCGCCGAGGAAATTGGCATGGATCCTTTCAGCGATGAGATTATGGGAGTCAAGATCCAAATTGCGTCGATGTTCGAGAACATTGAGCTTTACTCAAAGGCGATTCAGGTGCTTGAGATATTACGCAGGGATAGCTTGAAATGGATGGAGGAATTGGGAGGTCTGGAGCACAACAAGCTGAAGCGCACCCAAGTGCTGCAGAAATGCGTTGGCATCTCAATCAAGCTGGGCGAGTTGTACTCAAATCCTGTAATCTACAACCGCGACATGGCTGAGAACCGCCTGGTCTGGGCTGTGGAGACTGTTCTCAAGGAACGCCAGCGCCGCGACACCCTCAAAGTCAATGAAGAGGCAGAAGGCTCCTGGCTCTCGGACTCAGAGATCGGCGCAGCGATGGAAGCTCTAGCGCACACCTACGAAGAAAGCAGCCAGCACCATCTCGCCACTCCACTCTTCCTGCAAGCCCTCAGCTTACATGGCGCCAGCACCTGCCACTCAGTCGTGCTAATGAACAACCTTGCCTCTAGCCTGGCGCAACAATCTCCACGAGCTGCAGCCGCTGCGCAGCAATTCGCCCAAAGCCAAACTGTTACCGAGCAGCCAGCGCAGCCTCCCATCACGCGCGAGACAATGATTGCGAACGCGCAGACTTGGGCACAGAAAGCGCTTGACGTCGCCGCGCAGATCAAGCCTCCACACCGCAACGAGGAGTGCGACATGGGCTGTGCCGTAGCTCTTCACAATCTTGGCGAGTTCGCAGAAATGAACGGCAACCTGGCAGAAGCTGGAAAGAAGTACAGAGAGGCCGTCAGTTTGGCTAAAGCTGTTGGATTCTTGGAAGGCGTGGAGAACAGCGAAGCTCGGCTGGCGCAGCTCAAGATCTGAGGCTGATGTTGAGCTATTTCGTTGACTCCTTTGATCCACTGGTACGGATCTGGCTCGCTCGAAGCAAAGAAGCTTGGGGTGAGAATGTACTGATTAACAGGTGAAAAAAGGCATACACATCATTGTCTGCGCCAGTGTGCTTTATAGGAACTCGGAACTTCTGTACTATATTTACCTCACTCATAGAGACACCAGGCTTCTTTCCTGAATACATCTATCAACCCCAACTCACACTCGCCCCGCGCAGAACGAGTCGCAGATGGCGACTTGGAAGAAACAGGCCGCGCTGTTCATCAGCAGATCGAAGCAAATGCGTGACGCCAGATTTGAAAAGATGACATATCCACAAATCAACGAAAAGCAAGATCGTCTGCCAACATTTTGCTGACCCGGTGTGAATCTCACATCGTCTGCGCCGTCGAGTCGGAGTACTCGAAGAGTTCAAGTTGGGAACAAAGTATACTACGAAAAGCTTCACGATCTCGGTCTGGAGACTCGGTAGGACCCCGAGCCAACAGCATATTGTTTTCTATTCTTGCAGCTCTCGCTCCTGGTCTGGCTTGCGCTATTCTTCATCTTCCCATGACACAACTTCTTTGCAGCAGTGCTACTACAGGCACGCAGGCAAACAAACGCTCGCCGAACTCGATCGGGGCATTGGACTGTAATCGAGTCCATTTGCACTCGAAGGTACGACGTAAGCACGCTTGAAGCGGCGACGTGCCTTTCCAGGCGACCAGATGTGACCATTCAAGGATCATCCCTTCTTTCCAAAATCTTTCTGGAAATCCTGCCAACGGATGGCGCTTATCGGAACACTGTCCGGTTCGTGTGCTACTTGGGGACGGAGAGCTGCATTGGACTATTCGGGATGTTGCTGTACGTTTCAGTTTGTGGGACAGGGAATTATGGCTTTGCCACGCTGTTTGTGTCACTAAGAGATTGTTGTTACTTCGTTTGGCGGCCGGTATACAGCTGTTGTCGGTGTCCGCGAAATGCCAGGTCGGCGTGTCGACAACTGCGTTTTGTCATTTCCCATGTTGTTGAGTAGCAATACGGTGTTCAAGATGCTTGCTGCCACTGGCTTGAGATCTGCCGTAAGGGCGGCCAAGACATTGGGATACCTTACACTCCACGATGTCGTCAATACGAAACAAGATTTTGGACGAACGATCACTACTCCAATTATTACATGTAGCCATGTCCTACCGCAGTATCTGCCCACAATTGCAGCCACCGTCAAGGAGCATTGCTCTCAATGAATCGCCCCGACAACGGAGAGGAAGTCGCAGAGGCATACATGTATGCAAGAGCACTCCCCGGAGCAGGACGACAGGGATCAGGCATCTTCACATGAGACATCGATCGCCTTGAAACGAGCCGAGGCAACGAGCACACAGTAATATATCAATCAGATTCGCGAAGTGGGAGCAAGGGAGGGGTTTTCGAAGCGAGATACGATCGATAGATAAAATTTCTTCGCCCCTCCGCACCGTACAGGCGAGCTGGCTGGCTGCACGCAGACCGCAATGAGGTCGCTTGCATGGCAGCATGGGTTGTCATCCTGAGTTCAACATGGGTAGGCGATTCTTTCCCGTGACTCCTGTGCAATCTGTTCTGCGCTGCGGGATGACATGGCATGACACCTGGTTTACTTGCTTGCTTGCTGTGCTTGCGCACACCATCACAATTGCCGGCAAACGGTCTTGCATGCCGAATCTATGCGGCGGCGGCGGCGGCGGCGGCGGCGGCGGAAGCGGCAAATGCAGTGCCTAGTCTAGCAGTAGTCTACCAAGGCATTCTGGTAGACTACATACGAAAATGGAGATTTTGCCGGTAAACGCCATCATACTTTCGCAGTCTACGGGACCTGAGAGAAATCACGATCCTGCGGAGTCTTCAAGACGGCTTTTTTCCACGGCTCATGCCGGATGCCACTTTCCTTTTAAGTTGGAACATAATGCAAGCCGTTCCATTGATATTGCTGACAACTTCACTGGACTCACGGGTAGCTCTGTTTGTCGATAAGCGAAGGAACAGGTAGGTAGGGAATCTAGCCGACCCCTCTCTCTCTCGCGTGGAAATCGTTAGCTCTGATCGGTACAGACGGACACCTCGCCTACGTGCAGGCGGGTGTCGGGAGATTCAAGATTCAAGATTGATGATTCATGTCGACCGGCTCGCAGAAAGTATTGACTCTGGCACTCTGGACCTCCGAAGCGATACGTAAGTCCAGTGGCATGCAGGGAGACTGCAGTAGTGGTAGGCCCGGCGGCTGGCCATGCAGATGAGCCGCTGTCAGGTGCAGGTAGGTATAGGCTTTCCGCGGCCGTTTGGACTGACAGTCGCGTGGCATCGTGGTGTCGATCATGGATGGCTTGAGAGCTAGAGAGAGGGTTTGACTTGCTCCGCGCATCCCCGAGTTGATGCTGCAGTCCGTTGGTCGCACACAGACACACGTTGTGTAGTGAAGTGTGACTTCCACCTTGGGGTTGCACAGGGTCATGTGATGGCTGTTTTGGCACAGAGCGGCATTCATCTCATGGGTCCATGCTGGACGGCTCAGTAGTAGGTACTGGACACTGCAAATCGACACGGTAGTCAGGTAAGAACTGCATGTCCACGACGAGCCCTACCCACCTTGTCCAGTCAGCAAATTGAACCTCGCTTGCAAGACTCCACGAATCAAGGATTTCACGTTCCCACTTATCCCAACACAACGGAAACGAGAGCAAGCAACTATATCGTTTTGTCTGCGGCACTGAGCAGGCCGCCTTGAATACTCAGCAATCAGCAGTATTCCCAGCCGGGACCTTCCGTGGTGCTGAACGGCCGACCGACCGACTGCAGAGTGCCGCCGCCCTCCACACTGGCTAGGTAGGAGGTGCATCCTCTCCCGTTGGGCTACTGGCTCTGTACGCTGAGTGTGTGAACCATACCGCTGGGTCGCCGCCGTCGCAACATGTAATCCGCCCGATTGCCCGCGACCATGCGACTGGGCCTTTTCATTCCACCTGTCCTCTCTCTTCCTCGCACGCTGACCGTCGCCCTCCTTCCATGCCTCGTCTGCCGACCGCCTGCAAGCCGATCAATACTTGTGGGTGCGCGATACGGTAGCCTCTGCTACTTAAATCGATAATCAGGATCGGTAAGGCCAAGCTACTCCACTCATCACAGCCTCAAGGTTTTGACTAAGCGTGCCCACAGGCTTGAACGCCGGAACCAGACAGTCTCGGAGAATTCTCTTCAACATGGCAGCTTCGCTTCTTGCGATGCTCTCGCAGCAAGCACCGAACCTGCCGGTCAGGAAAGGTCTGCTTTTGACAGGTCTGCAGCGTGATTTCCTGTCGCCGGATGGAAAGCTGCCGGTCAGCAACCTTGCTTCTGGCTTTCTTGATCGAACTCTCTCGCTGGTCAAACAATTTCGAGGCCACGGCGATATTATCTGGATCCGCACGGAAATTGACGCCCCAAGGAAGCCTTCTGACTTCGATGAAGACTACTGTAATGTCATCACATCTTTGACGGAACACGATGAGTCCAATTCGGAGGACCAGTCAGATGACGAACCTTCCGAATCGGAGGCAGAACAGGCGTCCAGGAAACGAAAGACCGAAGATCATCAAAGTTCAAGAAGTGAAGCACAGAATGCTTCAAGACGCAAACAACCAAGAGCATCACACGATGACGACGTAGCATCGACAAACGCCCCAGCAGCAATCGACGAAGAGCAGTTTCTCATCCGCACACAGAACCGCGAGGCCTGTTTTATCAACGACACTGATGGTGCCGATTTCGGGGCTGAAGTCAAGCCGTCGATCTTGCCGACAGACTTGCAAGTGACAGACAGCTGTTACTCGGCTTTCTGCTCAACTTCGTTACTATCGATGTTACGATCGAAACTCATCACCGAACTCTACGTTTGCGGCGCCATGACCAACCTGAACGTCTATGCGACATCCGTGGACGCTGCTCGGTACGGTATCAAGATTACTTTGGTAGAGGATTGCCTAGGCTACCGCCAACGAGAAAGACACGATCTCGCCATCAAGCGTCTGGTCGACATCATGGAAGCTGAAGTCGCGACAAGCGATGAGGTTATCGCAAAGGTCACAGGCAGACCAGCTGCTCGGCTCAAACATGAGGATCCTGTGCCCACACACACTTCTCTAGGCGCAAACATCGACACTTCCGAGGACGCGCTTGAAGTTGCGAGCAGTGATGACGAGGAAGATGACGATGACCTGCTACTCGTACGTTCCTCTCCACTTCAGTCTGGCAGGCCGTTAGAGATACGAGGTAAGAGACCACAAGGCAGGAACTTACAAGCGATTGAAACAGGATCAGAGCCACATTCGCAACTTCAACGCCATGAATCTTCAAAGCCGATCGAGAGCCCTTGCGCAGGGGAGGCCGAGAACGTCATCGAACATACACGCGAGGTCAAGACCGTCGAGTTCAAAAGCAAACCATCCGCCAGTCAGCCGAGGCTAGTAGTTGGATCCTATGGTTCGAGTTCCGAGAAACTGGTCGACGATAGCGCTGCATCGAAAGGCCTATCGAGGTACTTGAAGAATGAGCGGTGTTCTCCTCCAGAGACCTCACCGGATGCCGCTCAAGCAAAGCGACAAGTAAGAATTGAGAAGCCCATATCCACCATCCGACCAATCCGACGGAAGCGCAAGAAAGATGAAAACAGCGCCATCGAGCGAATGAAAGAGCAGCCTCTTTTCGGCCCAGGTCAGCAAGAAGAAAGCGGACAATCAAGCATGCAATACGACCTACTCCCACCCGACCGTCTGGACGGACTCTTCCACAAACTCAAAGAGGAGGTAATATGGCAACGAATGCACCACCAAACAGGCGAAGTTCCCAGACTCGTCTGCTGTCAAGGCACAATCGATCCCGACGATGGCAGCATGCCAGTCTATCGCCATCCTTCGGACGAAACCCTCGCGCTTCTACCATGGACCTCCGCCGTGAACGAGATTCGACAGGCCGCAGAAACACTTGCCGGGCACACGTTAAACCACGCTCTAATCCAATTCTACCGGGGGGGAACAGACTACATTTCCGAGCACTCGGACAAGACCCTAGACATCGCCCCCGACACTTTCATCGTCAACACCTCCTTCGGCGCCGAGCGCGTCATGCGCCTTCGGACCAAACGTGCCGCAACAACGGTTCCAGACACAACAACCATGATCGCTAATGCCTCCTCATCATCATCACCAGCCGAAACCCGTACAACCCACCGCATCCGCCTCCCCCACAACTCCGCCCTCCTAATGTCCCTCCCCACCAACGCCAAATACCTCCACTCGATAAACCCAGACAAACGAGCCCCGTCCGAACTGAATACTTCGGAAAAAGCCTACGAGGGCCAGCGAATCAGCCTGACTTTCAGGAAGATAGCTACGTTCCTCGACGCCGAATCCAAGAACATTTGGGGCCAGGGAGCAGTGGGGAAAGATAGACGTGAGGCAAGGAGGGTTGTTGGGGCCGGAGATCAAGAAGACGGCGATGGCGATGCAGTCGAGAGATTGGTCAGAGGGTTTGTGGCGGAGAATGCGGCGACGGAGGTTAGGTGGGGGGAGTGGTATGGGGAGGGCAGCGATGTGTTGTGTTTGAAATGAGGTCGGGTTGGGTAGACTCATTGATCTGAACAAGATGACACACTTTTCTTGTCTCTCCCATTCCTGGGAACTATCTTTTCTTGGCAGCAAACCGGGTTTGATTGGCGGATATTGATGCTCTCCTTTCATCACATATCTCCCGTGTGTAGGCAACATGTCATTATATGCCGTCTGATTCGAGGCCGTATGTGAACCTTTCGATCTTCTGAGTCGCGAGGGTTAGGGTTAGGGTTAGCCTGATCCTGAGATTACACATAACTTGATGACATTTTTGCTCAAATGACCGTGTTTGAAGAGAGATACAGGTAGGATTGGCTCGCTGCCTTCATTATGTTTGATCTGTTCACCTAGTGAAGTGGTTGGTCGCGCCTGAGTGAGAATTGGGTTTTCTAACGAGTGAATATGATTGTGAAGAACTCAGGATGTATTCACTTTCGGGGAGCACTTTGCTTCGACAGTTCGCTTTTTAACGTGACAGTGGTCGTCGAGCCGTCGTGAAATCGAAAGCTCGAAGAGAAAAGAACAAGATCATTTCGATAGAAAGATGAGTGATAGATACAGTTGAGTATGGTCGAAAAAAGTAGCCATCCCAAGCCGTGTTCCTCCAACAAGAATCAAGAATCTTCTGCAGTCTCATTGTCCAAGAATTCAATATACTGAAGCAAACCAGTGATGCTCTTAATACAAACCCCAAACCCATCCCGGCAGCACAACTCTCATGATCCCCCAATGCCTGCCCGCGCTCTCCTCTTGCTCGCGCTTCCACTTCCCACTCATCACCTCCTCCTTTGTCAGGACCTCTGTCTCAGCCTTCTCTCCAGCAGCTCGGAGAGGGAACTCAACCGCATACTCCGGTCTAGGGAACAAATGCTGCCTCCGACTCAGACTATCCAAAAGATCTCCTTGCTCAGGTTGGCGGAAAGAAAGCGAGCCGCCCGGTGCATTGCGGCAGAAGAGAATGTAGTTTGCGAAGGTTGTGCTTGAGCCTTCTTCTTCGGGTGTGGGTAGGCTGTCGCGGTAGAGGGCGCAATTGCGGTTGAAGGCTAGGTCAATGGTGTTTAGGACCTTTGCTGTCAAGGGGAGAGTCAGATCTCCAGCGTAGTTGATCGCTGCGACACCGTGGGGTTTGAGGAGCGCGCGTAGGTCGGAGAGGAATTCGCGCGTGAACAAGGGCAGGGGCTCGGCGCCACCGGTAAAGACGTCGTGCACTACGTAGTCGTATTGGAGGACTGCGGGGGCTTCGGCAAGGCTGGTGGAGTCTTCGATGGGTGACTCTTCTGGGTAGCCCTTCGCCCAGGCGATTGCGGCCGGGACGATGTCGGAGAGGGAGAAGGTGGTTGGAGGGGGTTGTTCGTCGAACTCTGGGAGAGGTGCTTGGGGGTGGGCTTCGGATTTCACCCAGGCAATCGCGTCGGAGAGGACGGCGGTGTGGTTTGTGGGCAGGCCAAAGTAGTCTGTTGCAAAGCGGTGGACGACTGGGTCGAGTTCCACGATGGTGGTGTTGATTCCGTGGCCGATGAAAGCTTTAGGGGCGGTGCCAATTCCAAGGCCGACGATCAGGGCCTGCGCTTCGGAATCTTGGATTGGAGGCTCGGTCTCCATCAAGCGAACGGCTTCGAGCATGTGGAAAGCGGCGTAGATGGATTCTGGGATTTTCCAGCCCTGTGCGCGGCGCTCAGGGGTTAGTTGCCATTCGCCGCCGAGGAGGCTGTGGTCGCAGCGCATTACGCGGTAGTTGGCCTCGCTGTTTTCTAGTACGCTGAGATAGCCTGAGTTGGACCATTCACGGGAGAGGAGAGTCCAGTTTTGGGTAGCGAGAGAGGAGTCGAGGGCGATGGTTGAGAATGGACCGCTGCCGTAGGGGCTGACGATTGCTGCGACGGTGGCGATCGACACCGTGGCGGTTATGATGATGCGGCGGTCAGTGAGGGCAAAGAGCATGTACAAGCCAGCAATCAGGTGGGCGTTGAATGGGTTGAGGAAGGACCAGGTGGCGATGAAGGTGTTGATAGTCTCGGGCATGATCCAGTCCATGATCATGAACAGACCGAGAGATGGCAGGCCAGAGAAGAGGTGAGCCAGCGGACCGGAAGATGTTGCTTCAGTGTTGGGTCCATCATGACTGGCAGCCGCGGCATACATCAAGGGCATGACGATTGAATGGCAGCTCAAGAGGCCTCCAACAATGGGACCCCATACCAGGCCCAAGCTATCGCTGAACTGGAAAGAGAGACAGGTGAGTATTGGTGCACAGACTGTCCAGAGAGGGAGATACTGGAGGAGTGATGATTGTTGAGGCCTCCAATACCACTGAGTGGTCCAGCCGATGAGGGCGGTAGCTCCAATTGCAGCCTGATGGTTGACGCTAGAAGGTATGCTGCCGTAGACAGGCGCAAGAGAGAGCTGGGAGACCCTGGAGGTGACAGCGGCTAGAAAGATCAAGAATGTCTCGACGGCAATGTCCCGGAAGCCGTCTGGAACCTTGAACTCTGGAGGTTCTGGTTTGGAGGTCTTGGTAGTGGCATCGTCTGATTTCTTGACGGGCTGAGCCTTTGGTGGTGTTCTAGAAGCCATAGTGGGGTGGTCGTGGTCGTGGCCGCAGTAGAGAGTGCCAGTCTCACGGTCTACGCGGGACTGTGGTTGTTTTGACGATGGTTACGTCGGTAAGATAGAGGGACGTCTTTTCGAAGAATCTAATAAATCGTTCCAGAACGGATGTCATTGTAGAAGGGACAAGTATCGCATGCGACGATGAGGTTCATGATGCCTTGGCAATCGGCTAGTCTGGCCGGTTTGAGGTAGATGATAAGGCAAGCGAAGTAGTGTCTGGGCATGAGACGACGCTTTAGTCACGCTTGCATTGCAGATGAAGTACTAGTCTGCTTGATATTAATCTGATACAATCACACCCAAGTCATGTTTGATCCATCTTTTGCTGAAGATTGAACAATTGCTGTCTTCGTCTAGCCCCACGTTGCAAGCTTGCCCGTTCTGCAACTCATCCAACCCTAAGCCTCGAGCTTGGCGTCCGTTGCTATGGTGATGGATGGTCTTGAATGCCGAATTGACAGTCCAGCTTGGTGTTGAAATAAACCATGCGAAAGGTTCGATTACGAGTTTAATTCACCAACACTCCCTATCATGCCAAAGAAACAGGCAGTCTACGGCAAGCGCCCGAAGCCAGCATGCAATCCCACCAGCATCTTCGCCAGTCCGGACAACACAAAGCGGAAGGTGGTCGAGACCATCAAGATCCTGTCCGACAATGAGGTTGAAGAGAGAAAGAGCAAGGCGCTTGAGGTGCAGAGTGTAGAGTCTCCCGTGCGGAATAGGAGACCTTTGGGCGAGATCAATGGCAACGCCGTGTTGCATGTGGAAGTGTTCAAGGAGAGGAAGTCAACAAAGTCGAAACAGAGCAAGACGAAAAGGCGGGCGAGGGACGAGGCAGCGGCAGAGAAGAAGGAAGTGGGAAGTGAAACTCTGGGCAAGAAAGTCGTGGCAGAAGCAGTCCATGTCGTACCTCAAAGCACCGACCTGCCACACACAGCAGCCGACTGCGCGCTCGTTGAGGTGAAGGAACAACCGCAAATCGTCGTGCCCGTGGAAGAACAGATCGAAGCAACGGAAGCAATGGCACAAGAGATTGAAGTCCTAGCAGACACATCATCTGAAAATCCCCCAATCGACAACCCGTACACCGAACACTGCGCATCGCTCCTGGAACTCACATCATACCCAGTCTCATCCTTCTCTGACTGGGCAGACGGCCTCCGCGAAGACTTCTCGCTCGTCAAAATAGCAGAAGCCTCTTTCGGCGAAGTCTACCGCCTATCCCTCCACCCCGAAGCCGCCGAAGATTCCTCACTTCCCCTCTCCAAGAACGACGAATCAGTCCTCAAAGTCATCGCCCTGACCCAACCCGCCTCCACCCTCCCCAAAAGCAAGCGCGACCGCGAACGCGCCCTGAAAAAGGCAGAAAACATGTCCAAGCCGGCCGACGTCGCCAGCGAGCTCAAGCTCTTACAACGCCTCTCCGACATCCCGGGCTTCACCAATTTCCGCGACCTGCGTGTCCTTCGTGGCAGACCACCGGGACCTTTCGCAGAAGCCTTCCAGGCGTTCAACGCAGCGCAAAAAGCCGCCAACAAGGAACTTAGCATCTTCCCTGACCCGGCTAAGAAAGCGAGCTACTCCAAAGACCAACTATGGGCCGTGATCGAAATGCAAGATGCCGGAACGGATCTCGAAAAACTTGTAGCTCAAGGCGTCAGCAGCAGCATCTGGGTCGTTTGGGATATCTTCTGGCAAGTCGTGCTGGCTCTTGCCAAAGGCGAAGAAGAAGCCGAATTCGAGCATCGCGATCTACATCTGGGCAACATCTGTGTGCGCGCGCCGCCGGATGGCTTTGACGAAGCGGCTGTAGACGTCTCCAAATCTCTCGGTTTCACCTTTTTCGAAGCGACGCTGATCGACTACACCGTCTCCCGCGCCTCCATGATTCCAGCTTCTGCGGCATCGAAAGACGACGCGGACGACGACCAAGTAGCCTACATCGACCTCGCCAACGATCCACACCTCTTCTACGGCGACAGCGCCGAAGAGTACCAGTACGACATCTACCGCTACATGCGCGGCAGCATCTACTACTCGTCTCCGTACGCCCGCTTCCCCAACGACGGCACGTCAGAAGAACCCACGTCCAACGAAGATGAAAACGAGAACAACCCCCAGAATGAAACCGACGAGAACGAAGAAACCCCCCTCCTCCCAACCCCTCCCACTGAAGCCCAGATGTCCGAAATAACCCAGCAAACCGGCCGCTCCTGGCGCCAATTCCACCCGCAAACAAACCTCGTCTGGCTGCACTACATCCTCTACATGCTGCTCGAGCAAATGTCCTGGCCCGCGAAAAAAGCACCGAGCAAGAAAACCAAACCGCTCGAACACGCGCGCTGGAAGCGGGCGAAAGAATTGGAAGCCGCGCTTTTGAGAGTTCAAGAGGAGTTGGATCCAGGTTGGTTGGGCGAGGAGGGGAGTCTGGGGAGGTCGGGGGAGATCGTGGCGTGGGCGGTCGAGGAGGGGTGGTTGGGGGTTGGGGATGTCGTCGGAGGCGCTGGAGGTGGAGAGTTTGAGGAGTTTGATGATGAAGAGGAGGATGTTCTGGTCAAAGGGTTGGAAGGGCTGGCTTTGGTGCCTGCGTCTGAGACTCCGGAAGAGGAGGGAGAGGCTGTGAAGAAGAGCAAGAAAAGCAGCGGTAGGAAGGCAAGCAAGAAGAGGGCTTGAGATGATGAACCTCGATCATTGGGCCTCTGGACGATTTTCTGGATTGCATTGCATTGCATTGGGTGGCGTTTGGAATTTTGGCATGATCTAACGTGGCGTCTCGGATTGACGATGGCTTTGATACCCCCAATCCATTCCATACATTCTTTCGTATCTTGACAGCGCATGGCATTACTCTTGTTACCACTTTCTTTCATTTTTGGTTCTCTGGTGTTTTGGCTATTTTGGTTTTGACTGAATCTTCCTGGCTGACCACAAATGGACATTCTTTACTCAATCATGTCGATGTCGTCGTCTCCAACCGCAGCAGGAGCCGCAGGGGCTGCTGATCCACCGCCATTCTGCTGTTGTGCGTTGCCGTTGCTGGTCTCTGCACCAGCGCCGCTGTTGCCGCCGCCTCCAAAGTAGTCCTCCATCTCTGCATCCAGCTCCTCGGCCGTCTTCTTCGGTCTCGGGCCTCCAGTCGGTTTGCCGTCCTCTCTCTTCCCTCCCCTACCGCCACCGCGGCCGCTCTCCTCCCTCCTCGCACCGGGTCTGCGTCCACCACGTTCGCGTCCTCCACCGCGGCGGCCAGGCATGGGCGATCGTGAGTCTCGTCCGCCAGGCTCGTAACGATCGACGCCTTCGGGCACTCGCAGGCCTTTCCTCGGGCTGTAGCTGCGGTCATCGCGACGACCGCCTCCTCCTCTCCTCCTCGATGCGCCGACATCGTCACTGCTGTCGATGCGGTCGAACATGCTCCTGCTGGGCTTCTCAATGCGGTCGAAAAGAGAACCGCCCTCTGCAGCTTGTCCACGGCGGCCTCCTCCTCCACTACCAGCGGAGAGTTGCGTCAGGCGAATTGGCTGGCCATTTGCGTTGGCGCCGTCGAACTCGTGAACGGCGACCCTGGCGTCGCGCGGGTCTTCGTAGGTGACAAAGGCGGTACCCTGGGAGCGGTCGGAGCGATCGTAAAGGAGACGGGCGGAGAGGACAGGTCCGATGCGGTTGAACAATTCCTGGTCAGAGGTTAGCGAGACCGGTTTGATCGCAGACATGCATTAGTCGTACGGTGATGTCATCTTCTGTGAGCTCGTAGTGGAGGTTGTCTACGCGGACTTTGCCAGTGTCGCTGGAACGAAGTCAGTGGTCGTCCAACTGCGAGCGCTGGAGGTCAAGCCTACTCGTCTGGTGCGCGTCTTGCAGGAGCCCGTCTGTCGTAGATGTCTTCATCTTCGTATCCACCGCGACGACGGCCCGAGCGGTCTTCTTCGTAACGGTCGTGTACCCAGTCGCTGATTCCGAGTTAGCTCGCAGTCTACCTTCTTTGTTGTATTTACATTTCCTTACCCGTCGATGTCACTTCTTTCGTCGCGTCTGTTCTGTAAGCCCGGAGGTCGGAGTCAGTTTCGTGTTCGTTTGTTCGATCGAGTCCGCCTCGGCTGGTCGATATCGCAAGGCTCGAGAAGCATGGGGCGATGCGCCGGAGCTGAGGGATGTCGTGCGCTAGCGAGGACCGAGAGATCACAGAGGAGAAGGAGGGTGCGGCACCTGTGAGGGTCAGTCAAGGCCATGGCTGAAGGGCGGTTGGTTGGTTCCAATGGATATGCGTACCTTTCTAACGCCGTCGCGAGGACCTTCGTCCCTGCGAGGCGCCCTTGGGGGAGGAGGAGCTCTTCTGTCAGGTCTACGACCACCGCCGTGGCCGCCGCCGCGCTGTAGAAAGAAAGTCAGTCAGTCAGTCATGGTGAAGCGGGTTGAGGGACAAATTGGGGCTTTGGCATACCGGGCGCTCAGAAATGATCTCGTCCAGGCTGCGATCCATGATTTTGGTGGTCCTGGGTCCTGGTGCAAGATAAGATGGAATTGAGACACAAGTGGAAAATTGGAAAAGAGGGAATTAATGTTGTAGTCAAGAGGTATGAGACTTCGACTTCATGGCAGTGCAGGCAGGCTCAAGTCGGTCGCGATGCGATCCTTGGATGCTTGGTGACGACCGATTCGCCGCTTGCCGTTTGCCGAAGTTTAACCGGGTTGAGTCCCTGAACGAACAACTCGCTACCTCGTACGCTTCATCACTTGCATTTGATCGTGCTTTCAAGTCTCTAAGTCACGACCGTCCTACTCGACAGAGGTTACCACGGAAATATGATACCAGGAAAACGAGCGGTCCACAGATCTCTGATATCTACCCATCTCCCCAGACTCCCGATGCTATACCCGCCAGGTTCGAAACCTAGGCCAAAGTCGCGATACAGTCGATTTCAACGTCTGTGCCGAACGGAAGTTGTTTTGCAGCAATGCAGCTTGATATTATTGTCAACTCTCCTCTCTTGTTCGACACGGTTGGAACATCTCCGTGGACTTACGTGCGACTCGGCTTCACATCGCCCCAATATTGCGAGTAGACTTCGTTCATCTTCGCAAAGTCCGCCATATCGGCAATGAAGACGTTCACTTTGACAACATGCTCGAGCGAGCTGTTCGCAGCTTCGAGAACGTGTGATAGGTTCTTCATGATTTGACGCTGCAGTAGACATGCAAAGATCAGCCAAGTGTCACTGATGCTCCAGGCGGCCTCATAACAAAATCAGTGGCTGCATTCACCGTATCCACTCGTGGACGTACCGTACGATCCCGAATGTCTCCTTGCACTATCTCGCCCGTACTCGGATCCATACCGATAGACCCCGAACAGTACACGGTGCCATTAGCCACGATGGCCTGGTTGTATATACCAGGCAAGGCCTTTGGCGCCTTGTCGGTGTTGACCGCTTGCTTGGACTGCATGCTGTGTGAGGACCTGATATGAAGGTGAAGGAGTTGAATGTGAAAAATCTTGCGCACCACAACTCAGGAGCGAAGCGATCGAGATAATATGGATGAATATTAGCCAAGTCACCTGACCCGGCCGATGTGACTGACTTTCACTAGTGCCGCTCCGACGCCCTACTGTCACCGGTGTCGCAACTTGTTCAGAGCAAAAATTAATACTCACGACTACGAGCTTTGATTCTCTTCTTTTCGACTTACACCACTGAAAAACACTCGAAGGAAACTGCGATTTCGACAAGCGAGGCAACAGTCCAAAGACAAGAACCCATCATCCCAGGCTCTTGGAATGTCCGAGACACTGCAATTCGTGACACTAGATGTCTTCACCGATACCCCGTACCAAGGCAACCCTCTGGCCATCGTCTTAGTACCCCCAAAGCACGAGATCAGCGACGCCAAGTTCCAGACCATCGCACGAGAGTTCAATCTCTCGGAGACTGTCTTCATGTATCTTAATGAAGACGAGCCTGGAGAACAAGGAGCTCATCATGCGTCAAAAGAACTGGTGTGGCGGATCCGGATCTTCATGACCGATCGTGAGCTGCCCTTCGCTGGACACCCGACAATAGGCACAGCAGTCTACGCTCTAACCCAGCTGAACAATGGCAATGCCACAAAAGCACGTCTACACTGTCCAGCCGGAACAATCGAAGTTGAGTTCGACGCCGCATCGCAGACTGCCAAGATCTCTATCCCTCACAATGTGCACTTGCACACGAGTACCAAATACACGGCCGCAGAGATTCGCAAAATGCAGCCTGGATTGATCGACGACGCGCAGCTGAAGGCATTCGACGTGTTTAGCCCGGTTGCAGGGATGAATTTTCTGAACGTCGAGCTGTCTTCTCTCGAAGCGTTAGCTGCCATCGCACCAACTCCTCTAAAGCCAACATTGAGACTGGACGATGGCTGGGATCACGGATTTGGTGCAACACTGTTTTATGTCAAGACCGGCGACGATCAAGTCCGGACAAGGATGATTGCAGGCACGTTGGAGGACCCTGCGACAGGCGCCGCGTCATGCGGCCTGGGTGCCATGCTCGCGCTGAAAGATGGGTCCAACGAGACCACGACTTTGAGGATCACACAAGGCGTAGAGATGGGGAGGAGCAGCAACATAGGCGTGACTACTACGCTTTCGGAAGATCGGGAAAACGTGCAGAAGGTTGAACTTTTCGGTACTGCTGTGGAACTCATGAAGGGATCTCTTCGGGTGTGATCGAGGCATGGTTGTGGTATTGTCGTCGTGGGGGGTTTGGGATTTGTTTCGATTTGCTTGGAAGGAGATTCTTATGATAGGCGAATTTCCATACTGCCCCATGTCTAGCCAACACCATTCTACGTTGTTCATGGTATCAGTGTGTTGTGCTAGAAGTAGTTCACTTGGAATCCTTACGTCGACTAGACTGACATTAGGGCGCTCACTTGAACTTTGACGTCGTGAGACCCACAAAAAGTATGTTAGCTTGACACGATTAGGGCGTGGCAAAGCGTCTGGAATGACACGACCTTCCATCCTGCAAAGACTCTACCGATATCGGAAATGCTTCTTGAGCATCACACTGAGAAGACAAAGGCAGTGTGAAGACTCTGGACTCTGCCGTAATTGCCAAAAGTCGATGGCCGCCAGAGGTCTTCGTTCATGTTCATGATCTCGGCCGGTCCAATCCATCCTCTGCAACTCGACCTTTGACGATTCTACAAGATGAGCAATCATGCGACTAATGCACGACTGCCCCATGAGGCGACCAAAATCTTACGACAATGGCACAAAGAGCATTCCGACTTCCCATATCCATCTCCCGAAGAGAAAACTCAACTCCAGGAAAATACCGGCTTATCCGACAAGCAAATATCGAATTGGTTCACAAACACTCGGCGGAGGACAAAGTCCGGGTCTTCACACGGCTCGAGCGCAAGCCTGGTCAACAGCTTCGATACGATGAGCTCTCTCGATCGTTGGCGCAACTCACCCCCGGAGCTTGAGCACGTTTCCATGGAAGACATAGCCGCTGCCTTGGCCGAGACCAACAATGCCCCAAGACCCTATCGCGCTGGACGAACGTCGTCTCGCCAATCTGACGCATCGTCTGTCCGAGCGAGTGATACCGGCTCTAGTGACTCGCAAGGAATCTTATCCGAGACTGGTGCTGTCACAAAACATCGACGGAGGAGAAGAAAGCGACCCAATGCCCCTCCATCGAAGGAAACCGCCGGCAAACGTATCTTCCAGTGCACATTCTGCACCGACGCCTTCAAAACGAAGTACGATTGGACGAGACACGAAGCTAGCCTGCATCTACCGCTCGATCGATGGACTTGTACTCCTCACGGGCCACGATATTTAGCATTTGGAGGCAGCGTGCAGGCCTGTGTCTACTGTGACCTCGAGAACCCTTCAGACGAACATGTGAACTCGCACCGTATATCAGAATGCTGCGACAAGCCCGCTACAGCCCGTCAATTCTATCGCAAAGACCATCTACGACAACACCTACGCCAGGTCCACAAGGTTGAGATGTTCACCAAAGCCATGGAAGGGTGGAAATCCAGAATGACCGAAATCCAATCCCGATGTGGCTTTTGTGACGACGTCTTCCAACTGTGGTCAGAGAGGAACGAACATCTGGCCGATCACTTCCGGGATGGCGCTTCGATGAAGGACTGGAAGGGCGCTCGAGGCTTTGAGCCAGCGGTTGCTACACTGGTTCGACATTCGATTCCTCCGTACCTTATCAGTACGGAAGCCACAGCAATGATACCTTTCAGTGTCGAACGCGGCAATTTGCAGCAAGCCATATCACCAGAGCCGCATTTCCCCAACACAAGTACCACCCCAACATCTTTCGAATATCTTGTTTCGGAACTGGGCAAATTCGCCATAGCGCAAAAGGCCCAAAATCTCATTCCGACAGACCAAAAACTCCAAGAAAAAGCGAGGTTGATCGTCTACGGCGACAACGACCCCTGGAACCAAACAGCCGCAGACAACAGCCAATGGTTGGAGCTGTTCAAAGAAGGCTACGGCATAACTGATTCGGCACCTGCAGACCCCGGGCAAACAGAACCACTTCCCTTCTTCACTACGGACTCACAGTTCCCCGAAACGCTTGACCTGCCTTGGTACTGGCAGAGTCCCGAATGCCTGGCGATTTACAGGCGGAACAAAGCTTCTTTCTTTGCTCCTCACAGTATCAACCCGCCTCATCTCCTCAATACCTCGCCCGAGGTCTCGACTCGCAATAATCCTCCCAATTTGACTCTCGGACAGAACGACTGGAAGTCGAACGAGCACGGGCAATACCTCTCCATGGCGGCCGCATGCGACGACTGGAACCAGACGGGGAATTTCACGCAGAGTCCGCTTCGTCATTTTGATCAACAAAACAACGACGCGCAACCTCCAAGCACGGGTGGAAACTCCGCGCGACAGTCAACAGGCTCCGAATGGGAAGGATGGGATGTGTTTTTCCCTCCGGAGCTCGACCTGAACATGCAACTTCTCTTTGGCTGAGTTGCTAAACAACTTTTTCAGTTTCCTTCTCCTCCCAAATCTCAAAGAGTCAAGTCTTCGGTCGAGATTTGGGAATCCATGTTTCCAGTCGGATCAGTTTGACTGCGTGATCCTTCTTTCCCACGCAGCTCGTAACTGGTAACAAGAGGCGAGACCCGCCAGCAACCGCTGGAAGCCATACCACGAGAGAGGAAGGATTACAAGGGCAAATCAATGGGCTTGATACGAAAAGGGAGAAAGGTTGACGAAAGTGATATGTGCGTCGTATACGGAATGATCTTGCATCGAATCTCTCCGAAGATGGGTTATCTAAGGTACCCATTGCTCTCTCTGCGCGAAGATGGGCATTCTTGACGATTCGAGGATGGTGAGTGAGAACGGGAGTTTCGAATTTTGCAAGAGCAATCTTTGGATGGAAGAAGTGAACAAGGAGAATTGGTTCGAGGAAGAAAAGATGGCCGTCCCTTGCTTTGCTTTTTGATGTCTCTCTGCCTAACCCGTCTTTGCCTAACATGAGAGAGTTTCTCGTCCCTTGCGCCGTTGTTTCCCAATGCATGCATTTCGCTAAATACAGATGAATGGTGGTGGACAAGTAAAGAGAAGAGGAAGGGGAAGTCGAAGAAGAAAATGTTGTTCTGCACCAGATAGTGCGGTGAAGGTATGACTTTGTGGGAGGCTGGCTGGTGTAGAAAGAAGTGCTGGCTGACAATCTCTCACGCCCTCGGATGTACAGCCCTTCTTCTCAATCTCGCAAAGAAGCGAGCCACGGGGTTATACCCTTTGAAATGCTACCCCTTGAAATTGCCCCGCTTGTCTTTCTTGTCTGGCGGCACGTGGTCGTGTCTCACTTTCTTCTCACGCGACTTGATGTCGTCCGAGTAACCCGCTTGTTGGCAACACGGCCAAGGCCCATACTTCTTAGGATCACGATCACTCACGACCTCGACGGCGTCGCGGATCTTCCAGCGTCGTTCTGGGTCGGGGTGGAGCATGCCGAAAATCATATGGCGCGCGCCTTGCGAGTTCAAGGCGAATTTCTTAGAATTCATTGCAAGCGAAGGCAGCGGGCCGTCTCTGGAGATAATGCCCTTCTCGCCGGGTCGAGTTTCTAGGAACTCGTCCCAGTTGCGCTTGAAGACTGCATAGTTATTGTTGTCGGTCGAGGCGACGTCCCAGGGCGTGCCGACGAAGTAGAGGGAGAGATAGACGATGGCGCAACTCCAGACGTCAACACAGCGTGGGTCATAGTCATGCTCGCGCTGGATGATCTCGGGCGCCATATAAGGTCTCGACCCAACCATACCGGGCTCGCACAGGCGGATGGGCTCCTCTTCGTCGACGATACTAGGTCGACGACAGTTGCGAACTCCTGGGTGCAAGCCGCAGAACACCTCGCTCGTACCGAAATCGGCGATTTTGAGGCAACCATCGTGTGTGACAAGTAAGTTTTCCGATTTGAGGTCACGGTGGGCGATGCCGCGAGTGTGCAAGTAGTCGACGCCACGTACAAGCTGCTTGAACATGCAGTCTTTCAGTTCGTCCGGCATGTATCTTTTCGCAATCAAGTCGTTGAGATCGCCGAGGTCGCAGTATTGCATGACGTGGAACCAGTTTTGGCCAGATCTGCAGAGGATGAAGGTGGAGACGATGTTGGGATGATCGCACGACTTCGAGATGGCGTACTCGGATTTGATCTTGCGGATGTAGTCATCCTTGTCCTCCTCCCCTTGATCCCAAGGTCGGAATTCTTTGACAGCAAAGACCTTGCCTTCACCGGCTGTTTTCGATTTCATGATCTGCACTTCGGCGGCGCCACCTTCTCCAATCTTCTTCTTGTTCAGCCGTGAAAGCCCATTGAAGTGCTCTTCCAAACGACATTCATCTACTGACAGCTGATCTGGAATGTGCAAAGAGAGACGACGAGCTTTTGAGCCGACACCAGCATCCACACCCTCCTCGTAGTCGCCACCTTCAGTTTCGCGGTAGTAAATACTCGATCGTCTGCCACGAGTGCCGGTGGAACTATTCCTTCTAGCGCGAGGTCTTCCAAAGCCATCGTTTTCGTCGTCGTTGTCGTCGTGCTCTTGAGCAAAACGGATGCGTGCTGTAGAGCCCGCGCGGGACTCGGTTGTTTTGTAGCTTAGCACGGAGCCGTTGGTGGCGACGCGCTCCATCCCTGACATGCCAGAATCGTGCGCGGTGTCTGCGTTAGAGTCATTCCGGCGCATTGCACTCTTTTGTGGCGCGGGTGCAGCGGTTCGCGAAGAAGGCGCATCCTGAGGGTAGGCGATCCCAGAGTCTGCTAAATTCTGAGTTGGCGAAGGTAGGGGTTTCCTGGGTACTGATGTGGGTGCTGGAGGTTCTGGTGACACTCCAGAGGGGGGAAATGTCGATCTCTTGATTGGTGTGCTCCTAGGCGGTTCGTTGCCATTGGTGATGGTGCTCGAGGCTGAACTCGTTTGCGAGTCGTCGCTGTGGCGATCCTTGTGGCCAGGGCGAATTTTCGTGAAGAAGCTGCTCAGGCGATGTGTAGATTTGTGCTCCAGAGACGGCCGTTGTGAGTCGGATTTGGGAGGGACCCCAGTGCTGGCGCGCTGCAGCAAGGCGGGCATTGTGATGTTGATCGAGGAGAGCGAGGACGAAGTTGCGCGTGCTTAGCCAAGGCTGCAATAAGTGCGAATTTCCGTCTGAGTGAATTCAAGTTGTCAAGTCGTGACACTGCGCGAATATACTGGCAGCTGGGCAGCAGTAGTTGCTACCACAGGACTGGGCCAGAGTTGCACGAAGAGGATGAGGAGGGGAGAATGCGCGCGGGTATACGGGCAATTCGCGCCCGCCTAACGTCACAGCAGAAGGGCAGACAGGCAGTTCCTTGCCGCGCTCGCTTGGTAGGGCAGTTTTGGAAGAAGAGGTTCCAGGCGAGAGAAGGCTTCCAGAAGGCGCCACTGCAGGGAGGGTGCGGCGCGAAGTGGGTGAGCTTATGGTGTACTGTAGTGCAGTACCTGGTACGGCGGCGGAGAGAGGTGCTGAAATGGGTAGCGCGGCAATCGGAGCGTCGGATCCAGCAGTAGGCCCGGGGATGAAGAGGCGGTTTGGTGTTTGTCGCTGCAGGGCGGTTGTCAAGGTCGTCTGATGTGATTATAACTACTTTGCAGTGCAGGCAATTAGGTAAATATTGTGTGTCGTATGCGAAGTGCAGTATGGAAGAATGTGCGATGCGCCGAGGGGCCACCTCAGGCTCGATCAGGCAGGACAGGGTTGAGTTAGCGGCGGCGGGCTGGCTTATCGCGTGGGAGTTGTTGATAGGCTGCGGGGTTTGAAGGTGAGGGTGAGGGTGAGTGAGAGAGTAGTAGTAGTGCGTGCGTGCCGCATCCGCGAGAAGGAAAGAAGTGAGTGGGGTTATTAAGTAACACTCTTTCAAGTACTGGAAGAACAGTGAAGTGAGATAGGTAGTCGAGTCTCGGAGTATGAGGTCAAGGAGTGACAGCAGACAAGAGCGATGGAATGCGTAATCGAATAATAGAATAATGGGTGGGTGGGTGGGATACCGAATACCCAGACAAGAAGAAGATAATGCAGTGCACGAGCGTTGCCGGCGCCGGTCGGAGTGTGGAGGGAATGGTCTGTGAGTATACTGCACACTGTATCTCTTGTCACTCTGTGGTCTGTGGGCTGTGGTGTAAGCAAAAGCAAGATGATGCAGCCCCAGCGATCTCGTCGGCCAAGGTCTTGGACGCTTGCTTGAGAGAAGTCTAGCGGACTGCGGCACTGCGGGTGATTATTGCGAAAGGTAAAGCTAAACGTAAAGTTAAAGAGAGAGGTAAGGCAAAGTAAAATGTTGCCAGTATTCTTCCGACTCGAAAGTGATTCTTCGGACTCGCAACTGCTTATTCCAACTCGAGGCCAGGACAAACCATATCATCAGGTGACTTGGAGCATGTTTGTTCACGCAAATTGCATCATCGTCGTATCCGCTTTCTCGGCATCGTTATCCGTAGAATCGGGTGTAGATTAAAGAAAAAAACCCCGAGTGTGCCCAACAAGCATCCATCATCGCGATTTAAGAGGCTGATTAATCTGCACGATCAATACCGCCGTGATCACGTCTACACCCTTATCCACTCTCCCAGCCTCACACTCCTACATACGGTAGTACTGCTGACTACGTTACTATACGACACGGCCAACTAGCTAGATGCCGTAGGCTACACTATTCCACTAATCACTGTCAGCCTCCCAAATCACCAACCACTCGCAAAACCCTCCCTTCTTTCATCATCATCATCATCATCATCATCCTTCGCGGCAACCTGACTCGAGTAATCGTATGATGACGGCGGACACCCATTTCATGCATGCAGCCCTTGGCAGTAGCAGTAGTAATACCCCATCCCATCCCCCACACAACAGTGACAGCAGTAGTGCAACATAGCCTCATCCACGCGTGTGCTCCCGATCACACACGAAGACTGCTGCAGCAGGGGAAATGATTCCAAACCGAAGACGTTGTTCTACAGGACAGCGCACTTGGACTGCTTCCCGTCCAATGTTCGCCGAGCCTGGCTTGTCTCATGCCGCGAGACTTGGCGACATTATGTCCCTCACTGTTTGCAACAGTGCTACTCACCGCACGGTGATGGAAGACAGGAGGCTCCGCTATACGTACCTGTCTTTCCCCTGGCATGGCATGGCCTCCGAATGGGGGATCTGGGGATGCACGGGGAGACTTCTGCCTTAGTTTCATCGTGCACTGTTGTAGTCATGGCCAAGCATGATGGAGTCTTCTCTTACGTTAGCCATGCTTGCTTGCCGGGGTGGACTCTTCAAAAGTCTTGTCAAGTCTTGCGACATGTCAGCAACCTCTCGCGAGTAGTCGTCAATTTTCTGTTCTGTCTTCTTCCCCTCTGGTTCATGCGTATGTGCACGTGCACTTCACCCGATGTCGGTATATCGCTGACCGACAGATGCAAGACCCTCACCGATGTTAGGAAGGGGAAGCCGACAGTCGGGTCTGGTCTTGGCTTTGACGAATTGCCCGCGCGTCTAGTTGACGTTTGGAAAGGGGAGTCTCTGTGATGATCAAATGCCTTCCGCTACAGCATCTCACCTACACATCACCATCTTGCCACGACACTGTCCTGCCTATCATCCGGACCCCAACACCTCAACATTACCCTCGCATCTGAAGTCCAAAGTCTAGACCACATCCCGACGAGATAGACTTCTAGGCTTCAAACATCCGATGTCTTGCGCCAAGCTCTCAAACCTACATACAGAAACCTATTGTACATGTACAACGTCGGGATCCAGACCCGGCGGGCTCATTCCATCCGTTTCGTGATACCTCCCATCACAGGAGAGCTCAAAGGTCCGGTTCTTTCCCCACCTACAGTACATACGCACGATTCATAGGTACCAGACTTCCAACGCGCCTTGAAAGTAGGTACAAATTTTACTCGCTGTTCAAGTCCTGCTGATCGCGATCGGCATAAGAGTAAATCAACACAAGGAACTCTCAGGAAACTCTCAAGAATTGGCAACAGCTCAGCTCAGCTCAGCTCACGGTGGAACGACTCCGTCCGCGCCCGAGCGGTTTCACCAAGCACTGCACTATCTTTCCAGGCATTGGTATTTCACCCCTTCTATCCTTCCAAGCAAAAACGGGAACGTGAGTATCGAAAGACAAATGATTAGGGGCATCGATATGCACGAGAGTTGAGTTCTTCAGTCGTTGATCCAAGATCCGAGGAGTATGCCCGAGTCGTCCAAGATGGATTATCGAGCATCGGGAACATACGCAGACAACCTGATCGATCACTCCAGCTCAATGGTACAATTACAAACTCAGCCATCGCATAATCTCATGCAATGCGCATGCGCCTGTACATGCCGTGCTCGCGCGGTTTTCATGTAGGTACATACTACAAGTACCTGCAGTAGTCGTTTCTTCGGACTGTCTATTCTCCTTATACGTACGTACCTGTCGGTCGAATACCTTATCTGTTTGTCTCCTCAACGGCAGGGGTGGCGGTCGCGGTGAGACGCAGTGTACGCCTCTATAGTTGGACACACGAGTGGACCATGGGTGTGCCTCCACGCATGCCCCCGAAATACCCTCACTACCACGAGCTCTAAAAGACCAAAACAAACTATACTTGGGAGAGCCTCTGGAATAAAACGTCACGAATCACAATGGATCGAAAGTTGCACTCCACTTACCGGTTATCATGTACGGATCTCAAGTAAAAAAATAGAAAAATAAAAAAGCAAAGTAGACACTCTTCAAATCATGTAGCATCTGGGGTCTACAAGTTGCTTAGCCTGAAAATGACATTACATTCATTTAATCATGCACCAACCCCTCAAGCACACCTCAAACCTCTCCCTCCCCTTCAAACTCCACCAACGCAGTCCCAGCCTTGCACATCTCGCCCACACCATGCACAACCCTACCCACCTTGCCATCCACCGGACTCCTGATAACAGTCTCCATCTTCATGCTCTCAATCACGACCAAAGGCTGGTTCTTCACAACCTCATCTCCAGCTTTCACCTCCACCCTCAGGACCTTGCAAGGCATAGGAGCGCGGACGCTGTTCGCCGCGTCTTTGGTCCCGAGCGCTTTGGCGTGCCAGGCCGGCTGGGCGAGCGCCAGGTTGTATTGCAGGCCGTGTTGGAAGAGAGTAAGGTGTGGTGAGGTTGGATCGCGGATCAAGGTTGTGGCGGCGCGGGTATGGGGGTAGAAGGAGGTGAGGGTTCGGGTTTGGGGGGAGTAGGTTGAGGTTACGTTGGTAGCGGGGGCGGAGGCTACGGAGACGGAGAAGGTGGTTGGGCTGGTCTTCGTTACGAAGACCGTAGTAGGGGTTGGTGCTGGGGCGTTTGGGTCTGTGGATGGTGCTGTGAGGTGGAAGGCTCGGGGTTGGGGCGTGTTATTGAAGCCGATCGATTGCACGGGGCGCTGTGGTGAGGCCTCGGGGCGGGCGGCCAGCTCGGCTTCGTATAGGCCTATGGCGGCTTGTGTCCAAACTTCGGTGGGGATTTCTTGTTTGGCGAAGAGCTCGTCGTGGTGCTTTTGGATGTAGCCTGTTTCTACTTCTCCCGCGACGAAGGCAGGGCTTTGCGAGCAGCGTTTGAGGAACTCGATGTTGGTGATGGGACCCGCAATCTCGTAGGCTTCCAGAGCGGCTACGAGCTTTTGCAAAGCACTCTTCCTGTCAGGGCCGCTGACGATGAGCTTGGCGATCATTGGGTCGTAGTGGCTGGATACCTCGTCGCCTTCGACGAAGCCGGCATCGATGCGTACACTTTCGGTCAGGGCGGGGGTGCGAAGGTGCAACAGCTTGCCGGTTGATGGCATGAAGTTCATGCTAGGGTCTTCGGCATAGATTCGGGCCTCAATGGCATGTCCCCTGCTCTTGATTCGTTCTTCGACTTCTTGCTGGGTGAGTGGTAGTTTGCCTCCCTCGGCAACGATGATCTGCCACCTCACTAGATCCTCACCAGTGACCATCTCCGTCACGGGGTGCTCGACTTGAAGACGTGTGTTCATCTCCATGAAAAAGAACTCGCCGGTCTCGTTGTCGAAGATGAACTCAACTGTGCCAGCACCCTCATAGCCAACAGCCAAAGCTGCCTTTCTCGCCTTCTCCCAAATGTCTCGCCTCACGCTCTCATCAAGGTTGGGCGCGGGTGACTCCTCGAGAATCTTCTGATGTCTCCTCTGAACACTGCAATCTCGCTCACCAAGCGCGACGCAGTTGCCATGCTTATCGGCAAACACCTGAACCTCAATGTGTCGAGGCGTAGTGATATACTTCTCCACAAGCATGACGTCGTCACCGAAAGAGCTCCTTGCCTCGCTCTTCGCACTCTCCAACTGCTGAGCAAACTCATCGGCTGACTGTGCAATTCTCATACCCTTTCCTCCTCCACCCTTGACGGCTTTGAGCAGGACGGGATAGCCAATCTCCTGTGCCTTCTCAGCTAGGACTCGAGGGTCCTGTTCTTTGCCGTGATAGCCAGGAATACAGGGCACGCCAGCCGTGATCATGATCTCTTTACTCCGGCTCTTGTCTCCCATGTCCTCGATCGCTTTATACGGTGGGCCGATGAACTTGACACCCGCGTCCTCGCATGCTTTCGCAAAGTCCGCATTCTCACTGAGGAAGCCATAACCAGGGTGGATCGCTTCACAGCCATTCTCTTTTGCGAGCTGGATGATCCGCTGGCCATTGAGGTACTGGTCTGTGCTACCGAGATTGATCGCGAAGGGGGACGAGAGAGCGTGTTGCGAGTGTCTGTCTGGGTCGGTGTAGAGGGTTGTGATGCGAATTCCGGTTTGTGAGGCGGTGCGGTTGACTCGCAGGGCAATTTCGCCGCGGTTAGCGATCAAGATAGATCGGAGAGGTTCTGTGGTTGGCGATCCTGTTGTGGTGTTTGTGCTGGCGTGTCGGATGGTTCGTCTGGGGTGGAGGACGGCGGTGGTGCCGCGAAGGGCGCGGAGTTTGGATGGAGTCGACATTGTTGGTTTGGAGGAGAGCAATGGCGCGCGCGAGGCAAGCTACATGGCCTCCTAGAGTTCCAATGCTATATGGACCGGTGTATGGATCGGTTTATTGAGATGTTCCGTTAAGCCGTCGTGCTTGAACCGACGTGCTTGTCGGCTTAAGTGCGTGTCTCTCTTCCCCAGAGCCGAGGCAAAGGCAAAGTTGATGTGAGGTTGACTCGGTTGATGCTCACTACTTAACTACCAAGGTTACCTCTTCTCCCTCGTTCCTTTTCTCGGACTGCTAAGTAAAAGTAACCAACAATTAAGATTTGGTAGGGTCTCCCGTTCGTAGTCTCACCAGCCATCGTGGTGTGAAGGGAGGACTTCTGTACCTCTTCCGGTTGACAAGTCGCTCAGCTCTGGCTCACAATGCATCACGGGATATCTCCTTCAACGATTCTGCAGCGAGAACACCGCTTGTGATTCGCGACACATATACGGCATGGGAGACGAGAGACTCAATGTTCTGGCAGCGAGACTTGAAAGAAAGCTAAGGCCGTCACGGTCGTAAAGCAATGTGACATGATCTCATCTACATGTATGTTCGACCAGAATGACATAGTACAGTGGGCGGCATCATACGTAGAGCGGGTGCGCGGAGGAAGAATACGGTGTATCACTATAGTTGCCAGCGCGCAAATCCATATCGTCGACCCTATCAGAAGTCAGCCCTAGCTGAGCGACAAAGACGAAGAGCGTATTATAAAACTCACATTGCGAAATCGTTCATCCTCAAGCCCATACATTCGATCGAAGTTCCCCGATGCCTGCTCATCAGGAAAAACCTACCTCTCAGTGGACTTCCACCCCACGATCGGCCGGCGTAGAGTCACTTCACAGCCTGTTTCGTCAAGGACTTGTATCTCGGTGGTGCACTCCGGGTCGATGGTACTGAGGACAACAAGCACCAGCAGGCAGATTGACCAGGCTGTGACTTTTGCGGCGAGCGAGGTATTCGAGTCTGAGAGACACATGCAAAAAAACGTTATGCCAGCACTCTTCATCACGCCCCACGTATGAAGGGATTTTCGGGAGTAGTAAACGTTTCCTGGGGGCTTTGTGCCTTTGGGGAGTTTGCGTAGTTCTGAGATCGGGTTTCCTGGAGTATTGGATGAGTTCGAAACCGCAAGTCGAAAGAGAATAATAGATGGAGGTACTTGAGACTTGCGACTCTGCCTGAGTTCGAATTGTCAGCACGTACCTAAGCACCGGTGTAAACTTCGTCCAGCGAGGCAATGGTTTTCGTGATGCCACAGGTCGTCAATCTTCTGAATCATGCAAAGTACCGAAGAATATCCAGAGAGAACAGAACAGACCATCGATTCACGGTGGTAGATTCCAGGTTTCTATTTCTTGACGTTCTCATTATTATTTTCTGTAGTTTCGAGCTTCGCCGATTTCCAAGTGCTAGGTGTTTGACGAATACCAGCTCATGATCGATTGTCTGAAAGAAGAACTTGAAGCATAGCCCTATCTTCTAGTTTCCCTTTTTGATATCTTCCGCAATCTTTTCGGCCAGCATGTAAACAGTAGCCTGAGGGTGACCCGGCGGCAGGAAGGGGAAAGCGGCAGCGTCAACCACTCGCAGGCCTTTCACACCGTACACGCGAGCCTGAGGATCCACAACAGCCATCGTGTCGTTCTTCCGGCCCATCTTGCACGTGGCCGAAGCGTGGTAAAGTGTGAAAGCGGCGTCCCGAATGTAGTCCAGAATCTGTGCATCGGTCGTCACATTCGGTCCTGGAAGGTACTCGGGCCCAATGGTGACGTTGATGTGGCTCCATATCTCGCGCGTACGCTTGAAGCCGGCAATAGCCATGTCGACATCTTCGGGCGCCGTCAGCCAGTTGGGGTTGATGACCGGTTGGACTGACGCGTCGGCGGACGAGATCGTAATGTTGCCTTTGGAGAATTGCGAGACGACAACGACCGAGATGGAAGCGTAGTTGTATCCATCCGCAGGGTCGGCAGTACGGTAGTTCCGGTTCGTGCCCGTGTAGCCGTCTTGGGTCAGATATTCGAGCTGCGGCCAGTCGTCTGGGATCGACTTGAGGGCTGATAATGTAGCATTCGACAACAACTCCGGCCTGTTCTCAGAGATTCGATCGAATGCCAGGATTCCGGGAGGTGCGGAGAGCACACCAGTTCCATTGGCGAGGTAGGATGCTGCGGCATCGGCTGCATATTCGGGATCGTTTATTAGCTTCGAGGAAGTTGGCACGTTGACGCGATATGCTGATCCGATCACTGGCTGGTCCTGCAGGTTTTGTCCCACTCCAGGTAGATCCGCAATGACTGGAATACCATACTGCTCCAGCGTTTCCTTTGGTCCTACCCCAGAGACCATCAGTATCTGGGGCGATTGGAATGCTCCGGCGGAAAGAATGACCTCTTTCTTGGCACTGAGCGTGTAATTCTTGTAGCCTGACTGTACAAGTACACCGTTCGCAGCCTGATCCTGGGTGAACAAGATTTTACGAGCCAATGCGTGGGTGTAAACCTTGATGGAGGTGGTCTGCATAGCGTAGTCGAGGAAACTAGTTTGTGACGATGAGCGTTCCTGGGTGTCGGGGTCGACCGTCGAAGGATTGTAAAAGTACCCATCTAGCTGACCATCCTCAAACGCAGCAGGGTCTGAAGTTAGTCCGAGAGTCCGGTATGCGGCAAAGGACCATGTTGAGATGGAGGCTGCCCAGTTCGACCAGGTGACGTGTAGTGGATGATGATAATCGTCCTGAGCCTGGTTCGTCTTCACCTTGTAGTTGACGGTGGCATTAGACTTTCGAATATTGGGGTTCGGTGTCGTGATGTTGATGCTTCGTTCGAAATATTGATCCAGGTTCGAAAGTCTGTAGCTTTCATCTCCGACCTCATCAGCCCACAATCCATAGCTGCCATTTGTGCCTCGGTGATAAGCCATGTAGTTCCTGGCAGAGGATCCGCCTAGCGTCTTGCCCCGAGCATAGTGCGAGACCTGGTTGTTGAGTCCCGCTTGTGGTGTTGTCGTGAAGCCCCAGTCGATGAGAGGCTGGGTGTCGTCTGGATCTGAGCCTGTGAATTGCGTTGTGCATAGACCGGGAATGACGCTTATGTGTGGTTAGTTCAAAGCCCCTTCTACCTCAAGCGGCCAGATCATGCTCGTCGCTCACCTTCCATTTCCGTTCTCCTGCTGGTAGAAGCCTCCTGCCTCTATCACAGCAACGGAGACATTGGAGTCCTCGGCGAGTCGTGCGGCAATTGTCAGTCCAGCGGTGCCGCCGCCAATCACGATGTAGTCATAAGTGGCATTGAGTCCCGGAACTCCGAATGAGTTGCTGTACAGCGAAGAAGCCAATGCCGATTTGATGGCCAAGGTGAGGCAGAGTGATGTTGTACGCATTTCGGCGGTCGGTGAGCGGGCGTGACGGAGGATCCACCACTGGCAGCGGGCATCACGAACTATTGTACTCACCAGAGCTCTCCATCGGACCGCACGTTGGTCATATTCGCACGATCATCATAGCGTTAAACTCACATTCCATTATTAAGAGGCGTGATGGTGGTGTTGAGAAGTCCGTCGCTCCGACCACCGAGAGATCGGGTCCGGCAATGCGAAGCGCTCGATCTTTGTGGGGCGATTTGCCGAGATCTGCGTGGCTAACTGATCCTGACGTATTTCTTCGAGAAATGATTGAGGGCGTTTACTTAGAATGGAAACCAGACCATTGAGACTAGCGATTCACGGTGTCGAGCCCATTAGAAATCAGTCTCTGTTCTCAAGTGCCGATACAAAAACTGTGGTTTTCGAGCGTAAGGCGGAACACGCTTTTGGCATACCTTATACCGTCGTTCAACGTCCCCAAGTACTCATCACTCTCTGTAGGTAAATCGAGTGAACAAGACATACGTACCATCCTCCTGTGATCGTAACGAGATGATTTATCGAGCATCCGTCCACCGTTGTACCCACAATCACCAACTCGCACATGCCGCCGTATATGCCAAAGTTTGTCTGATGTACACTCGCCTCACTAGTACGATTCATTAACAACGTGCTTGAGTTGCTGGTATAACTATTCTCGAGGATTCGATCCGGAGAGATACTATACTTTTCCCACCGAATGTTGGCAGTATCTCGCTGGTGAGAGGATGTTTTTGATATGCGAAAGTCGCCGGTACCTCCCCATAGGACCGACTAGCATGAACTGGAGTGAGCCAAAGACATCAGTTTCATAGGGTTAGGGTTGGGGTAACACATCATTGTCGGCTTGATCCATGAGACGCAAAACTTTCGATGGAATGGTTGTCTGGCTCAGTCCGATCTTGCGTTTTGATCTCAGGTAAGTGAGAGTCCCGATAATTCTCACAAGCTTGTGTTGACGGATCATCTGACCGATGATTGGCGACAAACAATGATTGGAGTCCAAACGGCGTGCTTCTGTCAATACCCAGCCTGGATTTGCAGCAAAGCAGTGCCCATACCATGCGGTGTAAAACTACTCCTTGGTCAAATGAGAACCCGGCCCGCCCACTCCGACAAGCTCACGCGGCTAAAGAATCAAAAGCTTGCTGGTTCTTATGACGGATCCTCTCGATCAACTTGAAACGGAGGGAGCCGCTGTTTCCAAATGTGGACGCGGTTCGTGATGCTCCGACTCCACCGAACAGAAAACAACACGGGCTCCGCAAGACTGTAATATGGAAACACAAATGCGCAGGACGGGCCACTGCGGAGTGGCAGATTTGGGCTGGGGATGGAGTACGAACATGCTGCATGCGAGACAGCCTGGATCGCACAGAAAGCAATAGCCGCTGTGCTACCACGAAGATTATCAATTCAAATACCCTTGGACTTTCGCCTTGTTGTCGTTGTCTTTGACATACTCCTTCCCCAGCCACAGTCCCTCGAACCGCCACCAGCAACCATGTTTGGCAAATTTGGATTGGCAGCTCTTTCGCTGCTACCCTTTTCTCTTGCCCAGATAACGAACGACTTTGAAAGCGGTTGGGATCAAACGACCTGGGCAACCTACGCTCCTGACTGCAACCAGGGTGGTACAGTCTCGCTCGACACGACGAAAGCACACAGCGGAAGCAATTCGATCAAAGTGGCCGGTGCTGGAGGATACTGTGGCCATGCCTTCTTTGGAACGACGAAAGTCCCAAGCGGCGATGTATATGTCAGAGTATGGATGTAAGTACAGTAGCTGCTCGATATCAGACGTCAGGGACCATACCCGACTAACAACTTCAACAAGGCAAGCCGCCAAAGCCCTGACTTCGGAGCACGTCACTTTCGTCGTGATGCCAGACGCGGCCGAAGGAGTGAACCAGCACCTTCGATTCGGTGGCATGTCGGAGATCATGATGTGGAATCGACAAGACAACGACGCGACCCTTCCTGACCTCTCCCCACAAGGTATTGCGACCTCTGCCAACCTTCCAGCCGGCTCGTGGCAATGCCTCGAGTACCATCTCGGCACTGATGGTACCATCGAGACGTGGATCAACGGCGCCGCCGTCCCTGGCCTGAATGTCGGACCAGGTATTTCCAACCCGAATGCGAACGGATGGACCAGAAGCAAGTTCGTCCCGAAGATCTCTGGCGTGTACTTTGGCTGGGAGTCGTACGGTTCGGCTACGAACACCTTCTGGTATGACGACGTTGCGATCGCTGGGAGCCGAGTTGGCTGCTCTGCTGGTGGATCTACGGGCTCTACGACTTCTCGACCGGCTACAACTTCAAAGACCACGGCTTTGAGCACTTCCTCGACTTCCAAGGCCACAACGTTGAGCACTTCCACCACGGCTGCAACTACTACCTCCGCCCGTACGACTACCGCGGCGCCGACTGCCACCGGCTGCGTCTCTCCGAAATATGGACAGTGAGTAAAGTCTGCCTTGGAAAAAACCATGCAGTGCTAACACCAGCCCAGATGCGGTGGTATTGGTTGGAATGGATGCACTAGCTGTGCTCCGGGTTCGACCTGCAAAATTTCGGGTGATTACTACTCGCAGTGTCTGTAGACCAAAAGTGATGAGCAAGCCGGGATGGTGGACGATCAGGCCAAGCAAGGCCAAGTCATCATCACCACAGATCGGTCATCTGCAAAAGGTGTCGAAGTGAACGTGATATGCCAGATCATGAGCAGGATAGCGACCGTATCGAGAACAATTTCGAGCTTCACATCGTAGTCGGACGGATCCTGGCGTTGAAGGCGAGGGGCTGCACGGAAGGAACGTCTGACACGGACGTCGACTGCAATTGAGTGGTGTGCGATCTTGAGCCCTGCGAGACCGAATAACGGTCTGGACCATTGTTTGTAGATGCCCTCGTCTGATACTCTTCACATATAGAACGGATCTCGGTCCAGTGGTGGCGATTTCGCAAGAACCACTTGTACGGCGTGTTGCCGGAGTGGTCTGTTAGAAAAGGGTTCGCCCCGGCCCTTAGTAGAATCCAAGCGGCGTCCTCGCTCATGTGGTTGTCGAGGTCAACAAGACAGTGCAGTGGCGTCCGGCCATGGCGGTCTCGGCTGTCAAGTTGTTCTTGCGGACTGCGTTGCAGCAGTATTGACATTGCCTTGGTCACGGCGCTTCCAGTAGCTTTCATGGCGAGGTTAAGAGGAATGTTGCCTTGCTCGTCTTTCGCGAGGACGTCTGCACCGCATGAAGTCAGGTGTCGCACATTGTCAGCATCGAGCACAGACGCTGCATGGTGCAGTAAAGTCCGACAGCTCCTACTGCAGTCGATGTCAACGAGGGAGTTGATGTCCCAGCCAAGGTGTTTGAGGCATCGCAGGACCTCGTCCATTGTGTATGAGTCGTCCTCAACGTAAGCTTCGTTCAGGAGTGCCACTGCGTATGATGATCCTCCCCATGTTGTCAACAGTGAGCCTCGAGACACTAGTAAGCGGATCATGTCGACATGCCGGAGTAGAAGAGCACATGCTAGCGGCGTGATTGGCATAAGTGGATCGTGATATCGTTTCCAGCGCAATTGCCGGCAATCCGAAGTCGATATCGTGCATGCGTGATTGACATCGGCGCCGTCTGCGATGAGTGCTGTCGCCCATTCTGTGTCACCGAAAAGTGCTGCAATGTGAAGTTGCGTGAGTATCGGTTCAGACGATCGTAGAATTGTTCTTGTTTCGCGTGGTCGCTTTTTCCAAGACAGTCTGCTTCGTGTCTGCTGTTCTGGAAGTGAGAACGACACCATTTCGGTCCTGCCGGACTCTTCTGAAAGTCCGGCGCTCGCAAAAAGATAGTCTTCGCCGGAAACTATTCTCTTGCGCTCTGCGATGCTCGAGCCATGTTTGTGAGGAAGCCTAGAATAGTGGCTGATCAAATCGTTCCTCTGAGAGGAGGTAATTTGACTGATCAAAGCAGTTGCCGTTTCGCGGTTGCCCAAAAGAAGCTCAATGCGAGCTGCTAAAGCCAGGTTCGGGTCGAAAACCTTACTGTCAACTTCGGCGAGGTGTCGGTATGTCTGGATTGAGTTTGCGCATGAAGAGCGGGCGGCTTCGAGCTCTCTTGTTTCGACGAAAACGCAAGCCAACAGGAAAGAGGCATGTGCAATTTGAAGTCTCTGATCATGAGTGAATGCTTCCTGGCGAATGAAGTTCACGAGCACGTTCCTGGCATTCCTGTACTCGGTCGCATAAAACGAAGCTACGGCAAGCTTGTACTGAATGTCGAAGAAGTCATACTCGCTGTGCAGGTGGGAAGGCAGCCGTCGTATTGCAGGCAACAAATCATTTAGCTTCGTCTTTGCTTTGCAATAGTTCGCTGTCGCAAACTGTGTGTTGGCGTCGCTCATTAACTTCTTCACTTTGTGACAAGCCAGCCCCAATTCGAGCTCTGTTTCTTGATGAAGACTGTAGAGTTTCGGAGGTTCGTGCAAAGGTTGAGTCCTACCAACAGCGGTGTGTTCTTCGCCCAGGTTCAGGCTTGACGCTGACTCTGTGGTTGTGGTGATCAGAGACGGTGCTCGCTGATTCAAAGATATCTGTTGTTGTAACCATGCGGTAACCATGTCTTGTTGGTGCGGATTGATGTAAAGACTGTTTCCTGCGAGTGATCCGCTCGCAACACTTTGCTCGTACACGGTCTCGCCATCAGCGACTGTGTCTGCGGCAAGAGTCAGCAGTCTTCGATGTGCTTCGCTCCTCGATTGCTTTGTGTGGCATTCTTCTAGTTCAGCGATCTGCTCGCGTAGTGCGTCAATGCTGTCTCTGATGCTCTCCGTCGAACCGCCAGGAAAGAGAATGCACCTGTTACTACATACGAGTTAGCCACAACTCGTCATGTCGGCTGCATTGCATCAGACTTACAGGGCGAGTATTTGTAGGCTGGTGTTGAGAGCCGTCATGTGCAAAGCAAGCTGCGAACGTGTCTCATTCATCGTTTCTCTGCTCAGGTTGAGCTTGAGTTGTGCCCACGCTTTTCCAGCTCCCCTCACTTGGCCTCCACGACAGATGTCCTCCGTGCTTGCACGCAGCTGCCCAAGAGTCTCTTCGCAGTCGTCGAGTTGGCGTTCTAACGCGGCTAGGATGTTCGCGAAATGCTTGCCCCGACGTGTGCGAACCAAGGCTGGCTGGGTATTGAGATCGTCTTCAATGCCTCGCAAGTATGCGTCAATGAGCTCGCAAGGGTCTTTGACAGCCCGCGCCTGCCTAGCCAGCGATGCAAAGGTCCGATTGACAACCTTTGCTTCTTTAGCGAAGTTGAACAGCGTTTCGCC